>Ga0082212_10005543_pt1 | contig 17169 bp, 19 predicted proteins | sample TergutNt197P3_FD_71548 | JGI IMG/M metagenome (GOLD analysis project Ga0082212, IMG submission 71548) | Neocapritermes taracua P3 segment gut microbial communities from Petit-Saut dam, French Guiana - Nt197 P3 | ecosystem: Host-associated > Arthropoda: Insects > Digestive system > Gut ... | reverse complement strand
TTTTGCCTAAATGAATTTTATTACGCGAACCAAATAAACCCCGCCGTTAAAAATTATGTGTATAACGAGCAGTTGCATACTATCATGGAATATATTCAGGATAATCTTTCCGTTGATATAAATTTAGATAATCTTGCCTCAAATTTTTTTATAGGCAAACAAACATTGATTAAATTATTTAAAACGGAAACCGGACTGACCCCGAACCAATATGTGATATATTGCCGTATAATAAAAGCGCGGGAATTTTTAAAACAGGGGCTTTATGTATATAAAGTATGTGAACTTGTCGGATATACAAATATATCAAGCTTCATACGCACGTTTAAAAAACTAACCGGATATACGCCGAAAAGTTACCAGAAAAGATAAAAAAGGATAAAAGTCAAATGCTGTTTTCTCAAACTTAAAATCAATAAAAATCCACGCTGTTTTGAATGTTTTCCTGTGATTTTTATGTTTGTACGGAGAGAGGGCTTCGCCGTAGGTATTCACGAACGTCAAGGGCTCATATAGATAATATTTTTCAGATATAAATATAGATATAACTAAAATGAATAGTGCTACATTCACCCCACCTGTTATAGCATCATTTTTAGCATTTGAAATATATAATATACATAAATGTAAAGAAAGAACGCAAATCAGAATATTAGACCCAGCAATCGGCGATGGAGAATTAATATTGGCTTTATTGAACAACATTCCTAAAAATCAACATGATGATGTTCATGTTGTCGGTTTTGAGATATTAATTCCGAATAAATTACGTTATAAAATATATACCACATTTCAAAAAATAAAAAAATTGGATTTGATGCAGAAACTTTCAGAAGAAGAAAACAAACTCTTTGATTCGTTACGAGGCTTACTTATATCTGCTAAAAACATTGACAATACAGTTTTTCCCAATATCACGCGAAGTTTAAAAGAAATTGCAGATAAAAAATGCAAAAGTATATTATAATCATACAAAAACCGTTAAGCCATTCAAAGCTTAGCGGTTTTTGTAACTATTAAAAATTGTGAATACTGTTTGTTGCGCCCCTCGCCACCATACTCACGGCACAAAAATCCGCATAAATCCATCGTTTTTGCTTATAAAAATAATCCTGCACAATTTATTTCGTTGCAAGACTACTTTTATGCTATTGAAAAGTGCAGGAATAACCGTACTTTTCTCCTCTGTTCGAGGAAGCTCATGGCGGAGTACAATCATCTAAATGCGAACTTGAAATATCCCGTAAATCCAGCGTTTCCGCGTTTGCAAAGCTCTCGGCGACGCTTTCCAATTCTGCTAGTGTAACCGTTTTCGAGCCGTCTTTCCAGTTAAACGTGATTACCAGCTTGTCCTCATACAGGAATATCGAGTTTACGAAAATATCTACGATTGCTCTGCAGTACACGGAGTCATCTATATCTCCGCCCTTGAAACGGCTGATCCAAAATACAATCTGTTCTTTCGTTAGCGGTGTTTTTTCGATTTTTTCACGGGCAAGCGATATTTCTATATCAGCCTTTTTCGTTTCCAGATCATCGAGCCGTTGTTTAGCGGAAGCGTTCATCATACCTTCTTCAATGGCGTTGATTATATTGCCGATCCGCTTCTCAACATCGTCAAGCTGATTTTGAAGAAACGGTATGGTCGTATTTTCTTTCTTTTGAAGCTCAACGATGGCATCGGCTAACCTATCGATGACTTCATCTATCAGCACATATTTACAAGTCAGAGCTACAACATGGCGTTCAATCCAATCCTTTTTGACCGTTTTTTTATCGCAAGACTTTTTATAAATCAGATTGCCGCATTTATAATAGTGATGGACTTTGCCAGTCTTACTCGTACCGCCAACGCCTACCATCATGGTTCCACATTTCCGCAGAAAATTTTAGTCGTGAGGATATATTCCTCGTCCGCTTTCATGGCGGCAGGCTTGTGTTTATTTTTCTCCATACGCGCCTGAACGGCATCAAATATTTCTTGCGGCACTATCGCGGGCATACCGTCAGGGGTGACGGTATCTCCGTAACGGTACTCGCCGATATAACGACGATTTTTCAATAAATTATGCAAACTGCTCTTATTCGTATATTTATATTTCGTAGTAGCGAAAACATTTCGGCTGTTGAGTTCGTCGCTTATCTCCGCAACGGTCTGCCCATCAGCATATCGTGTAAATATTTCAAGCACAATCGGTGCGGTGAGCGGGTCGATTTCGTAATATCGCTCGGCGTTGATTATATATCCAAAAGGAATCGTTCCGCCGTTCGCCTTGCATTTCAAGGCGTTTTCTTTTTGTCCACGCTTCACTTTCACGGAAAGCTCGGCAGAATAATACTCAGCCATTCCGTCGAGCATAGCTTCGAGAATTATACCTTCAGGCCCGTCCGAAATATTTTCTTTTGCCGATACGACTTTGACACCGTTGCGTTTGAGAATGGCGCGGTAAGTCGCCGAATCAAATCGGTTACGCGAAAAGCGATCCAATTTCCAAACCAGTACAACATCAAACTGTTTCTTCGCGCTGTCACAGATCATCTTTTGAAATTCGGGCCTGTCGTCTGTACGTGCCGATAACGCACGATCAATATATGATTCAATGATGGTCATATTATGACGCTCGGCAAATTCTTTACACTCGCGTAGTTGTCCTTCGATGCTTTCTTCGCGCTGTTCTGCGCTTGAGTACCTTGCGTAAATTACACATCTCAAGTGGTTTCACCTGCCTTTCCGTTGAAAATATTTATGGTTTATTTTATATCATTATTTATTTTTCTGTACTTTTCAAGAGATATATCATAATTCCATATTTGTGCTTCAATGTACCACGGTCGAGGCCATCCGTCATCTCCGCCATTAGGAACTAATGCGAACCCTACCCGATGTTTTATCGTCGGGGAAGCGTTCGCTTTTGTTTTTCCGTTGGAAAAATAATTATAAAGAAATATAAAAAATTGTTGACAAACAAGTTTTTTATTGATATAATTATTATATCAATAAGTTCTGATTGGGGATGCGGTAATGGATATTGGTTTCTTTACAAACGATAAATATAAGATTTTAGCTTGTATGCAGGAACGGCAAATTGAAATATTGGGAAATCAACTGGTTCCGCTTTCGCAACGCCAAATATCAGATATTACAGGAATAGCGTATAAAACTGTTAATAGTGCTATGAAAGCATTGAAAAATAATGGATATATTATCCATAAGGGAACGACGCGAGGGAAATATTCTTTGACTGACAAGGCAACGGTCATACTTGCAACAATGCAGAAGGAGGGGGTTTAAGAATGAACGCAATTACTGCACCGGTTGAAGCTAATACGAGGATACTGATTAACAAAAGCCTTGAAAACTTAGGCTGGATTCTTGACGTAAAAAACGTCAAGAGAAATGTATTCCTTGAACAACCAAAAACAGAAAAAGAGCGTAAACGGTTAGGTGGCGAACGACCCGACTATGTTCTTTACGCCAAAGACGAACGCGGGGAAGAAAAGGCTGTAATGGTTATCGAGGCTAAACGCCCCGGTAAGCGTATTGATACCGCCCTCGAACAGGGCATACGATACGCAAAGGTGTTAGATGCCCCCATTGTTTTCGCTACCGATGGACTTTTTTGCAAATCCTATCACACCAAATTCGACAGAACACCTATTCTTAATGGTGAAGAAGTAGACGAATTTTTACGAGAAACATTAGCGATAAAATATTTAGCACATTGGGAAGTCAATACTATATCGCCAAAAGTGCAGTATGACCGTAAAGAACTTATCAAGATTTTTGACGAAGCAAACAATATGCTTCGCGGTGACGGGCTTCGTGCGGGAATTGAGCGTTTCGGTGAATTTGCGAACATTCTATTTTTGAAACTGATTAGCGAAAATGAGCGTGTCAAGAATGAATCGGGCAAACGAACCGCCTTTGATGATTCTTGCCATTGGGATATAATTAAGCAAATCCCCAAAAGCGGGCGGCTTGATTATATCAATCAAGTATATGGCAAACTTAATAATTTATATAAGACTGAAATTTTCACGCCGTTAAATATCCGTAGTGAGGATATTCTCAAAGAAATTATGGATAAATTAGACCCTCTGACACTTACCGACGTTGATTCTGATGTAAAAGGTGATGCTTTTGAATATTTCCTTAAAGAATCGGCGGCAACCAAAAACGACTTAGGGGAATATTTTACGCCGCGCCATATTGTGAAAACTATGGTAAAGCTCGTAAATCCACAGATTGGTGAAAAAGTTTACGACCCGTTTTGCGGAACTGGTGGTTTCTTAATAGAGAGTTTTAGGCATATATGGAATACTATGCCGCGCAACGAAAAAACGATTGAAATGCTTAAAAAAGATACCGTTTTCGGCAATGAAATAACAAACACGGCAAGAATTACAAAAATGAATATGATACTTGCAGGAGATGGGCATAGCAACATTCATACAAAAGACAGCCTTGCTGAGCCAGTTGACGGTACAAAAGAAGGCGAAGGGTATGATGTTGTTATCACAAATATGCCCTATTCGCAAAAGACAAAATATGGAAATCTTTACGATATGCCGTCAAATAACGGCGATAGCGTCTGCGTTCAGCATTGCATGAAAGCGATTAACTCGGCTGCCGATAATGGGCGTATTGCTCTTGTTGTGCCGGAAGGCTTTCTGTTCCGAAAAGATTTATCAAAAACAAGGGAGCTACTGTTAAAAAACTGCGACCTACAAAGCGTTATATCGCTCCCGCAAGGCGTATTTTTGCCGTACACAGGCGTAAAAACAAATATTGTCTATGCGACAAAGGTAAATCAAAAATTGAAAGCATCTGAAAAACGCAAAGATTTTTGGTATTTCGATGTAAAAAGCGATGGATATACGCTTGACAATCACCGTCGAAAATTAGATAGCGGTAATGATTTAGACAAATATCAAGAGTATCGCAAACTGGATGACGATCAACGTCAAGATATGCTTGATGTTGGCTTTGAAATTGTACCTTTGAGCAAGGTCAAAGAAAATTCTTATATTTTGGTGGGGAGTCGGTACAGGGAAATCCACACAAATGATTGTAAATATGTGTCTAAGAAATTATCAGAAATATCTGCGTTGATAAGGGGAATATCATTCCCGAAATCAGCACAGAAGATCGGAAAATCTGTCGATACCATAAGTGTAGTTACGACTAAAGCTGCACAAGAAACGGGTATAGTTGATGACCATGTTATCTTTGTAGAAAAATCATACGAAAAAACAAATAGGTGCTTACAATATGGTGACATCCTCATTTCGTTAGCAAATAGCTTAGGTCTTGTCGGTAGGACTACTTATGTTGATAAACTACATGAGGGGGTATCTTTTGGAGCATTTATGGGTGCGATACGACCTGATAAACAAAAGATACTGCCAAGGTTTTTGTATTACTTTCTTAACTCCGAATTTGCCAAACAATTCTTTTTGACAAATGCAAAAACAACGACCAATATCTCAAATCTTACATTTGAAGATTTGAGTGAATTGTTATTGCCTGTGCCTCCACTCGAAATACAACAGCAGATGGTAGGCGAATTAGATGGTTATAAGCGCATTATTGATGGAGCGAGGGCGGTAGTAGCAGAGTATAAACCGAAATTGTCGAAATTTTCGGAATTTGAAAGCATTGAATTGGGGCGAGTTGATTTATTTGAAATTCAATCTGGCGGAACACCAAACAGTAAAAACGGCAGTTATTGGAATGGTGATATAAAATGGATAACCCTTGTTGACTTGCCGCCAAATGATTATATCACAAAAATTTATAGTACAGAGAGAAAGATAACAACAGCAGGGTTACAAAATTCAAGTGCAAAATTATTACCCATCGACAGTGTTGTTATATCATCAAGAGCAACCATAGGAAGAGTTGGGATTGCCAAGGTAGAATTGGCTACAAATCAAGGTTTCAAAAATATTATTATTAAGAACAAAAATATTATTACGCCAGATTTTTTAGCATTATCATTAAAAGAAAAAACCGAAGAATTGTTACAGTTATCAAGCGGTGGGACGTTCAAGGAAATCTCAAAAACAAATATCGAAACGATAAAAATAAGTGTTCCCCCTCTCGAAACACAAAAGCAAATTGTAACACAAATCGAAGCCGAACAGGAACTTGTTGAACCTTCCAAAAAACTCATTGAAGTGTTCACAAAGAAAATGCAAAACCGAATAAATGAGATTTGGAGTGAAGTAGATTGATAGAACCCATAAACTTCGCCGACGTGCCTTATCTTGAGGAACTACGCAGTTACCTCCCGATAGATGCGACAGACAAGGAAGATGTAAATACTTACCTCAGAAACATTACGGATTCGGTACTGATAAATTACGGTAGCGAACAATATCAGTTTGCTTATTTTGGATTGCATTTGCTTTATATGACATACATTTATTTTTCGGTGAGAAAGATAAGCCTGATACTGCCAGACAGGTATAAGGATGCAATGATATTCGCTAAGCCTTATCATGGGAGAAAACTGGATTTTAATAATCTTGATTCGGTTTTTGATTATAGTCTTGTCGCAGAAAAAGAGTTGCCTACTGTCTTAAAAATTATCGGATTGGATGATGGACAAATAGGTAAAATCGGAGGCTTAGTAGATAGCCGAAATGATATGGCTCATGCAAGTGGTCGATTTGAAATATTAAATGAAGATGCGTTTTCTACAAGTGCAAATGGAATTTGTGATTCGATAAGGAATATACACAATCGTATGGACACGCAAATAAGAATTTGGTTTAAGGATTTATTATTACGATTTTGTAATAATAAAATTGAGGGATATGGCGATGACGATATAGACGATATTATAAATGAACAAATGATACAAGGGTTCAATCTATCTGTTCAAGAGTTGCTTGTCTGTAATAAAATGAGCGTAAGAACTCTTGCTTCCGAAAACCCTGAATTTAAGAACGATCTAAACAAATTTAAGAAAGCGTTTAGAGAATACTATGAAAGACAAGGATATGTTGATTGATTCCGTGTGAATATCGTGCTCGCCATTTTTTCGCTAACGAAAAAAATGTGCCGTTTTGGTACAAATATGAGTGTTTTTTCGCCCTTAAAGCGACAATTCCGGTGCTCGTAATACAAACCATTACCCCAATGCAGTAGCTCACGTTTCGTTAGGTACTCCGTGTTTCGCAGAGTACCGGCAAAGACAGAATATTTCACAATTTTATGTAAGAGTCGGCATTTCACCGACTCCTTTGACGTGGGTGGCGAAACACCACCATCCTCGATATGTTCACATATCATATATGCCGGTCAGATTTTTCAAAATCTGTTCAGTCATATCCCAAATACCGTCAACCTTTGCGTTCACTTCGGCTATGTCCGGTTGATAGACATTTCCGGTTTCGTTTGCCCGCTTGGCTATCTGGTTTATGTTATTCGTAGCGTTCCGCAGGCGAGGGATCATATCTTTGATACAGGATAAATCGACATTGATTATATATCCGTTAATCGCCATCTTGCGGAGATACCCGCTCATGTTTCTAATGCAGGTCTGTGTAATTTTCTTTTGGATTAATTCTTTTTCTTCTTTTGATACCAAGAAACGTATCAATATGTTTCTTTCAGCCAATTTCATTCTCACCCCCTTTCACCGGGGGCGATTTTGTTTTTCGCCGCTCTTTCTGTTTTACCTGCCAATCTGCAAATTCCTTCTGCCCGTCCTCACTCTCAAAATATTCCTGTATTCGAGGGAGGAGGCACCGGGCAAGCGATTCGATGTCACGTTGAGGGATAACATAATCCTTTTTGTTCATTCTGTCCCGTCCTTTCGTATTCAGTTTTCAATGTTCGTCTGCAAAATTGTTATTGACATAGTTATATTATTTTGCTATAATAAATTATATCATATTTTGGTTGCGACGTCAAGCATTTCGCGCAACAAGTATCAAGCTGCAACAAATTTAAACGAGAGGTGGAAAAATATCATGTATGACAATTATTTATCACCGTTTCCAAGACGGTTCCGTTTACTCATAGACGAAACACGAGTAAGTCAACAGGAGATAGCCGACCATGTTGGCGTGACGCGCCAAGCGATAGCGCAATGGAAGGACGGTAAAACTAATCCCGATGTTTATAGTTTCGTTAAGATTGCGGAGTTTTTCAAAGTACCGTATGAGTATTTGCTGGGCGAAACGGACAGCAAGGTTCGTGAGAACATGAAGCTCGCCGACGAATTAAAATTGAGCGATGAAGCAATCAACAGATTATTGGAATGGGCAACGGCTGAAAAAGAAAACAAATCCGATGTTCCGCGTTCGGAAGTATTATCGGATTTATTATCAAGCGATGATTTTGAAAAGTTTATCGACTGCGTGAGAAAATATATCGCCGAATATCTTGGACACAGATTCTATGAAGATGATTTGAAAAATGATGAGATGGAATTTCACAGACTTTATCCTCTTGAACCCACGCCATACGAGCTTGACCAACACGCCCGGACAATCGGACATCGTATAATTGAAGCAAAGGATTTTTCTGACTTGTTCCGACATCAGGCTATCGAAATATTAGGCTGGCTTTTGGAATCCATGCCAGAGGATTATTATATAGCTTATCACTTGACCGATGATAAAGATTCGAAAGAAAAAGAATAGATTAGGATTTGTTGTTTCGTTAAATTTTTCAGCGTCCGCAGGACGCGCAGCAGACCGCGAAAGCGGGCTTAACAAAAATCCGGTTTACGGATTTTTGACGGGGATTGGGGTTGCCCCAACAAGCAGATTTTTTACGGTTCGCCAGCAGGCGAGCCGGTTAAAAAATCGCAAACATGGCCATGTTTGCATTGCTTGCCAATACGCCAATACGGAATCAGTATTTTTTTATAAAAATCCGAGTTTGCAAATGCGAATCATAATATTTACAAAAACATTTGAAAAATGTGTTGACAAAAATTATTTTACGTGTTATAATGAATACACATGAAAAGGAGACTGCGTGTTATGGACTGTGTACTAATGCACAAAAATATTCCTGTCGTTGATATGGAAATAGACGAAATGGCAGGGACTATTTCTAAATTGAATAAAGCGCACGATGTTCGGCATTTTCCGCCAGGTATAAATATTCAGAAAACAATCATTGACCGTAAAGCGCTCAACGACTGGTGGACGGGGCGTTCCATACCCGCAAGCCGCGACGGTATCAGAGAAGCCTTAGGGAAATTAAATATATATAACACAGTCATGCTCATAAACAAGTGCTACGGCTTGAGCCTGTCCGACCAATACTGGATATGCCCAAAAGGTTCGGGACTGCAGTGGAACGATATAAACTTTTTCCACAATGACTTCTCAAAGGATATGGGCGAGATACTGTTCGGGCATGAACCCGCTGACTTTAGCCGTATCAGTCTTATGTCGCCGGACAATACATCCGACGGCTGGCTCCGTAAGAAATGGATTATCGCCGACGGGAAACGTTTCTTAATGAAAGGCGGCAGCGGCGTTTACGAGCAGGAGCCGTTCAACGAAGTCGTCGCCTGCGCCGTAATGCGGCGGTTAGATATTCACCATATAAATTATACGCTGACGTTTGACAACGGCAAGCCGTACAGTTTATGCGAAAACTTTATCACGTCTAATACTGAACTCATTCCCGCATGGCGCATTAAGGAATCGTTTAAGAAAGACAACCGCGACTCCGAGTTGACGCATTTGCTCCGCTGTTGCGATTCTCTCGGTATTCCAGATGTAAGCGCGGCGATTGATAAAATGCTTGTGCTTGATTATATAATCTCGAACGAGGACAGACACTACAATAATTTCGGATTTATCCGCAACGCCGAAACGCTTGAGTGGCTCGGCTTCGCGCCGGTATACGACAGCGGAACGTCGCTGTGGTACAACACGCGCTTTGTCGGACGCGCTATGGATTGTAAGCCGTTCCGTAAGTCGCATGACGAGCAGATAAAGCTCGTAGGTGATTTCTCTTGGTTCAACGCCGACGCTTTAGTAGGCTTGGGCGATGGGATAATAGAGATACTTTCACAGTCCGAAGCTGTTGAAGCGGCACGTCGAACCGCGATTGAGGCGGCGGTGACGGAGCGATGTGGTAGGATAGAAAAGCTGATATGATGATTATACATGAAAGAGAGGTCGGGTTTCCATGAAAGAAATATCTCAGAGAATAAGAATATTAAGAGAAACAGCGAAAGTTTCGCAAGCCAAAATAGCGCAGTTGATAGGTACAAACCAGTCCGCTATCAACCGATATGAAAACGCTCAGTCCGTACCACCGCCGCAGGTGCTTCTGTGGTATGCGGACTACTTCGATGTTTCGATGGATTATATATATGCTCGGACAGACAAGCCGCAGGGGAAATTATATGAATATAATCCAAAAATATCTGCTGACGGAGAGCAGTTCCGGCAGTTCATAGAAATGTGTTTCGACCCAGAATCGCCGATGAATGAAAAACTAAAACAGACGCTTATTGATATGGTTTCCAAAGGTAGCGAAGGTAAATCATAGGTATAAACGCAAAAATTTGTAGGAGATTATTTGAAATGAACGATAATAATACGAGTATATTTATATATCATTATTTTGAAAAAGAACGCGGTCCCTTTCGCTCGTTGTCGGATGTATCTGATGATGAAATTCAAAAGATACTTGACCGTTCCAGAATCGAAGATAAAAAATCCGGTAAAGGAACATTATTAGGCAGCGTGTACAGTGATGATAATATCACTATTCGTCGCCGTCAAGAATACATGACGCGCGTGATGTTTGAAGAAAAAGGGGGAAAACCGATTAGGCAATTCCCATATTATGCGGTTCTTGTGAGGGAAAATGATCCTACTTACGAAGAAGGTATAAGAAATCGGTATAAAAACGGGGATATTTTACGGATACCCGTTAAGGATTTTGATATGACCGCTGTTTCATTCACATACGGCGATCAATGCTCGAATATAAATCCTGCCGAATATGAAAACTTTTTAGCAAACATATACAGACTACCTGTTTATACATACGAAGAAATGTTGAATGTCATTGCTGAACGTGGCTGGATACCGTATACCGGAGAGAGAGGGATTCGAACCCTCGGAACGCTATTAACGCTCACACGATTTCCAGTCTTGTAGTCCAAGTGGACGATAAAGTAATTTGTTGAAAAATATCATAACATAAAGAGGGCGAAAAGTCAAGTAAAATCTGGCTTTTCGCCCTCTTTTTTTGCGTTGTGGGCAAAAAAGTCCATTTCATGCGGGGTTCGAGTATAGCGAAAACACACCTATTTTTTATAACTTTTTTGGAAAAATGGCAAACATCGGGCAAACATTAACCCCAAAAACCATGCGACATTTCGTGCAACACAAAAAATAAATGGCAAACATTTTATCATTTTTTCAGAATAGCATTCGCCTACTATTGACAAATATATAAAAACGGAGAATGCTGAATGAAAAATTACGAAGAATTAAGAACGCAATATCCTGAATATATAAGTCTTGACCAATTTTACAGGATATGCAAAATAGCAAAGCGAAGCGCAATTTATCTTATACAACATGGAATAGTACCCTCAATAACCACAGACAAAAAAACATGGCGATACAAAATTAAAATTGATGATGTAATTACATATTTGCAATGTCGTGATGAAGTCGGTAGCATGATACCACGAGGAGCAGCCACATCGCGAAAGAAAAAATTTCGCAGAACCAAAACCTTTTATCAACTTATAAAACCCGGAAAAGAATATCAGGCAATAAAATATTTTGAACATATTTATTCTGAATATACCGACGTTTTGACAACCGCTGACATAATAGAAATGACAGGTCTAAATAAAAGCACAGTTTTGAAATTACTTAAAAGCGAGAAAATCAAGTCAATGCCGAATAGTCCGAAATATATCATTCCAAAAAAATATCTGCTCGAATTTCTCATAACTCCGCGCTTTATTGAATCAAACACAATATCGGAAACATACAAAAAAATAATAGGAGGGCTTGAATTATGGATAAATGCAAAATAATCGCAATAGCGAACCAAAAAGGCGGAACGGGCAAGACAACAACCGCTTGTAATTTAGGTAATGCTCTCGCTGATATGGGCAATCGGGTTTTATTAGTGGACTTTGACCCACAAAGCAATTTATCAATGAGTTTCGGCATTGAAGAACCTGATAAACTCACATTTTCAATGCACGATATAATATCGTTTATGTTAGATGAAGATAACGAAGACAAACCCATACCTGACAAAAGCGAATATATCATGTACGGCGAAAAATTAGACATAATTCCTTGTAATATACATCTTGCCGCTTCGGAAATCAACTTACGAGACGAAATGGGTGGCGAACGTACATTGTCGGAATTGCTTGAACCTTTGAGGTTTGATTACACCTACATCATCATAGACACCAACCCATATTTAGGATTGCTTACTATAAATGCGCTTGCGGCTTGTGATGAAGTTATAATCCCCGTAAGTCCGCAGTTTTGGTCGGCAACGGGTTTAACAGACTTATTACAAACGATATTCAAAGTCAAACGTAAAATTAATCCACGAATAACCGTTGCGGGTATTCTGCTTACTATATGCGACGAACGAACAAGGTTATTTCGTGATGCAAAAAATTTGATAGATGAACATTACGGCGGCAAAATCAAGATATTCAATGCACACATACCAAATACGGTTAAAGTCGGTGAAGCTAATTACGCAAGCCGCAGTATTCTTGATTATGACGCAAACAGCAAAGCGGCTCATGCGTACACAGCATTTGCGAGGGAGGTAACAAATAATGTCGGGAACAAGTAAAGAGAAAGCGAAAAAACCAAGCCTTAAAAAACTTGATGATTTATTTGCTTTGAATGGCGGTATAAATCCGCTTGACCAATTCAAAGAAACACAGTCAATATCAAACCGTGTTGTAAATACCGTTGCGATTGACAAATTGACACCATTTAATGGACACCCGTTTCGTTTGTATGAAGGCGAACGTCTCGATGATATGGTAGCAAGTATAAGAGCGAATGGGGTACTTATGCCGATTATCGTTCGCATGATAAATTCCACGATTGAAATACTCGCAGGGCATAACCGTGTAAATGCCGCGAAATTGGCAGGGCTTGATAATATACCCGCAATCGTACTTGAAAATGTATCTGACGATGACGCTATGGTTTACGTCATAGAAACGAACCTTATACAGCGTTCGTTTTCGGATATGACACACACAGAAAAGGCGGCGGTTATCGCCTTGCACCATTCTAAAATGTTTTCGCAAGGGAAAAGAAACGATATTTTGAATCAAATAAATATGCTCGAAAATCCGCATGATAACGTGGAAAATGAAACTTTGTCCCAAGTTGGGACAAAGTTAAGAACTTATGAGAAGATAGGAGAAACATATAGCCTATCAAGGAATACAATAGCCCGTTATCTCCGTTTACAACATCTTATTCCTGTTTTAAAATCTCGGCTGGATAATAACGAAGTTGCCTTTGTAGTCGCCGTAACGCTGTCATTCTTGAAAGAATCCGAACAGGAACTTGTTGATGATTGTATGGAACGAAACGAATTGTCCGTTGACATGAAAAAAGCCGACATATTACGGCAATTTTCCGAAAAAGGTAAGTTAGACGGTGAAAACGTGTATAAGATTTTATCAGGAAACACAACGCCGAAGCCGAACCGTACCCCAACAGTTAAAATTGATAAAACTTTATATTCGAGGTATTTCAAGCCGAATCAACCCGCCAAAGAAGTACAGGCAACCGTTGAAAAGGCGTTAGAAATGTATTTTGAACAACAGCAATAATTTAATTACATAAATGCAACAACCGTCACTTGACGGCGGCGGTTGTTGCATTTAGACGACTAATTTACTTTCCACAACGCCATAGGGTGATTTTGGATTCGTTCCAGTATATCGGGTTCTTCAAATAATAATTTCGGCTTGTACTCGTTTGCTCGGAAAGCGTCAAGATATTGCCGTTCGTTTTTCTCTATCACAAGAAGCTCAGTCAGATATTCCTCTGTACGTTTTTGTGCGGCAGACAAATCAAATCTCTCTTTTTTACGGAGTACAGGCTGTAAATCCGTCCGTATTCTGTGATTTGTCAAACTATATATCCTGTTAATATCAAATATCTCCGGGACTTCATCACTCGCAATCGTAAAGTAGAACAATACGCACTTACGGAGCATAGCGGCTTCCGATTCGTCAAACAGACCAAATGTAATCATGTTGTGTATATCATATAAATCCCTTGCCGCCGTCCGGGTAAGCAATGCGACAATTTTACTTGCGAATATCTCTATCGGCGCAACGGATAAAACCTTGATTTCGTCAAAAATCCCCGTCGTTTCTATCGGCTTTGATATAAACGACAATACGTGAGAACGCAGGGAATAGTTTATTTCAACCTTTATATTATCCTTGATACCCGCTGAGTTTGTATATGTATAGACAAAAGAATCAAGCGAGTGATAAGTTTTTGATTTGTTGCTTAACTCGTAACCCTCTGCCGTCATATAACGCTCTAAAACAGCCGTAATGGTTTCGCGGTCTTTCATCATATCATCTTTGCTGTTGTTACACGCATAATCAAGGTCTATGTCTATCGAAAGACGCGGCAGGTTGAATATTGTAAGGTTGATAGCTGTGCCGCCTTTTAGTGCAACAGCGTTTGACAGAAACGGATCGCCCGAAATAAATCTCAATATTTCTGCAAGGCGTAGCATTTTTTCAAATGTATCACGGATAAAGCCGAGTTCCTGCGCTTGCTTGGAAAGTATTTGTTTGTTGTATGCCGTCATGCAGTTCACCCCCTTGAGATAATATTTTTAATAGATTTTTAGGCACAAATAACTGCCAGCGTTTATCAAATACGTTCTGCTCATGCTCAATACCGCCGTAAAAGTAACGGACGCTTTTTGATACTTTACGTTCGCAGACTTCAAAGAAACGGTCAGAGAGCCGTAATTCGTTTTTCAAATAATATAATACATATCCCGATTTTTGATATAAAAATTGTTTGCCGTAACATTCAAGATATTCAAGCAATTTTTCTTCGTCTATACGGGGTATGAGTTCAAGACATCGCAATAATTCTTCAAGTCCCGCGATTTTTTCAAAGTCGTTTATGCTGTCAAGCACGGTGCGTTCTATATCAGTTACACGAACGCCGTCAGGTTTTTCGTCCATTCCAACGCCGATGCGCGGAGCGACGTAACGATAAACAACGTCGTCATATTCAAATTGCTCAAATCGTTTATTGCCGGACACGTAAACTTCATAAAATACCTGATTAGCACAGCCGTAGTATTCAAACGCCGAATGATGGGATATATACGCTCCGTCGGCGATATGTGAAGCTATACGGTATCGGCTCGGCACAGCCTGTCCTGTTTCCATACTGACAGCAACGTATAAATTACGTTTAACCGATTCTATATAACCTTTCTTCTGATAATTAGTCAAAAGAGAGTTTGCGGTTTCTATGTTGCCGGTCATACTTTCAACATCGGCGCGGGTAAAGCATTGTATTTCCGTTAATTCTTTATAATATTTCAAAGTAAATCACCTCTACTTTTAATATTAACACAAAGTCGTTAAAAAATCAACGACTATATGCAAAATTTAAAATATTTTTTTCAACACACAACCATCAACTATAAAAACACAAGATAAAAAATTACAAGGAGGACTATACATAATGCCAGTATTCAGAATAGAAAAAACAAAAGATTACACGGTGATGAGCAACCATCATTTGCGAGATACAGAGTTATCTCTCAAAGCAAAAGGAATGTTATCTCTCATGCTCTCTCTGCCTGACGATTGGGATTATACCCTTGCAGGACTGGCGCATATTTGCAAAGACGGATTAGCAAGCATACGCACTACGGTACAAGAACTCGAAGAACAAGGTTATCTTTCTCGCCGCCGTTTGCGTAACGAAAAGGGACATCTTGGCGATATTGAATATACAATCCATGAAAAACCGCAAGCCTGTGGAAAACCTGTTGATAACCATGTGGATAACTCGCCGCCTATATGCGAAAAACCTATATACGGAAATCGAATATTGGATAATCCAACATTGGAGAAACCTATATTGGAAAATCACACGCAATTAAATACTAATATACTAAATAAAGAAAAATTAAATACTGATGTATTAAATACTTATCAATCAATCATGCCCGCGCAAAGCGGTTCTTCGCAATCAAACCCGAATGATAAGATTGATGAGATTGATAAATTCAACAAATACCGAAAATTAATATATAAAAACATTGACTACGAAATCCTTTGCGAACAGTATAAGCAGTATGATAAAAATATACTCGATGAAATCGTTGAAACCATGATTGACTATATCTGCGGCAAACGTGATTCCGTAAAAATTAGCGGAGCTGAATATCCGCATGAAGTCGTAAAAAGCAGATTATTAAAAATTGATTCGTCGCATATCGAATACATTATAGACTGCATAAATAAAAACACCACAAAAATCCACAATATCAGAGCCTATCTGCTTGCCGCATTGTATAACGCTCCCACTACAATCGACCATTATTTCAAAACTCTTGTAAATCACGATATGGCAAACAGTTTTGGTAATGAAAATAATTAATCGAAAAAGGAGGTATTGCCCATGAAAATAAAAAATGTTATAGTCGTTATTATCGCCGTCATATTGGCACTTTCAGCATTATCCGCAAGTCTTATCACCGTTTTGCGTATAAAAAAACGTAAATCCGGGAGGTGATTCAATTATTTACCGAAGAACAAATAAATACGGCAAAATCAATAGACTTACTGGCATATTTGCAAACTTATGAACCGTATAATCTTCGCAAAGCCGGTAAAGAATACTGCCTTGCAGAACATGACAGCTTGAAAATCTCTAACGGTAAATGGTTTTGGCACTCTCACGGTTTCGGTGGTTATTCAGCGTACAGCTTTCTTGTAAAAGTACGGGGAATAGATTTCAAAGACGCAATACAAACCCTGCTTGACGGGCAGCACAAATATATTTTTGCTCAAAATGACCGTTCCCCGCCAAAGTTTCCGAAAGAACCATTAATATTACCAGTCGCAAACAAAAATAACGACGCTGTTTACGCATATCTTCAAG
>Ga0082212_10005542_pt1 | contig 17174 bp, 11 predicted proteins | sample TergutNt197P3_FD_71548 | JGI IMG/M metagenome (GOLD analysis project Ga0082212, IMG submission 71548) | Neocapritermes taracua P3 segment gut microbial communities from Petit-Saut dam, French Guiana - Nt197 P3 | ecosystem: Host-associated > Arthropoda: Insects > Digestive system > Gut ... | reverse complement strand
TTGATTATCACGGAATTGCAAAATAACGTCATTGGTAGCGAAGCGAAGCAATCCAGCCCAAACCGCCCCGAAGTCGCCTACCGCAACATGCGCTTTCAAGGCAAATATGCGGTGATCGGCGAAAATGACAATGCACCGGTTTACCTGTTCCTCGGAAACGGACAGTTGCTTGCCATCGACAACTGGCGTATCGCCGCGACGAACGCGGAAGTACAGGCATCATTGACGCGTTCCGGCAACGATTGCGAGTTGTACGCTTCCGACTGGATCGCGCTGACCGTACCGGTATCAGGCGATCATCAACCCGTGTTGACAAAAATCGACAGCGACGGCGAAAAACTACAGGGAACAATGTCCGACGGCATCTTTACCGTACAGGTTCCGCCAGGAAAGTACCGGATGACATTGGCCGAAAAAAACAAGAAGGTCGTTTGCTACAGCGAATACGGAGCTGTCGGCGGCGGCGTGGCCGACGACTTTGACGCAATCATCAAGGCATCTGACGCCGCAAACAAGTTGTAATGCACCTTGTTGTTCTTTACATAAATAATCACTATATTTGCCAGGTATTTCAAACGTGAATTTAATGGAAGTCTATAACAAAATATCAGTATAATCATGACGAATCAAAGACGAAATTTCATCAAATCGGCCATTGGCGTGTCGGCTGGCATATTGACCGCCCATCAGCTGTCAGGTAACCCGTTTTCTCCTCTTACCCTGCCCCTGATGAAGAAAAAACAAGCGCCGCGCATCCGTTTTTCAGTGATTGGAATCAATCATGGACATATCTACGGACAGGTCAATTCGGTCGTGCGGGGTGGGGGCGAACTGGTTGCCTTTCATGCGAAGGAAGACGACCTGGCCGCCGAGTTTGCAAAACGCTTTCCGCAGGCGAAGCGCGTGCAGTCAGAAGCGGAGATACTTGAAGACAACTCCATCCAGTTGGTGGTGAGCGCCATCGTACCCAATGAACGGGCGCCGTTGGGCGTTCGGGTCATGGAGCATGGCAAGGACTATATGGTCGACAAGCCCGGCATCACGTCCCTGCCGCAACTCGCTGCCGTTCGCAAAGTACAGAAAAAAACCGGACGCATCTACTCCATTTGCTATTCCGAGCGGTTCGAGAACAAGGCCACCGTAAAAGCGGGCGAGCTTGTTAGGGCAGGCGCCATCGGCAAGGTGGTGCAAACCATCGGTCTGGGGCCGCACCGCATGAATCTGCAAACCCGCCCTGAATGGTTTTTCGACAAGAAATACTTTGGCGGCATCCTTTGCGACATCGCCAGCCATCAGTTCGACCAGTTCCTCTATTTCACGGGTTCCACTTCGGGGAAGATACTCGCTTCGCAAGCAGGAAACGTTCATTACCCGCAGCATCCCGCGTTTGAGGATTTCGGCGATGCCATGGTGCAAGGCAACCGCGGGTCGGGCTATATCCGCGTCGACTGGTTCACGCCCGACGGCCTGAAATCGTGGGGCGACGGACGCCTGACCATACTCGGCACCGACGGATACATCGAAATACGCAAGAACATCGACATCGCCGGACGCGACGGAGGCAACCACCTCTTTTTGGTCGACCATAAAGATACGAAACATGTCGACTGCGACGATGTCGACCTGTCGTACGGTCGGAAGTTAGTGGACGACATACTGAACCGTACCGAAACAGCCATGACGCAGGACCACTGCTTCCTCGCCACCGAACTGACACTCGTGGCCCAGAAGAATGCAGTCAAAACGGCTATCATCTAAGATAAGTTGCCACTCGAAACAACAAATAAACCGGAGCGTCATCCCTTGGAGCCGTTTCTTCCGAAACAGGCTACCATACTGATGCTGGGAAGCTTTCCTCCACCGCGCGAGCGTTGGACGATGGACTTTTATTACCCTAACTTTCAGAATGACATGTGGCGTATTTTTGGAATCGTCTTCTTCGGAAACAGGGATTATTTTGTTGCCGACGACAGGAAGTCGTTCAAGGAAGCAACGATCCGGCAGTTCCTACTGACGAAAGGCATCGCACTGTATGATACCGCCGAAGAGGTGATACGCCATAAAGGCAATGCTTCCGATCAATTCCTGGAAATAGTAAAACCCGTCGACCTGAGGTCGATCCTGTCGCAAATTCCCCAGTGCACCTCCATTGTGACAACCGGTCAAAAAGCGACCGAAACACTGATGAACCTGTTCGGATCGACACAAATCCCACCTGTTTGCGGATACATGGACGTTACTTTCCTGAAACGGAGGCTTCGATGTTACCGGATGCCCTCTTCTTCACGTGCATACCCAAAACCGTTAGCCGACAAAGCCGCCGACTATCGTCAGCTGTTTTGCGAAATCGGGTGAAAATCCAATCGTAGTTGTTTTGACTATTCCGTCATCGGTCGTCAACTTAATGCTTCGACTGCAGCGTGTAAGTGCCCGAACCGAGTTCGATGATGAGGGCGTCGCCCATCGTTATCACCGAATGAATACCCGGTTGCGCCTTGTCGGCTTGTATGTTGAATCGTGCCGGTAGCTTGACGGTTGCCGTCGTGTTGGCAGGTATCGTGATGTCCCACGCGAGCTTGTTTCCCTCTCTCTTCCAGCTACTTGCTATTTTCCCATAAGGCGAATCGAAGGTGGCGCTCACATGTCCGAGTTTGTCGGGGAAAACGGGTTCCATCCTTATTTTTTTGAAACCTACGGTTGTCGGATCGCACTTGATACCGGCAAGGTTCTCGTAAAACCAGATCAGCAAGTCGCCTAAGAGCATCACGTGATTCCTTGAGTTCATGGCAGGATTGGCCGTGTCGCCGTTCCACAACTCCCAGATGGTCGTAGCGCCCCGGTTAATCATGTAACCCCAGGACGGATAGGTCTCGTTCGTCGCAATTTGATACGCCAGTTCCAAGTTGCCATACTCCGTAAGCCCGCGCATCAGATGCTGGATGCCGAGCACGCCGGCGCTGACATGCCCCTTGCAGTCGACTTCCGTTTTTTCTACGATATTGGCAAAAACTTTTTCTTCGTACCCTTCCGGGACAAGCCCCAGCCTCAACGACAAGATATTGGCCGTCACGGTATTGTTATCGTACTGGGCGGTCTTTTCGTTGAAGAACTTCCTGTTGTAGGAATCTTTGATCCTTGCGGCCAATACGGCATATTCGCCCGCATCGCCGGGCAAGCCGTTCATCGTGGCAAACTGTTGCATCAACTGAAGGATGCTGTAAAAGACGGTCGTGCTCAGCACCTGTCCGCTGGTGATCCGCGAGGGGTCTTTCGAATGGATCAGTTCGGGCGATTCGGGCGGCATGCACCAGTCGCCATACTGGTCTTTCATCAAGATATAGTCTTTCATCACCGAATCGGTCATGTGTTGCACCCAACGTTTCATCGACGGATAACGCGCCTTGATCGAACGGGTATCGCCAAACTGGCGGTAGAGCATGTCGGCAATGTAAAAATAGGCGGAAGGCCATGTCACGTCGTCGTTGAAAAGCGTCCAGTAACGGGGCGACACAACGGATATGCTGCCTTGTTCGTTCATCGATTCCTCGATGTCGACCAACCATTTGTTATACAGTAGGGCATTGTTGAAAATGAAACTTTCGCCAAAAGCGCCCGTCGCACGATCGCCCAGCCATCCCAGCCGCTCGTCGCGTTGCGGACAGTCGGTAGGCATACCGCGATAATTTCCGCGAATGCCCCAGTATGCGTTCTTGAATAGTTTGTTGATGATCCTGTTTGACGTCTCAAATTGGCCGGTAGTAGCCATTTCGTCGTATACAACCTTGCCTGTAATATCTGTCATGCTCGGCGCCTTGTCGGTACCGACTATTTCTATAAAACGAAATCCATGATATACAAACAACGGTTCCCATTCAAACGTCCCATCTTTGGCAGGGGTATAAATATCCGTCACCTGCGCACCCCGTATGTTATCTAAATAGAGCTCGGTACCGTTCTCCTTCAGCACCTCGGCAAAACGCATCGTCACCGGCTGGTCTTTCTTGCCACTCAAGCGAACCTGCGTCAATCCCACCATGTTTTGTCCCATGTCGACGAGATAGCGGCCACCGTCAACCGCTTTTATGGAAACCGGCTTGATCTCTTCCATCACTTTCAGGCTTGGCGAGATTTGTGCTATCAGCTTACCTTTGGGCGTCTCCAGCTGCACGGCTTTTTGCCAACCTGAATCGTCGTATCCTGTTGTCGTCCAGTTGCCTATTTCGAGGCGTGCGTCGTACTTTTCGCCGTCGAACTCATTGTTCTCGGTGATGGGTCCCTTGTTTGTCGCCTTCCACGATTCATCTGTGATAACGGTCGTTTGCGAGCCATTCGCATATTCGACCACAAGCTGCGCCTTCAGCCGTGGCAGCCCGAATCCGACCATCCCCTTTTCGCGCATGGTAAGAAAGCGTCCGTTGCCGAGCGCGACGCCGATGGCATTACTCCCTTTTTTCACGAGGGAGGTGACATCGTAAGTCAGGTAAGAAACCGAAGCGTCGTACCAAGTGGGAAGCGGGCCAAACACATCGTCGCCTATCCTGTTTCCGTTCAGGTAGCAAACAGACGATCCGACGCCCGAGACGTACAACATGGCGCGCTTGGGCATGGCCTCTGCCTCGAACTGTTTACGCAAATACCTGGCTGGCAGTTTCGTCCTGTTGTCAACAACTTTCAGTTGCTCGCTGTCGTTGAGGCCTATCCACAAAGCTTTCCAGTCGCGATCGTTCAAAAGCCCCATCGACCAGCGCCCGACATCGCTTCTGACCGTTTCCTGCCCGTTCGTACGTACCGTAACCTGCCAAAAGTACGCTTTTCCTGATTCAAGCGGTTTGCCGGCATATTCGACAAGCACCGAACAATCGGAATCAACAAAGCCCGAACTCCACACCAGATTGGTGCCAGTCTTCAAATCTTTTTCCGAAGCGGCAACTTCAATTTGATAAGATGCCTGCATCACATCGGGTCGACTGCTTTCCATTTTCCAGGAGAAACGGGGCGTATTCACACCTATTCCCTCCGGATTATCGCGCATCTCCGTCTGCAAATCTGTCAATTTCACATTACCCGCGCCTTCGTTTTGTGTACAACTCATTAATAGCAAGAAACATAATGAGCAAAAAATAACTTGTTTAATCATAGCAGCAAAAATATTTAAGTTTATAATGATACCAATAAAGTCGCAAAAATAATAAAATAATCGGAAATTGAAAAATCGGAAATTGAAAAGGGGACGAATTTTTATCCGTCTGTGTGTGATTTCAAAAATTTCATCTATATTTGCAGTCTTGATAATAAACACAAGTTATGGCAACACGGACGAAAACGGCAACTGAAATGACAGTTCAGCCAACAAACGATGAAACTTCCGATACTTCCGTTGCAGGTACGACCATTAAAAAGCCTGCCCGAAGAAAGTCGGCAAACGCCAAAGCCCCGAAAGACAGGTATATCGACCTGCGGACGGACTTCGGGTTCAAGCATATCTTCGGCGACAAGGAGTTTTTGCTGTACTTCCTGAACGCGGTGTTGAAAATTGAGGGCGGGATCGTTGACCTGCACTATGACAACACGGAGAGGCCGGGGCTTTTCAAGGGAGACCGGACAACCATCTTCGACCTGTACTGCAAGACAAAAGCCGGCGAAAGCATCCTGATCGAGATGCAAAACGCACGGCAGGATTATTTCAGGGACAGGACGCTGTACTACGCCTCCCGCCTGATTCAGGAACAGGGCGAAGATAAAACGGGCAAGAAATGGGACTACCGGTTAAGTCCCGTATATTCGGTAAACATTGTGGACTTCTGGCTCGCTGACGGGGGAAACGCCGGAGGCAAATATGTTTCGTATGTTCAACTGTGTAACGTCAAAACGCGAAAGGTTTTCCATGACAGGCTTACCTTCGTCTTTCTGGAACTGCCCGGCTTCACAAAAGAACTGCCCGAATTGAAAGGCGTCGTAGAGCAGTGGATGTATGTCCTGAAGAACCTTTCAAAACTGAAAGAACTGCCCGAAGCGCTTCGTACCCGCGTCTTCGAGCGGCTGTTCCTCAAGGCCGAGATAGCCAGACTGTCAAAACAGGAAAGAAAAGATTATAACCATTCACTTGGTTATTGAGCTTGTCGAAATATAAAAATTATAGAGATATGTATTCGGTATTAGCAGAAAGAGACAGGAAAATTGCAACGTTGACGGAAAATTATGCGGCAGTGTCAAGGGATAAAGCAACGCTGATGGAAAATTTTGCGGCAGTGTCAAGGGATAAAGCAATGCTGGCAGAAAAATTTGCAGCTTTGTCAAAGGACTATGCAGAAAAAGACAAACTGATTGCAGAATTGATGCGGAAAATGAACCGGACTGAACTCAATTGATCGTGTCAGTGCGCACGAGAAAGAAGCCCAGTCGGGCGGGTATGCTGAATTGCTTCACCCGTTCCAGGTTTGCAGTGGCTGAACCGCAAAAAACGACAATTTGAATTGAAAATAGGCCTTAGCCAAATGCATCCATTGAAAATCACCCCCGATATTTTGTTTTTCGCTTATCTTGCACTACTTTTGTAGTTCAAATTATAAAAAACAAAATATCAAAAGGTATGGCAAGATTTAACAAATTACAGGTTTTGGATGCAATCGTCCGCACGGGCATGGTACCCGTTTATTACAACAAGGATGCCGAGACGGCGAAAAACGTACTCAAGGCATGTTATGATGGTGGCGTCCGCGTGTTCGAGTTTACCAATCGCGGCGATTTCGCGCAGGATGTTTTTGCAGTCCTTGCAAAATATGCTGCACAAGCATGTCCGGAAATGATACTGGGTATCGGTTCGATTGTAGATGCGCCGACAGCGTCATCATACATACAACTCGGCGCAAATTTTGTGGTGGGGCCGCTGTTGAACCCCGATGTGGCCAAAGTGTGCAACCGCCGCCTCATCCCTTATTCGCCGGGATGCGGCACGGTCTCCGAAATAGGATTTGCACAGGAGCTCGGATGCGACCTGTGCAAAATCTTCCCCGCCGGAAGCGTCGGGGGTCCTTCGTTCGTCAGCAACATCAAGGCACCCATGCCATGGACGATGATCTTGGCGACAGGCGCCGTCGAACCGACCGAAGAGAATCTTACAAAATGGTTCAAGGCAGGCGTGACAGCCGTAGGCATGGGATCCAAACTATTCCCCAAAGAAGCCGTTACTTCGGAAAACTGGGCGGTAATCACCGATTTGTGCGAACAATCGCTGGCGTATATTCAAAGGGCTAAATAAAAAGTTGTTATGATTCAAATTAAGCAAATTTCTCAAAAAATCAAAAACGCTATTATTGGAGAAGAATCATCTGAGCGTAAATTATCCTGGATAACCGCACAGGAGTTGCTTGATGATATTTTTTCAATATTTCAAGAGCGGCTACAGGAAGAAACAACCTCCGAATTTTTACTTTTTCCTACCTGTTTTTATATCTATTTGCACGAGGTCGACTACAACAAGCGGAAAGAAGCATTCGGACATACAGTTAAGGGAATTGTCAACATGTTTCATAAGGATATCAGACGAAAAATGTCGAAATATCCCGATTACATACCGCACGCTAACAATTGGAGATTGCAGTTTTTGCTTTTTAAGGAAGGCATGTTTGTTGAAGACAGCGATAGCAGGATAACGGTGAAACAAAAGGAACCATTCATCATTTCCACCATTTATTCAACCAACTTTTCGGAAGGCAATTTCGGTTCGGAAAATATTGTTGGAACAATTAACAACAGGTCATCACTAAGAAAAGTAAATTACAACGTTAATCGCGATGCTTTGCTTGGCATTGATCAAATGGGAGGTTGTTTCACCGTTGATTTTGACAAATCATTTGCCAAAATCGAAAATGACATTCAGAACGATGACTCAACGGTTTCATTGGAAAAAAGGGCGAAAGCTATCCTGAGAATTACGGGAGGAAAATTTTTTGGCGTCGACGATGAAAAAAACAAATATTATATGACTTCCAATGAATTGCACATTTCGGGCCGGAACGACAACAGGACAAGCGTGACCCTACTGAAGATTGACAGTGAACGTGTTTACAATTCGCATGTAAGGATAAAATTTTTCCACGAGACAGAGAGGTCTGGAAATTTTTCCAGTGAAGGTGGTTTTAAACTTGCTGCTTTCGGGCTTGTAAAATGCAATGAGAGAAAGGTGCCATTGAGTAAGGGAGATGAAATTTTATGGATAGACCTGTACAACAATTCGGAAATTTTCATCAGTGATGAAATAAGTATTAATTTTCAAATCATTAAAAAACAGTAATATGTGGGACTTCATTTTTTTACTTGCCATCTTGGGGCTTGTCGTGTTTTTTTTCAAGGAAGAAAGAGATTTCGTCAATAAAAAATAAAGATCATGTTAAATATATCCTATTTTGGCGACACAGATTCGGGGAGGGTACGCACAAATAACGAAGACGCATATATTGTTCAACATATTTGGGACAACAAGCATGTGTTATGCCTCGTCATTGATGGTGTCGGCGGATATGAAGGGGGCGAAGTGGCGGCCGGAATTGCACAACAAAAAATTGTGGAATTTTTAGAAAAATATACCGACGGTGAACGTTTGGACCTGCTTAAACAGGCAGTTGTCGAGGCGAATAATGAAATCGTCAAACAGCGCGACATACAACGACAATATGCCTCTATGAGTTGTGTGCTGACGGCTTGCCTAATACATACAGAGAAAAAAGTCGTCCACATGGTTCACGTGGGGGATACCCGCCTGTACCAGTATCATGCGGGCAAGTTGGAGAAACTCTCGCACGACCACTCGCTGGTAGGCTACCGCGAAGAAATTGGCAACCTTACCGAGGAAGAGGCGATGAACCATCCGCAACGCAATATTGTAGAACGTACCTTAGGCGACGTGTTACACCAGATTGACGACAACAACTTCCTCGAAGCCGCCACCTTTCCCTTGATGCCCGACGCGACACTATTGCTTTGCTCCGACGGATTGAGCGACATGCTGACTTCAATGGAAATTGCGTCCGTATTGCAACAAAACATTTCCTTAAAAGAAAAGGTGAAACAGCTGATAGCATGCGCCAACGAGAAAGGGGGGAACGACAATATTACAGTCGTCCTTGCCAAGGCGAGCAAGGTCAACCGCAAAAACGCGAAAAAAACGAAACGGGATCCGGCCCTGGGTGATTTTACCGAAGAAGAGATAACGAAAGAACAACTCGAAAAAAAAGACACGAAATCGGAGAAAAAGAGTAAAAAAAGACTTTACGTTTTGTCTTTTATACTGATCGGGATAATACTGCTCGCATCAATCGGCTGGTTGGTATACATTAATATATTTAGTAACTGACAACTGAAAAACAATGACCGGTAATAAACATGGTAGCAGCGGCAAGGAACGTTTTTCGCTATTGCTTGTGACAATAGTGCTCATCGTAGGTTTTTTTTCCTTGCATCAAAATCAGAAAAAGGTGTTCGACGATGCCAGTTCATCGTTAGTCCTGCAAAAAGGCATGAAGATAAACGTTTTATCAGATGCGCTTATTGACGGCAACTATATTTCCAACATAACCGATGCCCAACTGATTGCCCGACATATTGTCAGCAAGTTAGATAGTGGCGTCGCATTGCCCAATCTTGGTGCGTTGAACAAAAACGCTTTCCGCCTTTCAGCCGATTCCGCTTTTCTTCATGGCGGTGCCGGATTGAAAAAACGCGTGGAACATTCACGTGAAAATTTGGGAATTGACGATGAAGTCAAAGGAAAATATAACGGCAATCTGACGGACAGCCACAGTCGGCAGTCAGGCGACTGTTACATCCAAGTGAAGGTGCAACAGGTTGATAAAAAGGCAAGCCGGATAATGAAAATGCTCAAAAAAAATTATAAACCTGCAGATTCGGTACTGGTGAGGCTTAAAGAGCATTTTTATATCATTTCCGAAGAAAAGACTTTCACGGCAGCAGATTCCGTCCTACATTATGCGATGACCGGCAAAAACGGGGTGGCCACATTTTCAAACCTGAACCGCGAAGGGTATTACAGCGTCCTGCCGGTGAAGGTGGGTTTTGAATATGGAAGTCCAAATGGGACGAGAAGGGGCAGTTTGAAGAAAAACCACGAATTCACCTTCACGCAACGCCAACACCAAATAGCGCCGTTCGACGCGCTGACCTATTCGCAAATCAAGGGAGACCATGCACTGACGGTTCGCTCGCCTGAAGCGTACAATGACGATATGATTATGTATTTCGCTTTCTTCCTGATAGCGTGGTGGGCGTTGCATGTCTGTCTTGCCATACGCAACAGGCAACGTAAAATCGAAACCGACAACCTGTTGTTACCCGTCCTTATGACGCTTTCGGGCCTCTGCCTGCTTACCATGTATGCCACAGCAAACCCGTTGAGCGACATCATGTACGGCAATAAGATGGCGAAGAGCGCTATCATAGGCATTGTGCTTGTGGGCATTCTGACGGAAATTGATTTTGTGAATTTCTTCTCGAACAATTTGAAGATAAAATTCGACTTTGTCCGACAGTTCTTTACGTGGCTGTCGACACCGTTTACGCAAAAGATCAGCCGGATGCAACAGGCCAATGCTAACAGGAAAATAACTATTGGGCGGTGGATTGCATATCAGTTCATGGTTGTCTGTTCGCTGCTCTGTTATCCATTTGAAATCATCATGATAGGGTTGAGCAGGATATTTGCGCCATTAAGGCAAAAACAGTTTGCAAAACTGCCCGATGGTTACGGCTATGTGGTGATTGCTATAGGCTTGATGGCGTTGTTGTATCTGTTTGGGGACGGCCCGGAAGGAAGCGGCGCAAAAGTTAATTTGTTCCGCTTTCAGCCGAGTGAAGTGACCAAGTACCTACTGGTGTTTTTTCTCTCGTCGTTCTTTTGCAAAAACGCCAAAATGATACAGGCCTTTTCTGACGATTTTAATAAAACCGCTTTTGGTTTACAGATAAAAACCGTGATCGGGGCGCTTGTCACGATCGTTTTCGTATTTGGCATCTATCTTGGCGTTCTCAGCGACGGCGGGCCGGCGCTGGTTCTTGTCACTGTCTTTATTCTGATTTATTCGGTTGCCCGCCGCGATTTATGGCAGCTGTTGTTTGGCGTACTGTCGTTTATCGTTTTTCTGGAGGCAGGGTGGCAACTCAATAAGACAATGCCGACGCTTTTTATTGCCGCGCTGCTGTGGATAATCGCGTGGTTCGTCTTTTGGTATGTAAGGGAGAAAAAACTGTACGAGAGCGCCATATTCATGAACCTGCTGATAGCGCTGTTTCTTTTTGGAGGACCTGTTTGTGAAATGATTGGATTAACTGCCGAAGGGCAACGGTTGAAAGATAGGAATGCAGTAACTGTGTGGGCGCATAATGACAGGACAGGTACGGATAATGGCGTTTGGAACAACGAAATAAAAGGCGGCAACCAGGTCGTGAACGGTATATGGGCGCTGGCTTCCGGCGGTTTTTCAGGACAGGGACTGGGGAAAGGGAACCCGAACGTCATCCCCGCTTCAAACACCGACATGGTTTTCGCAAGCATTGGCGAGGAATTGGGCTTTGCGGCGTTGGCATTGATTCTTTTGTGCATGGCAGTTCTTTTGCACCGCAGCCTGCTGTTGGCAATGCGGGCAGGCAACACTTTTGCCTTTTTCCTGATGACGGGCATTGCCGTCGTTACCGGCGTCCAGTTTGCGGTTATCGTGCTGGGAAGTATAGGACTTATTCCGCTAACAGGCATTTCCGTACCATTCCTCAGTTTTGGCGGTTCAAGCATGATTATCAACCTTGCCGCATTTGGAATTGTGCTTTCCCTATCGCGAGAACGGGTTACCGAACATCAGGCAAGAGAAATAAATAAATACAACAATGTAGTGGATGCGGGCGCTGTGGCCTATATCGGCGTTTCACTGACCGTGCTTGGCGCGCTCTATCATTTTATGGTTAGCCCTGCTTCGCGCGACCGGTATCTGATAAAATATGCCGCCGTCACCAACATGCAGGGGGCAAGGACAGTTGAATACAATCCGCGCATCCATCTGTTGATGAAAAAGTTGCATGCTGGAAATATCTACGACCGTGCAGGCATGCTTCTGGCTACCAATGAAAAAGCGTTGCTTCAGGATCATATTGACGAATACGTCAAGGCAGGCGTAGGCAAGAATGTGTTGAACGGTGAACTCAAAATGAGAAAGGAACGTTACTATCCTTTTGGCAATCATCTCTTTTTCATGCTCGGCGATTTCAACACCAAAACGCTGTGGAGCAGCAGCGAAAATGAAGTGAATCCCTACGGGTACATGGCCGAAAATCGTCATTTGGCCGCGTTGAGAGGTATCGACAACCTGAAAAAGGATGAAAAAGGAAGGAAGAAAATGATCAATCTTTCAGCAAACAAATACCGTCAAAGCCCATTTATTGCGCCACAAAAAGTGGAGGGTATCCTGTTTACGGATTTTGATTACAGCGCATTGCTGCCCATGCTTAAAGCAGGACTGAACAGTCGCGCAGTGGAAAACTGGAACAGAAAACGCGACAGGGAACGCAACGTTACCCTTACCATCGATGCCGCTTTGCAAACTAAAATGCAGAACACAATCGAAAAATATGTAATAAACGTCCCCATGCTCAAAAATATAAATAAATTGCGAATCTCAGTCGTGGTGTTAAACGCGCTAAGCGGCGAATTGCTGTGTTCGGCAAACTGGCCGTTGCCCGATCAGGACACATTGCGCAGTTTGATTGAACGTAGAATTAACGTCTATGATGAGAAAGACCTGAGCAGCAAAGCATATACCGAGCGTGATCTGGGCCTGACTTTCCAAACGGCTCCCGGCTCAACGGCCAAAGTGATGTCGGCACTCGCGGGATTGAAACAGATGGGCGTCAAGGCAGCGGGTGAAAAGTATTATGTGCATTATGACGAGATTATTGAAAAGGGCAGGGTAAACGAACCGCACAGCCGTTACGTTTCTATGGAAGACGCCATTGTCATATCGTCCAATTGCTATTTTATCAACCTTGTTCACGACCACAAGCTGTATCCTCAACTTGACAGCATTTATTCGGTTACGGGCATACGAATCAATAAAAACCTGTCTCAAAACCATTTCCTGCCTTTGACGCCCTATTTTTTCCACTTTGAGACCTCTTCCGACATTTACAAAAACGAAATTAAAGCCGTTGGCGCCAAAGCCGTTCACACCTATGAGGATTATATTGCCAAACGCAAACAGGGCAGGGTATATGAAAAAATGAGCGGCTATGCCGCAAATAGCAGACATGACTGGAACGGATTGGCATGGGCATGGGGTCAGGGCTCCATGTTGGCAACGCCTTTGAACATGGCTCGCGCGGTTAGTATCGTTGCCAGTGGAGGGAATTTCGTTCCTACACGGTATATCCACGACAATAACAAGAATAGGCAGGTACAGGAAGCAGCATACGCCCCTATACCAATCGTATCGAAAGACGAAGCGGGTGTATTAAGGAACATGATGATAAAAGAAGCAATGGAAGAACAGCGAAGTAGAAACAAGACAATGTTTTCAGCCACCATCGGCGGCAAGACAGGAACACCCGAACGCGATCTTTTCTATTCATACGATCAAACTGGTAAACCGGTAAAAAACAGAAGGGGAGAGCAGTTGAAACTTACCAGAAACGATGGCTGGTATGTCTTCTTTACCGATTCTGAAAAACAACCGCTGGCTGTGGCCGTACGAATGGAAAGACTGCCCAATAGCGGCTCTGGAGCAGCCGTCCGGCTGTCAGACGAAGTAGTGATGAAAGTGTTGACCGAATTGGGGTATATTGAATGATAAAAAATAAAAATATTATGAAACGGACTATTAAAATTACAGTATGTGCCGCAATGCTTTTGTGCAGCGTTGCTGCGTTTGGACAAACCTATTTGAGACTGGCAAACGATTGTTATCAAAAGGGTGATTATGAATGTGCTTTCAAGAACTATATTAAATCAATGAACGATAATGAAGGACAAAATGTTGATGTTCAAATTGATAGAGCAAGGTATTGTGTTGATCTGCTAAAAGAGGGAAACAATGCTTTTTTTGCTGATGACTTCGTTAAAGCAAAATACTGTTATTCATTGATTTTGAGAACAAACCCCAACGATCAAAATGTGATGCAACGAATTGCAAAATGCGAGCAGTATCTTTCCTCGGCGAGTGTAAAAACAGGAAACGATGCTTTGTATGCAAATGGATGGACTGTCATGCGAAACGGGCAGTATTTGAGAGACGATGAGATTAGAACGCTGTTTGCCAATTCTAAGGCATATAAATTGTACAACTCGGGAATGAAAAAATATGATTCTTCTAATCTTTTGTGGTATGGTTGCGGTGGCGCACTTATTTTTGCTGGAGGATGTTGCCAGGCAAGCTGGTTGAATTATGGAACTCATTATGCAAAAAGTGATGGGATTCCCAAGGGTGCGATTGTGGGATGGTATTTGGCCGGAGGAGGAATTGCATTGTTCATCGTTGGCGGTACACGTACAATTACAGGCAAACATAAAATCAGTAAAGCCGTGAATTTGTACAACAATGGAAAAATGTATTCCTCCACGCCCATAAAACTGAAATACGGCATCACACCCAATGGAGCAGGTCTTGCATTGAATTTTTAATTGAAAATATATGGAAATATTACTAAACGAATACGAAAGTTTAGGCGTGCTTGGGCAAGGCTCGTTTGCCAAGATATACAAAGTGCGTCACCTCCAATTAGACTGTGTTCGTGCCATACGCGTACTGAACGAAATAGTAAGCGAGAAAGAAGAGGCTTGGGCTACCTTTCAGCTGGAATGTAAAAAATTGCTCCAGCTGGGTAATGGGGGGCATCCCAACATCGTACGCATTTATAAGCCACTCCTGCTACATAACCACGCATTGGTGGAAATGGATTATATCGACGGATGCGATCTTGACAGTTATCTATCGGAACAGAAAAATTTCATTCCAGCCGACGAGATCATGCGTTTTGCAAGAGAAATTGGCGGCGCATTAGCCTATTGTCACGAGGATTGCTTTGAGTTTTTGTATAATAAGGAACAAGTATACGAATACAGGCTGGAAAGCGCCTTGAAAGGTCAGAAGTTTACCATAGCACCCGACCCGGAGAATGCGAAAAAAGACCTTATAACAGAATTGCAGCGCAGGGAACTGATTCGCGAATACGGCATTACGCATAATGATTTACATTCAAAAAACATCATGCGTAGAAAATATGACGGCAGCTATATCCTGCTCGACTTCGGATTAGCTATTCAAGACGGGAAAGCCGTGAAAAGCAGCTCGCGCAGAGATGGTGCGGTGGAGTATAAAGCGCCCGAAAAATGGGAGAAAAACAGCGATATTACACCGCGTTCCGACATTTACGGTTTTGGCGTTATTCTCTACGAAATGCTTGCCGGACGTGTACCCTTTGTTTTCGAACGGGATAAATACAGCAAGGAGGAGCAAGCTCTCTTTGAATTAAGTATCAAACACGAAAAAGAGCACCCCCCAGCTATCGAACCCCTGCGCCGCTCTACTTATGCTGCTTCCCATCCGGGGCAAACCTATCGGAAGGACTATCCCGACTGGCTTGAACAGATGATTTTGAAGTGCCTCGCAAAGAGGCCGGAAGACCGCTATGCCAATGCAAACGAATTTGTCGCGGAATTGAAAAAAAACCTCAAGGAGAACCAGATTGAAAACGGCGATCAAACGCAGAAACTGAAAGAGGCCAATGACAAAATGTTCAACGAGTTGAGTAATCTTTCCCGTGAAAAAAGCGAACTCAACGAGCAAATCATGCAATTAGCAAAGCAGTTGGCAAAAGCAAGTAACGGAGCGGAAGAACTCGTAGAGATGCAAAAAAAAATAAAAACGCTGACGGACGAAGCCGGAAAACTGAAGACCGAAATTGCCGGTAAGGTCAACGAAGCTACTTCGCAGCAGCAGAAAATCATTTTACTACAGACAGAAAAGGAAGAATATGAAATTGGTTTTTCGATGCGGCAAAAAGAAATTGAAAAACTGAAAAAAGAAATTGTTAATCGTAAAAATCCTAAACCGCGAACGCCATGGATAGCTGCAACTTTGCTTTTTGCCGGCATGGCTGTCCTTTGCGCCTTTGCATGGTTGGCAGGTATTAATCCGACAGACGACAGCGCTGAATTGGGTAATTATCAAAATCAAATTCAACAGCAGACGACAATCATTAACGACCTGCAAAATCAGCTTGACGAAAAGGAACAAACCATTACCGGACTATTAAATTCGACAACCAACAATTCCGTCCTCGCCGACAGGCAGAAAGAGATTGATGGATTAACGAAGGAGGTAGCGACCCTAAAAAATGACAACGCTTCTCTACAAACCACTCAGGATGCCGACAAGGGTACAATTTCGCAGCTTCAGCAGGAAGTATCAACGCTGAAGAATGACAATACTGCCTTGAAGGCAAATCAAGGTTCCTCCTCTGCCGACAGAAATACAATCTCGCGCTTGCAGCAGGAAAAAAATTCATTAACATCGTCCAACCAGGAAAAGGACAGAACGATTACTAATCTCCGGTCTTCCAATCAGGAAAAGGACAGAACCATCAGCAAACTGCAAAAAGACCTTAAGACGGCCCAAGATTTAATTAGAAGTTTATAGAAAATAAAAATTTTAACAATGAAACGAATAGTAGTTTTTTCGGCGATGATTATTTACTGCATTGCCGCTTTGGGGCAAGAAGATATGACCCAGTTCTTAAAGCGGCAAATAGAAGAACGTTTGAGCAAAAATGAATGTGAGAAAGCACAAGAAACTTACAATGCCTATAAAAATAACGGAGGCAGCCCCGACAGCAATATCGAAGCCCGCATAAAGGATTGCAGAAATGAAAAATCCGGTGGAAATAATAGTGTCATTAGTTCAACCCTTTACTTAGAAATGGTTTTTGTACAGGGCGGTACGTTTACCATGGGCTGTACTTCGGAACAGGGAAGCGATTGTAAAAATGATGAAAAGCCTGCGCATCAGGTAACCGTCAGCAGTTTCCGCATTGGCAAATATCCTGTCACGCAGGCTCAGTGGAAAGCGGTAACGGGGTCGTATCCAAGCGAATTGTACAATACCGGTTGCGACGACTGTCCG
>Ga0082212_10005541_pt1 | contig 17177 bp, 8 predicted proteins | sample TergutNt197P3_FD_71548 | JGI IMG/M metagenome (GOLD analysis project Ga0082212, IMG submission 71548) | Neocapritermes taracua P3 segment gut microbial communities from Petit-Saut dam, French Guiana - Nt197 P3 | ecosystem: Host-associated > Arthropoda: Insects > Digestive system > Gut ... | reverse complement strand
CCCGTGACCCTGCTCCGCATGGTATCAAGTTTGACCTGGTGGCAGCGCTGGAACGGGGAAGGCAACGGGCGCTTCAGAGATTTCAGAGTGATTGTTAAAACATTCAGAGGCTCGGACATAACAGGATGTGCGCTCTTATATATCCCATGCGCCTTTTCCCGGAACTTGCCTATGCGGATAGGCACGTCGAACGCTTTCTCCAGAGCGCTTATCACGCCTGAAATAGGCGTTACGTCCTTGTGGCTCAATGCTCCTTCGGGAAGTACCGGCTTGTTGGGATCTATGGGTACGCCATAGCCGGTATCGCGGCGTGAGGTATAGGTATCATGCAGCGTTTGTGATGTGTTCGACTCACGCGCTTCGGCAATCTCCTGTTCGGTCGCCAGCAATCGGTCGAATACGCCGCGTACCTCGTCGGTCAATTCCACATTCAGGTTCTTTGCTTCTTGATATACCTTCAAAAGCCATTGTCTGAAACGGTCGAACGCGCCTTGCAGATCCTCGGTCGGAGCCTTCCCTTCCATCAGATAGGCTTCGAAACCACGCGCAAACTGTTCCTTTTGCTTTACGGTAAGGGTATCGCCCGGTTGCGCGCCAAGCCAGTTACGCAGTTTTTCGTAGTCCTGAGCCATAACCTGGTCAGCCGCGCCGGACTGGACGACACGCTCCATTTCCTCGAAGAAAATATGGCCTGTTTCGTGGAGCAGTGTGGAGAGGTTAGCACCCTTAAACAGACTGATAAGGTAGCCTTCAGGGTAGATTTTGGTGGAGCCGAGCGGCCCCTGATTAAGCGTCACGTCAGGGTTGACGCCGAGGTGCTTGCGGACTATATTGGCAATAGATTTATCCCCAGTTACCCGGTTGTCGGGAATTTCCCGCGCGGGCCTGTAGGAAGGAGAGGCAACCGCCTCTCCTTTCGTATTTTCAATATCAACAATTCTGTGGTCGAAATACCGACGACCGTTTACATCTTCTCTGACTACAAATCCAACAGCTTTTTCAGGCCCGTCTATTTTTGCTTTCCCTACAAAAACATGGCTTATTAAACCTTGATCGTTGCGTTCAGTTGACTCCAAATAAACACCTGTCTTTATAAGTTCGGGGGCAACTTCTAATAAGGCTAACTTGCCACTCCATCCATAATGTTGCTTAACATTCCGGACGCTGGCAGCATTGAATTCAATATTGTCCATGCCGGAATCAAGATTAGTGTATTTACCAAAAACATCTTTACTCTTTGCCCATTCAATAAGACGCTTAGTAAATCCGGCATCAGGCCCGCGCAAAGACTTTACTTCTTCACTGGAAACTTCCAGCGCTTTCATTGCATCAAACTTCTGCCGTTTCTCGTTTTGTTGCGCGGACTGATAATATGTTTTAAGAATATCAATCGCCGCGTCGTCAAAAATAACGTAGTTATGCGATCCCTCGCCCTTGTCGCGGCTTGCGTTGTCAAGATAGCGAATACCCTTGATGCCTATTTTATTGAATAGTAGCGAAGCACCCTTTTGGCCAAGCGCATAGGAAAGTTCTCTATAAAACTCCTCGCCTGTTTTATCCCAGCTTGCGATAAAATTTTTAGCTTTTTCGGGAAGTTCCGTCTTTAACTTAAGGAGCGCGTTCTTTACATTCTCCGGATGGTTAGATATTGTCTTATCCCAATCCAGTAGTTCGTGGTCTTCGGGAATGTCCGCTTCGTAAAGCTGGCCAGAGTTTTTTTCTATTTTCTGCGCATTTTTAATAGCATTTAGAGCATCTTTATAAATAGGCTCATTGCTGGCATCTGTGCGTAGATTACGACGTAGCGCATTTATATCGTAATCAACACGCTCCGCTTCATCTGAAAGAATGTCAAGGACTTCACGTTCTGTCCATTGGTGTGCTCCACCCCAGTCAGTTGATAGCTTCACTTCTGGCTTTTTACCGTCAACAAGAACATCACCGTAAGAGAGTTTGTTTCTGTAGTGCTCTGCGACCTCTTTGTTCCCGGCAAAATACAGCCCCCAGCCGTAAGTCTGATTTCCCTCGCCTTTCCCGATGTGGTCCAGAGTAAATTTATCGAAGCGGTACGGACTACCGTGGAAGGCGGACTGGTACAGGATGCGCGGATCGCTTGGATCGAACGTGCCACGGTTGTTGATGGATTTGACTTGCGTAGGCTTGAAAGTTATAAACTCTCTGCCGGTTGCTTCCCCCAACGGATCATAGTCACCAATCACGCCGTCATAGCCCATCATTTGGAGGTAGGGATTCAGAATATTAGTGTCGCGATAATCAACTTGCCTGAATTCAAAAGCGTAAACATCGTGGAGCGATTTTGCCATAACATCACGCAGTTTTTCATGGCTCATACTCTTAGAAACTTTTGGCAGAAATTCATTATAAAAATCTCTTACCGTGCTACCGCGATTATTGCGAAAGGCAATATATTTGTCGCGTAATTCAATAAAATCTGCCTCTTTTGTCAATTCTGAATCATCCATGTCAAGCCAGTCAGCAAACTTATCACTAAGCGTTTTCTTGAGTTCGGCAAAAGATTCTTCAGAAAAAACAAATGGCTTCTCTATTTTTAGGTAAACCGGATAAACTTCGCCTGAAGAATAATCCTGAGCCACTCGTTCTACTTCTGCAAACCAGTTGCCTTGAGCCGCAGAAAACTGCTCTTTCCCTGACAAGTCTCCCCGGTACACCATCAGCGGCTCGCCATTCTTGTCTACGACCTCGGAAATGCGGCCCTTGACATCAGCAAGCTTTTTGCTGATAATTAGCCTCGAAGCTCCTTGCGGGGTTCCGGATTTTATTCCGGCCTGGACAGATGCCCCAGCTTGGAGCTTTTCCTGTATCTCAACCTCATGCAAATAAAAGTTTGTTCCTTTTGTTTTTCTGTTTAAAACCACTTCGCCAATATATTTTTCAGCACCTATAGTAATTGGGGCCGCAATAACGTAGGTGCTATAACCCCTTCCTTTCCAATTTTCTTGGTATTCAATAATCCTGCCTTGCTTTATTATTTCAGGGACGGCAGCAAACGCCGCAGCCTTTGCCCTTCCTAATTTGTGTCCAATAGAGTTTTTAGCCCCCCTTCTATCAAGAATCACACTTCCAATGCCTGCCCTATCCACTTTGCCGCCAATACTTTTAAAAAACTTATCCACCTGTGTAAGCAAGTCTTCAGTAGAAGATTTTTTAAACTCATCACCGGTAATGCTGGCTACCTCTTTAGAATTAAGTAGCCATTTTGCGTTAGCCTCTACCTCCCAATCCCCAAACCACTGCTTAAATTGCGGTGTCCGCACGGCAAGCCATTGATGCTCTGATAGATTGGTTGGTTGCCCGTTGGGCGCTTTCATCCATGTGTCTGTACCTTCGTGCTGCGCGCGGACAGCCTGCATGGAGTTCTTGACCTCTTCCAGATCCGATGCCGACTGAAAATACCCCCACTTGGCCGCCATCTTGGCTATTTCGTAATCCGTAATCCCGCCGGGAGTAAGCCTCGGAGTACCGCTACGCTTCGCCTCCTGGTCGGATTGGATAGCCTCTATCAGGTCGTCCAAAGTCTCGGCATTCTGGCTGACGTACCCTTCATCTTTAAGCTCCTGGAGCATAACGTCCCAATTGAGGGCTTTGCCTTTCACGCTGTGTTATGGTTGCTCGATAAAGGCGGATTCGGAGATCGCCGCGCTTGATTCCTGCTCCCGTCATTGCCATACTCTGAGAGAAGAGAAACCGTGTGTTTCCTTCGTCATGGGATAACGAGTGGGATAATCCGCCTTGACGCTCCACAAAAAAGACAAGCTGAAATACTTAAAAATCTCTTTTATTTCATATAGAAAGAGGAGTCTATGGAACCGGTAAAAATCATGCCCTGTCTCGATATGAAAGACGGACGGGTGGTTAAAGGGATCAACTTCGTCAACCTGCGCGACGCGGGAGATCCGGTAAAAAACGCGGAGTTTTACCAGTCCGAGGGGGCCGACGAGCTGGCAATGCTCGATATCGCCGCCACTCTGGAAAACCGGAAAACACGGCTGGAATGGGTCCGGTCGGTCTCGAAAGTAATCACCATCCCGCTCACCGTGGGCGGCGGGATAGGCAGCCTGCAGGACATCGAGATGACCTTGGGCGCGGGCGCGGACAAGGTATCTATGAACAGCGCGGCGGTAAAAAACCCGGAGCTGGTAACGCAAGCCGCAAAACAGTTCGGCAAAGAGAAGATCTGCGTGGCCATCGACGGGCGCAAAAATCCGGCCATGCCGTCAGGGTTTGAAGTAACCGTGTCCGGCGGAACAAAAGGAGCGGGGATCGACTGCGGACAATGGGCGCATCGCTGCCAGGAACTGGGAGCGGGAGCGATCCTTCCCACCAGCATGGACGGCGACGGAACATTGGCAGGGTATGACCTCGCGTTCACCAGACTGGTCTCCGGCGCGGTCGACCTGCCGGTAATCGCCTCTGGCGGCGCAGGCACCCTTGAGCATTTCTATGAAGGCGCAACCGAGGGTGGGGCCGACATCCTGCTAGCGGCTTCGGTCTTCCACTTCCGAACGCTCTCGATCCGGCAAGTGAAGGAATACCTTAAAGAGCGCGGCATCCCCGTTCTTGGCGTCTGATAGCAGACCGTAATCAAACAGAACGCGGCTTGCCGCGCGCGATCAGGAACGCGCCGCGCAAAAAAATACAGCCTGCCGTCAAGCGTTCGTAGTGTTTCTGTGAGGAAATAAAAAAATACGGGGGCGAAAACTTCGCGTTTTCGCCCCCGCTTAAACTTAAGCCCTTAAGTTTTTCAGGACGCTTTCTTTGGCTCTACTTTCGGTTCCTCTTTAGGCTCTACTTGAGGCTCTTTCGGCTCGATCTTTTCCGGAACCACCTCTATGCCCTGGGCCGTCTTGGCGGCATTGGCGCCGGCAATCCGTCCGAAAACAATTGTCTCGCATACCGAGTTCCCGCCGAGCCGGTTGACCCCGTGGACTCCGCCCGTGGCTTCGCCGGCCGCGAAGAAACCGGGTATCGGATTCCCCTTCTCATCTATTACCTGGGTGGCCGTATTGATCTTTAAACCTCCCATCGTATAGTGAATCCCCGGCTTGATCTCGATGGCGTAGTAATTGGGAGTACGAAGCGCGCGTGGCATATCGGGACGCTGGAATTCATCATCCTTTTTGGCATCCACGAATCCGTTGTACGCCTCGATGGTCTTCGCAAGTACATCTCCGGGCGCCCCGATCGCGGCGCCAAGCTCCTGCGGGGTCGCCCCCCCAAGCACCAGCCCGAGATGGAAGTAGCCCTGGATCTGCTTCAGGCTCTTGAGGATACCCTCGTCAAAGACGATAAAAGCGGACCCGCCTGCCTGTTTCAAAACAGCCTCGGAGGCCTTATCCCTCGTGGTCAATTCGTTCACGAACCGCTTTCCTTCGCGGTTCACCAGGATAGCGCCGTTGCCGCGAACCGACTCGCTGATAAGTATCCGGCTTCCGGCCGCCACTGTCGGGTGGATCTGTATTTCCTTCATATCGACAAGCTTGGCGCCGGCCTGCTCGCCCAATACCATGCCTTCGCCGACAGCTCCGGGCTGATTGGAGGTTGTCATCCCCTTTAACGACGGTTGCAAGGAAGCCACCATATCGGCATTGGCGGAGAACCCGCCGGTGGCAAACACAACCGCCTTGGCCTGGATGGTGTATTCGCCGCTGTGCTTGCCCTGCACGACGACGCCGGTAACCCGTCCTTCCTTGTTCTTGAGAACCCGGATCACCTTACAGTTGAGGCGGGTTTCAATCTTGCGGTCGGCCACGCTTCTCTTGAGAACGCCGGTTACGTGAGGACCAACTGTGGTTCCGCCGACAGGGCGATGAGCGCGGTTTGCGCTTGCGCCGCCCATGCGTCCGACATCGCTGATATTGGCGCCATGGGCAGTAAGCCATTTCACGGCGGCATCGGAATTATAGGCCAGGACGCGGACCAGATCCGGGTCGCCGACATTCTGGCCGCCCTTCATTGTGTCCTGGAACATTGTCTCGGGCGAGTCCGCGATCCCTTTTGCGGCCTGGTACTCCGTCCATGCGGCGTTCATTCCGCCGGCGGCCAGCATGCTGTTTCCGCCAAGGATCGGGTTCTTTTCGACCAGGATCACCTTTGCTTTCATTTCGGTAGCGACAATAGCCGCCGTCATGCCGGCCGCCCCGCCGCCAACTATAACAATGTCAGCCTGTTCGATCTTGTGGACGTTGCTCTTGCCCGCCGCTCCCGGCGGTGTTTTCTTCGCCGCGTTCCCGCCCGACATCGGCAGGTTGAACGCGTGGCAATTGTTGCAATAGGACGCGGACGCTTCGTGTCCGCGGTGGCAAGCGGTGCAGTTCATGTTGCCTACGTGAGAGACGTGAGGATTGATGTGCTCTTTGCCCTTCGCCTTCTCTTCCGACCTCTCCGCCATCCGGAGCGAACTGCCGTGACACTTGACGCAGGCCCCGCTTACGCCACTCTCCGCGTCATCCAAAGAGATGTCCTTGGTTTTGCCGTGGCAGTCTTTGCAGCCCACCTGATAGTCCTTGTGCAGGTCGGACAAAAGCGTTTTTCCCGCAAGTTCGGCCCCGGCGGCTTCTGTTCCCGCCGCCTGTAACGAAAACGCAGGCAACAGCAAGCACACGCATCCCAGCAGCAGAGCGATTTTCCAAATCCGGTTCATGGTTTCGCTTCCTCCTTTGTTGAAGGCGCTTTGTAATTGAACGGATGACACTGCGCGCAGAAATCTTCAAATGGTTTGTGCCCGCTATGGCAGGCGCTGCACTTCAAATCCACATAATGCGATTTGTGAGGATTATGCATATATTTCGTGCCGGCCGTCTTTTTCGCCATCTCTTCGTCGTCGCCATGACACCCCGCGCAGGCGGATTTGGTGTCGCCTGCCATATATTCGTCCGTGTAATCTTTATGGCAGTCGAGGCAATATGCCCCATTCCGGCGATGGCTGCCGACAAGAAGATCCGACGCCATCCAGGACTCAAAGTACTTGTACAGGTCGGGCATCGTATCTTTTGACACCTTCATGTTCGGGTAGCTGGGAAACGTTACTTCCCCATCTTTTGAGGCAGTATGGCAGGAAAGGCAGTTTTTCATGGCCGACGACGATTTTTCAAGGTGCGCAACGTGAATACTCTCGCCCAGCGGCTTTGTCTTCCCGTCGGCTTTATGGCAAACAAAGCATTTTCCCGTAGCCCGCAAGCTGTACTTCTTGTGGCTATCCGGAAGGATCTTCGTATCCTTGTGGCATTGCGCGCACTTGACAGGCGCATCCTTCTGAGCGAAAACCCCTGTTGCCAGAAAGCCCGGCAAAATCAAAAGTAACATCAAGGAGATACGAAACACTCGCATTTGTTTATCCTATTCCCTCCGGCGCGCCAAGTCCATACGCTCTAACGATGGCGCGCGAGGCGCTAAATACTATTGCGCCGCGTTGGCGCCGGCGATCCTGCCAAATACCATGATATCGACAATGGCGTTGCCACCCACCCTGTTCGCGCCGTGGATGCCGCCCGTAACCTCGCCCGCGGCATAGAGAGCCGGAATGACATTTCCGGAACGGTCGAGTACCTGGGTCTTGGTGTTTATGTTCAAACCGCCCATGGTGTGATGGACAGACATGCCGGAGAAGCACGACCAGAAGGGAGCTTTCTCGATCTTCTTCAGGTTATGTTTCTTCTTGCCAAAGTCGGCGTCATTTTGGGCGTCAACAAATTCATTGTATTTCTTTATTGTCTCGACAAAGACATCAGGCGGCACACCCATCTTTTTGGCCAGCTCTTCAAGAGTGTCAGCCGTGAAAGCATCGCCTGTCTCGACTCCTTTAAGCACGGTTTTCCGGGCGATATCGTCGTGGAAGTTATAACCGACATCATCAACTACCGAGAATCCGAACTTTTCCGGAAGATTCAGTATCGCTTCGCGGATAACGTCCCGCCGCTCGTCCTCGGCCACGAACCGTTTCCCGCCTTTGTTGACAAGAATGTACCGTGACGTGTCCATGTGCAGAAGCACCCGCAATGTCCGGCCCGGAGGAGCTCCTGGATTGCACTGGATATGGTCCATCCCAACCGGATAGGCGCCGACGTCCATAGCCTGGACAAGCACTTCGCCTGTCGCCTGCGGACCGTTTGTCGTGGTCAGATCGCGCATTCTTGGATCATGCAGCGCGCGCATATCCTTGTTGGCGCCAAAACCGCCGGAAGCGAGAACGACCGCCTTCTTCGCCTGAACATAAACGGTTTTTCCCACCTTGTCGGTAACGCGAACTCCAAGGACACGCCCTTCCAACGGATTCTCGCGCACAATCTCTTCAACTTTCATTTCCGTAAAGATCTGTACGCCCAGTTTGTCAGCCGCCGCCTTCAGGGTCTTTATGTAGCCCAACCCCTTTGACTCTACCGCGTTATGGGTCCGCGGATAGAGAGCGCCGTAGATCTGGGTAACGTTGTCATTGAATTTCATCCCGTAACTTTCAAGCCAGTGCAAAGCGTCCAGCGACTGATGGGTGAGAATTCTCACTTTTTCCGGGTCGGCCCGGAAGTCGCCGGCAGCCAAGGTCTGCTGGAAATGATGCTCGAAGGAGTCTTCTATGCCCTGCCGCTTCTGGCGCTCCGGGTCCGCCGTATTGAACCCGCCGCCGGAGATGATCGTGTTGCCGCCAATATTTGGCATTTTCTCGAGCACAATAACGCTTACCTTCTTTTCGGCGGCCGAAACCGCGGCCGCCAGCCCCGCGCCGCCGGCCCCGACAACCACCACATCGGCGCTACGGTCCCATTTCTTTGGCGGAGCGCACTGCCCCGGCGCCGCGACAACCAACGCAAAGACCGCAACAGCGAAAACGGCAAAACAGCTTGACCAACCTTTCATTTTCATACCCTTCCTCCGTTCTTCCGCGAGTTCACTGCGAACAAATCCTTACGCCACATCAGGAAAACCAAATATCGACACAAAAAACGCCGGTTCTACAGATCAAACAATACAACAAATGCAGATGATTGACTCCAGCGGTCAGCCTGGAAGGATCTATTGAAAACCAATACCAAACCGCTGTTTTCTTAAAACCATATCAGGCGATCTGTCAAATTTGATTCTATACCACCGCCAAAATACGTAAATGTATTTTTTTCAACATACACGTTTCAAAACCAGTATTACGGTAGCTACATCATAATAGCGCCGACAGTCTCCGTCTGGCGTATATGCGCCTATTTGATTTATAATTAATTTAATTCACAGGAGGGTACGGGCGATCAAACCGCCATCGAACCGCATATTGTTCCTGTTCCTGCGGCGGCTTCGGCTTCCCGTCATCAGTTTTGCCGTTTTCCTCCTTTTTTGTGTCCTGGCCTACACAAGGCTGGAGAAGATCGAGCCGCTGGACGCGCTTTTTTGGATATTTCAACCGCATGCCATCCATCCCGAAAAGGTGCATGACGCCACTAAAGCCTTGTCCCTGGTAATCTATTTCGGCGTACTGGCTTTCCAGATATGGGTCGCGGAGCGGGTTTTTTCCGTAATCTTCCGGAAAGAAGGAAGGGAGGCATGGAAAACAATGGTCAACGAGGCGACGCTCGACAATATCCGCGACCATTTCATCGTTTGCGGCTACGGCGAAGTGGGAAGGACAGTCATAGAACAGCTAAAGCGGATGAAAACCCCATTTGCCCTGATCGAGAGGGATGAATCTATCTACAAGGGACTGCTGTCGGAAGGCATACCGGTTGTTCACGGGGACGCCAGCCGCAAAGCCGTACTCTGCGCCGCCGGTATCGACAGGGCGCAGGGGATCTGTATCCTGATTGACAGCGACACGGACAACCTGTATATCACCGTAACCGCGAAAGCGCTGAACCCGAAACTGCGGATCATCACACGCGCCGGAAAAGACCGGTACGCCCGCGCCATGAAAAATTCCGGAGCGGACGAAGTGATAATTCCCGAATACGAGGGCGGCATGATGATCGGGAGGATGATAACGAAATACTCGAACGTCTGACCATTGCGGAAAGAAAACCGGCGCCAGACGCTGTTTTCAACTCGACCGGCACAGCGCCGCAGGAAAAGCTCAAGGCACGCGATTTCACTGACGATATGTCGCGCCATCAGCCGTTAAGTCCGGCGGTTCAGTCAGATGCCTTCGCAAGTTTCCTAATTTTCATGTGAAATACCAACTTTAAGCGCGGGGTTATTCGGGTCTTGGAAAAATCCTCCGCTTGAGGTTTACTACCGAAGAAATTTTTTCGGCGGCCAACCGCCTCCATATTCAAGATTCCTGGGAGAAACCATGCCTCGACGCAACGACATCCATAAAATCCTGATCATCGGGTCCGGCCCGATCATAATAGGCCAGGCATGCGAGTTCGACTACTCGGGAACACAAGCCTGTAAAGCTCTGAAAAAACTGGGATATGAGATCGTCCTCGTCAACTCGAACCCGGCCACCATCATGACCGACCCCGCTACGGCGGATATCACCTATATCGAGCCGCTTAGCGTCGAGTCTCTGGCGAAAATCATCGAGAAAGAGCGCCCCGACGCGCTGCTTCCAAACCTTGGCGGACAAACCGGCCTGAACCTCTCCTCCGACCTCGCCAAAGAAGGAATTCTCGACAAATTCAACGTTCAGGTCATCGGCGTAAATATGGACGCGATCAGGCGCGGAGAAGACAGGCAGGAGTTCAAAAAGACCATGGCGCGGCTTGGGATCGATGTCCCGCGCAGCGACATCGCCACAAGCTACGAGGAAGCGGTGCAAGTGGTAAAGCGGATCGGCCTTCCCGTTGTAATACGTCCCGCCTATACGATGGGCGGAACAGGCGGCGGCTTCGCGTACAACATGGAGGAGTTTCAAGCTATCGTCACACGCGGCCTGTCGGTAAGCCCGGCCAGCCAGGTCCTCATCGAGGAATCGGTCCTTGGATGGGAAGAGCTGGAACTGGAAGTGGTCCGCGACGCACAAGGACGCAAAATCACCGTCTGTTTCATCGAGAACGTCGATGCGATGGGGGTACATACGGGAGACTCCTTCTGTACGGCGCCCATGTTGACCGCTTCGAATGAGTTGCAGGCAAAACTCCAGAAATATTCATACGATATAGTTGACGCCATCGAGGTGATCGGGGGAACAAACGTCCAGTTCGCCCACAACCCGAAAACCGGCCGGGTAACCGTCATCGAAATCAATCCGCGCACCTCGCGCTCCTCCGCGCTTGCCTCCAAGGCGACCGGATTCCCCATCGCCTTTGTCTCCGCCCTGCTCGCCTGCGGCATAACGCTTGACGAACTGCCGTACTGGAAAGATGGAACTCTCGATAAATACACGCCGTCCGGCGACTATGTCGTCGTCAAGTTCCCGCGCTGGGCTTTCGAAAAATTCCAGGGGGTGCAGGACAAACTCGGCACGCAAATGCGCGCGGTCGGCGAAGTGATGAGCATTGGCAAAACGTACAAAGAAGCGTTTCAAAAAGCTATCCGCTCCCTGGAAGTTAGCCGTTACGGGCTTGGATTTGCGAAAGATTTCAACGCGCGTCCGCTCCCCGCGCTCATGGACATGCTGGCCGACGCCACAAGTGAGCGTCAATTCATCATGTACGAGGCGATCCGTAAAGGGGCGACCACGCAGGCGCTCCACGACAAAACGCACATCAAGCCATATTTCATCGAGCAAATGCGGGATCTCGTGGAACTCGAAGAACAGATCCTTGCGCACAAGGGCATGCTCCCGCCGGACAACCTGCTGGTGCAGGCGAAAAAAGACGGCTTCTCCGACCGGTATCTTGCAAAACTTTTGTGCATTCCGGAAAAAGAAATCCGCGCGAAAAGGACGGCGCTTGGGGTAGTCGGCGCCTGGGACATCGTGCCGGTCAGCGCTACTGAAAACTCCGCCTACTACTACTCCACCTACAACGGGCCGGACCGTGTGGAAACAAGCTCCAGACGCAAGATCCTGGTTCTGGGCGGCGGCCCGAACCGGATCGGCCAGGGGATCGAATTCGACTACTGCTGCGTCCACGCGGCTTTTGCCATTCGGGACGAGGGGCTGGAGTCGATCATGATCAACTGCAACCCGGAGACGGTATCGACCGACTACGACACCTCAAACAAGCTCTACTTCGAGCCTCTGACGCTCGAAGATGTGCTGGCTATATACGAGAAGGAAAAACCGGAAGGAGTAATCGTGCAGTTTGGCGGACAGACTCCGCTAAACCTTGCCGAGGAGCTTGAAGCAGCCGGAGTAAACATTATCGGAACTTCACCGGCTACCATCGACCTGGCCGAGGACCGCGACCAGTTCCGTAATATCATCACGCGGCTTGGAATCCCGCAGGCGGAATCGGGCATGGCCAGCACCGTCGAAGAAGCGCTCTCCATAGCGGCGTCAATCGGCTACCCGCTGATGGTCAGGCCGTCTTATGTTCTGGGCGGACGCGCAATGGAGAAAGTGCACGACGAGGAAATGCTGCGTGAATACCTGGCCAAAGCCGTCGAAATTTCCCCGGAGCGGCCTATCCTGATCGACCGGTTCCTGGAGAACGCTATCGAGGCCGAAGCCGACGCCATCTCGGACGGCGCCGACGCGTTCGTCCCGGCGGTCATGGAACACATCGAGCTGGCGGGCGTACACTCAGGCGACTCGGCCTGCGTGATCCCGCCGGTCAACATTCCGCGCCGCCACATCGACACCATAGAGGAATATACCCGCAAGATAGCCGTCGAGTTCGGCGTGGTCGGCCTGATGAACATCCAGTACGCAATCTCAAACGATATGGTTTATATCCTCGAAGCGAATCCGCGGGCAAGCCGCACCGTTCCCCTTGTAAGCAAGGTATGCAATCTCCCGATGGCGCGCCTGGCAACACAGGTAATGCTTGGCAAGAAGCTTACGGACCTTGGGCTGTCCCGCCGGTCCATCCCTCATTTCGGTGTCAAGGAGTCCGTATTCCCGTTCAACATGTTTCCGGAAGTCGATCCGCTCCTGGGTCCGGAAATGCGGTCCACAGGCGAAGTGCTGGGAATGGCGGAGAACTACGGCGAAGCCTTCTACAAGGCGCAGATCGCCGCCGGGCAAATACTGCCGCTGTCGGGGACGGTCCTCATCACCGTCCATAAAAGCGACCGGGCGGGCGCCCTTGAAGCGGCACGGCGTTTCACGGAAGCCGGATTCTCCATCGCCGCCACGGAAGGAACGCATAAGTATCTCGAATTGAACGGCGTGCGGGCGCAGCTTATCAAAAAGGTGCACGAAGGACGCCCCAACATCACCGACGCCATCAAAAACGGCGAAATCCATCTGGTAGTCAATACGCCGATCGGAAAAGCCGGCGCATACGACGATTCATACATACGCAAAGCGGCGATCCGCTTCCGGGTCCCATACATCACCACCACGGCGGGAGCCATAGCCACCGCGAAAGGAATCGCGTCGATGAAGAACGGACCGGGAAAAGCGCTGAGCCTGCAACAGTACCATGCCGGCATCGGAGGCTGATTTTCAGGCGAGGCGAGACAGATACGGATACAAAACGCTATCTTCCCAACGCCTGGCGAAAGAAAAAGCGGGTTTTGGAGCCGGGGAGTTTGTGGTCGCGGGAAGCCAAACGGATGATAAGCGCTGACGGGCCAGGGCAGCCTCAAAGTAAAATTGCTCTGGCAAATGGAGTACGGCATGACAGACGTGGACACGATAATAAAAGCATACGGCCTTGCCCCGCATCCCGAAGGAGGATGGTATCGGGAGTTTCACCGCTCGAAGCGCGCGCTCGAAGAAATTCCGGGGTACCAAGGACCGCGTTCCGCCGCCACAGCGATCTGGTTTTGCCTGCGCCAGGGGGAATTCTCCGCGTTTCACCGGCTCCGCAGTGAAGAAATATGGTTCCATCTTTCAGGAAACCCAATCGAACTGGTTTTACTTTCAAACGGAAAAGCGGACAGGCTGCGAATCGCTTCGGTTGAAAACGGCGGACCGCCGGCGGCGGTAATCCCCGCGGGCGCTTATCAGGCGGCCCGACCGCTTGGCGGATATTGCCTCGTCTCCTGCGTCGTAGCGCCGGGTTTCGACTTCCTTGACTTCGAGATGGCCTCGCGCGAAAAACTGCTTGAGGCCTACCCTTCGGAAGCGGCGGACATAATTTCACTCACTCGTTGAAAGACCGCCGTCTAATACCAGATTGCGATCAAATACCGCGCGGCTTGCCGCGCGTCGTAAAATACACACGGCGGTGCTTTATAATGCAGTTGCGAAACTTGACAAAAGGAGCGGCGCTTCTTTCCCTATGCCTGAAAAACAAGATGTTTTTCGCGCCGAAAATGTCATGAGCAAACCGGACAGCCCACGCGGCCACCGCAAAATCACATCCGCCGAACTCATCCGGGAACTGCACCGGACGGTGGACGGCATCGCCGAGGACGGAATCAGCCGGGGGGATCTGAAACTTTTATCACGCTCCCTTCGGGAACTGAGGGTGGCGTTTCGCTTCTTCGACACCGTGCGAAACCATCCCAAAGTCACGGTGTTTGGTTCCGCGCGCACACCGGAAGACTCCCCCGTTTACCGGCAGGCCGTTGATTTCGGACGGGAGATGGCGCGGCTTGACTGGTTCGTCATCACCGGCGCCGGCGACGGCGTAATGAAAGCGGCGCACGAAGGCGCGGGGCGCGACCGCTCTATTGGGTTGAACATTCTCTTGCCGTTTGAGCAATCGGAAAACACGATCATAGCCGGCAGCCCCAACCTCATCCAAACCAAGTATTTCTTTACCCGTAAGCTTTTATTCCTTAAAGAATCACACGCAATCGCTCTTTTTCCAGGAGGGTTTGGCACTCTGGACGAGGCGTTTGAAACGTTGACGCTTTTGCAAACCGGGAAAACGCACCCGCTCCCGCTGGTGCTCGTGGACGAACCTGGGGGGGATTATTGGACCACATGGGCCAACTCGATAAAAGACAGCCTTCTGCGCCATAATCTGATCTCTTCCGAGGACCTCTCGTTGTTCCGGATCGTGGAGAGCGTAAGCGAAGCCGTTGAGGAGATCCAACGCTTCTACCGGGTCTTTCACAGCAGCCGGTATGTCGGAAACCGCTTCGTGTTCCGCCTCAAGCGACCGCTTGCGCCGGAAGAGCTTGCAACGCTGAATTCCGGCTTCGCGGATCTGCTTTCTGAAGGAGTATTCAGCCAGGAAGGGCCGCTACCCGAAGAAAGCAACGAACATGAGCTCGCGCACCTGTCCCGCCTCGTTTTCAATTTCAATAACCTGAATTTTGGCAGATTACGTCTACTGATCGACCATCTGAACCGGTAACGGCACCCGATGCCAAATTACAATCAACTGGAATACGGCCCGCCAATACTATTTAATAGAAAAGGTAAACAAACCTGCGAACACTGGTTATAAGAATGGGTTTGATGGGTTTATAAGAATTTCAAGAATGTATTAATGAAAACTCCTATCGCATACTGGGTAAATACTGTTTTTTATAACATCTGAGTAAAAAGGAACTGAAATGACTCGATCTGTGCGCGACTATTTGGGATCGATCACGAAAATATTTCAGGACCAGGACTCTGACGCAACCAAGCGCGCAACGGAAAAGAAAGGCGCGGAGGCCAACAAAGCGCTCAACGACGTAAAAAAACAATCTCCCCCTGCCGGGACATTTCAAGCAAACGATTTTGACGCGGTTAAAAGCGCGGCGGAAAAAGAAGACGCGGAAGCCAGATTTAACCTTGGATGGATGTATGCAAAAGGCCAGGGCGTGGCCCGCAACGAAGCCGAAGCCGTAAAGTGGTTTCGCATGGCGGCGGAACAGGGATACGCGGACGCTCAAGTTATTCTTGGAGCGCTTTATGCGGAAGGGCGCGACGCGACAAGAAATTACAAGGAAGCCATCAAGTGGTTTCGCATGGCGGCGGAGCAGGGAAATACGCGCGCCCTGTATAACCTTGGAGCGATGTACGCCGAAGGCCGGGGCGTAACAAAAAACGATAAGGAAACCGCGAAATGGTTTCATATGGCGGCGGAACAGGGACACGCGGCGGCACAGCATAACCTTGGAGTGATCTACGCAAAAGGCCAGGGCGTAGCCCGCGATGAAGCCGAAGCCGTAAAGTGGTTTCAGATGGCGGCAAAACAGGGAAGCATGCACGCCCAATACAACCTTGGGACGATGTGCGCCGAAGGCCGGGGCATGGCAAAAAATGAAACCGAAGCCTTAAAGTGGTTTCAATCGGCGGCGGAACAAGGAAGCGCGGAGGCCCAAAAAGCGCTCGAAGACATGAGGGGAAACGGGACTTCTTCCGCCGATATGCTTCAGCCGCAAGGGTTTGACGCAATCAAGCTCGCGGCGGAAAAAGGAGACGCGGAAGCCCAATTCAACCTTGGAATGATGTACCACGAAGGCCAGGAGGCAGCCCAAAGCCACACGGAAGCCGTAAAGTGGTATCAACTGGCGGCGGAAAAAGGACATGCGGAAGCCCAGGTCATTCTTGGCGCGATGTGCGCCGAAGGCCAAGGCACGGCAAAAAATGATACGGAAGCCGCGAAATGGTTCCGGATGGCGGCGGAAAAGGGACACGCGGCCGGCCAGAACAATCTTGGATTTATGTACCACAACGGCAGAGGCGTGCCCCAGGACTATACGGAAGCCGGGAAATGGCTTCAGATGGCGGCGGAACAGGGAATCGCGGAGGCCCAGTATAACCTTGGGGCAATGTACGCCGAAGGCCGGGGGGTGTCCCAGAATGACGCGGAGGCCGCGAAATGGTTTCGGGTGGCGGCGGAACAGGGACACGCGGCGGCCCAGCACAACCTTGGAGTGATGTACGCAAAAGGTCAAGGCGTAGCCCGAAATGAAGCCGAAGCCCTAAAGTGGTATCAATTGGCGGCGGAACAGGGAGACGCGACGGCCCAATACAACCTCGGAGTGATGTACGCAAACGGTCAAGGCGCGACCCGCGATGAAGCGGAAGCCGCAAAGTGGTATAAATCGGCGGCGGAACAGGGACACGCGGCGGCCCAGCACAACCTTGGAGTGATGTACGCAAACGGCCAAGGCGCGGAAAAAAATGATACCGAAGCCGTAAAGTGGTTTCGCATGGCGGCTGAACAGGGATTTGCGCAAGCCCAGCACAGCCTTGGAGTGGTGTACGCAAACGGCCA
>Ga0082212_10005540_pt1 | contig 17178 bp, 16 predicted proteins | sample TergutNt197P3_FD_71548 | JGI IMG/M metagenome (GOLD analysis project Ga0082212, IMG submission 71548) | Neocapritermes taracua P3 segment gut microbial communities from Petit-Saut dam, French Guiana - Nt197 P3 | ecosystem: Host-associated > Arthropoda: Insects > Digestive system > Gut ... | reverse complement strand
GTCGGGGGATTGCGGGTCAAGCCGACTCCCCTCTCCTTGTGGAGAGGGGTTGGGGGAGAGGTAACAATGACACGTTTTTCCTGCCGTTGCTGCGAAGAAGCCGACAAAGTCGCCGTCGGGACGTACAAAGTCAACCAAGGATTTATACACATCATCGTCCCTTTTTTCTTGCTGACGAAGCATGGGAATAATTATATCCGATTTTTTATTTCTTTTCACAATCAACGATTCATTCTCGACTTCTACCGGATAAAATCCGATAATCGCCTTGATAAATCCGGGGTCGTTTTCCGACCATTCGTCCAAAATGGCTTGTGCATCTTCTAATAAACGAGCGGCTTCTTCCGCTTTTTCTCTTTCGTTTTCTGGAAAAGCAGTCAGCCAAAACTGTTTTTCTTCCGGCGTTTTCAGTTGCATATACTTTCCGTATTTTACCGGAAATTTCCATGCGATTAAAAAAGCACCCCAATTTATATACCGACGAATGGTTTTCACCGGAATGGCATCTATGATTTTTGTTCCGGTAAACGAGGGTTTCGGCGGTTCGTAGTTCGACCAGTCTATCCGGTAGGCATGATTTCGTGCATATTCCAGCGAAACCGTAGGAATGGCTTGGTTTTTATCACGCAACGACCGGTATTTTTCATTTATTTTCTGTATATAATCTTCTCTTATGGAGTCAGAAGCATTGAGTAATTGATTCGCGACCGGAACCGCTTGGGAAGCGTCCGGAACATGTACCACCGCACCCCGATACAGAGGCGCTATCTTTAAGGCTGTGTGTAATTGCGATGTAGCCGCACCGCCGATTAACAAAGGCAGTGTAAATCCGGCTTTTTCCATATCCGAAGCCACAACCGACATTTCCTGTAAACTTGGGGTGATCAAGCCGCTCAATCCAATCATATCCACCTCATACTCTTTGGCTTTGCGGAGGATTTCTTCGGGGGAAACCATCACTCCTATATCGAAAATCTCATAATTGTTGCAGGATAAAATCACGCCGGTGATGTTTTTTCCAATATCGTGAACATCGCCTTTTACGGTAGCCAGCAATATTTTACCGGCTTTTTTTGCACCGGATTTCTTGCCGGCTTCAATCGCCGGTTGCAGAATGGCTACGGCTTTTTTCATGGTGCGGGCGGTCTTCACCACTTGCGGAAGAAACATTTTCCCTTCAGCGAAAAGCGTCCCTACCGTATTCATTCCTTCCATCAGTACCCGATCAATAATATCAACCGGTTGATTGTATATTTGCAAGGCTTCTGCCAGGTCCTGTTCTAAGAAATCGCCGTTTCCCTTTATCAAGGAGTGTTGCAATCTTTCTGATAAAGGCAGTGTACGCCATTCTTCCTGTTTTTCTTCTTTTTTATCTTGATTTATGTTTGTATGCTGGGCATAGTCAATCAGACGTTCGGCAGCCTCCGGAGAGCGATTCAAAATCACATCTTCAATCAAATCCCGCAAATCAGAAGTTATATCTTCGTAAACGATGGACGAAGCGGGATTAACAATTCCCATATCCATTCCGTTCCGTATGCAATGATACAGAAAAACCGCATGCATGGCTTCCCGCAGGTAGTCGTTGCCGCGAAAAGCAAAAGAGAGATTGCTCACGCCTCCGCTCACTTTGGCTCCGGGCAGGTTGTTCTTAATCCATTCGGTAGCACGAATAAAATCCAATCCATAGTTGGTGTGTTCTTCCATACCGGTGGCGACTGCCAGCACATTGGGGTCAAAAATAATATCGCTTGGAGGAAATCCGGCTTTTTCGGTCAATAAACGGTATTCGCGGGCGGTAATTTCTATTTTCCGCTCGAACGTGTCGGCTTGTCCTTTCTCGTCGAAAGCCATAGCGATGACAGCGGCTCCATAGGAACGAATGATGCGGGCTTTTTCCAAAAAATCATCTTCTCCGGCTTTCAAACTGATGGAATTAACGATGGATTTTCCCTGCAAGCATTTCAATCCGGCTTCGATGATTTCCCAATTTGAACTGTCTATCATCACCGGAACACGGGCTACATCGGGTTCAGACGCCATGAGATTAAGGAAAGTGGTCATTTCTTTCACTCCGTCCAATAAGCCATCGTCCACATTGACGTCGAGGATTTGTGCTCCGTCTTCTACTTGTTTGCGAGCAATACTCAGTGCTTCTTCATATTTTTCTTCTTTAATCAAGCGGAGGAATTTGCGTGAACCGGCAACATTGCAGCGTTCGCCGATGAGGGTGAAGGAAGAATTGAGAATTGGGGTGTTATGATTTATTGTTAGGGTGTCTAATCCGGAAAGTAATAATTCATAATTTTCGTCATTGCGAACGGAGTGAAGCAATCCAGAATGTTGAAATTTAATGGATTGCTTCGGGCTTTTGCCCTCGCAATGACGTTGCGAAGCAATGGCAGATATTTGAGCAATATGTGCCGGAGTGGTGCCGCAGCAACCGCCGATGATATTGACCAAGCCTTCGTCGATGTATTCTTTGATTTGCAACGCCATTGTTTCGGGCGTTTCATCGTATTGCCCCAAACTGTTTGGCAGTCCGGCATTTGGATAGGCACTGATATAACAGGGGGCAATTCGTCCCAACGCTTTCAAAAAGGGTTTCATATCTTGAGCACCGAATGAACAGTTCAATCCAACACTCAACAGATTGGCATGAGAGATAGACGTCATCGCTGCTTCAAGGGTTTGTCCCGAGAGCAAGCGTCCGCTTTTGCCGGCAACGGTGAACGAAACCATCACCGGAATGTTTTTTTTCCATTGCTGCATAGATTGTTCCGCCGCCATCAAGGCTACTTTGACATTCAAAGTGTCAAATGCCGTTTCAATCAATAGGGCATCTACTCCGCCTTCAATCAAGGCATTTATCTGTTCGGTATATGCTATTCGCAATTCGTCGAAAGTTACGGAACGGTAGGCAGGATTGGAAACGTCCGGAGAAATTGACAAAGTCTTATTGGTTGGACCGATAGAGCCTGCCACAAAGCGGGGTTTATCCGGATTTCGCCGAGTATATTCATCTGCCGCTTTTCTTGCGACACGGGCGGCGGCAAGGTTCAGTTCGCGAATATATGCTTCCAAGCCATAATCAGCCATGGATATACTTGTGAGATTCAACGAATTGGTTTCTATAATATCGGCTCCAACTTCCAAATAGGCAGCATGAATTTCTTGAATAACATCGGGACGGGTGAGGCACAACACATCGCCGTTTCCTTTCATCTGTCCGGGTAATTGGGCAAATTGTTCGCCCCGATAATCCGTTTCGGTAAGTGCATACTGCTGTATCATGCTTCCCATTCCACCGTCGAGAATTAAGATGCGCTCCTTCAAAAGTTGCTCCAATGTTGGCATATTGTTTTCGGTTTATTTTTTAAACATTCTATCCATATCCCGTTTGTCGTCTTTTTCTCGCAAACTTTGCCGCTTATCGTAGGCTTTTTTCCCTTTGGCTACTGCGATAACTACTTTTGCCAAACCTTTTTCGTTCAGAAACAATTTGGTAGGAATAATGGTGAATCCGGTGGTTAGCGACAAACGTTCGATTTTGTTCAGTTCTTTTCGATTCAAAAGTAGTTTCCGGTCGCGGCGTGCCGAATGATTATTGTAGGTACCATAGAAATATTCGGAAATATTCATGTTCCTCATCCAAAGTTCCCGTTTAACAAAAGTACAATAAGTATCCACCAGACTGACTTTTCCCAAACGGATAGATTTGATTTCCGTTCCGGTCAGTACGATTCCGGCTACAAAAGTTTCTATAAATTCGTAATCAAAAGAAGCCTTTTTATTCTTTATGACGATGTTATTTGAGTATGACATGTGTCAAAATTCAATTTTACTTTACACCGGCATCGCTAATATAAGTAAATGTTGAACGACTAAGGGCGTAAATATGATCAAAATGCCTGCAAAGATAGTGAATTTGGTTAAATTTTCTCTCTTTATTTGGAGATAATGAATTGTTCCTTGCCAAACAATGTAAAAAGTGTAAACAGTAAGTATTTGTATAAAAGGGGAAAAAGGCAACAAAGCATAAAGCATTGCCGTTACATAAACCGCTGCCGAAGCATAGCCTGTGAACCGTTCACAAACCGAATTTGTCAGTTTCTCTCCAAAGAATTTCAAACTCAAACGCGACAAAGCGAATACAACCAAAAAGTATGAGACGAAATAAGGTATGGTTTTTTGGATAACCTGTATGATTGCTATTTGAACATTCCACACTTTCAATTGCAGCAGGATGCCTGCAAAAGCAAAAAGAGCGATTATTCCGAAGACCGGATATAAATAACTCTGAAAAAAGCCTGAATTATCGTTATCCTGCTTTTCACTACATTCTTTCCAAGTTTTTTCCGGTCGGATAATGAAATTGAAAAGCAGGATAACTAATTGTTTCGACATTAATTAATTCTTTATGATTGCAATTAAAAATTCCATAGGCTTATTCTGACTATTTGGATCTTTGATCGTTTCATATATTGGTTCATTATCCCCTGAGATAGAAGCAAGGTATTTTATATTTACTTTTATACCATAAATATCAAATTTTTGAGAATTTCCGGGGTATGAAAAAGTAGTTTCCTGACCATATTGTAATAACCAATATTCGAAGTTAAAAGCATGGATAAGTCTGGCATTTGAACCTTCAGATGAGCTTGATGGTTTTGCTTGCAAATAAAGATTTCTCACACCATTGGCTTCTTCTTCGTCTTCTTCCGGATCAAAAATTAAACGAAAAGTTGGATCTTTATCTTTACAAGTGGCTCCAACAAAAACTCTGCCACGATAGAAAATGTCGGTTGATATGCCTACATTGGCCAAAGAAAGCGTATAGTCTCCCAAATCAGATGGATCGAAGCTTTCGAAATTATAAAAAGACGTTTGATCCACAATTTCTTTTGTTACATCAGAGACTGTCGTATATTCTTGCGATGGTTGGTTGTCGCTATCAATTGTCAGTTGATGTATATATATGCAATCTCCATCATAAACGCCATCTAACGTTGGTGCAGATAATACACCTCCTGCAATTCCAATTGTTGTTCCACCCATATACGCATTATAACCGACAACAGCCGGTAAATCGTTGAAAGTGAAAACATTTCCTTTTTCACCCAAATTGCAACCCGTTAAGGCGAGCACCATACATAGAAATAGAGAATAAAAAAATAATTTTTGTTGTTTCATATTGATAAAAAATTTGTTTTTAAGTTTAATATAGTAATGACGAAAAAAACGGTCAAAACGTTGCATGAGAAATAATTTTTTAAAAAAAATCGTACAAATTTATACAAAATTATGAAAAGTTCTTTTTAATTCAGAAATTTTCGAATAAATGTTGTATTTTTGTTCGAATTTTTATTACAGAATATGAGAGACACTCAGCATTTTCACATTGATATTCAAGAAATATTAGATACTAAAGCGCCTGAAAAAGCAAAGAAAATACCTTCTTTTGTTGTAAAAATACTTTCAAGAATTGTCCATCAGGATGAAATCAATCATTTTCTAAAACTGAGAGAAGAAGCTACCGGAGTTGATTTTATGAATCGTTTGGTTGACTATCTCAATATCAAAATAAACATTGTAGACGAGCATAATATTCCGGATTTTGATACCAAGTGTATATTTGCAGCCAATCATCCCTTGGGTGGGGCAGACGGAGTTTGTTTATCGTCGTTTTTGGGTAATCGTTACGACCAGCGTATCAAGTATATTGTGAACGACATTTTATATTTTCTTGAACCTTTAAGATCCATTTTTATCCCTATCAATAAACATGGGAGTCAAGGACGAGATTCCGCAAAAATGTTGAATGAAGCCTTTGCTTCTTCCGATCAAATTCTTACTTTCCCTGCCGGATTGTGTTCCAGAAAAGTGAAAGGAAAGATTTATGACTTGGATTGGAAGAAAATGTTTATTGTGAAAGCTGTTGAATATCAACGAGATATTGTCCCTGTATATATTGACGCAAAAAACTCCAATCTTTTTTATGCGATTGCGAATATACGACAAAAATTGAAGATAAAATTTAACATAGAAATGTTATTTTTACCACACGAAATGTTTTCATCAAAAAATACAACATTTACGATCTATTTTGGAAACCCGATCCCCTGGCAGACTTTTGATGCTTCCAAAAGTCCGCAGCAATGGACGAATTGGGTGAAAGATACGGTCTATGATCTCGTAAGAAAAAAATAAAATTATGGAAGAGATTATTCCTAAAATTGACAGGTCGTTACTCAAATCCGAACTAACCCCTGACAGGCTTTTTCGGAAAACCAATAAATCAAACAATGAGATTTATTTGTTTACTGCTCATACAGCTCCCAATTTGATGCTTGAAGTAGGACGTTTGCGGGAATTGGCTTTCCGCTATTATGGAGGGGGGACAGGGAAGTCGACCGATTTAGATGAGTTTGATACTATGGAAATTCCTTACAAACAATTAATAGTATGGGATCCGTCGGAAGAAGAAATATTGGGAGGTTACCGGTTTCGTTGTGGAAATGAGGTGACTTTCGATTCAAACGGTCAACCGGATAATCTTTCAACTGCTCATCTTTTTCACTTTTCGCCCCAATTTATTGCTGACTATTTGCCCGGAATGGTGGAGTTGGGTCGTTCGTTTGTTTCGTTGGATTATCAAACAACCAAAATGGGTGCAAAGAGTTTGTTTGCACTCGATAACCTTTGGGATGGTCTGGGGGCGCTATCGGTTCTTGATGACGGAATCCGTTATTTTTTCGGAAAAGTTACCATGTATTCTACCTATAATCCGGATGCCAGAAATCTGATTCTTTGTTTTTTAGATAAATATTTCAAAGATAAAGATAATTTGGTTTTTCCCATACATCCCTTGCAGACCGGTTCGGATTGTGCAAAAATGAACCGCGTGTTCACTCATAAAGCCTATAAAGACGACTATAAAATCTTAAATATTGAAGTTCGGAAATATGGCATCAATATTCCGCCACTGGTGAGCGCATACATGAATCTGTCGCCCAGTATGCGCGTATTTGGAACGGCAGTGAATGAGGACTTTGGAGATGTGGAAGAAACCGGTATACTGATTGATATTCACGATATTTTTGAAGAAAAGAAAAAGCGGCATGTCGATTCATTTATCATGGAAAAACCATCCAGGCCTTTTTTGGAAAGATTGAAGATATTGATCGGGAGAAAAAATAACGCACGAATAGAAAAACAAAAAGAAAGACTGCAGAAACGGGTAGAACGACGAACAGAACGAATATTGAAAAGGGAAGAGAAAAAGCAAAAAAAGCAAAAATGAGATACCCCTGTATATTGTTTGAAACTCGACCCATAAAGATAATAAAGATGTTTTACGCAGATATTAAAAAATATAGTTTTTGGCTCATTGTAATGATACTGTCGCTATTGCCATTGTGCAGTCTGTTTTCTCAACAGCAAAAATCAAATCTTCCTGTAGTATATATTGATACCGATAACGGAGTGCCGGTTAATAGCAAAACCAATTATGTAAGTGGAAGAATAGTTATCAATAGTTCCGACCCCGCTGAAAAATTGGATATGGTAACGGAAATTAGAGGGCGCGGACATTCTACCTGGGGATTTCCCAAAAAACCATTTCGCATAAAGCTGGATAAAAAACGAAATATCCTTAATTTACAGGCTAATGCTAAAAGTTGGACTCTCTTAGCTAATTACGCCGATAAAACACTGATGCGGAATGCGCTTGCGATGAAAATAAGTGAAACTATTGGAATGGAGTTTACTCCGGCATCCCGTTTTGTTGATTTGGTATTGAACGGAACGTTTTTAGGAAATTACTGGCTTTCCGATCAAGTGCAGGTACATGAAGACAGGGTAGCGATAGATGAATTGACGGCTGATGATACGGCTGATGAAATTATTACCGGAGGTTATTTATTGGAAATCGATGGATTTGCTTCTTCTGAACCGGTATGGTTTAATACAGCTTATAAAGGATTACCAATCAGAGTTAGATCACCGGATGAGGAAGAGATTACTCCTAAACAATTAAATTATATAACCAATTATATTAATAATTTTGAACGTATCTTGTTTTCTTCCAATTTTGATGACCCGATAGAAGGTTACAGGGCAAAAGTAGATACAACATCTTTGATAAACTGGTATATTGGATGTGAATTGACCGGAAATCCCGACTCTTTCTGGAGCACAAACATATACAAAAAGAGAGGAATTGATAAGCTGTTTTTTGGACCGATGTGGGATTATGATATTGCGTTTAATAACGATAATCGTTTGGGAGATGCCACACAAAAACTGATGCGTCAGTATGCTCATCAACCTCGCGCTTGGATTGAACGCCTATACGAAGATAAATGGTTTCGACAGGCAGTATGGCAACGTTGGAACGAATTGTTAAACGATAATTTATTGAAAAAATTAACAGATTATATAACAGAAACAGCCGGACTTTTAGAACAATCTCAACAATTAAACTTCAATATATGGAATCATTTAAATCGAAGAGTTTATCTCGAACAGTTTGTATTCGATACCTATAGCGAAGGTGTTGATTATTTAAAAACATACATAGACGCAAGAATAAAGTTTTTGACAAATGCCCTTGTATATGTAGAGCCGGAAAAACCATCCGAACCATTTGTTCCTGAAGATGCCTATTATATGATTATGAACAAAAGGACTAATAATGTAATATCGAACAACTCCATGGAAGAACATGCTGCATTGGTAGCATGGGAGCCCAATTCCAACGATGATGGGCAATTGTGGGAAATCGTTTCAATTGGCGACGATACATATCGTATCATAAACAAGCAATCGTCCTTAGCCATGACGGGTAATGGTCATAGTACTAATTTAATACAGAAAACAATTTCCGACGGAGACAATAAACAAAAATGGAAAATTTTACCGGTAAATACGGGCAACGTGTATGGTATTGTCAATGTTCAATCGGGTTATTCGGTAAATAATTCAGGTGGAGGGAGTGATAATGGGAATCCGGTTATTGAATACACAAACGCTATCGTTTATAACAATGGTCATTATACCGTAACAAGTGAAAATCAACAATGGTATATACAAATGATAGAGAGAAAGAACATTTCTACCGATCTACCACCTTTATCGCTTCAATCACACGTAGTTTTTCCTGTTCCGGCATTTGACAGGGTGAATGTTAAATTTACATTGGATGCAAAACAGGATATTCATATCGCAATATATAATATAGCAGGGAAACAACTGTATGTGGAACAAAGAAACGATCAACTTCCAGGAGTTTATGCTTATGAAATTCTATTGCATGATTTCGAATCAGGAGTATATATTTTGAAATTATCGACCAACAAAGGAGATCAGTTTATTCAGAGAATTTTAGTTAAGAAATAGCAGAATATTATTTACAGTCTATATAATAGACGAATTAATACCCCCAAACGTTACATCTTGACACTAAAAAAAACATTTTTTAACATTTGTCTACCAATAATTCTTTTGCTGCAATGCATAATTGCTCATACCATTCTTCGCCGAACTTTCGGATAAGCGGTACCTTCAAGAACTGATAGACTTTCACTCCTTGCTTCTTTCCCAAGGCAACTGCCGCCTGACAAACGTTCCACCGGTGATAGTTCACCGCTCTAAATCCTTTGTATCGGGCTACGCGAACAGGATAGAGATGACAGGATATAGGCTTGTAGAAATCACTCTTTCCTTCTTTGAAAGCCTTTTCTAAGGCACATTGGCAGCGACCGCTTTCATCGTAACAGGTGAAAACACAATCTGCCCCGTCAACGATTGAGGTTACGTATTCTCCCTCAATATCACGATAGACAATTCCCTGTTTTTCAATCACTTTTTTTGCATCGGGCGATAAATCGTCCCAAACACAGGGAAGCGTCTTTTCCAAACAGGCAATTTCGCATTCTTCTACGGGCGCTCCCGAATTGCCTTCTACGCAACAAATCCCTTTACAAACAGATAAATCGCAGACAAAGGATTCTTCTATAACATCAAAACTGATAATTGTATCTTGGATTTGCAGCATAATTTTTTTACGAGTTAATGACGAAAACTATCTTTCAATTTTTGAGGATTTTGCCGACAATCAAACACAGCAGAAATAAAAACCGTATTGTCTTCAGTATAGTAAATGATTTTATATAATCTTCTAATTATAAACGATCTATATGTATGACTATAACCTGTCAGTTCAGGTTCAATCGGTGCTACTTGAGGAAAATCTCTGAGGCGTTCTATTTCGTAGAGGATATGGTTGTGAATGACGACGGCTGCATAGTTACTTTTGGTTCGGAGATAGTTATAAATATTCTCTAACTGTTCCAAAGCCAAGTCAGAAAAAAATATGTTCATAATGTTGGAAATTTTCTTCTTACATCTTCAATTGAGTGGACTCGTCCGTTCCGAAAATCCTCTTCGGAACGCATAATTGACTCGTGTAAAGTCTCTGAAGAATGATAAGAGGAAGAATTGTTGGATAAAACATTTATTCCATAAATTAGTTCTTCTATTTCTGTCAATAAATTTTCATCTTTGACATCAAGAATCATTCGGAATATATCCATTTTCCTGGTATTTAATTCTATTGTTGTCATATCATTTGTTTATATAATTCTTTAACTCTTAACTCTTAACTCTTAATTCTTAATTCTTAACTCTTAATTCCTTCCCTCTAAACTCCTCATCAAACACCCCATTGTCAAATACCAAATACCCGTTGACAAAGGTTTTTTCTACTTTGTGAGAGAACTCAACTCCTTCCATTGGCGACCAGCCGCATTTGTACAGCAGATTGTCTTTCGATACTTTCCAAGAGGCATTGGGATTCACCAAAACCAAGTCGGCATAGTAGCCTTCGCGGATAAATCCCCTGTCTTTGATTCCGAACAATACCGCCGGAGCGTGAGCCATTTTTTCAACCACCAATTCTTCCGTAAAAACACCTTGACGGCACAATTCGAGCATCGCCGTCAGCGAATGTTGAACCATCGGTCCACCGGATGCGGCTTTGAAGCAGGAGCCTTGTTTTTCGTCCCAAGTGTGCGGAGCGTGGTCGGTTGCCACGATGTCTATTTTTCCGTCAATCAAGGTTTGTCGCAAAGCGTCTCGGTCGGTGCGGGATTTGATTGCCGGATTCCATTTGATTTGATTGCCTTTTTCGTCATAATCTTCATCCGAAAACCAAAGATGATGTACGCAGACTTCGGCGGTTATTCGTTTTTCATTCAACGGTTTTGCTTCCAAAAGCGACATTTCTTTTTCGGTCGATAGATGAAACAGATGCAGACGGGAATCGTATTTTTTCGCCAATCTTACCGCAAAAGAAGAAGAATTGAAGCAAGCTTCAGCATCTCGGATTTTCGGATGAAAAGTAATATCTAAATCTTCTCCGTATTCGTTTATTAAGCGGGCTTTATTTGCAGCAATGGTTTTCTCACATTCGCAATGGGTAGCAATGATTTGCCTTGTTTCCGAAAAAATCCGCTCCAATGTCTGTTCATTATCGACCAGCATATTTCCTGTCGAAGCCCCCATAAACACTTTGATAGCGGCAGCCCGTCCGGCCCCTTCCTTTTTCAATTCTTCGATGTTGTCGTTGGTTGCTCCGATAAAGAAAGTATAATTGGCAAGCGATTGTTTGGAAGCCCTGTCGAACTTGTCGTTCAAAGCCTGCACCGTCACGGTTTGCGGAACGGTGTTCGGCATATCCATAAACGAAGTAACACCACCTGCTACAGCCGCTTTTGATTCGCTGTAAATATCGCCTTTGTGCGTCAAACCCGGTTCACGGAAATGCACCTGATCGTCAATGATGCCGGGAAGAAGCAAGAGTCCGGAGGCATCGAACGACCTCACCCCCGTCCCCTCTCCTTGTGGGGAGGGGCAAGGGGTGGGGTGGATCGACTTTATCCGCTCGCCTTCAATCAACACATTGGCTTGGAAACGTTTTCCTTCGTTGATTATCCAAGCGTTTTTTATCAGCAACCGGTTCATTTTTTTTGCGGATATTTCTTGAAAATACTGTCTAATTTCAATTGGATAACGCCAAACAAGGCTTCGCCGAATATTCCGCCGCTCATTTTAGAAACGCCTTCTACGCGATTGACGAAGATAATTGGAATTTCTTTCAGGCAAAATCCCATTTTATAGGCTGTAAATTTCATCTCGATTTGGAAGGCATATCCCTTAAAGCGAATTCTATCCAAATCAAAAGTCTCCAATACCTGACGGCGGTAGCATTTGAATCCTGCTGTAGTATCTTTGATATTCATCCCTGAAATCACACGAACATATTTTGATGCAAAATAGGAAAGCAACACCCTCGAAATCGGCCAGTTAACTACATTCACTCCTGAAATATAGCGTGAACCAATAGCAACATCGGCTCCTTCCTCCGCACAGGCAGTATGCAAACGTAGCAAGTCATTGGGATTGTGTGAAAAATCGGCGTCCATTTCGAAAATATAGGCATAATTCCTTTCCAAAGCCCATTTAAAACCGGCAATATAAGCAGTTCCAAGTCCTAATTTGCCTGAACGCTCAACCATATAAAGTCTATCCGGAAATTCTTCCTGCAATCGTTTGACAATTGCAGCCGTACCGTCGGGCGAACCGTCGTCGATAATTAACAAGTCGAATGCTTTATCCAAAGAAAAAACAGCTCGAATTATTTTTTCGATATTCTCTTTTTCGTTGTATGTCGGAATAACCACTAAACTGTCGCTCATATTTGCTACGTAATAAATATTACTGCACAAAATTAATCTTTTTATTTTAAATATATCCTATTTGGAAAAATTCATCTACATTTGAAGCAAAAAAAATGAAAACACTAAACAGCTATCAGAAAACTTTTATTTGAAAATGTACAAGTATATTTGTGTTATTTTTATGGAATTTTCGAATTACACGCATCTATTAAGCATAAACATTTAAAAACAAAAAAATGAAAACCCCATTCATCACATTAGCGATTAATTACCGTACTCATCGTGAACGTATGCAACGTTTACATTCCGTCAGGAATATGTCGCTCGGTAGAAACTTTATCTTCACAACCATTTTTGCCGCTGTTATTTTGCAAAGTTGCTCAATAACACGAATGTCTAAAAAATCGCAAGCCGGATCAGGCACACGCATCAATCCCATCTCGTTGAAAGCTAACGCCGATTCATTGAGTTATTTATTTGGCTACGATTTTGGCTACATATTTGCCGATATTTTAGAAGACGAAGACGTCAAAATGCTGAATTACGACGCAATGGGCAAGGCAGCGCGGGAGGCTATTAGAGATGATGGCATGGATAATGAGACAAAAAATGAGGAATGTCGTCAGTTTTTTATTAACTATTTTTTGGAAGAAAACAGAGATGAAGATTCCGTCAATTCGTTAAATTATTGTATGGGGTACATGCTTGGCGACCAAATTTCCAAATATGTTCGTTTTGAAGATGAACTCAAAAGCCTAAATTACGATGTGATATTTAGAGGTATGCAGGACGTTATCAAAGATAGAGAAAATCGTGAGGAAATCAAAAATACCCACAAGAAATATCGAATGTTTTTTGAAAGATATACGGACGAAAAGAGAACATACGATGAGGAAAAAAACCTGCGTGAAGGACGGGCTTTTCTCGAAGCCAACGGTAAAAGGCGGAGGCGGAATGTCGTAAGCCTTCCGAGTGGCTTGCAGTACAGAATTATTAGCAATGGCGAAGGCGTCAAACCGACTGTTGAAGATAAGGTAGAAATCTCATATCACGGGACTTTGATCGACGGAACGGTATTCGAAAGAGGCACGATGGAGTTCAAAGTCAGCGCCTTAACTCAGGGACTCAGCGAAGCCTTGACGCTGATGAACGAAGGATCTGTATGGGAAGTTTTCATTTCGCCCAAGTTATACGGAAATTATTATAGAGATAACATTCCTCCCAACAGCGTTTTAATTTTCAAAATCGACCTTGTGAAAGTAATAAAAGAAGACGAAGAAATTGAAATGGCGGCGCTTGCTCAAGAGATTGAGGAACTTAGAACGGGACACAATATTACCCGGCGGCTCGAAGCTGGCGGCAATCATTGGTATAGAATCGTGGCGAAAGCGAATGGAACACTTGATTTCCGTACTACCATATTCACTAAGACAGCAGACCCCGATACAAACATTGACATAGAACTGTATTACGAAAGAGACGGCAATCTGGTAGTTGTCAAAAATGACGACAGACAAGACTACTACGATTCATCAGGAGTTCGTTATCGAATAAGTTTGGAAGCGGAAAGCGGAATGGTTTATTATGTTAAAGCTATAGGTTTTGGACCCTACCAATTCAGAGCACAGCACGAAAGAGCGTTTTCTGCACTTAACGGAACGATTACCTTGAAACTGTCGGAAGGTGGAAATTTTCCGTGTATCGGCATACAATTTGGCGATAAAATCCTCAACAGAGGGTTTGGAACTTATATGGAGATAAAAAAGCAGGGCGATTTTTATGTTATGAAATACCGGTATAAGGAGAAAAAATACGCCAATATGGCTGATGGCATAGAAGAGGTTTTGAGAGACGACCATATTATAGATTTTTATGAAAGAGAAAATCAGCAAGAACGCGGAAAAAAAGTATGGGAAGCCTTTGTAGAAGAGGACGGTTTACAGTTTTTTATAGACTTTGTAAACGAAATTATTGATGATGAATTTCTCGATTCGCCTTTTAATACTATTTATGGATAGAAAAATAAAATAGCAATGAAAAAATCAGTAATCATTTTAGGAATCGCCGTCGTCATTTCGGGTGCCGCCGTCGCCCACATTCCGTCAGGAATGTATTGCTCGGTAGAAACGTCATTGCCGCCCGCCAGCCTGCATTCCGTCGGGAATGCAACCAACGACGAGGACGCATTCCTACGTAATGCCCGTTTGTGTGGAATTGTATTTTCTACCGAGCGATATTCCCTAACGGGAATTGAAAACACGATAATAATTCAAAAATAATATCACAATGAAAAAATCAGTAATCATTTTAATTGCCATTATGTTAGTTTCAAATAATCTTCATTCTCAAAGTAATGAACCTGAAACTGCCGAAATTGCAATAATCAATTTTTTGATTAAACACTGTCAATTTCACGATGGGAACCCAACTCGTCAGGAAGATGCCGACGAAGTAAACTTATTTGCAAGAAAAATTTTTGAAAAACAATACACCTCTGACAGTACACCCAATTTAATAACCCAAGCACTTCAGTTGTTTTATGATAATTCAGAGGGAGAATTTGAAGATGCGTATGATTACACCCGAATGACCACAAGAAGAAGTATGTGTTATATGGCATTAGCCTTTCTGTCGGGAGAGTATCGTTATCGCGCTTTTTTGGAAGACGCTCGCGACAATTTAAACAAACTTGCTTCCGACCTGAATGGTCAAATGTTGTTGATTGTAAATATGATAGAATTATATAAAGAGTTGAACAGCAAATATGCCTTAAAGAAAGAAATTGAACGTATAATTTTAAAATATCAAGACGAATTGAAAAATATGGAAGAAGATTTTGGGCATAAGGAACTTATTGAAGACTACAAAAAAGTATTAACAGATGTTGCAAACACTATTAAGTAAAAATGGGAAGAAAATAAAAATTTTAAACTAAACTTACAATGAAAAACTCCCTTATCATTTTAGCCGCTATGCTGGCATTACCGTTTACCGCGTTGCGTGCGCAAACAGAAGACGAACAGGAAATCACAGAGATTCAACTTAATGACCACTACTCTGTCAAGTTAAGGCAAATTAGTGCGAGCGAATACACTGCCCGAAAAAACGAATCAGAACACTTGCAGCACAAGCCATACAAAGTGATTGCCGATTTGAAGGAAGCACAAAAAATGCTTGGAAACAAATTAAAAGAAGTTACTGTTAAAGACGAAGACGGCTATGAGAGAAGTGTAATTGAAATCACTTTTAAAGACAAAACCAAAAAAAGAATATCGTGGGAATGGGGATTCAACTTGGACGGATTTCGCGAATACTATCCCGAAGTCGATGTATTGGTTTTTGAAAATGAAGCCGTTGGCGATTATGCAATTGATTTGAACGATAGTAAAAAGGATTATGAGAGAACAGGAAATCCGCGTTATCACGCCGTATCACCCGACAAGAAGTTACGGATAAACGGATATTATCCGGGCGGCGCAGTGGATGGCGCACTGTTTTTTCTCGAAAAGTGGAACCCAAAGAAGAGAAAATACGAGTTTATCGGTTACTTTGAGAATCAAGAAAATTATGTATTCACTTTTATCTTTACCGCAGATTATTTTTGGACAAGCAACAGCAAAGCAGTTTTCAGACTTGTTACGTATCCAGGAGGGTATTACGAAATGGAAATTATAGAAATTGAAAAATAAAATCACAATGAAAAAACAACTCATCATTTTAGGAATCGTGATAGTTTTATCACCTGTTGCTATATGTCAGGATATTCCTGTTTATATGGACAACAAAATAGTAGGTTATCTCTATGAGGAAGTAGTACCAAACGTTAATAATGTGGACGATTGTTATCTTTTAGACACATTGACTATCTTTGAAAATAAAATCATTATTCAGACAAAAGTGGACTATTTTACGACCGACGGCGGTATAGATTTATTCTCTATCTATACACTCATCGAAGTTGAGGAAAGCAGTAATGACACCGTAATTATCCGTTTTTCTGAAGATTCTGACAAAATATTTGGAATATCAATAAAAAAATATGAAACCGGTGAAGTTCGTATATATAACTTATTTTCATTTTTCAGGAACGAACCTGATAATATTTATACAACAAAGGTTGATATATTGCTTGATGACAAGATAATAGTTACACATTCAGAAAATGATACGTTTGAATTTCCTTCCTGCAATAAGAGACAGGACGAAGATAAACATTAAAAACAAAAAATTATGGCAACACAAGAATTTGACAAACAATTTCAGCAATTATGTACGGCAATGATAGAAATTGCTTACGAATATGTAGATTACAACGAGGAAGAAGTAGATGCAATTTATGTTTATGGCTCTATGGAAGCAAATACCCTGTTTTATGACGTGTTTTATAAAATAAATGGAGAATACGTATTTACAAATGAAGTTAATAAATTTTCTAAAA
>Ga0082212_10005539_pt1 | contig 17178 bp, 11 predicted proteins | sample TergutNt197P3_FD_71548 | JGI IMG/M metagenome (GOLD analysis project Ga0082212, IMG submission 71548) | Neocapritermes taracua P3 segment gut microbial communities from Petit-Saut dam, French Guiana - Nt197 P3 | ecosystem: Host-associated > Arthropoda: Insects > Digestive system > Gut ... | reverse complement strand
TCAACCCCAAAGCGAAAAAGTTTGGGCCCAGGCAAACAAGTACCGTGTCCCTCGTATGGCGTACATCAACAAAATGGACCGCGACGATGCTAACTTCCTTCGCGCCGTTGAAACCATGAAAGCGCGTTTGCACACCCATGCAATGCCTATACAACTTCCGGTCGGGCAAGAAGCACAATTCAAGGGCATAGTTGACCTTGTAACGATGAAAGCCAAAATTTACAAAGACGACCTTGGTAAAGAGTTCGAAATAACCGACGTTCCCGCCGACATGAAATCGGAGGCCGACAAATACCGTGCCCTTATGATTGAAAAAATCGCGGAAACAAGCGACGAATTGACCGAGAAGTTCCTTGAAGGCACCGAATTCACCGAAGACGAAATCCGCGGCGCAATTCGAAAAGGCACAATCGAAATGAAATTTACGCCTGTCTTGTGCGGCTCAAGTTTCAAAAACAAAGGTGTGCAAATGCTTCTTGACGCGATTGTCGATTATATGCCAAGTCCGGTTGACGTGCCCGCAATCAAAGGCGAGAATTCAAAGGGCGAAACCGAAGTTCGCGAAAGTTCCGATGCCCAGCCATTCGCAGGGCTTGCGTTTAAAATTGCAACAGACCCATTCGTTGGACGGCTTTGCTTTTTCCGGGTGTATTCTGGAACAATTCAGGCGGGCAGTTACGTTTATAACAGTACCAAAGACAAAAAAGAGCGCGCAGGTCGTATCGTTCAAATGCACGCGAACAAGCGCGAGGAAATCACCGAAATTCACGCGGGCGACATTGCTGCGATTATCGGCCTGAAAGACACGATTACCGGCGACACACTTTGCGACCCAGACAAACCGATAGTGTTGGAAAGCATGCAGTTCGCCGAGCCTGTTATTCAACTTGCAATCGAGCCTAAAACCAAAAACGACCAAGAAAAATTGATAACCGCCTTGATTAAGTTGGCAGAGGAAGACCCAACATTCAAGACCTTCACCGACCAAGAAACCAACCAAACGATTATCGCGGGTATGGGCGAACTGCACCTTGAAATTATCGTGGATAGATTGCGGCGCGAGTTCAAGGTCGAGGTCAACGAAGGCAGGCCGCAGGTCGCCTTCCGTGAAACCATTAAAAGCCGTGTCGAAGCCGAAGGTATGCATAAAAAACAGACCGGCGGTCACGGTCAATACGGACATTGTAAAGTCATTATCGAACCAAAAGCCGCGGGCGAGGGTTACGAATTTGTGGACAAAACCGTTGGCGGTTCAATTCCCAAAGAATACATTCCCGCAGTCGATCAAGGCATCCAAGATGCTATGGCGTTCGGGCCGTTGGCCGGATACCCGCTTGAAGATGTCAAGGTGACTCTGCTCGACGGGCAATCCCACGACGTGGATTCGTCTGAACTAGCCTTCAGGATTGCCGGTTCGATGGCTTTGAAGAAAGCCGCGGGAAAGGCCGACCCGGTATTGCTGGAGCCGTTGATGGCTGTTGAAGTTACTACCCGTGAGGATTTCTTGGGTGCGGTTATCGGCGACATCAATTCCAGGCGCGGCCATGTGCAAGGCATGGAAGAAGCGCATGGTAATCAGATTATCCGGGCACTCATCCCACTAAATGAGATGTTTGGTTACGTCGGCGATTTGCGGTCGAAGACTTCGGGGCAAGCCTCGTATTCGATGGAATTCCATTCTTACGCAGAAGTGCCGAAATCGGTTTCGGAGGAGATCGTCGCAAAGGGTCATAGCTGAGCGTTGCTATCTGCCATTGGCCTGCAATCTCTCCCGTGGCATGATTCTGAAATTGAGTCAGATTGCGGTACTGTTTCTTCTTGTGTTTGAGTAAACCCCAAATCTGCGGCCAAAAATGAAATGTTACGGCTGTGGAGTTTGGACTCAGCTCAACGATTAGGTAGGCTAGGTTGGTCTGCGTACTGCGCAGACTGAATGTAGTCAAACAAAACGCATCGCAACCAGCGTAGCGACAATCCGAAAAGGAGCCCAAGTGGCAAAAGCCAAGTTCGAGCGGACGAAGCCGCACTGTAATATCGGCACCATCGGGCACATCGACCACGGCAAGACCACACTCACCGCGGCGATCACGAAGGTGCTTCACGAAACGTATCCTGATCTACCTGCCAATCAGTTCACGCCATTCGATTCGATCGATAAGGCGCCTGAGGAGCGGCAGCGTGGTATCACGATTTCTATCGCACACGTCGAGTATGAGACTGAGCAGCGTCACTATGCCCACGTTGACTGCCCAGGTCACGCCGACTATGTGAAGAACATGATCACTGGTGCTGCCCAGATGGACGGCGCAATCCTGGTCGTGGCCGCAACTGACGGCCCGATGCCCCAGACTCACGAGCACGTTTTGCTCGCACGTCAGGTTGGTGTGCCAGCGATCGTCGTCGCTCTGAATAAGTGCGACATGATTGATGAGGCTGACGCCGATCTGATCGATCTGGTCGAGATGGAAATCCGCGAACTGCTTTCAAAGCAGGAGTTCGACGGGGACGACTGCCCGGTCGTGCGTCTTTCTGCGTACCAGGCTTTGAATGGGGATGCCGAGTGGTCTAAGTCCATTCTGGAGCTCATGGAAGCTGTGGATGCTTACATCCCGCAGCCTGCGCGTGAAACTGAAAAGCCATTCCTGATGCCGATTGAAGATGTTTTCACCATCACCGGTCGTGGAACTGTTGTCACTGGCCGTATTGAGCGCGGCATCATCAACACTGGCGAGCAGGTTGAAATCATTGGCATCCGTCCGGAGAAGATCACCACGGTCGTCACCGGTGTTGAAATGTTCCGCAAGATTCTCGACGAGGGTCGGGCAGGCGAGAACGTCGGCGTGCTCTTGCGTGGCACCAAGAAAGAAGATGTGGAGCGCGGCATGGTTGTCATCAAGCCAGGCAGCACAGCTCCGCACACTGACTTCGAGGGTAATGTCTACGTGCTCACCAAGGAAGAGGGTGGCCGTCACAAGCCGTTCTTCACAAACTACAGCCCGCAGTTCTACTTCCGTACTACTGACGTGACTGGCACAGTGAGTCTTCCCGAGGGTACCGAAATGGTAATGCCTGGTGACAATACCGACATGACGGTTCACTTGAACAAGGCAGTAGCCATGGAAGACGGTTTGAAGTTCGCTATCCGCGAGGGTGGCCGTACCGTTGGCGCTGGCCGCGTTACCAAGATTCTCGCGTGAGCGTGCGCACGAATCAAGATTTTGAACAGTTGAGCCCCGCTTAGGCGGGGTTCAACTGTTTCTGCTGAAAAACGTAGTTAGCCCGGCTCTGCATTGCAGCTAATCCAATAATTTCGAGGAGTATTTCTTTCATGTCTAACCAAATACGAGTAATTCCTTGCTTAGATGTCCACGGCGGACGGGTAGTCAAGGGAGTAAATTTCATTGATCTGCGCGATGCCGGAGACCCAGTTGAACTCGCCGCGAAGTATTGCAGTGAAGGTGCAGACGAGCTGGTTTTTTTGGACATTTCCGCCACAGTTGAGCAGCGGGCGACCACCTACGAAATGGTTCGCAAGACTGCGGAGCAGGTGTCGGTGCCGTTTTGTGTTGGCGGCGGCATTCGCAGTATCGACGACGTGGAGTTGCTGCTAAACGCTGGGGCAAACAAGGTCGGTATCAACACTGCCGCCATCAGCCGACCACAGACCATTGATGAGATCGTCGCACGCTTCGGGTCGCAGGCTTTGGTATTAGCGCTCGACGTAAGCAAGGATGCATCCCAGCCTTCGGGTTTTGGAGTCGTCACCCATGGCGGTCGCCAAGCTGCCGGATTGGATGGGGTCGCTTGGGCTGTTGAAGCGGTCGAACGTGGGGTTGGCGAAATTTTGGTGACATCTTTGGATGCTGATGGCACCACCGACGGCTTTGACCTTGAAGTGATACGGGCACTGAAAGCAACAGTCGATGTTGGGGTCATTGCCTCTGGTGGAGCAGGCAACCTCCAGCATTTCGTAGACGCTGCTTTTGCTGGTGCCGATGCGGTGTTGGCAGCTTCGGTTTTCCACTTCGGAACGGTATCCATCGCCGAAGTCAAGCAAGCACTTACCACAGCCGGTTTTACCACCTCGCGCTGACTGTCCTGCTTTTCTTGTCATTGGGCGGCATTTGCTGCGCGCAGGAAGACAAATTTCGGGTGAAGCTGTCACTCGTGGTCGACCCTAGGTTTCGATACACAAACCTGCGGTTTGCACTCAACCAACGGGTCTGGAGGGCTCCACTCAACCTGCTCCACTCCTGCTGATTGAGTGTCGGCCGCAAGCCGATGTATCGAAATCAAAGGTGACAGCATTTGCCCGTTACATTGTCTGCTTGGAGGATTGCCATTGTCTTGCCGCTGTTATCGCAGATAATCAATTGTTTTTTTTGGGGGGGGGGTAGAGTTGAAGTGAGTTTTTCTTTCGCCATCTGAAATTAAGGACGCACGATGAAACAGCTAAGCAAAAGAGGTTTTCTTCGAAAAGCGAGCGTTTTAGTTTGCTTCGCACTGATTCCACTGGTGGCTTGCGTGGCCGATCCACACGGCGGAACTGCCCCGAAAGAAAATGGCGAAAACTGGCGTAGCCAAGACAACGCTCTCTTGCGTTTGTCAAGACCTTTGGTTACTGATGAGGTTGCACCGCCGGTTGTTAGCGGTGAATTTGAAGGTGTCACACTGGAATTTCTGTCGTTTTTCCAAGGCGATATCCTGCTTCTTATTACGAACCAGAGTGGTTACGACATTTCCTACAACAATGCCTGCACGTTCTCTTTCGGGCAGTGGAGCTATAAACCTGACCAGGGATACGACAGCCAAGTGCTACCTGTAGGGCAGCAGCGCAAGATAGTGTCAAAGGTTCCAGTGCAGTTCGATTTATGGCCCGGCACCTGGCAAGTTGCAATGGAAATCACAGTGGACAGCACAGATTCCACCGCTTGGAAGCCATTTGTGATAACTACCGATTTCACTATCGAAGCTGCCGGGATTGCTTTGGAGGCCGGCAGCGTTGAGTTGTCCGCGGATTCAGAACTTGCAGCTCCGGTTGGGGCGCAATTCGATATCACTAACAACTTCAAGACTGGACATGTTTACTTCGATGCCTCCTACTGGCTCCAACACAACGTTAACGGTAGTTGGCAGGATTTACCGATAAAAAGTTCAGACAACTTCCGGCACGAAACACGCCGAATGGCTCCAGGTGAGACGACGCCCTTTGTTGCATATTGGGCATGGCTGTACGGTGAACTGCCGCCTGGGGAGTATCGCATCGGCAAGACTGTAATGCACCGTGACCTCAATGGTGCAGATACCCGTCATGAACTATGGGCAGTTTTCAACATCAATGCAGACCCGATTTCCGAAACCATAACCAAAAACGGCGGCACCATGTCGCACCCATTTGCCTACCAGCGCACTTTCCGCGCCAAAGTAGTTAGCCGTTTGAACCCTTACCGTAATGACTATTCGCGTGAAACTGGTGGGTTACGAGTCGATTGCCTGACGCCAATGTGGAACGACGGTGAACTTGGCGAAGTAATTGTTTGGGACAGTCTCTACACTATTTTGCTAAATCAAAACAATGAGCAAATAGGAATGCCTGATATTCCAGACGGGGTCGTCGTAGACATCACGTATGGCGGATGGGCGCTAGAATCAGACCCGCCGCAAATATCTGCATATTTGATAGCAGTAGTTGAGAGCTAACACAAAGCTGACTTTGGGGTATTTGTGCTCTCCTCGCCCGCGAAGTTGCAGTGCTCCACTTGGCCTACGAGCGCCCAGAATGAGGACACATTAGGATGTTGGGATGACTTGTCTATTTTGTCGTATCGTGGCTGGCGAGATTCCCGCAAAGCAGGTATATGCTGACGACGTTGCACTTGCGTTTCTTGACATAAACCCTTGGCATCGCGGTCATACCTTGGTCATCCCACGCCGTCACGTCACGGATGTAGTTTCAGATCAGGCGGCATTGGCTGAAATAGCGCCAGCGATCCAGGCCACCGCTGAACTGTTGATCGGGCGCCTTGGCGCTGACGGGATTAACCTGCTATCCAACAACGGTGCGGCCGCAGGGCAAGAAGTATTCCATCTTCACGTACATCTGATTCCGCGTTTCGCCGCTACCGGTGGTTTTGCGGCCATGGCCGCGCCGGATTCTGACATCGACCTTGATGAGGTCTACCAACAAATCAGCCGTAGCTGACGACACACTGTGCCGGCTTTGCGGTTTTTGATGGGCAGGTAATAAGCCCCTTTTCAAAATAGGCTTCAACCCCAGACTTGATGTCAGAAACCTTGACTACCTTGATTGTGCCAACGTCAGATGTAGGCCAGCCGAGCTTGCCCGACGGCCCCTTTTCAGCCAGATATGCTTGCAGGATTGCGCCGCTGAGTAATTTGCTCCCAGTCGTCTTCGTCCAAAAGAGATCACCACCTGTGAATTGGGCATGCAAACCGGCTCCGATCACTTTTTCGGAAGTGGTGGGCACTCCGATGGTTCCGTTGACATTCTTGTCTTTTGCCCAGCGTGCATAGTTTTCGCTATTTGTGCTGAGGCCACCCAACGCGATCATTAAGCGTTCGCGCAGACCGAAGGCAGATTTGAAACTGCTACCCGAAACCGTCTTGCTGCCTTTAGCGCCGGTCAGTTTCACTTCAGTAACGCGTCCACCCCAAGGGCCTAGTCCGTCGCGCTTGAAGGTCATAGATTGGAATTTCCCGATTGTGGTGAACTTCTTTTCGATTGCAGCAGTGGTCAGGGTAACCAGTTTGTATTGATTTAGCATCTTGTCGTCATACGGGTCAGCCTTGGCGACCAGATACGGATAATCGCCTTTTGCGGTGTAACCGCCATTAGACGAGGAAAACATGGTGTAGGCAATAGTGTCTTTGTATTTGAGGATGACACCAGCAGTTTGCTTTATCGCCTTATCGGTGTTCGCATGTTCGACCGAAATCCCCGTATATGCCTGACAAGAAGTTGTGTCACAAATGTCATAGGGTTTTTTCCCGTTCAGATTTTTCTTGTAGCGTGCGGCATAGGAACGCGCGGCGACAGCCTGAGCTTTAACAGCTTCCAGACTCCAACTTGCTGGCATTTCGGCAGGAACCACAGAACGCAGGTAATCCTCCATCAACACCCGATTCACGACAACAGCGCCGTTACCAGAAAACCTCAAAGTCATTTCGCCACGATAGGTACGTTTCACGCTGCCAGGCAGCAACAACTTCACGGTGTTGGTCTTTGTGTTGCTAACGAACCATTCTTTAGTGGCGCTCAATCCAGAATCGTATTTGACGTATTTACCCAAATCGTTCTTGTAGTAAAGCAAGCGTTGGGTGCCTGAGCGGTGTATCCGCCACAGCGTGTATTTGGTGCCAACCGGGAGCACTTTCTTTTTCCCGCTGGTATCAGTGATTGTCACGCCGCTGGCTGGATAGAAATACAGTTTCTCGTCGTTTGCCTTTGAGATCAGCACATCGATCTTTTCACTGGCGGAAAGTTTGGCTTGAGTCGTCCCTGGATAGTAAAAGTTGAGAATCTGGGTGAAGCTCAAACCGGCTTTTGCGGCACCATAGGCTCCATATTGCGACATGCCGATGCCATGACCCCAACCGGAGGTGACGATGGTGATCGTCGAATTCACCGGCTTTACGGTGCTTTCGGCGGCTGCTTGCGCCGCATTTGCAGCAGGAGCGCCTAGCAGTCCAAACCCTAATCCCGCGGCGATAACGCCAGCTAGAACCCGACACGTAAATCTGACAACTGGTTGCACGTCTTCCCCTTCATGCTGTAGTCGTTTTTCCATCCTTTCCTAAAAAAAGCCTGAGAAAAAGCTGGGAAACGCTGCCATGGGAGAAGTCGAAAGGAAAGGTTGAGGCTCCTTGTTGGTTGTTATGGGTTGCAGGACGCGGCACAGAAACAGAGCAGGCAGGTCGCCCTCAGTCTACGATCAGTGCATCGACTTCTAATGGAATTTCGGCTGCGAATTGACATTTTCGAGCCAAGGGGGAACGCTTTGTCTATGCAAAAATTCGCGCTCGTAGTAACAAGGCGTGTCGTTTAGGGCAAAACCTTTTCGGCACGCTCCCTCGCCTGCATTAGCAGCGGGGGTTTTTTATTGCGAGAATGAACCAAGACAAGATGAGTCAGACAAGGATGGAACTCATGACATCGGAGCAGTCACAGCAAATGCTCACCGGAGCGCAGGCTTTGATCGAATCGTTGGAGCGCGTCGGAGTCGAAGTAATCTTTGGGATACCAGGCGGGGCGATTCTGCCGGCATACGACCCGCTCTATGATTCCAAGATTCGTCACATCCTCTGCCGCCACGAGCAAGGAGCCGGACACGCTGCCGAGGGATACGCAAATGCAACCGGAAAAGTTGGAGTGTGCATGGCGACATCTGGCCCAGGCGCAACGAATCTGGTAACGGCCATTGGCAACGCATACATGGATTCGGTTCCGCTAGTTGCAATCACAGGCCAGGTCGCCGGAACAGCAATCGGCACTGATGCATTCCAAGAGGCCGATATTCGGGGTATCACCTTCCCAATCACAAAACACAGCTATCTGATAACAGACGTAAAGGACATACCGCGAGCCATCCAAGAAGCGTTCGTTTTGGCAAAGAGCGGCCGCCCAGGGCCAGTCTTGGTCGACATTGCCAAGGATGCACTGGCGGCATCCGCAGTATTCGAGTGGGAAAATGAAGTGATACTTCCTGGGTATCGCCCGACGATAAAACCACATTTGCGTCAGATTCGTGAAGCCGCCAATCTGATCAAATCTTCCCAGCGTCCCGTGCTATACGTCGGCGGTGGCGTGTGCAAATCAAACGCATATCAACAGTTGGGCGAGTTGGTATCACTCACCGGTATTCCGGTCGTAACTACGCTAATGGCCTTGGGAGCGATTCCAAGCTCGCACCGGTTGAACTATGGCATGCCAGGAATGCACGGTACGGTTGCGGCAGTCGGAGCATTACAGAAAGCTGATTTGCTGATCGCGCTGGGTACCCGTTTCGATGATCGGGTCACTGGCCTTTTGGAAACCTTTGCACCTGGCGCAAAAGTGATTCATGCAGACATTGACCCAGCAGAAATCTCCAAGAAACGCAATGCTGACGTTCCTATCGTTGGCGATCTTTCCCACACTCTTGCTGCCTTGAATCAGCACTTCACGTCACAAGACATGCCCGACATCAGCAGTTGGGTAAACTACCTCGACAATCTCCGCGATAGTTATCGCCCGGATTACGCCCCCTGCGTCGACGAAATGCTTTCCCCGGAGTTTGTGATCAAACGTATTGGCGAACTGGTTGGCTCTGATGCCTACTATGTCACCGGAGTAGGACAGCACCAAATGTGGTCGGCGCACCTGTTACCGCATGAAAAACCAGGACATTTCTTCACCTCTGGCGGAGCAGGAACAATGGGATACTGCGTGCCTGCCACGATGGGCGCGAAGGTTGGCCGCCCGGATGCCGCAGTGTGGGGCATAGACGGCGATGGGTGTTTTCAGATGACAAATCAAGAATTAGTCACCTGCGCGTTGAATCAGATACCTATCAAGATCGCCGTAATCAATAACCAAAGTTTGGGAATGGTAAGACAATGGCAGTCGCTTTTCTTCAACGAGCGGTATTCCAACACGGATTTGTACTCAACATCAGTACCAGACTTTACAAAGCTGGCCGAAGCAATGGGTGCAGTCGGGCTGCGGGCGACGACCCCAAGCGAAGTAGATGAAGTGATTAAACAGGCGATGGCGATCAACGACCGATCTGTAATAATGGAATTTGTGGTCGACGCTGACGCGATGGTGTGGCCAATGGTTGCTGCCGGTGCCAGTAACGACGACCTCATGGTGGCGCTGGATTCGACCCCAGATTGGAATGGAGGCGCGAAGTGAAGAAGCACACGCTGAGCATTTTGGTACAGAACCGGCCAGGCGTACTGGCTCGTATCGCTGGTCTTTTTGCCAGACGCGGTTACAACATTGAATCGCTGGCTGTTGGTGTGACCGAGGATTTGGAACTGTCCCGCATCACCATCATGGTGTCAGTCGAAAATGAGTTGGTGCTCGAACAGATCGTGAAACAATTGAACAAACTGATCGAAGTCTTAAAAGTCATCGAACTTGAAGATGAACACGCCGTACAACGCGAGCTAATGCTGATAAAGGTAAAAGCAGACCCTGCTACGCGCGGCCAGATCATTGAGATCGTGAATCTTTTCCGCGGTAGGACGGTCGATGTGCAGATAGATTCGGTGACCATAGAAGCCACTGGCTCTCCGCAGAAGTTAAGCGCGTTACTGCAAATGCTGCATCCGTTTGGAGTGCGTGAGCTAGTACAATCTGGTTTGGTCGCTCTTGGTCGCGGCTCCAAATCCCTCGCTGATCGTGCAAAGATTAATCGTCGCGGAGTGCTGTAGCTGATTCTTGGGCACCCGAACCGACCCAGAAGTGAAAGAAATGAAAGGAAAACAACCTCATGGCAGAGATGTTTTATGACGATGACGCCGACCTTTCGGTGATTCAAAACCGGCAAGTCGCAGTAATCGGGTATGGCTCCCAAGGCCACGCTCACGCTTTATCGCTGCGCGATTCCGGCGTTGACGTCAGAGTCGGTTTGCGTGAAGGCTCAAAGAGTTGGGCGGCAGCGTTAGATCAGGGTCTGCGGGTACTCCCTGTGGCTCAGGCAGCCGAAGAATCAGATTTAATCATGATTCTTGCTCCAGATCAGACGCAGCGCAAAATCTACGCCGAGGCAATCCAGCCGAGTTTGGTTCCTGGCGACGCACTCTTTTTCGCGCACGGATTCAACATTCGTTTCGGCTACATTGCCCCACCTGATGGCGTCGATGTCTGTATGGTCGCCCCCAAAGGGCCCGGACATCTAGTACGACGCGAATACGCAGAAGGCCGCGGAGTGCCTGTCGTAGTAGCTGTTGAAAAAGACGAATCCGGTAAAGCCTGGCCGCTCACGCTGTCGTATGCAAAAGCGATCGGCGGACTACGAGCCGGTGGGATTAAAACCACTTTCACCGAGGAGACTGAAACTGATCTTTTCGGAGAGCAGGCTGTCCTGTGCGGTGGTATGTCGTCGCTGGTGCTGGCAGGCTGGGAAACTCTGGTTGAGGCCGGATATCAGCCCGAGGTCGCTTACTTTGAGTGTCTGCACGAGTTGAAACTCATCGTTGATCTGATGTACGAAGGTGGCATCGCAAAGATGCGGTGGAGCATCTCCGACACCGCTGAGTATGGCGATTACGTGACTGGCCCTGCGATCATCGACGCGAGCGTTAAAGCCAGGATGAAACAGACTTTGAATACCATAACCTCTGGGGCTTTTGCGGAAAGGTTCATCGCCGATCAGGACAATGGAGCAGTTGAATTTCACTCGCTGCGCGAGAAGGCTGAGCAACATCCGATTGAGGCCACCGGCAAGAAACTGCGCAAGTTGATGGCTTGGGTTAAAGGTCATGACGATGATTATGTCGAGGGTACCGCTGCACGTTGAGGCAGCTATGGCGACATTTCGCGCCAGCGATTTGAAGGGCAGGTATTCTTAGCCAAGTGATGACTAATCCTGGTCTTACTCATTCGGAAGTCGCTGCGCGCGTCGCCGCCGGGCAGGTAAACACGTTGCCGCCGCGTTCGGGACGCACCAGTTGGGATATTGTCAAGGCGAACGTTTTCACCCGCATTAACGCTTTATTGCTAGTGCTGTTCGTCATGGTGATCAGTACCGGATCGTTCATCAATTCGTTTTTCGGGCTGTTCATCATTGCGAACTCGGGCATCGGCATCATTCAGGAGTTACGGGCAAAACGGACGCTGGACTCCTTAGCTGTGGTAGGGGAGGGACATTCCTCAGTCCGACGCGATGGCAAGGTCGCAGAGCTTGCGCGGGAACAGATTGTGCTAGACGACATAATCGAAATAGCCCCTGGAGATCAAATAGTTGTAGACGGCCAAGTGCTAGAAGCGTCATATCTGGAAGTTGACGAATCGCTGCTCACTGGCGAATCCGATCCGGTTGTTAAAACTGCTGGGGATGAACTGATGTCTGGCAGTCATGTCATCAGTGGGGCTGGCGCGTTCATTGTGACCAAGGTCGGCACCGATTCATATGCCACCGGTTTGACTGCCCAAGCCAATAAATTCACCCTGACCCACTCTGAATTACAGTCGGGCATCAACGTCATCTTGAAAATAATCACCTGGTTGATGATTCCGGTCGGAATAGCGACAATTGTGGTGCAATCGCTACAGGGCGGCTCTTGGCAGCAGATCATTTTGCGCATGTCTGGGGCACTGGTGCCGATGGTGCCAGAAGGTCTGGTTTTCCTCACTTCGGCGGCATTCGCTGCGGCGGTTATTCGCCTGGGTAGACAAAAGGTGCTCATTCAAGAAATGCCAGCAGTTGAAGGTCTTGCCAGAGTGGATGTGGTTTGCGCAGACAAAACTGGCACCTTGACTGAAAACGGGCTACGTTTTGCCGACTTGGTTCTGGTCGGCGACATGGACGAAACCAGTTGCCGGGAGGCTTTGGCGCAATTTGCTGCTGCTGACATAACTCCAAATGCTTCGATGCGTGCCATTTCTCACGAGTTAACTTCTCCTGCAATGCGGTGGGAGGTGGCCGCAATGGCACCATTCACCTCCGCGAAGAAGTGGTCGGGTATCTCCTTTGTTTCGGGCGCGAACAACCTGGTGTTGGGAGCACCTGATGTGCTGGCTGCTCCCGGTTCGCAGGTTGCGCTAATCGCTGATGAGATTGGTGCCACGGGACGGCGAGTGCTCCTACTCGGGCAAGGGGAGCATTTAGTTGATGCTGCTCAAGCGCCTGGAACCGTCACAGCGCTTGCATTAGTTGTATTGGAGCAACATGTCCGGCCAGAAGCGAAGGACACCTTGGCATTTTTCCGAGCCCAAGACGTGACGGTTAAAGTCATCTCCGGTGATAACGCAAAATCTGTGGGGGCGATCATGGAATCGCTGGGGATGGACGTTGGAGCTGTGGTCGATGCCCGCCAACTGGAAAATCTTGACGATGCTGCGTTCGCGGCAGTGGTAGACGAGAAGGGTGTTTTTGGACGGGTGACACCCCAGCAAAAACGTCAAATGGTGACTGCGCTGCAATCCAAAGGACACAAGGTCGCCATGACTGGTGACGGCGTGAATGACGTGCTGGCGATAAAGGAATCCGATTTAGGTGTCGCTATGGGGTCGGGGGCGGCAGCTACACGTGCCGTGGCGCAGGTGGTTTTGTTGAACGACTCCTTCGCATCACTGCCGTCGGTGGTTGCTGAAGGCCGTCGGGTGATCGGAAACATTGAACGAGTCGCTAACTTCTTCTTGAGCAAGACGATGTATTCGATTCTGCTGGCACTATTTGTTGCCATTGGGCATTTCGCCTTTCCGTTCGTCCCCATTCAAATAACGCTAGTGGGATGGTTCACCATCGGAGTGCCAGCAGCGATTCTGGCTTTGGCTCCCAGCGTCGAGCGAGCCCGGCCGCACTTTTTGAAGCGGGTGCTTACTTTCGGCATCCCTGCCGGAGTGATAGTTGCGGTAACAGTTTTCATCTCCTATCTGCTGGTGTTGCCTGCTGACGATGCTCCGCATCAACAGTGGGTGCAGGCGAGTACCTCAGCATTGATTACGTTGCTGATGGGAGGTATCTGGATCATGGTGGTCAACTCCAGGCCATATGTCTGGTGGAAGATCGTCATGATCGTGGGTTGTTTCAGTGCCTACGTGCTCATTTTTAGTTTGCCTTTGGGGCAACACTTCTTCAGCATCGACATTTCTCACCCGGACGTTCTGACCAATGGACTGGTAATTGGCGTCGTGTCGCTAGCTCTTATTGAGGCGCTGTGGTGGGCTGTTGGTTGGGTGACCAAAGAACCTCGACGGTTGTTCGCTGCCCGATAGTCCTCAAATACGCACATCTACTCTCAACCACCGGGTTTCGATACACGAACCTTCGGTTCGCGGCAACCACCGGGTTGGGTGTTCAGCTAACCGGGAGCGCTACAGGCGCGAAGCGATGGCATCCCCAATTTCGCTGGTGGTGCGCTTGGTGTCGCCCCGTTCGGAAATGTCGGCATCAACGGCTGCTTCAATGCGGGCAGCTGCTTCGGTGTAGCCCAAATGTTGCAGCATGAGAGCGGTGGACAAAATCGTCGCGGTGGGATCGGCGATTCCAAGACCTGCAATGTCGGGGGCAGAGCCGTGAACCGGCTCAAACATTGAGGGGAAAACCCCAGCGGCGTTGATATTTGCGCTCGCAGCCAACCCGATGCCGCCAGTGATCGCTCCGGCCAAGTCAGTGATGATGTCCCCGAAAAGATTGTCAGTCACGATCACATCGAAACGCTGTGGATTTTGAACCATGGCAATCGTCGCCGCGTCAATGTGTAGATAATCGGTTTCTACCTCTGGGTGCTGCTGGCTATAACGCTGGAAAATCCGATTCCACAGCCCGCCAGCGTTCACCAAAACGTTGTGCTTATGCACTAACGTAACCTTGCCGCCCCTGGTCAAGGCGCGACTGAAAGCATCAGCGACGACGCGCTCCACACCGTAGGCAGTGTTGACGCTAACCTCGTTGGCTATCTCTTGCGGGGTATCCACGCGGACGGCTCCGCCATTGCCGCAGTACAGTCCCTCGGTACCTTCACGAATGACCACAAAATCTATCGGACCTTGCGCCACAACCCAGTCAGCCAGCGGCGTCTTGGCACCTGGATACAGTTTGGATGGACGTAGGTTGATGTATTGATCGAATGTAAAGCGCAGTTTCAGCAGTAGATTGCGTTCTAGCAAGCCACTGGGGATTTGCTTTGAGCCTGGTGCCGCTCCTACCGCGCCTAGGAGTATCGCGTCGCTTTGGGCGAGTTGCTGCAATTCGGCATCGGGGAGCACTTCGCCAGTACGCAGCCAACGGTCGGCACCCAAATCAACCGGTACGATGTTGAGCTTAGCGTTGCCCATCCCCGCTTCGAGAACCTTCAACCCCTCGGAAACAACTTCCGGGCCGATTCCATCCCCAGCGATTACTGAAATAGTGATTACGTCATTTTGATTCACGCAGGTGAGACTACGCTGCGTGCCGTATATTTTCCAAGGCGTATCTTATGTTGAACCAAAGTACGCATCACCGGCTGCGTCATTTCTGCCCGTCGAATGGCAAACACGCGTGTCGCCAGCCAATCCGATGGCACTACTATTTACCTATGGCACTTCAATTCGGTTTGACCCCTAATACTGCTCCAGCTAGCGAGGAGCAACTGGCCAACATCCTGGCAGACCCTGGTTTCTGTGATTACTATACAGACCATATGGCGCTGGCAACTTGGAAAGACGGCGAAGGTTGGTTTGACGATGGAATTGTGCCTTTCGCGCCATTCCAATTACATCCAGCAGCAGCAGTACTGCACTATGGCCAAGAAATATTCGAAGGTATGAAGGCTTATCGTTGGGCAGACGATTCGATCTGGTTGTTTAGACCCGAAGAAAACGCCAAGCGGTTCAACCAATCTGCGCGGCGCATGATGCTGCCGCAAATCCCGACAGCAGATTTCATGACAGCAGTAGAACGCTTAGTTGCAACCGATTCGCGCTGGGTGCCGCAAGGAGCAGGTGAACAGACGTTGTATATCAGACCAATAATGTTTGCTAGCGAAGCCTATCTTGGAGTGCGAGCGGCAAAGGTCTGTACTTTCTGCGTCATCGCAGCGCCAGCGGCAATGTACTTCTCGAAGGACGGCGTAAAGCCAGTTGACATCTGGATTACTGATGAATACGCCAGGGCTGGCATTGGCGGTACGGGCAGTGCGAAATGCGGCGGAAACTACGCTGCATCACTGATTGCACAATATGAAGGTTACGAGCAGGACTGTGCTCAGGTGTTATTCATTGAGGCATCGAACAAAGATCGCGTTGAGGAATTCGGCGGCATGAATTTGTTCGTCCTCAAAGATGGCAAGCTGCTCACTCCTGCCCTCACCGGAACGATCTTGGACGGCATCACCCGCAGATCAATCATTCAGGTGGCCGCAGATTTGGGCATCCCGACCGCAGAATGTCGAATCACTCCTGACGACTTGTACAGCTTCGTCCAAGACGGTTCGATCACAGAGGCGTTCTCCTGCGGTACTGCCGCAGTGATCACTCCAGTGAATGCTTTCAAGACTAAGCAGGCGCAGTACCAGTTAGCACAGCCCCTGGGCGCTGTCACGATGGCTATCAGGGAACGCCTGGTGGGAATCCAATTCGGGCATGTCGAAGACACTCACTCGTGGATGCAAAGAGTCGTCTAATCTTGGTGAATTTCTGCCAGTTTTGGTCTTTCGTTCACTCGGCGCGCAGCTTTCGGTAGCGGTGGAATTCGTTTACGAGAGTGCGGTATCCCAGACGCTTTAACGTGTCGTAATCGGTTCGGTAGTTGCTGCGACTGTGCCGTCCGGAGGGTATCCAACGCAAATACTGCTGGAGGTAAGAGTCAATAGTTCGCAGTGTTTCGTCGGATGTTAGCAAGGGGAAGAACCACCTCGACCAGTTGAGTTCTTTATTGCCCGAGGCCAGAAAAAGCTTACGGTTAAATACCCGAATCATTACCCCCACCGCCTGGTCGGGTTGGGCTTGGCTGCGTAGCATCCAGCGTCGCAGTGCTCGGGCTTTGCGCCGGATTTTAGCTTTGAGTTTGAGTTCGGTGGTTTTTGAAATCTGGATTTCTCCTTCGCAGAAGGCGATTCCCAGGAATTCCCACGTCTGTCCGGGAGGTGTTATGAACTCCTTGCGCGTATTGACCGCTAGACCATGCAGCTTGAGCCATTCATGGATGAACAGGCGGTGTTGCACCAACTCAGACTCAGTGTCAGCAAACACTACGATATCGTCAGAATAACGTGCGTAGGGGCAGCCGTTATTAACAAAATATCGATCTAGCTCGCCTAAATACAGATTGGCCAAAAAACCCGCGAGCGGGATGCCAGCCATTACGCCACGCTTCAACGTGACGACTTCTCCATTGAACCAGGCGGCATCAGCGGTTAGCAGCTTTTTCAAGAATGAAAACAGCGGCGGGTCGTCACTGATGGTCTGGTGCAAGATGGGTAGCAGGGTTTCGATGTCGATAGAGTTGAAATAGTCGCGGATGTCCA
>Ga0082212_10005538_pt1 | contig 17181 bp, 11 predicted proteins | sample TergutNt197P3_FD_71548 | JGI IMG/M metagenome (GOLD analysis project Ga0082212, IMG submission 71548) | Neocapritermes taracua P3 segment gut microbial communities from Petit-Saut dam, French Guiana - Nt197 P3 | ecosystem: Host-associated > Arthropoda: Insects > Digestive system > Gut ... | reverse complement strand
ATTGGCGTTGGCTGAAACGCAAACTCACGAAAGAGCAAAATCAACTTGTGAGTGCTACTCACGGTTTCAAATTTTTGGCGCAGGACGGTAAAAAGCGTTTGGCAGATACACTTGACAGCGAAGGCGTTATTTCTCTTGCAAGAAATTTCCCAAGCAACAAAGCCATCAAATTTCTCGACTGGTTCACATACAGCGACAACAGCATTGACGGACAAAGCAAAAAAAAGGCATATTCCTTTTTTGAAAGTAATCTCGTTGATACAAAGGATGTTGGCACTGCGAAAAGTTTGCAGCAAATTCACGCCTATATTTTTGGCGGGCTTTACGATTTTGCGGGACAAATAAGGCAAAAAAACATTTCAAAAGGCGGTTTTCAGTTTGCGGTATCTCACTTTCTGGGCAATACATTGAAGCAAATTGAACAAATGCCCGAAAATACATTCGAAGAAATTGTCGATAAATATGTGGAAATGAACATTGCCCACCCATTTATGGAAGGTAATGGGCGAAGCACGCGCATTTGGCTTGATTTGATACTGAAAAAACGCCTGAAAAAATGCGTGGATTGGAGTAAAATCGGCAAAAACGATTATTTGGGCGCAATGATAAAAAGTTCTGCAAACAGTACCGCATTAAAAAACCTGCTCGAAAATGCCCTGACCGACGAAATCAACAGCCGCGAAATGTTTATGAAAGGAATCGATTATTCGTATTATTACGAGGAAAATTAGTAAAATTCTTTGATTTTTAGTTATCAATAATGCAAAAATTCAAATCTGCTAAAATATAATTTTAAACAGTTAAGACAATGAAAACTTTAATCGTGTTTAATCATCCTTACGAGGGAAGTTACTGCAATGCAATATTGGAAGCCGTTCAATCCGGCCTAAAGAAAGGGAACCACGCTATTGATTTAATTCACTTGGATAAGGAAAACTTCGACCCTGTAATGAGGGGAAAAGATTTATTGGCATTCGCGAAAGCCCGAAATGATGTCGAAAGCGCATTGAGTATGGTTGATAAGCAGGTGTTGGACTATAAAGTCCGATTGGAAGAAGCCGAGCATTTGGTCTTTATTTTCCCTATTTGGTGGGAACTGATGCCTGCCCTGACCAAAGGATTTATCGACAAGGTGATATTTCCGGGTATCGCTTATAAATACGACGAAAAAGGCAAAATGGTTTCTCGCCTGCAAAATCTTAACCGAATTACGGTTATCACCACCATGAACACCCCGTCTGTTATCTACAGGTTTATATTTGGCAATGCAATCAAAAAATCCTTATTGTCCGGAACTTTTTGGAAAATCGGATATTCGAATCGCAAATGGATTAGTTTGAATATGGTTAAAGACGCTTCCGACCGGAAACGAAAACAGTGGTTGCAGAAGATAGAGAATGCGTTTGTTTGATAGATAAAAAATAGAATGGCTTCGGCTTTTATAACTTAAACAGAACTTGCCTAAAAACTTGTATCTTTGCAGACAAAAAGAAGAATTACTATTAATAATGATTTTCGAATCACACTAAATTTTTTTTCAATATGGAGGATTCCCCTGTAATAACATCATTAAAAGATTTGAACCTAAGGTCGATCACTTGGACTGATTTAATGGATTTTCTCTCTCATCAGGTTTTGGACTTTGCGGAGAGGCTTATCATCTGTATCATCATCTACATCGTTGGAAAGAAACTGATAAAGTTTTTAAACAGTGCATTGGGAAAATTAATGAACAGCAGGAAGTTGGATGTCTCGGCGATTTCTTTCCTGACCAGTTTGGTTAATATTCTGCTGACCGTCGTATTGTTGATTACCATCATCAATATTATGGGAATCAATAACAGTTCGTTTATAGCGCTTTTCGCTTCTTTCGGCGTAGCAATGGGCTTGGCGTTGAGTGGTACGATGCAAAATTTTGCAGGAGGCGTTATGATTCTTTTGTTCCGCCCCTACAAAATCGGCGACTACATACAGGCACAGGGGCAGGAAGGCATTGTAAAATCCATTCAAATATTTAATACCATACTTACAACCCCCGATCACCGTACCGTTTATGTCCCGAACGGCGGACTAAGCAACAATATCATTGTCAATTTCAATAATCAGCAGACGCGCCGTGTCGAATGGACGATAGGCGTTGAGTATGGAACGGATTACGACAAAGCAAAATCGATTATACAAGACATTTTATCTTCCGACAAACGAATTTTGCACGAACCAAGTCCTTTCATCGTTCTAAAAGATTTAAGCGATAACTCGGTAGATATATTGATTCGCGCATGGGTGAAACGCACTAATTTTTGGGATGTATATTATACTATTAACGAGCAAATCTATAAAGTATTCACAGCCAATGGAATAAATATTCCTTTCCCGCAACTGACCGTTCATCTGCCGGAAAATTCCACGAATAACTAAAAAATCAATAGTAAACGCTTTCATTTTGTCGTTTTTTATATAACTTTGCGCGCTATATAAGTTTAAATATTTTACCATACTTACATGATACAAGTAACTGCAAATGAGGTAATCGAGTGGGCGAAAAGTTTCCTCCGCCAAGCCGATTCGGAATTAACCCCGGATGAAGTAAAAGAACAGAAGAAATTTGCTTCATTGATACAAACTCCTGAGTATAAAACATTTCTTTCACGAATGTTGGACGAATCATCTCAAATCAGGGACAATAGCCGCTTAAACGAACGGGTGAGAAAAATAATAAAAGAGTATGGTATTCCCGATTTTTTCAACAGTTTCGACCGGTGGTTAATAAAAATGTATATGCTTTTTGGATACCTGTTTCCATCCATTGCCATGCCGGTTTTCAAAGCCAAACTCAGGAAAGAAACCAATAAAATTATCATCGCCGAAGAACGTCCGAAACTGACCGAACACCTTGAAGGAAGGTCGAAAAGTCAAATTGGACAGAATGTTAATCTGTTGGGCGAAGTTGTATTGGGTGATGAAGAAGCCATGAACCGTTACAGGCATTACCTTAAATCCTTGCAAGAGCCGGATATCAATTATATTTCCATTAAGATATCGGGGATTTATGCTCAAATCAAGTCGTTAAGTTATCAGCGAAACAAGGAAGAACTTTGCGAACGCTTGGCAATTATCTATCAAAAAGCGATTGATTTTCCGTATATTGATGCTTCCGGAACAGAACGTCCGAAATTTGTCAATCTCGATATGGAGGAATACAAAGATACGGAATTGACGCTTGATGTGTTTTTTGAAGTTTTGAGTCGTCCCGAATTTAAGCATTATTATGCGGGAATTGTGGTGCAGGCTTACCTCCCCGATGCCTCCGGTTTTCAACAACGTTTGCTTGATTTTGCCAAGAAACGTGTAGCGGAAGGAGGATCACCTATCAAAATGCGTTTGGTGAAAGGTGCTAATCTACAGATGGAAAGTATTGTTTCTTCTTTGCGGGGGTGGCAAAATCCGATTTATCCGACCAAAGTAGAGGTTGATGCCAATTATCTGCACATCTTAGACACTGCTTTGTTGCCCGAAAATGCGAAAGTTTGCCACGTGGGTGTTGCTTCTCACAACTATTTCAGTATTGCTTATGCACATCTCTTGTCAGAAAAGAACGGTGTTGAGGAATACCTTACCTTTGAAATGCTTGAAGGAATGGCAAATAACCTGCCGCGTGTTATGCGTAAACTGCAAAAGCAAATCATTCTCTATACGCCGGTGGTAAAAGCAGATCATTTCTTAAATGCCATTTCGTATCTTGTACGCCGCTTGGATGAAAATACGGGAAAGGATAATTTCTTAAGCTATACATTTGATTTGAAGATAAATAGTTCTCAGTGGAATTTCTTGTCCAAACAATTTATCGAAGCCTTCCAAATGAAAGATACCATAGGTACAACTCCTTTCCGTCAGCAAGACAGAAATTTAAAAGCCGTCCCTGTAAAAGATATACATACTTTTGAAAATGAACCGGATACGGATTTGGATTTGCCGCAGAACCGCCGGTGGGCATTGAATATTTTGAAAAAATGGGAAACTACGGTAAATGAAAAAAACTTCATCGTACCGGTTCAAATCGGCAATAGGGAGTTTATGACTGAAAATAAAAGAATTTATTATGACCGAAGCCGCAATGACAAGGTAGCATTTTGTGAGGCTAACTTATCGTCTTTAGAGCAAGTTAAGAAAATCATTGCAGCAGCAGAAAGAGATATACACAGCTGGCAAAAAACGCCATTGGATAAACGGAATAAAATCCTGCATCAGGTAGCGGAAAATTTGAGCAATAACCGAGGCGATTTAATCGGTTGTATGTCGGCAATTACCGGAAAAACATTTACCGAAGGCGATGTGGAAGTATCCGAAGCCATTGATTTCTGCTGTTACTATCCAATATCTATGAAACTGTTCGAGGAATTACCTGCGGTTTCTTATCAACCGAAAGGGATTGTTTTAGTCATTCCGCCCTGGAATTTTCCATTGGCAATTCCTGTTGGGGGAGTAGCGGCGGCGCTTGCCGGAGGGAACATGGTTATCTTGAAACCGGCTACGGTTGCGCTTCCGATTGCTTGGCAATTCGCAAAATGTTTTTGGGATGCCGGTGTTCCGAAAGATGCCTTGCAAGTCGTTTGTCCCGCCGAGCGAACAGCCTTGGGCTACTTAACATCACATCCTTCCGTTAAACACGTAATCTTAACCGGAGGTACGGATACCGCTTTTCGCTTGTTGGAAAACAGTCCGCGTACACCGCTCTCGGCGGAAACAGGAGGTAAAAATGCAATAATCATCACCGATAATGCCGATCAGGATCATGCCATATTGAATGTCGTTTCGTCGGCATTCGGTAATGCGGGACAAAAATGTTCCGCCTGTTCGCTGTTGTTAGTAGATAAAAAAACATACGAAGATACAACGTTTCAATCGAAACTGAAAGACGCCGTTACAAGTTTACGTACAGGGAGTGTTTGGAATACAATGAATTATGTAGGTCCGATGATTGACAATCGCAATGATAAACTGTTGTATGCCATTGAACACCTCGAAGAAGGCGAATCGTGGTTGGTTGCTCCCGAATTTGCGGATGAAAAGAAATATATTTTGAAACCCACTGTGAAATGGGGTGTGAAACCCACCGGCTTTACATTTAAAAACGAATTATTTGCACCGCTTCTTTCCGTAGTTTGCATCGACAGTTTGGAGCAGGGGATTGAATATGCCAATTCTTCTGAATACGGACTGACAGCCGGTTTGCAAAGTTTGAATGAAGAAGAGCAAGCCCTTTGGAAAAATAGCATTGAAGCCGGAAACCTGTATGTCAATCGTGGAATAACCGGTGCAATTGTGCGGCGTCAGCCTTTCGGAGGAATGAAACGCTCTGCTTTCGGGGGAGGCATCAAAGCCGGAGGCCCAAATTATGTTTCCTGTTTTGTGGAATTTACCGAAAAACAAATTCCTGAAGTTTCATATCTTACGGCATTAAGTAGTTTGATTTCGGATGAATACGATAAAAAACGGGTGAATTTTGCTTCTTTCAACTACCGCAATATATGGCAAGAAACGTTTTCCCAAGAAAAAGATGTTTGCCGGATTTATGGGGAAGAGAATATTTTCCGTTACTTGCCCATAAAAAATGTGGGATTTCGCATACAGGAAACAGATAAATTGGCAGATATATTTTTGGTGATGATTGCTGCAAGTACGGTACAGACTGCTTTGTCGATAAGTATATCCGAAAACAATCCGTATTTGGGAGTCGTTCGTAAAGCGATTACTGCTTTAGCCGGTGCAAAAATGGTTATTCAAGACGAAACCGGTTTTATTGAAGATATGGAACAATACGAGCGTATTCGCGTTATTTCAACCGAAATGCCGGACGGTCTTTATCAAAAAGCGGCAAAACTCGGTAAATATATTGCCGACAGAAAACCGCTTGTCGAAGGCAGGTTGGAATTGCTGCATTACTTGAAAGAACAGAGCATTACCTACGAGTATCATCGTTACGGAAGCATTTTTGATAAATCGAAATAACAATAACTAAAAGAATTGCAAAAAATGGATACTGAAAATAAAAAAAGACAGAACTCTAACCCTGCAAAAAAATCGATTAGTTGGAAAAAAATAGCAGGTGTAATAACAGGTGGAATAGTTTCATTTGTTGTCTTTTATGCAATTGGTAGTTGGATCGTCAACCATTATTATAAACAACCAAATATTGACAGCCAATTGGTGAAAATAGCAAGTGATATGAACAGATTATGCCCAATGACGATTGACGAATTTACACGTTTAGATAAAGGTGTTGCTTTGCCTGACAATGTTTTCCAATACAACTATACTTTGACAGAAGAATTTGATCGATTGAATATTACCGACCTTGATGGTGTATTTAAATTCATACGAGAGGCATCCATTAACAATTTGAAAACAGCACCCGATTCAAAATATTTCCGCGACCATAAAACAACGCTGATTTTTTATTATCGAAATGCAAAAGGAAAATTTGTTTACAAATTTACCGTAACGCCGGATATGTACACATAATATGCGGAAGTTTTTTTCAAAACTGCTCCAACACAGCAATTCTGTCTTTGATAGGAGGGTGCGTAGCAAATAAACCTGAAATTCCCGAAAAGAGTTGATTGCTTGTATCTTCCTGTTTGCGAGGGTGTTCGATAAACAGTTGGGCAACATCGCTTCTCGTTACCGCTTCTATATCCGGATCCCGTGATATTTTTCGCAAAGCGTTTGCCAAAGCCTGCGGTTTTCGCGTCATTCCTGCCGCACCGGCATCTGCCATATATTCCCGTTTTCGGGAAATGGCGAAACGCATAATAGTGGCAAAAAAGTATCCGATTGCCGCAACAATCAATGCAATGATAATAATCACAAATATGCCTCCGCTTCCGTTTTTGTTGTTACTGCTGCGGCTGCGAAGCGGTGCATAGCGCAGAAAATTGAAAGCCATCTGTGTCAGCAGTGCAAAAATACCCACAAAAACAATGGATATAATCAGCAGGCGTACATCGTTGTTGCGGATGTGCGATAGTTCGTGTGCAATCACTCCCTCCAATTCATCATCATCCAACTTGTTAATAATACCCCGCGAAAGACTGACAGTATAAGTACTGTTGTTTATGCCGCTGGCGAAAGCATTCAGGGAGTCGTCTTCAATAACGTTGATTTGCGGCATAGTCATTCCATTCGCCATACACAGGTTTTCTACTAAATTGTAAACCCTTTTGTTGTCTTTCCGTTCCAACGGACGCGCTCCGGTAGCCGACCGGATAATAGAGGTGTTTGCAAAATAAGCAATCACGAACCAAATGGCTATTCCGCCCAATATAAAGGGAGCCAGGTCCTTGACAGTCAAAGCAGATTGATTCATAACGGTCAAGCCTGTCTGATTATAATCCGTTGTAAAAGCCGTCAGCAGCACGGAAAATAGAAACGTCAGCAGAATCACCAAACAGGGAAACAGACAAAGCAGAAGCACCGACCGGAAATTATTCCGGGCTTGTTGCGTATGTAGCCCAACATATTGCATCGTTAGAAACTGATTTCAGGCGCTTGTTCCAAATTTTTGCGTTCAGTAGTACCCAAGTCGAAAAACAATTCTTTCTTGAATCCGAACATACCTGCAATGATGTTGCTCGGAAACATTTCGACAGCCGTGTTTAATTCTTTGGTAGCCGAATTGAAGAAACGGCGAACCGCTGCCAACTTGTTTTCGATGTCCGAAATTTCTTCCTGTAATTGCAAAAAGTTCGTATTGGCTTTCAGATCAGGATAGGCCTCTACGGTTACTTTCAGACCGGCGAGTGCAGAAGTCAAAGCGCTTTCGGCAACGATTTTCTCGTCGATGCTTTTCGCATTGATCGCTCCGTTGCGTGCATTGATCACGCTGTCGAGCGTTTCTCTTTCGTGGGCGGCATATCCTTTCACGGTTGCTACCAATTGCGGAATCAAGTCGTGCCGCTGTTTCAGTTGAACATCAATATCCGCGAACGCATTTTCACGATTATTCCTCAATTTAACAAGTAGATTGTATTTGGAAGTTGCCCATAAAGCCAAAACTACCACAATCCCTAAAATAACTAATACGGGTATCATAACTCTGTTGTTTAAAATTTGGTACAAATATAGTAATAAATGAATATATTATCAAACATAATGCAAAATAAACAAGGGCCAACGCATAAAAAACAGTTAAAATATATTAGTTATCAACCGTTTAGTTGGAGTAGTTATCAACTGGATTAATCAAGACAGGAAGAGCAATGCAGGCTGCAAGCGGTATGATGTAGTGATGATGCACAGTTCACATCGCCAATACCTTAACCGCCGCCTCTCTGTCGGCAAGAAGTTGTTCTTTCAAATCTTCTATATTCTCAAATTGTTTGTCGTCGCGAAGAAATGCGACAAATTCCAATTGAATCGTTTCGCCGTATAAATCGCCGGAAAAATTGAACAAATGCACTTCGATCCTTTTTTCGCCTTGAGCGGTGATGGTTGGCCGTTTTCCGATATAAGCCATTCCTCCGAATTTTTGATGCTTCCAATATACCCAAACGGCATAAATTCCTTCGCCCGGAATGATTTTTTCTTTCTCATAGATTTCAAGATTTGCCGTAGGAAAGCCGATTTTCTTTCCAAGCCGATCCCCTTCGATTATTTTTCCTTCCAAACGATAACAATAGGTGAGCATCCGGTTGGCTTCTTCCGGTTTTCTTTCCGTCAAGCAATGTCGGATGCGTGTGGAACTAACCGAAATATCCGGTAATTCTTTTGCCCGGACGATTTCCATTCCGCAGGCTTTGCCGTATTCAACATAATCTTCAAAACCTTCAGCCCTGTTTTTTCCAAAGCGATGGTCGTAGCCGATGAGTAATAACCTGACATGCCATTCCTCTTTCAGTTTTTTTTGTATAAATTCTTTTGCGCTTAGTTGGGATAAAGAGTGGGTAAAATTCAGCAAAAGGCAATAATCAATACCTGTTGATGAAAGATGGTTGATTCTTTCGTCAAACGTATTGAGCAGTTCCGGTCTGTATCCGTTTTGCAAAGCGTTTCGCGGGTGTTGAACGAAAGTAATTGCCATAGAAGGCAGTTGATGTATATCGGCTTGCTTTTTCAATTGATCTAATAAATAACGATGCCCTGCATGTACACCGTCGAAAAAGCCGATAGTAGCTGCTATGCCTTCGTTCAATTGAAAAGCGTGATCACTGCCTATTATTTTCATATTTATTTTTTACGATTGTGTCATTGCGGGCTTGGCCCGCAATCCCCTTTTCTAATTTTATATGCTCGTATAATATTCATTCTATATTTTTTCGGACAGGAATTTTTATCTCCGAATCAAAAGGATGTTTCAGATTCTTCCATGAACTCAAATACACTTCAGCTGCTCCAATACGCAATTTGGCTTTTATCTTGATCGGGATGTGGTTTTTATCATCACTCACCCAAACTTCTATCGCACTTTTCGATTCGGTAAAGGCTTCATCTGCAAAATCCAATGCAATTTTATACGTTTTATATTTGAGCGTCTCGTTCTTCTCTACAACCGATTGGCCTTCGTAGCGAACAATGACAGGTATTCTGTCTCTTCCTACAAATACCGTAATATTCTTTGCCTGCCTTGATTCAACATCCGAATAATCGAACGAACGAATCAAATGAATGAGATTCAGCATATCATAAATTGCGGTGTTGGCAGTAAGGATTGTATCAAATCTGAGTATTTCTCCGGATTTTCTTATCAAGTGTATTTCTGAATGGTTTGTACTGAATTTGTTGATAAACATTTCTTCCCTGAAATGATAGTTTCCTTCATGCACCGACCGGATATGATACAGCGGGAGCAAATTTTCTGCCATGTAGGAAGACAGTGTGTCACGCATTTTAAATATCTTATCGAAAAAGGAGCTTGTTTTGAAATCGATGGTCGACAGATATGAATGTTTGTCGTTATAGCTGCTTTCCACAAGTTTATAGTTGGCGGATCCGGCTTTTAGCATAACCAATCCGTATTTGTAGTGGATATCGAATGTCAATTCTTCGCCTGTTTGAAAAGGAAGCTCCTTGGCCTGCGATTCAAAAAGCAGTAGAAAGAAAAGACATGACAAAATAAAATGTTTCATATAGAGAAGACGTATAATTTATTGCATTCTTGGCATTACTCTGCCTCTGGCCCCGGGAATTGATCCTCCAAATGGATTATTTGATTGTCCGGAAGTTTGTTGCCGGCCTTGTTCTCTTTGTTGTTCATTTCTTCTCGGTTGTTGCCTGACAGCCGGCTTGTTTTTTGTTATATCCAAGGGTTTTTGTTGGTCTATGGGGATTTGCCTGATATCCCACATTTGCTCGTGGCTTCCGTATTTGGTAACGGATAAAGCGGCGTTATAATAATATACCTTTTCCGGTTGCCGGTTTTCGGCATAATTTCCGGTATCCCATATTCCGTTTCCGTTTGTATCTTCAATGTAGCGCAAAAAGTAATTTCCGGGTTTTAAATCTTCGAATACCAATTCATTGTCTTCATTTAGAATAGATTTTCGTATCACACGTTCGGAATTGTCTAATAATTCACCAAATCCGGGACCTTCACTGCCGGTGATTATCACATAGAGATTACCGTATTCTTTCTCTGAATTGAATCTGAACCGCGCGCCGATTGAATCATTCCACAGACCATAAATACTGAAAATGGTTGCGGAATCTATACTAATCCGGTATTCCTGTTCATAGGGCCATTGGTGATCAATCCAAAAATAACGCGGGTTGAGGGTGTCAACAACAATGGGAAATTTTCTGATTTCCCACAAAGTATCTATTTTTTGTTCTATTCTGATTTTGTCGAAGTCAAAATCAACTATGGGTTCCGAAAAGGTGATTTTTAGGGTGTCGAAAACATCCATTTGGGATTTGGTTGTCAGGTTGATATTTAGAAAATCGATTTTGTCTTCGGTTTCTTTCTGGTTGTCTTTTTTTGCCGCCTCTCTGTTTCTCCATGCAAAATGGATTGTATCTGTAAATTGAATCAAATTATCCAAGGAATCCGTTATTAGATAACTTGCCTCTATGTTGATTGTATCTTGCTTAAATATAAGCGAATCGGTGATCCATAACGTGATGTCTCTTTTATCACTTGAATATTCCGGAATAAACCATTTGCCGGAACCGGAGTCTAATATATAGGAGTCAAGAAGATTGAGTTGAGGAATCGTTTCCTGGGGGGAATTGAATCGAAAGACCAATTGATGTTCCATTGGGCGTTCGGTTTTGGAGAGGAATTGTTTTTTATCCTGTTCTTTGAAAAGGAATAGAATAATATCGTCGGGTATAAAACGCGTATACCGGGTTTCATTAATTGTATCGATGGTTACGCTGTCAATTCTGACCGTATCCATACGAATATCAAAGATAAAATCTGGCGTAATCGGCGAATCGTGAAAAGCAATATCTTCGCTAATTTGGTCGAATTTGAAATTACGGTTTTGATCGTTTAGCGCATAAAGTTTATATGTACCGGCGGCAATGTTTCGAATCCAAAATTGTCCTTTGTCATTGGTCATTGAGGTTCTGATAAAGGGTAGGGTAGTGAATGTTGAATCGGCAAAATTGGAATGTAGTCCTACCATTATATTGGGCATCGGCTCTAAATTTTCCGCATTCAACAATAATCCGGAAATGACCAAAGAGTCAATCACATCGCCGGTGGAAAAAGCAAATGTAAATCCTTCGATGGCATTTTTTTCGTTGTTGTCGACAATGGCATTGGTGAAGTCAAGCGTATAGGTGGTACTGTCGATCAAGGGATCTTTCAGCTCGACTACAACCCTTTTACCGATGGAGCGGATAAGCGGCATTTTGCTTTGAGGCGGGGTGATGATTATCTTTTCCGAAGGTTTTTCTAAATTGATATATTCATTAAAAAATAACTCAATCCTGTTCCCACTAAAACGAGTGGAATTAGGCGCCGGTCTACTGCGGATAAATACCGGTGGTATTGTATCGTAATCACCCCCTGTTGGACTTCCGATGCTGGCGCAGGAGGGGAAAAGAACAGGAAGAAAGAATAAAAAGAGCAACAAACATCCTCCTATCCCTTTCAACAAAGAGAGTGAAGATTTTATTGAAACCTGTTTTATCATTTTTCTTGTGCCTACTAATTAGACCGCAAAATTAATTATAAATTATTAATTATAAATTATTAATTGTAAATTATTAATTACAAATTACTATTGACGTGCTAATAATTGATGTCCGATCCGGCAATAGATGCATTTTTTTTGCTCGCAATAGGCACGTTTAAGTTGAATCAGGGCTTGTGAATCGCAGGCATTGTGGATTTGTATTCCCGCCCTTTCAAATAATGTGATGATGGAATTACTTTCCGGTTTCAAAGATTCCAGCAACCGTATGGCAATCTCTGTGTAGGTTTCTACATTTTTCTTTTTACTGTATGCAAAAAATACCGGAACAACGGTATTGATTATCAGTAGTTGAATGGCCGATAAACCCAGATTTTTCTTTCTCTTGACTGAAACTTTTCCAAAATGATAATGCGTTAGCCAATACTCCGCTGTTTCAGATATGAAAAGTGCGCACAACTGTTTCATGTCGTGAACATTCAATATATTGGAAAACAGACCCTGTTTTTTACGGATAATACCTGCTAACTGCACGATTTTTATATGGGGGAAATTGTTGGGACGTATTCGCAAACTCTTGAATATATGAGAATCAAGTTTTTTCAACTTGTACTTTTTTTGTAGAAAACCGTATTCTTTCTGAAGTTCCAAATAATATTCATCATCAAGACAATTGTCTTCCAAAAGTCCGGCCTGTCCTAAAAACAAAGCTTCGGTCTGGGTGATTGAGTTCTGGTGTTTGCGAATAACTTTCAGGGGCAAACTTTTGGCTAATCTTTCAAAAGCATCGTTGTTGATTCCGAATCCGAAATTACGGCTCAGAGTGATATAAAAAGCTTCGTTCCAATCGTCATTCAGTTCTTCGAGCAGTTTGAACAGGACATTCGTTCTTTGTTCCAACCGTTCTATCAACAAGGCGTTTTTCCAATCGCTCAAGTAGACCTCCGGTATCTCTCCGACTTTATCTATACAGGGAATGGCTGTTTCATCGCTTAAAAGAAACTGGAAATTATCCCTGATTCGGTCGGGAACTTTTATTTTCCATTGGGGAATCATTCGTCCGGTCATATCGAGTATTACCGCGGCATCTATTTTTTCTGCAACATGTAAAATGACGGAATTATAGGCTTTGTCCCTTTCGTGATGATGTTTGTACCAATCGGTAGAAGCGGTATGGATTTCGACATTTCCTACCCAGATTTTGTCTTCCATTTTAATTTTCGCATTGAAAAAATCCGGTCCTGCATTGGGGTTATGTATTCCCGAATCGATGATTTCAAAGGGCACACCCCCTTCTGTCCGCAGTTCTCCTGCGGGGTAGAGCTTGTATTTCCATACATAATGCAACAAAGTTTCCATAGTTCAGCTGGTTTAAGTTTTGGTTCAAATTCTGTCTGCAAAGTTATATGAAAGTTTTGAGAATTCCAAATGATATACAGGCATAAAAAAGAGGCTGTCGCAAAACAGCCCCTCGTTACTCGTCACCTGTCACTCGTCACTTTTATTTATCGCTAAACAATCGGGCAGATGTGAGTTTAACCAGTTTACCGTATTTTGCTAACTCTTTTTCATCAATCATTTTCGGGTTACCAATTACTGCAATGGCAATGGGTTTTCCCTGTATATGCTCATTGTAAAAATTCACAATATCTTCAAATGTGAGATTTTCTATTGCCTCCTTGTGAGTTTTCGCCGGCGATTGGGTGTAACCTTGCCGTCTCCATATCTGAAAAGTTCGGCTGGCAGAGCGGAAATGTGGTCTTTCTACACTTGCCATATTTTTCATATAATCTTTAATGGCTTGTATTCGACTAGGATATTGGGGCATATTGGTCAATAAATCATAAAAAACTTCTATGGCCTCCAAGGTCTTATCGGTTTGAGTTCCAATGTAACCTGAAAATAATGCCTTTGTATTTTCAATTGGCAAAGTTTCGTATTCTGCGTATGCCGCATAAGCCATGGAACGGTATTCGCGGATTTCCTGAAGTACCAAACCATTGAAACCTCCGCTGAAATATTGATTAAAAGCATCTATATATGGATTTTGTTCCTTAAGAAACTCGTTTCCTTGAATATAGAAATAAATGGAACTTTGTTTGACATCGCTATTCGGTACAAAAAGAACAGTATTCTCTGTATAACTTACTTTTTCTGTTATTTCCGGCGAAGTGGAGGCTTTTTCTCCCTGCTTCAAAGGCAAGTTACTATTGAGAATATCATACACTTCATCCAAAGGACGGGAACCTGCATAGTGAATTTCCGATTCGTAATCGGTAGCCCGTTGAAATTCGCCGATGAGATCACTGACTGTCAAATTCATGATATCGTTCAAAGGTAAGCGGTCGATGTAATCAGATTGTTTTCCGTATATCAAATAATTCTTCAAAGCACTGCTTTGAATCTCATTATCTGTTTTTTCTATTTTTCGACCTTGAATCCTCCCTCCTATCAAACTGTTTACTTGTTTTTCGTCTAATTTCGGCAACAAAATTTGCTGGGTCATCAGCAGGCAGGCTTCCGCCATATTGGCTTCAAACCCCTCCATCCTAATATTGAGATAATCGTCATCCACCCAATATTGGCAGGTAGCTCCCAAATTACTAAAAGCCCGTTTAACCTCCTGTGCATCCATGCTTCCCATAATGCCTGCATTGTTGAGTAAAGGAACTGCCAATTGTAACTTGGGCATTTTTTTAGTTCCAACGCCATATTTTAAATAAAGTGTGAAAATTTCGTTTTCCTGATTATGGGAATAAAATAATTTTGATCGGTCGTTTATCGGACGAACGGCTACACTATTCATATCTGCAAAAGCGTTTTGGCGACGAACAGGTAATAAACGAAATTCTTTGCTATAATTCGTTTCAGCTTCTCGAGGAGAATTTACCGGGTCCAACGCAGGTTTTTCCAATTCCTTACTTTTTTCGGGTTTACCTTCATTCAATAGAATTGCATAATAATTCGAACCGAAATATTTTTTAGCAACAGCCTTGATTTGTTCGGTAGTGATTGACTCTACCAACTCCCTATAATTCAGCAAATCGCCCATATCTTTTCCTGACAGGAAAAATGAAGCAATCTTTTCTGCCTTACTCCCGGAAGACTCCATACTCAAATCGTATACACGAATCATTCGGGCTTTGATGGATTCTATCAACCAATCGTCGAATTTACCGTCCTGCAATTTTTGAATTTCTTTCAGTATTGTTTTTTCAGTTGTTTTCAGAGATTCAAACCGGCGTTGATTAATATCGTAGTAGGGAACGGCTGATACCAAAATTTTGCCTCTTTCTTTGAGCGTAAATGCACCGGCTGATGAGTTCAGTAAATCGCCATCTAAAACCAATTTATCCAATAGACCGGTACTGCTGGAATTAGACAGAATTGAGGTGCAAATATCCAACGCAATATCGTCTTCGCTTGCCGATGTAATGCCCGAAAATGCCAGCATCACTTGAGGATAACGAGAGAATTTTGCACTGACTTCTTTCCGTCCTTTCAATGGTGTTTCGGGATAGATTTTTCGCTCCGGAACAGGCCGGTTTTCCAATCGTCCAAATTTTTCTCTGATGACAGGTAGTACTTCATTGGTTTTGATATTACCCACCAAAATCAGAGCCATATTTTCGGGCACATACCAATTGCGATAAAATTCGATTAATTTACTTAATTGCGGATTTTTCAAATGTTCAGGTAATCCACCTATAAAACGACCATAAGGGTGTCCCGGAAAAAGAGCATCGAAAATAAAACCTCGTTCTATCCAGTCTTGTTGGTCTAATCTCCAATTGTATTCTTCATACACCGTTTCCAATTCCGGTTGGAAGTTTCGGAACACGGGATTGATAAGACGCTCGGAATTTATTTCGAGCCATCTATAGATTTCACCCGGAGGAAACGAGTTGTAATAAAGCGTGTAATCATAGTAGGTTCCGGCATTCATGTTCATACTTCCAATGCTTTGCATCAGGCCGGTATAATCTTTAGTTTGGTAATACTGGGCTGATTCAAGCGTCAGCCTGTTGATTTCTTTTAAAATTTCTTTTCGTTTAGCGGGATCGGTTGTTTGGGCATGTTCATCATATTTAGCGATGATTTGTTCATACAGGGGTTTTTCTTTTTCCCAATCCAAAGCGCCGATTTTTTCCGTTCCGTTAAACATCAAATGTTCCAAGTAGTGTGCCAATCCGGTATACAGATCCGGATCTTCCTTAGAACCGGCATTGACGGCAACCATCCCATAAACGTCGGGTACGGTTTCGTCTTCCCAAACAAAAACGCTTAAGCCGTTGGGAAGTTTAAAGGCTTTCAAACCTTGAGCGTTTGCACTTATGCTACCAAAGGCGCTAAATAATACAAACAGAATAATAAATCTGATAGTTTTCATTGTGTATTATGTAATTCGTTGTGAAATTATTATTTCTGACATGATAGCAACATGTCAATTTACTTTACCCATTATACCCCATTTCAAAAAAACCATCATTGTTTGACGCATGGGATTATCGTTTTGAGCGAATATATAAGCCAAGTCTATAGAAAAACCCGAAAAGTGAGCGCCACAGCCCACGGTAGCATACGATGCACCTATTGACTCACTTTCGATATGATAACCGGTTCTCAACGCAATCAGTTTATTGTAGGTATATTCGGCGCCGATACCACCGGCCATTCCATTATAGGGAGATGATAGCTGGTAAGCTACATCGCCAACACCTGTTACACAATGTTTGTCCTTATCAAAAAAACGATAAGCAAGGCCTGCTTGAATGCGTGCCGGCAAAGCATAGTCGGAATATCCATAATTTATTTTTGAACCTAAATAAGAGCAACCTAATCCTGCACTCAAATTATTATGGTCGAAAAGCATAGAAATATCAAACGCCATAGCAGAAGCTTTTTTATCGCCGCCAATATCCGAATTGATATAATGCAATGCCATCCCCGCAGCGATATTCGCATTGATTTTGTATGCAAAGCCCAAGTCTAAAGCATACTCCGAAGGGGTAAATGTTCCTCGTACATTCCCCTGTCCATCGGT
>Ga0082212_10005537_pt1 | contig 17183 bp, 10 predicted proteins | sample TergutNt197P3_FD_71548 | JGI IMG/M metagenome (GOLD analysis project Ga0082212, IMG submission 71548) | Neocapritermes taracua P3 segment gut microbial communities from Petit-Saut dam, French Guiana - Nt197 P3 | ecosystem: Host-associated > Arthropoda: Insects > Digestive system > Gut ... | reverse complement strand
AAAGCAAGTCTTCGTCGTCCACCGGATGCACCGACACCGACCGTCGGCTGTCCGCCAACTGACCATCCAAGGCATTTTTGATGATGCTTTGAAACAACCGGTTGTGATCTTTCGATAGGGCACTCATTGATCCGTTCGTAACTGTTTTAAGGCTTCTGCAAGGGCTTCGGAAAATGTTTTCGGATTGTTGGCAATGCCCCCCATAACTTCCTCGTGCAAATCTTTGTTCGGAAGGTTTTCAAGGCGGCGACAAAAATCCTGGCGAAATTTCTCAATGGCAATACTCTCCCAGCGACCGATCTGGCCGGGATGCACTCGAAACACGGCGGCGACCTCCTTTTTGAGCAGGTTGTCGATGTAAATCATCGAAAGGAGCAACCTGTCCCTATCAGGAAGAGCCTGCAACGAGTCACGAACAAGACCGGTGAATAAGGCGATGCTCTCGTTCTGTTCGAGTGTATCGTCGTCCGGTTTCGTTGTGAAAACGTCTTCCGTCATTTCCGCAGCGGCAAGGGGAATCGGTCGTCTCCGCAAAAAATTCCAGAGAACGACACGAAGCCAAAACCGCAGGGCACATTTACCTTGATACTTTTTCAATTTTCCATTCGTATGTGAGTAACCGGCAAGGAAATCGAGAAAATCGTTCCACCATTCGTCAGGATTGTTTCCGAAGATCGGATGAACCCGGAAAGCAATGCCTTTCAAATAGTCGAAATAGTCCTTTTCAAACACGGAAATCGCTTTTTCCTCCTTTGCAAGCATCGCCACTGCCAACACGCCGTCCCGCAGTAAATCGCCCCCTAATGCGGTTCCATTTGAGGGCGACGTGCCTTCTTGTAGACAACGGATCAACTCGTCGATGCTTCGGGATGCTTTTTCCGCATGAAACCGGAGACAAGTGAGTAACCATTCCCGGTAACTACCGTAGTGCTCATGGGTCTCCACGACTTCCCGCTCACATACTTCTGTGGAATAGACGCAGATGTACGAGGCGATATTGCGCTCAAAATGGAGATTATTGGAAAAAAAATCGGGAGGATTCGGCATGGGGATTCGGACTTATCTGGGGACGCAGAACAAAAAAAGGGAAAAGACCGTGAAAAAGAAGGGCTGTTGCCCGTGATAAGAATTTGAGGCAGGTATTTTGCCTACTTTGCGCAAATACCCCCCCCCCATTCTGCGCAAGTTAACTGCGTTAACACCCATAAAAATCGTGTCCATTGGCATTCCGAAAAAGGATGATTCAAGTTACGGCGAGCATTGTAACCCTCGTTCGGGAGAAAATCAACGGGGGAACGGTTCACAGCGGCAACTCACTTGCCGGCACTCCGGTGAAAGACGGTGATGCAACAACGTGGTGCGACCGGATCGCCCACAGGTTGCTCCGGTCACATCCGTTGTATTCACGGTTTTCATAACGGTAACAATTACCTTCGGTAATAGACTCGCCGCACTCCCTCACCGGACCATTCCATAATATTAGATCCTCTGAAATATACAGAGAATCTACCGGTAATTCGACCGTTCGTATCGTAAACAGTCAAAAATCCGCTGTAATTGTCCCAAGGATCAAACTGATAGGTGAATACATTGTATCCCGCTGGCGTGTAGGCAGTGTAATTCCCTTCTGCGTCGATAGCCGCCCTCCGTCCACCGTCCATTTCCCAACGTCCGACAATGAGTTGGTTGGCATACCCACGCTCCTCACCACTGAGTCTTGTGGAGACACCACTGGCAACAGTGGTCTGGATCCGAGCAAGAGCCTTCGATACTTCTGGCGGAAGCGGTTTTTGTGCTGCATACTCCGCCAACTTTTTGTATCCCTTGCTCCATTCCTTCTGCAAATTCTCACAAGCCGCTTTTTTGTCTTCTTGAAGAGCCGCTTGGGGATTGATTTCCGGGAGGAAACAGGGACTCATATCCTCGGCAAAAAAAGCGGGGATGGCGTAAAAAGGGGAAGAGAAAAACGCAGAGGCGGTCATGCCGACAGCATCGGTCTCCTTTGTAATCCGATCCAATGCGGCAAGGGCTTCAGTGGTCTCTTTGAACAATTTATCTTTGCCGAGCGATTGGGTTACCGAAGACAACTTGACAAGAACCTGCCTGTTACCGGTTACGATTGCCATTCGGATTGCAACCGTTCCTAACATATCGCTGTGAATATCTTTGCGCCCACGGAACAGAATACTTTCCGCTTGTGCCGCCGAAATGGCATATTCTGCCAACTGATCGGCATCGGCACGATAAAAGGCTTGGAGATAATCTGCTAGACCAACATAGCGTTCGAAGGTAGGATCATCGGGAAAGGGTGTTTTGGCGGCAACATCCGTTGCACCGTCAAAGGGCAAAATCTGTTCGTTGAATTGGTGTTCCGCTCCTTCTGTGAGTGTTGTTGACGCAAAGCCTAGTAGCACAGCGAACAAAACGAGCACTTTGATCCATGAAAAAAAGTTTGTTGACATTGTATGACCTCCGATTATGGGTTAAATGTTTGTTGGATGATTGAAAATCCCAACCCGTGCTCTGTGCGATTCAATGATGGGTCGTTACAAAGCACTCGGTTGGAATTGATAAAACGATTCGAGTAATGTTCTTACCAAGCGACCGCTCGTACGCCATTGTGACTCCGCGGCTGGGCTGCTCTCGGTGCAACGGCATTGTTATACGCCGGTCTGGTAGTGACCTGCTGCGCTGCTGCGACATTGGGGTTATATTGCCATGGATCCGATGGTGGAGCGGGATAAATACCAGGATTATACCCGCCGCCAGGATGAACATGACCGCCATGGGGATGAACATAAATGGTCTGGGGTCTGCGGCTTTGAATTGCAGCACCAACTATCGCCGCTCCGAGCAGCGCGACAGCGGCAGACTCTTGTGCCGTCAATCCTTTTCGTTCTTCCCCTGCGAGACGATCCAGCGTGTCTTCGGTATCCTTTGCAGTTGCATCCGATTCGGCGGCAATTTTTTCGCTTTCATCGGCATACTTTTTCAGTGCTGCAATTTCTTGCTTTTCGTACATTTCGTTCAGTTCTTTGTGCCTCGGGAATTCATCGCTGAATACTTTAAGTAACATTTTGTTGCCGTTGGCTCGTGCCTTGTCGATTTCACCGACCAGAGCCTTGAGAACGGCAATTTTTTCCATCGGCATGGTAATAAGATTGACCGCCAAAACAGGAGCAACGGACCGTTCTTCCCCGGCAAGCCTTTTGGCGGAAATCGCCGCTGCCAAAAGATCGTTTTTCTTGACCGCTGTTGCGTAGGTGGCAATCCGGTCCAATGTGTCCACTTCCCGTTGGTCGGAAGCCAAAGCAATTGCCTTTTTCAGCAATTCGTCGGAATTGACCGTCTTCAGTTTGCGAAGCAGGACTCTTTCTGCTTCCGCCAGTTCCAGTGCACAGTCGGTCAGGAGGACTGGGTCTTGCTGTGACCAAGCCCAGCCGATCATATCGAAATCGACATATCGGTTGAACATGGGGTCATTCACATCTTCGGCGAAGAGGATATCGGCTCCTGTCTCGCGCTGAGTGTCTTGTGCCGGACACAAAGCCGGTACAAAGGTAACGGCGAGAATTGCACTCGCCAACAATAGGTTCTTCAAGTTCGTTTTCATAACAATTCCTAAGGTTAGGGGTTAAAATGAGTGGTCGAAATGACCGCTTCTGATATAATGACGCTTGTTGCCTCGGCGACTTGCGCAAGATGTGATTTTTTTGCAAAAAAGCTATTTTTCGTAGCGAATTTGGTCGTTCCCGGAAATGGTGTACACCGCCCAGAAATAGGGGTGGAGCCACTCATTTTTCGCACCGAGGGGTAATGCACGCTCTTCGAGCAAAAAACTCCGCTGTGCCCTTGCCAAGGCAGTTGGGGCATCAGTCCCAACTGCTAAATGGAGTAACATATTGCCGATCACCCTGGGACCGGTGCGGTCAAACACGTTCCATTCGCTGGAAACGACGGCTCCGGCTCCGGCGTAGAGTAGAGATCGTTGAATGCCGAAGAGGTCGTCGCCGGGAAGCGGAGTCTGGTCTCCCAATCCCGTCTCGCAAGCGTTGAGAATCACCAGATCGGCACCGATACTGGAGACATAGATCTCCCTCGCTGTTAATGCACTGTCTTCTTCGTCGGCAGTTCGAAAATAAATGCGGCTTTCCAACGGATTTCTTGCATCGTTTTCACCGTGGGTCGAAACAAGCATAATGCCTCTGTACGAAAGATAGTGGAGAAATTCTTCCTTTGTTGCCCTGTCATTCAGAAATAATTCGACATTCGCCTCCTCAAACGCTTTTTGTGTGTTCCGAACATCGTCATTGACTCCCTTTAAGCGGCTCAAATGCGTGAGCGTGAAATCAGAGATTCCGAACATCGTAACACTCGCTGCCGGCAGCGGATTGGTGCGACGCAGATAATCCCAAGTTGCTAGTGAAGGGGATGAAAAAACGGTAAAATTTTCTTCCAGTAAAAAACGCGGCGAGGCAACTTCCTTGGAACCAAGGTTTTTCTGGTCTTTTTCCACTATGAGTGCGACAAAAGGGAGGTAATGCAAGACGTGGTGAGGAACGATCAGTAACTTTTTCGGTTGGGCTTCACGAAGCCGAGCAAGAACCCTCTCCGGCAATAGGGCTGAACGCAATTCGTACAAGGAATTTTCCCAATCTCGTCCGTAATCTCCTCCCCGCATCAATCGCAGACCGTTCTGAAGGTAAAAAATCGCCTTCTGGGTCGATTCGACGATTTGTCGCGGTGAAGTCCGTTGTTCTGTGCCCAGATTTAGCGGAAACGCTTCAACGTTTCCATCAATGATGAGGAATCCCCAGCAGTTTTCGCTGCCGATGAAATACTCGACGGCAGCAACGTCCTGGTCCCATTCGGCGAGAATTTTCTGTACGGAACGGCTCTTGTCCTCGTCGAAATCATCACGGATACCGGCACCGGCGAGGACATCTTGGAGAGAACGCCCCTTGGCGGCTTCGAGGGTTATCAAGGCTTCAACCGGTTTGTTTTCTTGGAGCAACAGTTCGATCAAACGTTCGTTGACATAAGCCCGGCGTGCAAAGAATCCCGCTCGACTCTGACCGATTTTATCTCCCGGTATCTGTTCGCGGAGCACTTCGGCGAGGGCATTTGAAATCGACAAATGTTTCAATGCAGTCTCCCTGTTTGCTGTTTCGGCTATTCCGAGCAACCGCTCGATGGCTTCGATGCCGGAAAGCGTTCCCGTCCGCACGTAACAGGCTCTTGCGGCTTCCGCTTCGGTTCGGCAACGTTGTTGATCCCCTTGTCGAAATGCAATGTCCGCCAGAAGATGGTGAGCGGCACCTGCCAAGCGGTCTTCGTTCAGCAATTTCAGGTCGATGACTTCTCGTGCCAGTTTTCCGGCTGTTGCATACGCTCCTTTTTCGATTTCTGCTGCCTCGGTTCCCTGATCGACCGTTCGGACAATGTCGCCGAGTAAGGCATACAGCCGAGCCAGATTGACCTTGGTTGTTGCCGCCAGTTCAGGTTGATCCGCCAGATGCTTTTCAGCAACATTCAGGGCTGTTTGATAAATGTCCGATGCCTGATTCCACGAAAAGAGAGCGGTGGTCAATACCGAACCATCGCCGGTTGCAATCGCCAAGGCGTGGTTGTTGAGCCGATCCTGCGTCAACCGCAAAAGATAATTGCCAAAATTGTTTGCCGACCGAAATCGTGAAGCGGCAACGGCTTGCTCTTCTTTCGTACCGGCAACGGCGATGGTATTGAGTTCTTGCAATGCTTGGGCAAATTCGGCGTAACTCTCTTGCCATTTTGTCATTCCCGACTCAGCAAGAATCATCCCGTGATAAAGATGGCACAGTGCGGTGAGTTCGCGGATTTCCAATGTCTCCGGCAATCCTGATAAATTTTTTTCCAAGCCATCCAGCCGGTTCGACGCTTCGTTCCATTTTTCGTTCAGCAAGAGTTTGTGAATGAATATGGAGTCGGCTGATGGATTCTTGTCAGCCTCTTTTTTTTCGACTTGCTCTTTCTCGTCCTTGGCTCCTCCGCGTGTAACACCTTCCCGACCACTCAAACGGAAAGTCAGATACGAATAGAGTCCTTCCAAATACGGGGTCGATTTTTCTTTCGGCAGAGCAACGATTCTCTCCAATGCGTCGGAATAGTAAGGACCTTCCGTGTCCTGCGACAAGGTGTCGGCGGCAATTTGAACGGTAACAGGGTCATCCTTGCCGAGCAACGATTCAATTCGGGCAAAGCGTTGAACCATCCATTCCTGCATTTCGGCAGGGGCTACGGTAAATTTTATCGTTTGGTTCGAGCCGTCCACTTGGAGCGTGTAGTCGCCCGGCGTGAGTCTTTCTGGTTTGTTGGAGATTTCGTTCCAAGTTACGCAATCACGTCCTTCGGCAAAGGAAATTTCCAGCAATGGTTGACCGGCTCGAAAGATTCGGACAACGACAGCGGGATAGTGATTCGTGTTACTCTTCTCGTCCGTTACGGGAAGACGGCGGAAGGTCGGATGCGGATTGAGCAACTCACTCCCATTGGCGGGGGAAAAGATCATTGTCGTAGCGTATCGAGGCAGTGAACGATTGGCAACAAACGTCTGAAGTTGTTCCAGTTGAACGGTTTGCGCAGGAATGGCATCCGCAATGGCACCGCCGATTCCCCGGCTTGTACCGACAGTACGGAGGCGTTCGTTTTTCAATTCCGCCAGGGAATTTTCGTTTTGTAACGGTGTCCAGCGTTCGGGCAACGGTTCCTGCGGCGGGAGGAACAGCAGGGCATTTTCCATTTTTTCCAGAGACCAGTTGGTTTCGCCGGACAAAATTTGCACGACGGGAGCGGATTCTGCGCTCCCAGAGACCATGATTGCGTCAATGTCGCCCCGCAGGTCAGCACTGAAAAGAAAACCTCCAATGACCAGGAGTCCTGTCGTTTTTTGCCAAATCGTAGAAAATTTCATCAGAAAGACGGGAGTAAAAATTGCATCTCGCAAGGAAGACGCACCGAAAAGACAAAAATTGCGCTCATCGGATGGAAATTCCGTAGCGATTGTAACGAATTTGCTGTCAACACGTGAACTAAGGCAAGATATTCGGCTTATAATAATTGAAAAAGATGCCCTCGCATGCTAAAATATGCGAGCGTGTCAGGAGCGATGCTTTGAAAAGCATAGATGCCGTTTTTATCAATCAACGCAACATGTTTTGCCAGAAAATTATCTTCTGTTGTTATTCCTGGGTTTGTTTGACACTCCTTGCTCTTGCTGGTTTCCTACATGCTTGGGCAGAAGAAATACCCTCTGCTACGAATATCCAGCAGACTTCGGATGAGATCGGACAAGATGAAAACGTTAAAGGGATTCGACAGTCAGAAAATCGTTCCCAAGACGAAGCGGCACCCGGCAAGCACGTTGCCTTATTGATCAGTGTCAATGAATACTATCAGGTCGACGGTTTGCCGACACTCCGATACTGCGATAACGACATGGACGGTCTGACCACTGAACTGGAAAAATTCGATTACGAAATCGTTCGTATGTCCGCACAGATTACTGACCCGTCACTCCAAGTCAACCGAACCAATGTCAAGGAACAATTGAAAAAAATACTGGATGGATTGACTGGAGAAAACGATATTCTCTTCATCGCTTATAGCGGACACGGTATCCAAGAAGGAAAATCCCGATACCTTTGTCCGCCAAACACGCCAAAAAATTATGACCTCGGTGATTTGATTCCTCTATATGTTGCTAAAGAACAGCACACGGAGCGTCCATTTGGTGTACTCAACATCATTGAAGACAGATTTGCCGAGGGGCATTTCAAGGGAACGTGCTTTCTGTTCATCGACGCATGCCGAAATGGGAGCAACACGAATGCCGACACGATTTTCCCGGCAAAGGGAAAATTTCACATTTTTTCCAGTTGTTGTCCCGGAGAAGTTTCTTACGAGGAAGATCACTTTCAAAAGGGACGATTTATGTATTACGTCATTCAAGCATTCAATATTGCCGACAGCGATGACCTCCCTTATGAACGTCTCACTGGTCAAGTGACACGTCGAATGGCAGGCAGCGATTCAAAGCGGATTCAAACACCAACACGACATGATACCGCTTACGAACGAAGTGGTTCGCTCCTTCTCGGACACAGAAAGAAAGAGGATTTTTTGACCGTTCCACTCCTTTCCGTCAATCGATTGACTCCGCGTGATTTTTCATCGTCGGGCGGACAACCGGTCAGCATTTCCAGATCGGTCATGCAAGCCGGTCAATGGCCAGACTTTTCGCAAAAGGATCAAGATGAACAAAATGTCGTCACGGACATCATTCAGCTTCCCGGTCTCAACGGCGAGTGGTGGTTTCAGGAAATGCCGTGGTATGTGCCTCAAGCCCGACTTGCACTGGCGTATGTCCTATCCGATTACGTCGCCGCAAAGGACATGAATTGGCGATCAAGCAGGGAGTTTTTCGGAAAAAACATCTACGCCTATCTTCACACCAATACACATGAAACTCGTGAATTGTTATGGAAATATCTCAACACGGATGAATGTAAATCCATTCTGCAAGACATCGGCATGGATATTGATACGATTTCGAAATTACGAAAGGGGATTTCCGGCAAGGGCAATTCGCGCGAAACTCAGTATGACGAACTGAAAAAAATCTTGGAACTTTTGAAAAAAAACCGAAAGAACGAGTTTACTTGCATTGATCTCTATACGTTTGCTGTTTTTGAACACCAGATGGCATTATTATCGGATAATACGACTCGTGTCGTTGATACGGAAAGAGCGAAGCGGCATTATGTGGAAGCACTCGAACACCTTGCAACGGAAATTGAAAATCCGACGGCTTTGCTGTTTTACCAGCTTTGTTTGGCAGACTATTCTCGCCTGCTTGCCGAAATGGATGGCGATTTAGCCGTCTATAGAAAAACGATCAAGGAATTGATCGAATCCTTAAAGCAATCCTACAAAAATTCGTTGTTCCAAATTGCATTTTTCACGGAACTCGCTTACAACGAGTCAAATTTTGGACGATTACGCGAGGCAGGGATGAGTTTTCGTGAAGCAGAATTAAGAATTGCTGAATCGAAAATTGCCAAAGTAGGACACCCTTTGGTCGCTCATTATAACGAGCAGTGCGGATGGTATCGAGTTGACTATTGGAGATTGACACCAGCAAAGGACAATTTTGAAACCGCTCTCCTGCTGCGTCGATACAATGCATGGGGTTCCTCAGACCCTATTGATTTGATGTATGTAACTTACGGTCTCCACGCCATGGGAACGATTTCTCGTTTTTCGGGTAATAACGAAAAAGCACGAGAGTATTTCGAAGATGCGAAAGAATCCATCAAGAGCATCCGCAACAGCATTCCGAACGACGGACTGTCCTTGACAAAAAATCGGCTTGATGAAAGAGAAGCAAGCACATTAGAACGGTTGGCAGACTTGACGTTGTACGATGACACAAAGAGCATCACACAATGGGAAAAAGCATTGGCAGATTATGAACGCGGAGCGTTGTTGACGAATAAAATCACTACGACCAAAACTCGTTTGATTGCCAAGCGTGCTTTACTTCTTTTGCAAAAAGGGAAACCGGGCAATCTTGACAATGCCCGAAAGGGCTTGCAAGAAGTCGCCGCTGTCATTAAGTTATCGTTGGACAATCCGTCGTCCAATACGGTGATCCCGCACTTGTTTGTTCAGGCAGCGTCGATTGCCGTTGAGTTGCATGAGGCAGTCGAAATGGAAAACGAAGCACGATTTGCCGAAGCACGAACAAAAATGCGTGAATTTTTGGAACGATTTCATCTTTTTTCGCGTGATCCCGACGGTCTCAAAAGGGACGTGATGGAATTACGCATGCTCTGTGCAGCAATGCTCATTGAGACCGATATGTCGTTTAAACGAAATGATCTTGCACTTGCCGATTCAACGTACTTGGCTCTCTGTCTCTACATATTGTCTGAAAAAGAAGGAATTCATGCTTATTTGCGTCCTCATTATGAACGACTACTTCGATTACGAACATTACCCGCAGAGCAAGAAATTCAACAGGAAAATATTCGTTCCATCGCAATGGGTATTCAACGAATGCGGAACATCTCTATTTTAGGTGATACCAGCGTCTCCACAGATCGAACGATCTTAGTGCATCCATCGCAAACCAGAGGAAACACCATTCTCTCCGATGAGGACAGTATTGGAGCAGAAGAACCGCAGAGCGATATCTTCGAAAACGAAAACAAGGTATTCAATCCAACGAGGAGTCCGCTTGTTGATACGGTAACGTTAGTCATCTTTTATTTCCCGGTGGATCCCGCTCAAAAAGGTTTTGTTTTGATTGTGCCGTCCGGCGGACATAAAATGGAACACATCGCACTCGACTTGAATCGTGAAGCGTTGCACATCAAAGCACAAACGGGGGAACTGAAATCCTCGTTGAGCGAGGTATGGAAGCGGATAGAGAAGGAAACCGAGAGAGTATCGCCGCTACTCTTCGATGAAAAGAGCAGTATGCGCCAATTGGTCGTGATTTCGTGGTCGGATGAATCGTGTTGGCAGAAAGATTCACGAGAACGTATCACTAAGGAAATGTTTCCGTACAAAAATTCAGACTTGCCGGTTAACGTGATTGTAGAATAGATGGCGAATACAGTTTACTGAATTCTCTTTATGTTGGCAAGGTATTCAACGATTGCAGTATTTTCCCTGTCCTTTGCCCAATCGAGCGGAGTCTTGCCGTCTGCGCATTTCAGATTGACATCAGCCTCTGCGGAAACAAGGAATTTGACGACATCAACGTACCCCTCGTATGCCGCCAAATGGAGCGGAGTGTCTCCGTTGTTGTCTTTCGCATTGACATCTGCACCATCGTCAACGAGAAATTTGACGGCTTCAATGTTTCCATGAACCACAAATTTCAACGGTGGCTCATTTTTTCTTGATAACCAAGAATTTTGATTTTTTCCTGCTATTTTTCAGATGCCGCTCTTCTATTTTGATGGCGTTTGTTTTGTACAAATTGTCAATAATTTCCTCATGTTCTCTTGGTTTCAATTTCCGAAATTGTCGGCAGAACATGCTCTTGGTACACTTTCCTTTGCAGTCTTCAATGAACCGCAATACTTCCTTCTGGGCTTTATCAAAATCGCTTCCGGCGATATGCCGCTTGGCAAGATAGTATTTGCGTTGGGTCAGATATACGACCAAATCGCACGCCCACTTTGCGGCATTTTTGTCCACGATAGGATTCTCTCTGTCGGCGGATGCGGCATAGACGAGGGCTAACTGTCGGGCTTGCTCGACGACTCTGCCCCAGAGTGCGTCCTTGATGGAGTTATTTTCCTTGCGTATTTTCTGCTTGGTGTTGGCGAGTTGCTTGAACATGGCTTTCGCACCATCGGTTACATCCACCGTTTTTGGAGCAGGAGTCACTGGATTGATACGGTTGGCACGTCGGCAAAACCACCAGTGTGCGGTATCAACAAGATTTTGCGGGACGGGGAGAATGTCCTCTTGTTCCGTATCTTCCCATTCATCGTCCCCTTCAAAAATCAGTAATCGACCAAGAAGTCCATCTTCCAAATTGCCCACCGAAAAACTCTCCAACATTTTTTCTTTCGTCGAAGTGCCGTAGAGAATGAAATTGGGCTGTTCGATAGTCGGTTTTGTGTTTCTGGCATCGGCTCGAAGGTTCGGGTCATATTCGTCTGCCGCCGACGTGTACAAAATCATCATCGCAGTAATCATGGCGTTGACGTTGGCAGGGCGTTTATGTTCGGGGGTATCCAGTGCCCTTCCGACCTCGTCCCAGAGCCACATGAGGATTCCGTTATTGACACCGAGCCACGTTCCGATGGCTTCGGCAGAAGCGAGACGATTGGTCACATAGTGAGTGGGATCGTAAAAGTCGGCGATGGCTGGCATCTCTTTGAGCCTTTTGATAATTTCCCTGATCACAACTCGTCCTCTGTTCTTGCCGGACGCAGTGCGACCAACGGAGAGAATGTAAGGGTTGGTGCGAATGTTTGTTGGGTCTCTGACATTGTGGGCGCAGAGCAACGCCTGAAACGCAATAGATGCTGCAAGAGCGAACACCGGTTGCCGTGCCGTCGAGGTTTCGTTGATAAATTGTGAAAGTTCGCCGATAAAGCCCGGCACCTTCAAAAGATGCTTAGGAAACGTTTCGGGGCAATCGTCATCATGGTTTCGTTCAATTTCCGAATGGGTTTTAATGGATTGTTCGGCAAAAGTTCGATGTCAGAAAGATATTGGGCAAATGACTTCATCGATTTAAGATAAGTGTTAATGGTGCTGGGCGCAATATCCTTCTTCTGAACTTCGCCTGCAATCCAGCGTTCGACCATTTCACGGCGGATACCAGTCAATGAGTCAATTCCGGTTTCATCGCAAAGTCGAACGATTTTTTTTTGCGTCGAAGCGATATGTCCGGGAGTGCTCCCATCGGCGATCATTTTGGTGCGAAACTGTTCCATCGCTTTCTCAAGAGTAACATGCCGCAGATGTATCTTCGACAATTCGTCACGAGTAGCCACGCCGGTACGAATACGGTCAACCTCGGTTTGATACTTGTTCAGAATCTGCTCTGCAACGCTACGGACGGTGGTCTTGGTAGAAATCCGTTGCATCTTGCCGTGCTCATCCGTGAATTGCGCCGTCCAAGTATCTGATTGGATACTCACGCTACCCGTCTTGGACACCTTGCCGATGCGTTTTTTGCCTTTGACCGTCCATGTTACAGTTCCGTTTCGCCCAACCTTTGCCCCGGTGGGCATCGGGACTGTTTTCCAAATTTTGATTAAAGTTCCCATAGTTCACCTCTGGAATGTTGCCAAAATGTTGCATGTAATTTGTAAAAAATAGTGTACCATAGGAGATGGAAACAGTCAAGTGTGGACGCAAATAGACATGTGATTTTAATTAAAAAAGCCTAGAAAAACAGCGTTATTCTAGGCATGTGCTTGTTTTTGATGCACATCAGAGAGAAGGCTAGAAATTTTTGTTATTCGTCCTGCAAGGGCAAGATATTTGTGGGAAGGGTGCTGCCCCCGCGATCTTTGCCAAAACATTGTACCCGGCAGTCGAAAAATATAGCAGAACGAATGAGTTAGGACAAACGGAAGCAATCCTGTCCTCTCCGTTTAATGCTACGAGTACCTTTTGCGGTACGGTGAAATTTCTGTAAAATTCCCTGATAAGAGACAGGGATTTCACGACGACATACCGAGCAGTGATTCGACCGCTTTCTTGACAACTTGTAAAGAAGAGCGGGCGGGTCGGTACAGAAATCCGTTTCCGATTTGCGTGACGTGAATGTATCCTTTGTCGATGATTCGCCGCAACAATGTTTTTACGGTTGCCGGACTCCACCCGTAGCGTTCGGCGGCAATCGTATAGATTTCTCGGGTCATTGCTTTGCGTTCTTCCCAAACGATTCGCATGACTTTCCATTCGGCGTTTGTGAGTTCTTTCAGTTCTGTTACAGGCATATCTTTTTCGGGTTACAATCGACTGCTGCACATTATAGCCGAATTGTTTACGTTTGTCAACAACCTTCTTTTTCGTGGTATCTGTGCTGCTGGTTGAGCGGAATAGAAGACCTTATCGGGCGTACAGCGAGGCGTGTTGCAAAATGAGACGCAAAATTCGGCAACTTTATTTGAGAACTGTTCCATAGTAATGACAACAAGCCGCGAAGGCAAGATCTGGGGAGTCAATCCTCATGATTGCCGGAACTCGTCTGTACATTTCTGACTTTCTCGACAGTGTTGTTTTGGCTTTGCCTGACACTATCCAGATGCCATTCGATTAGCCATACTCCGACACCTGCTAACACTATTGATAAGAGCAAGACGCTGGGGATTGCTACCATCAATGTGCGGTGATGCGATGTCCACCACCGCATTCTGGACCAAATGGTCGGTCTTTCGGCAAATATCGGTTCGTCATCGAGCCATCGGCAAAGATCATCCGCGAATTCGTTCGCCCCTTGGTACCGCTTTTCCGGCAACTTTTGCATTGCTTTGAGGCAAATCGCTTCCAGTTCATGCGGAACGTTCGGTTTGATCTGCGAAGGAGGAGTCGGATTGCACACCCTGACTTTATTGAGCACTTCTTGTGTCGAACGCCCGGAAAATGCCGTTTGCCCCGCCAACATATAGTACAAAACGGTTCCGAGACTGAACACATCGGAAAGCGGACCCACCATATTTTCTTCAGCATTCGCCTGCTCCGGCGACATAAAGGCGGGCGTACCGACGATGGCACCGACCATTGTCAATTCGGGACGAGCCTGTTTCGTTCGATGAATAATCGACACGTAAGACTCTTCTGCAACCTGGCTGTACGGTTTGGCAAGCCCCCAGTCCATCACAAGCGTTTCGCCATGCTCGCCGAGCATCACGTTTGCCGGCTTCAAATCACGGTGGATCACCCCCTTACTGTGGGCGAAAGCGATTGTTTTCGAAACGGAAACCAAACGGCGGACAAGATTTAACAGTTCCGCCCTAACCGGTTTGCGGTGATACGCTTTGATGGCATCTTGCAACGTGTCCCCTTTGATCATTTTCATCGTGTAATAGGGAAGTCCATCATTTCCCTGCCCGATTCGATGAATCGGCACAACGCCGGGATGTTCCAGTTGTGCCGTAATTTCCGCTTCACCAATGAATCGCCGAACGATACTGTCATCTTCGGCAACGTCAGGGTGGAGTTCCTTGATCGCCACTTCCCGCTTGAGATATTGATCGTAGGCAACGAGAATCCGTCCCATTCCGCCCCGTTGATGAACACGCAAAATACGATGGATTCCGTATTCACCCGTTCCAGTATAGGGAATGGCAGGCACTACCGGTCTGACAATAGGGCGCATCACCCTTTGGGACAGGTCGAATCGTGCATGGGAACTACCGCCGGGAAAGTCGGGATTAGGCGTTTGTACAGCATCTGAGTCTTCTACTGGTGGAGAATTGACTTCAAAATCGTCACTGGAAGCGCGCACGGTTAATGCTTTTGAGCCCGCGTTGTCCTTATCCGGCAATTCAGCAGAGTGTATCACCGTTGCTTCAGGATCCGATGGAAAGGCGGTGCCACTTCGTCCTTGTGCTTCTGTTTGTATTCCGTTATTTACCGGAACCGGAGGAAGGTCATCGTCAAATAAATGTTGTGGGAACTCGTCGAGGGCAACGCGCCTGCCGCAACGCGAACACCGACGCTCTGCATCCGGCTGTTCACTGGATACTTTTACGATGTTGCCGCATTCACATGTGATATGAGTCTGCATTTTGTGGGGAAACGAACAGGAATCGACAACGAGTATCACGCATCCCTTATCGCCGACACCGACTAGGATACCCTCAAAAAGCAAAAATGTCAATACGAACGGCAGGGAATCTGCAAGTTTCCACTGTCTGATGACAAGTTTGCAAAACCGGGAAAATGGCAAAGAGAAGGACAGTATGGAACAGTCCGTTAATTATTTCTTCCCATTAGAGGCTGCGCCGCATTATAGGCAAACTGGGTAAAGTGTTTTCGTGCGTTTTTGCGAAAGTGAGTAGCATTTGACCTTTATTACCTCCACAATGATTGACTCGTCGTGGTTTTTGTGGGACCTCACTCATTTTCACATAAACCCACCAAAAAACACATAAAATTGCTTTTTCAAATTACCTAAATTGCCGCTCTCCCTCTAAATCTAAAACGGATTCCACGGAAACATTTTCGACGGTGAAAGCCGATTACGTGAGTCGGACGGTTGTGGGACTGCCGCTTCCGGCTGAATCTGTTGCACCACATTTTGAATCTCCGGCAATGCCACCCGTGTAACGGTCGGATCGGCAAGCGGTCCCGTTATCCTTAACTGAATCAATTGATCTCCCACTCCGCCGATGACATCGCTAATGATCGGTATCTGCATCCGGCGATTGCCCAGCCGCGTTTTCATCGTTAAGTCAACTTGCCGACTGTCTAACAGCATCATTCCGTCGCCGTGCAGTGACATCGACTCGCCTTCAAACACCACGGAATCAAAGAACATTTTCAATCCTAACAGACGAAAATTGACATCCATCGAACTGAACATTCCTGCATTCGGGGTGTTTTCTTTGATCCGCAACTCCCTGAGCAATCGCATCATCACTGGTGCTCCGTAAATGTTGGCGTTCCGAAGTTGAATCGTTCCTGTTCCTTGCATCGTTTCCCACTTTGTTCCGATTCCTCCCAACTTGATTCCCAGACAATTCAACGTTCCCGCTGTTTTTTGTGCCGTCGGTTCGATTTCCCGGGCAATTTTTGCCAAGTCGGCACCGATTAAATCCGCATTGATGTTGTACGTAATTCCGTTATCCAAAACAATCAAACCATCGGCACGAATCGTTCCATCGAAAAATTTTCCCGTCAGCGGTCGGGGAACGATGTCTGGCCGCAACCGATTCTCTTGTATTCCCAGCCAAAGACGTTTGGTATCGAAGAAAAAGGGACCGCGAACATCCGTTACAGGAAAACCGTTGACCATCAGCAAATCCAATAGGAGTTCGCCGTTCACATGAACTTGATCGGCAACCGAACGTCCTGCTAGTTTTACGATTCCACAAATGTTGTCGCAGGACATTCCCAACTTCGCACTGTTTTGGTGCAGTATCAAATTCAAGTCCCAGAGGACGGCTTCTGGTGACACAGTCCCCGGCTCTCTTTGCCGGTATTCAATACCGCCCGAAAGATTGAACGGCTTCGTGATCTGTATGGATTCCAAAAATTCCCGCAAGTGTTTCGGCAGTGCGTCGAGCAGTTCCCGATCCGATTGCAGTTGCTCAACCGTCAGCGGTGCAAGCCGAAGCACTGATTGTCCCGCCGCATCGAACCGGCAATCGAGACCGCTTCGCAGTTGCGTATTCCGGTGTGTACCGGAGAGTGGTGCGGCAGAAAAGACGTGTCCATTTTCATATCTGATTTCCCCTGCAATGTCCTCAATTTTGTAAGGGAATCTGTCCGAACAAATCGACAAACCGGCACGCGGAACCGCCTGAAAATTGAGGTTCAAATTTTTTTCGTCGGTACGATACTGAATTTGTGCTTTAAGATCGACTTTGCCGTTGACATTCAAACTTTGCAACAGTTGCCGCTGATCAGGATTGAGCAGTGCCTGCGTGATTTGTTCGTCG
>Ga0082212_10005536_pt1 | contig 17183 bp, 8 predicted proteins | sample TergutNt197P3_FD_71548 | JGI IMG/M metagenome (GOLD analysis project Ga0082212, IMG submission 71548) | Neocapritermes taracua P3 segment gut microbial communities from Petit-Saut dam, French Guiana - Nt197 P3 | ecosystem: Host-associated > Arthropoda: Insects > Digestive system > Gut ... | reverse complement strand
CGCGGCCGCGGGCGCCTCAGTCGCAGCCGCGGCAACAGGAGCGTCCTCCGCGGCAACAACCTCCGCAGCCGGCTCGTCAGCCCCCGGCAAACCGCCCGTCAGCGCGATGTTCGACATCTGGATGATCCCCTGGTCGTCGAAATGGAAATCGTCCGAGTATATCTTGTACCACTGGAACGCCTCCGTGTTCCCCGCCAGGTCGAACCGGAACCACGCGAAGTTCACCGGCTCGTAGTCCGACCCCAAGCCACGGTAGATCAGCGTCCAGTTCTCCCCGTCGTTCGACCCCGAAAACGTCCACCCGTCCCCCATGCGCCTCGGCCACGACTCGCAGTCGTTCCCCGTCGCTATCAAAAGGCTGTCTGCCACGTACGCCTGGTCGTACTTCCACACCGCGAAAAACGGCGCGAACCCGTCGTTGCCGCAGTATTTGCTCGAGCGCATGTCGCCGTCGGCGTTCAGTTTGTGCCATGTCAGGTCGAACAGGTTCTCCGCCCACTCGCCGAACTCCCGCTCTTCCTCGTCGCCGAACCCCTGCGCCCCGTCCACGAACTGCGGGTTCGCCAGCCATGTCCGGCCCTCGATCGCGACCTTCAGCGATTCCTCGGCGGTCATCGCGCCGCCGGCGTAGAAGTCCGCGAAGTCGTCCGCGCTCGCTATCGCCGGTTCGTCGAACGTCCCCCCCGGCAGGTATGGCCCCGCCGCTTTCGCCTGCGCCACTATTGGGGGCGTGGAGGACAGCTGCGTTGCGGACAATGTATAGATATTGTACTCATCGACGTTAAACCAAGCTGTGTCGCTCCAGCCGTAATGGACTCCGTCTTCGGGGGACTGCAGGCAGACGATCGCGTTCTTGAATGTCAGGCCTGCGGCTATGGTCGCGGGGTACGGGTTTGAATCCAAGGCGAACGATGACGCGGGCATCAAGCCTTCCATGATATACCCGCCGCTGTATGTCGATACAAATATCTGCGCGTCTTTGTCGTTTTCCTCGTCGGGCCAGTGCCTCCAAACGTCGGGTTTGCCGTCGGGGGTCGTATATGGGTGGAATGTCCACCCGGGCATATCGTTCGTGGCTTCGGTCGCGGGGAAAAACTGGATCGCGTTGCCCCTGTTGTGGGCTTCGTCGATTGCCGGGGCGCTCACGCTGACATCGTTTTTGTTTTTGACGTCGGCGTAAAAATATATTCCCTTTTCGCTCCAAAGGAAATAGAACTTCGCCCCCGCAAAGGCGTTGTCGTCGCCGTCCATGGCAGGCCATGCGTTAGCCACCGAAAGATCGCGCAGCAACGCCCCGTTCCATTTTGCTTCGCCAAAATCGCCGATGGCGAAGCCGTCCGGAGCCTTGGGTATCTCGAAATTTTGCACGGGCGGCGCTTCTTCCAATGCCAGCACGGAAATGCCGAGCGACGCGACTAAAATGATTGTCAGCAGCAAGGATAAGATTCTTTTCATTTTTGATTTTTGCCTCCTACATATAATTTATTTTCGCTTCATGCTGTCATTAATATTACCACATTGTTTTCTTTTTGTCAACGGATTTGAAAAAAATTTTCGCATTTTTTTCACTCCATGACATATCCGTAGAGCGTGGCGATCAGCGCGGTGCCGTCGGTGAACGGCTCGCCGTTCTTGAAAAACTCGAGCCCTTCCTCGCCGTGCGTCTTGAACGCCCACATGCCCACGCCGTCCTTTCCCTCGCTTAGCTCCCAAAGATACGTGCCGGGCTCGATCTCCTTGCCGAACTCCAGGTTCATCATCGCGTTGTCGGGATAATCGACCAAAGTATCATAATCCTCGACCACCGGATCCCCCGCTTTGGTCGTGGCGTAGTCGGTGTCCCATTTGTACATCCTGAACACCATCGTGCCTATGTCGTCGCTCCAGGAGGGGCAGGAAAGATCGATGTCGGTTATCGTGAATTCCGCTGTGAACTTGGCGCCGATCGACTGGTAGCCGCCGCCTTCGCCCACTTTTACCGCATGGCGCTCGCTTTCGTCGGAAGTGTCGGCGAATTCTATGTCCCTCATTTTCTTTTTGGGCCCGGGGTCGGTGGTTGGCGGCGGGTTGGTGGCCGGGGGATCGGTGGCTTCGAGCGTGGTCGCGGCCTCGGCCGCATCGTCTTCGGCCGGCTTGTCCTCTTTGGCGCCGCAGCCAAAAAGCGCGAACGCCGTAAAAATAACAAAAACGAAAATCAAAGCGCAAAATATTTTTTTCATGATGTTGGTCACCCCTTATCGCAATTTAAAATTCATTTTTTTGCCCGCGCTTCTGTCAGTCGAGCGCCAGCGCGGCGTCGTTTGCCTTGTCGATCACTTTTTGGATCGAGCCCATGTTTTTTTCGACGGCGGCCGCAAAGCCGTTTTTCTTTCCGGCGATCACGTTGTGATATGTGTTTCGCACGGGATCCATGTAGAAAGTGTCGCCTATGTCCAGCGCCCTGGTCAGATGGATCAAATCGAGCATTTCCTGGCTCTCGTCGTCGCGCGTGTGCTTGGTGCGCAGCACTGTTTCGACATATGCGGGCAGCGTGTAATTCTTCGACTCGACCGCCATCGCCTCCATGATCACGCTCGTGCGCTCGAAATCCTGCGCGGTGTTGGGCACGCAGAGTATCCAGCCGTCTATGACCCTCGAGTAATACTGGCTTTGCGCCTCGTCGTACTTGGGAAACGGCAGAACCCCGAAATCCGTCTCCATCGCCCTCAGCGCGGGGATCGCGCCGATATGCATCACATGGAACAGGCTTTGGTTGTTTTCAAACATTTTTCCGGTGGCCTTGTCGTCGGAGCTTGGGAAATATATAATATCTCCGTTGCCCCAGATGTTCTGGTAGGCATGGTCGAGCACCTCGTACAGTTTTTCGTTTGCGCCGGTGAACACGAGCAAATCGTTCTCGTCTTTTCCTATGGTCTTTATCCCGCTGCCCACCCAGAAAGAGCCGTAGAACAAATCGTCCCGCCCCGTCATGCCGTACCTGTCGTCCTTGGTCATTTTCCCGTCGCCGTCCAGATCCTTGGCGGCCTCCCTGGAAAATTCGAACAGTTTGTCTACCGTCCACTTGCCTTCCTTCACGAGATTGTACAGGTTCTCAAGCCCCATGTCCGCAGACAGTTTTTTGTTGAACATCACCGACATGGTCTGATGGAACATATTGAGGCATTCGTCGCTGTAGGCGAAATAGTGCTTGCCGTTGATCGATATCTGGCCGTTCACGTCGTGCGCGTACCAGGGCTGGGTGATGTCGATATACGGCAGGCTGCTCACCGGCATGACGATCCCCTCCAGGGACGAAGACCAGGCCTCGCGGCAAATCAGCATGCAGAGGTCGAAATCGTCGGAACCCGATTTCACGCTCTTGTTGAACAGCGGCTTGAGCTCCGGCCAGTCGGTGACGCCGATCTGCTTGAATTTCACGTTGTACCTTTCCTCTATGATCCTGTTCCTCTTGTACAGCGCGTCGTTTTGCACATCCCCGTTCTCCGCTTCGGTGTCCGCCCAGAACTCGGGATAATCCACGAAAATCCCCGCATCCGGCGACACTATCCGGAACTCATATCCCCCGTAATCTTTTTCCGGGAGATATTGGGCGGCGTACACGAGCGGGCCTTCCGGCTCGTCGGATTCATCGCCCCCGCCGCCCTGCGCCCCCGCCGGGTCCATTTCGCCGGATTTTTCGCTTCCGGACGCATTGTCGCCGCATCCCGCGGCAAAACCAACCGACATAGATATAATCAAAAGCAAAGAAATCAAAACCTTCTTATTTAAAACAGCCATGATAAATTCCCCTTCCGTTACTCTCCATGTTTATCATGTTCACAATATACCACATACGCCGGCAAATTGCAATCATATTTTGTTAATTAATTATGAATCTCCGATAACGATTGACAAAGCCCGAAAACTGTGCTATACTTAGCCTGAAATACCGGAAAAATGGAGATTGTATTTTTATGAAACTGCCCGAATACAAGGCGAAAGAGCTGTTTGGCAAATATGGGATGAATATAATGAAAGGCATCGTCGCAGACGAAGCGGACGCCATCGCCGACAGGATCGAGGCGGCAAAAATATCGTATCCCGTGGTGATAAAGGCCCAGATACCCGCAGGGGGCAGGGGCAAGGCGGGCGGGGTGAAATTCGCGGAGGACGGCGCCGGGGCGACGGATGCCGCCCGCGCCATGCTGGGCGGCGATATCGGGGGCCATACGGTCGAAAAATTGCTGGTCGCGGAAAAATTGGAACTCGATCAAGAGTGGTATCTCTCAATCACGATAGACAGGGCCTCGAAATGCCCGCTCGTCATTTTTTCCGCCTCCGGCGGGGCCGATATCGAGCAAACCGCCAAAACAAATCCCGAAAGCATAGTGAAAATAACCATAAACCCGCTTTCCGGCATCGCCGATTATACCGTGCGCTACATAATCGGCAAGAGCGGCATACCCGCGTCATACGTTGACGAGTTGGCCGCGCTGCTCGGCAGGCTGTACGGCATTTTCACGGACTATTCGTGTCTGGTCGCGGAGATAAACCCGCTCGCCGTTCCCAAAGACGGCGGCGGCTTGGTCGCCTTGGACGCGAAGATCGAAATCGACGACGACGCGGTGGGCGGGCTTTCGGACATGGCCGAATTCGCGCAGAGCCAGAAAACCGATCCCAGGATAACGGAGGCGGCAAAATTCGGTTTGCTGTATATCCCGCTTGAAAGCGAAGGGGAAATCGGAGTGATATCCAACGGCTCGGGCATGCTGATGAGCTGCATCGACCAGTTCGCCAAAAAAGGCATGAAAGTGGGCGCGGCGCTGGACCTCGGAGGGGGCGCGACGGCCGGCCGGGTAAAGGAAGCTGTCAGGATCATGCTCGAAAGCGAAGGCATACACACTCTGTTTCTTTGCATATTCGGAGGCATAACCCGCTGCGACGAAGTGGCGAATGGCGTCAGGGAGGCGCTCGGGCAACTGGGCCCGGACAAATCCATCGCGCTTAGAATGGAGGGCACAAATAAAGAAAAGGGGTTCGAAATTCTCCGCGGCGCAAATCAAGTGGCCGCCGTCGGCGATATACCCGACGCTGTAAATCTGATTTATGAAAGGAGCTTCGGGAAATGAGCGTTGTCATAGACGAATCCACCCGGCTTATCGTGCAGGGCATAACCGGCAGGGAGGGCAGCTTTCACGCGGAGCGCATGCTGCAATACGGAACAAAGGTGGTCGCGGGCGTGACGCCGGGCAAAGGCGGCCAGACGGCTTGCGGTGTCCCGGTGTTCGATACCGTGAAGGAAGCGGTTGAGAAAACAGGCGCCAACGCCTCGATATTGTTTGTGCCGGCCAAATATACGCCCGCCGGGGTGCGCGAAGCCATAGACGCCGATGTGCCGGTGATTCTCACGATAGCGGAACATGTGCCGGTTTTGGACATGATGATGTGCTATCACCTGGCAAAGGCGAAAAAAGCGCGGCTGTTCGGGCCGAATTCGTTTGGCATCATCTCGCCGGGCAGAGCCAAAGCGGGCTTTATGGCCCATGAGATATTCAGGCCGGGAAATGTGGGGATCATGTCGCGCAGCGCGACAAACTGCTATGAGACGGTGAACATGATGAGTTTGGCGGGGCTGGGCCAGTCCACGTGCATAGGGGTGGGCGGCGATATGATACCCGGATCTTCGTTTGCCGATTTGCTCGGCGATTTTGAAAACGACCCCGACACAGCCGCGCTGGTACTGATCGGCGAAATCGGGGGCAGCGACGAAGAGCTCGCGGCAGAATATATCGAAAAAAACAAATTCACCAAACCGGCGGTCGCCTTTATCGCGGGCAAAAACGCCCCGAAAGGAAAGACAATGGGCCACGCCGGGGCGATCGTATCCCAAAATGGCGCGGGCGGCGCGGAAAGCAAAGAAAAGGCGCTGCGCGAAGCGGGATGCCATATCGCGGAAAACACGCAGGAAATCGTCGAAATATTGCAAAGGTTGAATTTATGAAAACAAAAATAGAGCTCGGATTCGGCGATTCTTCGCAGATCGCCGAGATACCGGAAAAAAATTTGTTGGGGGTCATGGAGCCCAATGCGGTCCCCGACGGCCCCAAGGGCGAGGCGGAGCTCAGGCGCTCGCTGGCAAATCCCGCGGGGACGCCGCCGCTTTCCGAAATCGTGAAGCCCGGCGAAAAAACCGTCATCGTCACAAGCGACGTCACCCGCCCCGTGCCGAGCCATAGGATCATTGCGTCCGTATTGGAGCAACTGTGGCTCGCGGGGGCGAATCCGGACGATGTGACGCTGGTTTTCGCCTTGGGCCGCCACCGCGGTCATACCCCCGCCGAAATGGAGCGGCTCGCGGGCGAGGCATACAAAAAGATCAGGTGCGCCGACAGCGACCCCTTGGACTGCGTCCGGATGGGCACGACGAAGCTGGGCACGCCGGTGGATGTCACGCGCATAGTCGCCGGGGCAAAGCGGCGCATCTGCATAGGCAATATCGAATATCACTATTTCGCCGGATACAGCGGCGGCGCGAAGGCGATCATGCCCGGGGTCTCGACAAGGGATGCGATCCGGGCAAACCACGCGCATATGACTCACCCCGGGGCGAAAGCGGGCGTGATCGAGGGAAATCCCGTTCGCACGGACATAGAGGAAGCCGCCACATATTGCCCGATCGATTTTATCGTCAATGTGGTTTTAGACGAACGCAAAGAGATCATCCGCGCCGTCTCCGGGCATCACATACAGGCGCACCGCGAAGGCTGCGCATACCTCGACCGGATATATCAAAAAGAAATCGAATCGCCCGCCGATATCGTGATCGCTTCCCAGGGCGGCGCTCCCAAGGACATAAACCTGTACCAGACCCAAAAGGCGCTGGACAACGCCTGCCGCGCGGTCAGGCGGGGTGGGATAATCATACTGGTGGGTTCGTGCCGCGAGGGGATGGGCGAGGAAACCTTCGAGCGCTGGCTCGCCGAAGCCGCAAATCCCCGCTCGCTGATCGAACGCATAAAAACCGATTTTCAGCTCGGGGGGCACAAAGCGGCAGCCATCGCGCTCGCGCTGGAGACTGCGGATGTTTATCTGGTCTCGGAAATGCCGGAGCAAAAAGTCAGGGACATTTTTCTCCGGCCGTTTGCGAGCGCGCAGGATGCGCTCGAAGCGGCGTTTTGCAAGCTGGGGCGTGATTCGTCGGTTTTGGTCATGCCGTTCGGAGGATCCACCTTGCCCGTGCTCAAACGATAAATTTTGCATACAATACAAATTTTAAAAATATTTCGGAGGTAATATGAAATGAAAAAACAATATTCTATGGCTGCATCTCCCCGCGATATGGAGCTCTCGCGCCTCTGTTTCGGCGAATTTGCCTCGTGCCCGGAAAGCTTGCCGGTATCGTACAGATACGGCGGGAAAGAGTACAGAGGCCTGCCGAAAGATTCGAGCGTGACAAAGAGGTTCGTCGACGCGAATATGGTCGAAACGGTGACTTCCGGAACTGTCGGCGATATGCAAATCAAGGCTGAATTTTTGGAATACAGGGATTACCCGGCTGTCGAATGGACGGTATATTTTTCATGCGTCCCCGGAAAAGACAAAACGGAAATCCTCGAAGACGCGCTCGGCGCCGACATTTTTTTCGAAAGCTCGGCAGCCCCCGAACTGGTGCACAACAACGGCGATTTTTGCAGCAAAGACGGATATACGGTCGGCCGGACAAAATTAGGCGACGGCGTTCTCTTTTCGCAGGCGCCCGCCGGGGGCCGCCCGTGCGATCAGGCCTTCCCCTATCAGCGGCTGCTTTTTGAGGGCTTTGGCGTAAACATATCGATAGGCTGGCCCGGCCAATGGCTCTGCGAATACGCGGGCTGCAAAAACGGGGTAAAATTCAAAGCCGGGCAGCAAACCTCGCATACATGTATAAAAAGCGGGGAAATATTCAGGACCCCGCGCATGACGCTGATGGTTTTCGACGGGGATGAGGCCAGGGGCGTCAATATATGGAGAAGATGGTTCAACGCCCATGTGACCCCGCGCCAAAAGGGCAGGATACTGGAACCCAAATCGGTGTTGTGCGACAACAACGGCGGGGTCGAGTGGCAGGAGGCCACCATAGAAAACCAGCTGGGCGCAATCGCCTACGCGAAAGAGAATTTCCCGGGGGCAAAGCTGTGGTGGATCGACGCGGGCTGGTACCCGTGCAAAAACGCGGAAGGCAACAAAACATGGCCCGTGACCGGCGACTGGTATCCCGATCCCGAAAGGTTCCCCGATGGATTCGCGGCTGTGGGCGAAGCCTGCAAAGACGCGGGCATGGAGCTTTTGGTTTGGCATGAGCCGGAGCGCGTGCACAAAGACTCGAAATTCTGCAAGGATCACCCCGACTGGCTGCTGGCGAGAAAAACCGCCGACGGCAATTATCTGCTCGACTTGACGCATCCCGACTGCCATAAATGGCTGTGCGAACATATGGCAGCCCACATCAAAGAAAGCAGAATCGTGTGCTACCGGCAGGATTTCAATTTCGAGCCGCTGGGATACTGGCGCGACAACGAAGACGAAGACAGGCAGGGAATGGTCGAAAATCTGTATGTGCAGGGGTATCTGTCGTATTGGGACTATCTTTTGATGAACATACCGGATTTGTGGATCGATTCGTGCTCCTCCGGCGGGCGCAGGAACGACCTCGAGACGATGCGCCGCTCTGTCCCGCTCCACCCCACCGATTACGGGTACGGCTATCATCATATCAACCAGGCCTACCGCCACACGCTCCACTCCTGGATTCCCTTCACCAGAAGCTGGACAAATTCCTGGGACAAGGACAACGATTATTACAACCACAGCGATTACTACGCGCCCGAACCTCCGTCGCTCGACAATTTCAAATTGATCAACGGATTCGGATCGCTGACGTTTTTCGCGGGCGTCTCGGACTTGAAAGCACTTGGCGGCGAACTTCCCTATGCCAAAAAGCTTCTCGGAATATGGGAAAAATTCGCCGAAATGCAGCTTTCCGGCGATTTCTACGCGCTGACCGAAAACCACAGGGACAACGCCAAATGGACGATATTCCAGTTCGACTGCCCCGAGGGCGAAAAAGGGGCGTTCCAGGTTTTGCGCAACAATCAGAGCAAAGAGGAAAGCATGACCGTGAGGCCGCGCGGATTCTGCGGCTGTTTTAGCTATGCTTTCCAAAATGAGGAAACGGGCGAAAGCTTTGAGCTTTCCGGGGAGGAAATAAATAAAAGCGGCGTGACGTTCAATCAGCCCGCGCGCTCCGGCTCGATTTGGTTTTATCGCAAAATTTGAAAGGATGATATTTTTATGAAAACATATACCAACAAAATCCAATCCCTGACCGGCGTCTGGAAATTGATCCACGACCCCTCCGGCAGCGGCAAACAAAAGAACTGGCCGGAGCAGTTTCCAATCGCCGAATCGCGGGATATACAAGTGCCCGGTCAGGCTCAGGCCGTATATCCGGGCAAAAGCGGCGTGTTCTGGTATTACAGGACATTGGATTGCGAAGTGGCCTTAAGCGAAGGCGACAGGGCGTTCATACGCTGCCAAGGCGTCGATTACCGCTGCGAGGCCTGGCTCAACGGGCAGTTCGCCGGCGAACATGAAGGAGGCGAGACCCCTTTTGATCTCGAGGTTACCGAAACGCTGAAAAAAGATGAAATCAACCATCTCGTCATGCGCGTCGTGGTGCCCAATAACAGCGAGAGAATCGACGGCCTGCTGCTGTGCGAGATTCCCAGCTCAAACAAGCGCGAGGGCGACTACTCGCCCGGATCCCCTAACAATTTCGGCGGCATAATGCGCAGGCTGGAATTGATCTCGCGCCCCGCCGTGATGATAAAAGAGGCATATATGACCGCATGCCCCCATACCGGCAAGGTGACCGCCGAACTCACGGTGGACAGCTCGCTTGGCGAGGCCGCAAAGCTGAATGTGCGCGCCGTGCTCTCCCCGCGCGGCCGGATGGCGCCTGTGGCGGACGTTTGCCTTGCGCCCGAATGCCTGCCCGGAATGAATACATATACATTTTCCCTCACGGTCGAGCGCCCAAACTTGTGGGAGCCCGAATGCCCCGCGCTCTATGACATAAACATACAGACAGAGATAAAAAATATAAAAGATTCGTTTTCCGCGCGAATAGGCTTCCGGGAACTATGCGTCGAGCAGGGGTATTTTATGCTGAACGGGCGGCGCATATATCTGAAATCCACCCACAGCGGCGGGGATATCTCATATTTCAATCTGTACTATCTCAAAACCGCCGGTTTCAACACGATCCGCATCATAAGCAACAATATGCACCCCGATTTGCTGGATTACTGCGACGACATCGGACTGATGGTGTTCCAGGAGCACAGGGCGGCCTGGCTGCTCGGCGATTCGCCGAATGCGGAAAAATATTTCGACTCATCGCTTTTGGAGACCGTGAGGCGCGACCGCAACCACGCCTGCCTTGTGATCATAAGCCTGCTAAACGAAAATTTCGACAACGACGCATACCGCGCCGCCGTAGCTTCCCTGCCAAAGCTGCGCGAAATCGACGCGACCCGCCTCGTGCTGCTTTCGAGCGGGCGCTGGGACTACAATCTGCGCGTGGGCTCGGTCTCAAACCCGTTTTCCGACCGGTTCGAATGCGAATGGGGGGAGGAAGACCCGAACCACCCGCTTGAAAAAACGAGAATGCACGGCCCGGGCGAGCTTTTGCACCCCATGGCGGTGGGCGCGGGGGATATCCACATATATCCCCGCATGCCGATGAGCTGGGAAGTAAAGGAAGCGCTTCTCCATGTGGGCGAAAAATCCAAGCCCGTATTCATCTCCGAATTCGGCGCGGGCAGCCAGCTCCATGCGATCAGCGACTACCGCCACGCCCAGCAAACCGGGTTTTGCCTGAACCTCCCGGAAATGCTGACCGTGAAAAAGGCAGTCGATGCAGTCGAGGCGGACTGGGAAAAATTCGGTCTGGGCGACATCTACCCGTCGATCGATGACTTTTTTGCCGACAGTTTCGTGAAATCCGTGCGCCAGAGGGTGATCACTTTCGACCTCGTGCGCGGCAACCCGAAATTCTGCGGCTACAACCTGACCGGCATCATGGATCACGCCCTTGCCGGCGAAGGGCTGTGGACCTCGTTCGGGGAATTCAAACCGGGCATGATGGAAGCGGTGCGCGACGGCTGGAACCCGCTGCGTTTCTGCATGCTCGTAAATCCCGACCACGCATATGCAAAAACCCCCCTGCGCCTCGTCGTGCGCCTCGCAAACGAGGACGCGCTGCCGCCGGGCGCATACCCGGTGACGCTTCGCATATGGGAAAAAACCGGCGGGACGCTCTGGGAGCATAAGACAAAAGTGAGTGTGGAAGAGGGGAAATTCGCCCCGCTCGCCTATACGGTTTTCGATGAAACGATAGATATCGACTTGAAAGCGGGCGAATATACTTTGGCCGCCGACCTCGAAGACGGCGGCCGCCCCGGAAACCGCCGCATGAAATTTTTGATCAGCGACAAAAACAGCTTGCCCGCCGTATCGGGAAAAATATGCGCTATCGCCGCCACTTCGCGCCAAAGGGAGATCTTGGAAGCGACGGGCGCAAAAGTGGCTGTGCTCGACTGTGGCGCCTGTGCGCAGGACGAAGTCATAGTTGTGGGAAGCGAGGGCGGCGATATAGACTGGGATGCGCTGTACGGCTGCATAAAGCGCGGGGCGAAAGCGCTGTTTTTATCCCCGTTCGTATTCGGGGAAAACGAAAACACCACCGCGAAGCTCCCCTTCGGGCAAAAAGGGAGGCTGCGATATATGCGGGACTGGCTGTACCACAAGGAATACATCGGCAAAAGGCATCCCGCGCTCGAGGGGATGCAGGGGCCGGGCATTCTCGACTGGGAATATTACGGCCAGCTGTGCAACGACTATTTCTTTGAAAATATCCGGACTCCCGACGATATCGCCGTGGCATGCATGGCCACGGGGTATCCGGGGCCCGGATACGACGGGGGGATCGCGATCGGCGGATACAATTTCGGCGAAGGGTATTTCATGCTGAACACCATGGGCATATTCGAAAACGCCGGTTGCCCCGCCGCCGACAGGCTGCTTAGAAATCTTTTAAACTATTTGCTTTATTTCAGGTAAGTCCGCAGCTTCTCCATGACATCGTCGAAATTGAGCGGCTTGCCGACGTGGCTGTCCATCCCGCATTCGAGGCATTTATCTATGTCCTCGCGGAACACGTTTGCAGTCATCGCGACAATCGGTATTGTTTTCGCATTGGGGACCTTGAGCGCGCGTATGGCCTTTGTCGCCTCATAGCCGTCCATTTTCGGCATCTGCACATCCATGAAAATCATGTCGTATTTTTCCGGGGCGGCGGAAAACATCCGGACGGCGCTCTCGCCGTCTTCCGCGCAATCTATGTCCAATAGCGTCGGCTCCAGCAAAGTCACCACGATTTCGCGGTTGATTTCAATGTCTTCGACAAGCAAAATGCTCCGTCCCCCGAATTGGCCGAGTTCCGCCGGCTGGCCTCCGTTGGTTTCCTGCGGCGGCCGGCCGGCCGCTTCGTCGTCGGCGAGGCGCCTGGCCAAAATCGTGAAGGCGAATGTGGCCCCTTTGCCCAGTTCCGATTCGACCCAGATACTTCCGCCCATCATCTCCACTATGCTTTTTGAAATCGCGAGCCCGAGGCCTGTGCCGCCGAATTTGCTCGATGTGCTGCTCTCCGCCTGTTGGAAAGATTTGAACAGGCGGTTTTGCTGCTCGTCGCTGATCCCTATTCCCGTGTCGGACACCGATATTTTTACGGTGCAGATGTCGTTTTCTTCTTTTTGCAGCTGCGCGTCAATGCAAATGGAACCGTTGTCCGGGGTGAATTTCACGGCGTTGCCGAGCAAATTGGTGATCACCTGCGCCAGCCGCTGTTCGTCGCCGAACAGCGTTTTCGGGATGGCGCCATCTATGTTCACCGTCAAATTTTGTTTTTTATCCTCTATCCGGAAATTGTTTATTGTCACGGCCTGCTGGAGCATCGCTTCAAACCGGAAAGCCACCGGCGAGAGCTCGAATTTGCCGGCTTCGATTTTCGACACTTCCAGTATGTCGTTTATCACGCCGAGAAGATGCGTCGAGGCGGCTTCGATTTTGGCGAAGCACTGCAGCAGCTTTTCCGAGTCGGCGTAGGTTTTTCCGATCGAAGTCATGCCGATTATCGCGTTCATCGGCGTCCGGATCTCGTGGCTCATGTTGGCCAAAAATGAAGATTTGGCCTGGTTCGCCTGTTTGGCCGCCTCCAAGGCGAAATGCTCGGATTTCATGTCCTTCAATGTTTTTACCATGCAGTTCATGGGAATGTTGACATTGAGCGCTATTTTCCTCGCCATGTCATAGCATGAGTCGGAGCCGCACGCGCCGCAGTCGATATGCTGATTCTCATAGTCCGTTTTGTCCATTTGCTCAAATGCGTTTTGAATATCCTTTTCCCTCAGCTTCTGAAAGGTGACGTCGACAGGGTTGTATTTTCTCGTGAAGAGCGAAAGCTCAAATGTGTCGTCGTATTTTTGGTAAACTGCGTCAAAGTATTCTTTTTTCCTCTTGTCGGTGGCTTTTTTTCTGCTCTCGTCCATCGCTTTGTCTATTTCGAATACGCTTTTGTTGTGGGAGCAGGCGGGGCCTATGTTGCATCCCTCGTTGCAGTTGAGCACATCGTATATGTCGGGCAGAAAATCTTCGGGCTGCTCCGCGTAGGTGTTCAATTTTTCGTATATGTCATACCCTTCCGCTTTGGATATCCGCAAGCTCTTGCCCATGAAGAACTCGATATTTTCTTTCAATCCCCCGGGCATCGGGAACAAAGAGCCCATGCCGCTTTCATAATGGTCGAATCCGGTTTCTTTTTCCGGGAGCATGATGTCATTCGCCTTTATGTATTCCCAAAGATTGCGGAAGGTGACATTGTATTGCGCCAGTTTCGTGTTTTCAAATTCAATTGTCTTCGCGATGCACGGGGAAAGCGCGGCGAGACTGTCGGTTATGCCCTCATATTCTTTCATGTATATCGAAATGCAGCCCATCGGGCTGTGTATGGGCGACAGCCTTTTCAGCAAATCGGGGCGGTACATTTCGCAGTAGGTGACAATCGCCGGACACGGCTGGGTGATCAAGGGCGCGACCTTGCCCTGCTCGTTTCCCATCATTTCCTTCATGTGCCTTATATGCCCCCAAATGCAGATATCCGCGCCGAGCGAGACGTCGTATATCTTTTTCACCCCGATGCCTTTGAGATATGTGAACAGCCTTTTGTATTCCGGTATGTTCGTGCGGATGGAGGGGGCCGCGATCAGCGATATCGAAACACCGCCGGCCAGATCCTTGAAGAAGCGCTTCGTGTCGTCTTCGTAGTATCTCGCCCCATGCTTGCACGCGGAGACGCAGCGCCCGCAGCTGATGCAGTTTATGTGGTTCGTTTTGACTTTGATTTCGTCGTGCTCGTTTTTATAGGTTATGTTCGCCGTCTCCATCGGGCATTCCCTCACGCAGCGGTTGCAGCCCGTGCAGAGCTCCGTTTTTGTCTTGATCGTCTCCTTTATGTCCGTCCACTCTCTGTTTTTCGCATGGGTATTTTCGTTTTTTTGCAAGTATTTGGACAATGTCCCAAATACGAGGTCCATGTCAAGCGGTTTGCCTATATGCGCGTTCATTCCCGCTTCAAGGCATTTTTCGATATCGTCGCGGAAAACATTGGCCGTCATGGCGACGATCGGGATTGTTTTGGCTTTCATGATGTCGAGCTCCCGGATGCGGCGCGTGGTTTCCAGCCCGTCCATTTCCGGCATTTGCATGTCCATGAAAATCATGTCATAGCCATCCGGGTTCGCGCGGAACATTTCAAGCGCCTCGGCGCCGTTCGCGGCGCAGTCGATGATCAGCTCCGCCGGCTCCAGCAGCGCCAGCACGATTTCCCGGTTCAGCTCCACATCCTCAGCGAGCAACACGCGCCGGTTTTTGTATACCGAGGGGTCGGCATACGCTTTTGCGTGATTATCCTGCCCGCCGCCAATCGGGGAATGGCCGGCCTGGCCGGGTTTTTGGGCCGCATCGAGCGTTCCCAGCTGAACGGTGAAGAAAAATGTCGATCCTTTTTCAAGTTCCGATTCGACCCATATCCGCCCGCCCATCATTTCGACGATGCGCTTGGAAATGGCGAGCCCCAGGCCCGTCCCGCCGAACTTGCGGGAAGTGCTGCTGTCCACCTGCTGGAAAGCGTCAAACAGATGCTTCTGGTGCGCGGGGCTGATCCCGATGCCCGTATCGGATATTTCAAATTGGATGGAGCATGAAGCGCCGGTTTCATTTTCTTTATCTTCGGCGAGCAGGTGCGCGCCTAAGCAGATCACCCCTTTTTCCGGCGTGAATTTTACAGCATTGGACAAAAGGTTTGTCAGCACTTGGATCAGCTTTTGGTCGTCTCCCCGTAATAGGGCGGGAATGTTTTCGTTGATTGACAGGCGCAATTTCTGCTGTTTTTCGTGCAAGGGGAAATTTATGACATTCACCGCCCTTTTTATCGCGCTTTGAATGTCCATTTCCCGCACCGAAAGCTCTATTTTATTCGCCTCCATTTTTGACATATCCAAAATATCGTTTATGATCCCGAGCAAATGGATGGAGGCTTCTTCGATTTTATCGAAAGAATGGTTCTTCTTCTCGATTCCGGAAGCCAGCCGGCCTACGGATGTCATGCCCGTTATCGCGTTGAGCGGGGTCCTCATTTCGTGGCTCATGGTGTCGAGGAACGCGGATTTTGCGATTGACGCGGCTTTTGCCTCCTCCCGTTTTTCCGCCATTTCCTCCAGCATTTTTTCGAGCTGCCGCTTTTCATGCCGGTTGCGCATCAATAGCATCGCCAAAACCAGAAGTTCGGCGATGCCGATGATGATCCCCACTGCGATGGAAATGTTTTTCTGGATGTTCATTTCGACCATCGGCATTCCCAAAAAAATGATGGCGAAAACTTCGCCCTGGGCGTTTAGAAGCGGCTTATAGAAAGTCTTGTATTGCTCGCCGAGGATATCCGCGTCGCCGGAATATTCCTGTTTGTTGCCGATCACAATTTCCGCTATGTGCGGATCCAGCGCGGTTCCCACTATTCTATGCTCGTCTTTGGTGATGGTGGTCGCAATCCTCGTGTTTCCGAAAAACACCGTGACTTCGGAGTTGAAAAGCTTTTTCAGCTTATCGACCTCGGCATCCGTGTCAAATCTCACTCCCGCCGAAATCACCCCGACCAGCGCGCCGTCCGCATCATATACGGGCGCCCCTGTGCGTATCGAGACCCTCGCGAGAGTCCCGGCTTCAAAGCATGAGGACACTTTGCCGTTTAGAGCGTCTTGTATATTTTGCTGATCCAGAACCGAATCGCCGAAATGCTCCGACTCGTGCGTCCTCGCCAGCACGATTCCTTCGTTGTCGCATATTATGTAATTGTTGATCCGGTATAAGTCCATCTTTGAAGAAAAAAACTCCAGCAGCCGGTCGGTGTCGCGGCTTTTGATGGCTTCTATCGCCTGAGGGTCAAGAGCCACCGAGGTGGCGGCCGCTTCCGTGTTCGCCCTGCTGTCGTCGAGATAGAGATTCAGGCTGTTGATGTTCGCTATCAGTTTTTCGGTGATCAGGGTTTCGCTGAAGTCCGTGAACCGCATGAACAAAAAGACGATGAGCACGATGACCAGAATCACCGACACGATGAATATCGATATGATAGATCTGCCTTTGAAAACATTTTTAAACATAAATTTGATTACCCAATACAAAAAAAGCTTGAAGAAAAAACAAACAATAATTTTCGCATAATCGCATACCTCGCTCCATTGTTAGAGGTATCACCATTATACAACGTCAATTATTGTTTGTCAATAATCTTTTTTATGTTTTTGGGAGTTCAAAATCCGAAAAGCTCGTCTCTTCGGTTTTTTTGATCCGGTAATGATCCCGTGCATTATCTTCGGCTATATTTTCATATCGGGATTGGCCAGAAGTTCGCTTTTCAGGGCGCAGTAATAGCAAAACGTTTCGTAGGATATGTCGGGCGGGATAAAGTGGTCGATGTACGGTATGTACCCGCCCTCTTTTATCAGGGGCTGCACGCGCCTCAGCTCGCTTTTTGCCCCTGCGGCCCCCTC
>Ga0082212_10005535_pt1 | contig 17186 bp, 15 predicted proteins | sample TergutNt197P3_FD_71548 | JGI IMG/M metagenome (GOLD analysis project Ga0082212, IMG submission 71548) | Neocapritermes taracua P3 segment gut microbial communities from Petit-Saut dam, French Guiana - Nt197 P3 | ecosystem: Host-associated > Arthropoda: Insects > Digestive system > Gut ... | reverse complement strand
ATATTAGGTCACTACATCATGATTTCAGCATCTTCCATCAGGAAAATCAAGGGGTTTCGGGTTTGAGGAATTGTTTTTGAGGGGTTTTTGATGCATTTTGGGCAGGGTTTGCCGAAACTTGGGTTAGGTTGCAACAACATCAATAAAAAACAAGAAAATCCACATTCTGAATCCTGAATACTGAATACTGGATACTTGCGGTCGAAGGCCGCGTTAGTCCCTTACGGACGCGAAGCGTCAAAAAAGAACAAGAAAATCCACATTCTGAATCCTGAATCCTGAATACTGAATACTTGCGGGCGTAGCCCGCATTAGTGATATATAATGAAATGATAAAGTCTGACCATTTCTTCACATACAGAGGCCCTGCTATAACCCATGATGAAAAGGATCAATACAGGATCCTCTGCGTGAATGATTATCAGTTTGTGCCGGGTTCGTCTGGAGGATGTGACATCTTGCTCTCTACGAGAATCGGGAAGCGAGAAAACGCCAATGACCCAGAGGGTGAAGGCGATTTGCCGGAAAACGCGACGCTGGCAAAAGGATCCACCCGATTTACTTACAACGGGATCAACTATGTGCCTGTCGGCGGGTATTATGATTATCAGAGCAAGGCACAAAACCTATGTGGGAACTTCTAACAGAGACTAACGCGGTCATCGCCCGCACGGTGGTACAACCGAGAATCGTCCGCTGGCCGATTCCTCGGTCAGTGGTTAGTCGTCAGTCGTCAGTGGTTTGATGCAAAAGCAATAATGATCATAAACGCCCCAAAAACAATGTCGACTATGCCTAAAACAAACCCGGCCGTTGCCATCCCGCTCTTATTCCCGGTGCGCTTTACTTTCCTCCCCATAATAAGGGCAGGGATACCCAATCCAAGCCCGATAATACTAAAATAATAGGTTAAGCAACATATCAATCCGATCAGACCACATACAAAGGATCCATTAGCGACACCCGACTCATGCTGTTCTCTTGGTGCTTGATAGGGATATGGTTGCTGACCATAGTATGGCTGCCCATACCCCGGCGGTTGCCCATACCCCGGCGGTTGCCCGTATACCGGCGGTTGCCCGTATCCCGGTGGTTGCCCGTATCCCGGCGGTTGCCCATACCCCGGCGGTTGCCCATAGCTTGGCGGCTGAACATAGTCCGGCCACGGATTATTATTTGGCGGCTGGCTGAATCCTGGCGGTTGACCGCTGCTTGGCGGCTGAGCATCAATTTCTATCGGGACACCGCCTGAGGCTTGGATATCACCGGGCATCTGGCCACCACTTGATGTCGGAACACCACTTGATGTTTGGATACCACTGGGTATCTGGCCACCACTTGATGTCTGGACAGCGCCCGGCGTTTGGCTCGTGCTTGGCATCTGGCTGACACCGGAGATCTGAACGGCACGCGGCACTTGGTCGGCCCCCGGTACTTGGGCACCATTCGACTCTTTGCCGTCTCTTGATATCTGGCTCAGTGTCCATCCACTGCTGCTTGGTTTCTGGCTATTGCCTAGCTGTTGGCCGCTACTTGGCGGCTGTTGGCCGCTGTAAACTGTCTGACCACTTTTGATTTGTTGGCCGGGTTGCCCCGGTTCGGTTTGTTCTGTCACAGGTGACAGCCCTGTCACAGGTGACAGCCCTGTCACAAGTGACAGCCCCGCCCCACTCTGTTGTGGTTTTTTTTCCATCTGTAAAAACCTGCCGCATTTTTCACAAAACGCATTAGACTCTTCATTTTCGAATCCACAAAGTAAACATATCATTCTCGAATCCACCCCTTCTTGATTGCCCCTATTTTCTCCAACCCTTTCATCTGGATTGTATCACTCGGATCTTTCTGTCGCCGCCAAAACCTCTAAGGGAGAAACCCCGCTAAGAAGCAATGACACCAACTCCCGGTCACGCAGGAGATCCACAAAGAAAGCCTCTTCATCCGCTAAACAACTGTTGGCGGAATTGGTAATAACACTGAGATCTCTATACATAATCATATCCTCAACCCTAAGAACCGACAGATCCTCGTCTGGATTTTGGGAAACTGCCAAATCCGAAAGAATCGTTACCCCAAACCCCGTGGCAACAACTCTCTTTATGGATCCTACACTACCCAACTCCATAACCACTTTGAAGTCTCCCAATGACAGACCCCGTTGTCGTAAAAACTGCTCGAAACCCTTTCGGGTTCCCGATCCTAACTCTCTCAGAACAAGATTGGACTGTGCCAGCTCCTCCAACGATATTGACTCCTTTTGGGCCCACGGATGATTCTTGGAAATCACCGCCACCAGTTCATCCTGCCAAAAACTCTCCACATTTAAACCATGAAAATCCGCGATCGGCCCTTCTACCAGCCCAATATGAACCCCCCGTTCAAGAACCTCCCTCACAACGGATTCTGTGTTGGCAACCTTAACATGAAAACTTGTGTGCGGCTGCGCTTGCGCGGCATAGGACAGAATCCCCGGCATAAGGTAATCCCCAATCGTTAGTGTCGTACCAAGATGCACTTCTCCGTGCGGTTCTCCGGACAGCCGCCAGATCTCCCGTTGCACATTATCCAACATATCCAGCATATTGCAAACATACTTGTAGAAAACCTTCCCTGCCGGTGTGACCGTCACACCCTTATTGCTGCGAACAAAAAATTTAACACCATAATAGTTTTCGATGTTTTGGATCTGCAGGCTGATAGCCGGCTGACTGATATGCAATCTTTTCGCAGCTAATGTAATATTGTTGGTTTCAGCAACAGTTTTAAAAACAACAAACTCTTCCGCAAACATGAAATCTCCTACTTACTCGTTCGATTGTTCAGACTCATGCGAAACAAAATACCTATTACCGTAAGAAATCATGCGGCTCAACGGAATATAAATAATTGTAACATTAAATAACACCAAATGAACCATGAGAAGCGGATTGCCATGAGAAACAAGTGAAAAACTCAGCACCTGCATCATCATCGCGCGAGCACCGACAAAAGTCAGGTCTCCTCCCCAAAGCAGCAACCCTGTCATCAAGACAACAAAAGCCAGAATCAAATCAAAGAAATCCTGAATACTGAGACTTTTCCTCAAATCAGGATCGTTCATACGTTGAAGAATCAACGCCGCTCCCCCAAAAGTCGCCAGAGCGAACCCACAGGACCCCAACGGAATCGTCAAATAATAAATCAACCACGCCCCCACAGATCCGTGAGCGTCCACCGCCACACCCGCCAAAAGTGCCAACGCACCAAGAACCAAAAACAGCGTCCAAGCCCCTAACAACCAGATCCCTAAACGGAAACAAGAAGATAGCCACCAAAACGGTCTCCTTTTATCAAAAAACTTCTCATACCCCAACATCTCTTTAGCCATATCCCACACCATGTTTTTCAGCAGCCCAAAACGACTCTTTTCCGAATCCAACCTTGGATCCCCCAAAACACGGGGGAATCGCTCAACAAGACTATGTTTAGGCAAACGGGCATATTGCCAAGCTAAGCAAGCAACAAAAAATAATATAAGAAACATCAGCGCATACACAGAAACTCCCAACATCAACTCCATCTAAGGCACCCCCCTGTGCGATATTCAAGATTCGAGATTCGAGATACGATAGTCATCCAAAAACGTTTCAATTCAATTCTAACATACTCTATGAACAATTGACAATTGGTTCGACAATTAACTCCAATTAACGCTTACGATCAAGTATCAATTGTCAATTGCGAGAATTTTTCGATTTCCCGATAAACTTCGTGAAGCGTTAACCCGCGCTCCGCCGCAATCCTTCGGCAATCTTCATACTCCGGTTTCCCAAAAACTTTATCGTTCCTCACAGCCCACTTGATACGTACAAGCCCGTAAGGTGTCGCCATAACAGTCTCCCGGCGCGGCGCCACTGTCTTCTTGATCGTGTATGAACGCAACCCCAAGGTTGTGGTATGGGCCAACAAGACATCCTGAACTCTTTGAAGCGCCTGCAAGTCCGGGGTCAACACACTCACCTGTGAGGCCATTCGGCCCTTCTTCATAACAATCGGCGTCCTGTATACATCCGCCGCCCCCACCTCAAACAACCGCTCTTCCACATAAGCGAACCACTCCGGATTCATATCATCAATATTGGTCTCCGTCATATAAGCCTCTCTGACACCGGCCTCATCATCGGCGGCAGCGCCCAACCAAACCCGCAAAACATTGGGCACCTCCGCGTCATGGGTCCCCAATCCGTACCCCGCCTGTTCCGGCACAAACGCCGCCTTCGGTCTGACCTGAACCTCCAACCCCCGCAACAGGGCCGCCCCTGTCGGTGTCGTTGCTTCGAAGGGCATCCCCCCTTGGCGCACGTTAAACCCGCGTACCAACTCAGCCACCGCCGGCACCGGCACAGGCAGCCGGCCATGGCCGCATTCAGCGAACCCGCCGCCCAACTCCACCTCGGATACCCACAGAGCATCAGGCTTCAGCTCTTCCAAGCAAATAACACCACCCACAATATCCACCAACGCATCCACCGCACCCACCTCATGAAAATGAACCTGCCCGGCGGAACACCCATGAACCTTCCCCTCGGCATCCGCCAACACCCGAAAAACCGCCAAAGACTTATTCTTCAGCGTTTCAGTTAGATCCGAGTTCCCAATCAGCGTCTCAATATCCTCCAGATATCGTGCCGGCTGCTGTGTCTCAGTGGGATTCACAATCACCCGTGTCCCCGAAATGCCTTGCTTGACCCCACGTTCAATCCGCAATTCAAAAGCCTCATCCAACCCAAGCAAACTCAACCCTTGTCGCAGCTTATCCGGATCGACCCCCAGATCAAGCAACGCTCCCAAATTCATATCACCGCTGATCCCGGCAAAACAATCATAATACAGAATACGCATACATACACACCCCCTTAGTCGCTTAGGTTGCAACAACATCAATAAAAAACAAGATAATCAACATTCTGAATCCTGAATACTGAATACTGGATACTTGCGGTCGAAGACCGCATTAGGACAGTTCTCACATACTGCCACACGCCTGCCTGCGCAAAAATGCCGCATCATCGTACGCGGGTTTAGCGCTCAAAATTCTGCGCCAACCGGTTCTTTCTTACTTATGGTACACCTCATGGGCGCGGATCTTGCAGGCGCGATAAATCTGCTCCATAAGCATCAACCGCATAAGTTGATGGGGAAAAGTCAACGCCGAAAAAGACCACGTCCAATTCGCCCGCCGCCGCAAATCTTCGTCCACACCCAAAGACCCCCCAATAACAAAAACAATCTGCGCCGACCCGTGCAAAGCTCGATCATCCAGCAAAGCCGCCAGCCGCTCAGAACTCACATTCTCGCCTAACCGATCCAGAAGAACCACATAATCACTATCCTTAAGCCGCGCACGAATAACGTCACTCTCATGGCATCGAATTTGTTCGCAGACCTTGGATCCCGCTTGGGACGGAATCGCTGAATCCGGTGTCTCTGCAAACTCTAATCGAACATAAGCCCGCAACCGTTTCTCATATTCGCGAATACCTTCCAGTAAATATTTTTCTTTTATTTTGCCCACAGAAACAATCTTAATATGTAGCATAAGTCCTCCTTCGGCCTCCCTGCCACCATCCATTATCCCTAGTGTGTCTCTTCCCTAACGCGGGCTCTGCCCGCAAGTATCCAGTATTCAGTATTCAGTATTCAGTATTCAGAATGTGGATTTTCTTGTTTTTTATTGACGCTTCGCGTCCATAAGTTACTAAAGCTCGTTCTCCTTAAACAAAAAGACCCCTAAGCACACCGAAAGTAAGCAAATTGCGAGTGTCACAAGAAAGGGAGCCAACGCGTCTCGGGGGGCAACAGTGCCACCCAAGAGTGTGACTGAATTCGTAAAAAGCCAGTTCGGCGAAAACTTTGCTGTTGTCTTCCAAAAATCAAGAATCGGCAGCAAAAACAGCAGAGCAATAGGAATCCCTACAGGTCCCCCTGAAGACTTAAAGATCGTACTCAGGACAAAACCAACGCAGAGCAACATGATCCCATATAGCCACATACCCGTCACAGACAGAACCATATGATCCACCGGATCATCAGGAAAATAAAAAACCGTACAGGCCAGACAGACCCCGAAAGCCAACAAATAAGCCACGGTCCACACGCCCACACCGGTGGTCAATTTGCCCAAGGCTACAACCCATCTTGGCAAACCTCTGGCTGTGAGCAACGCCGCTGTGCCTTGTCGTTTCTCCCGAACCAGACCTGCCCCGAACATAATAATGATCATCAACAAACCCATTTGGCCAATATTGCTGAAAAATTGTGCGTACGAATCAACAGCCGTCGCTTCAGGCCAAGTCTGGGTCTCTCCCGACATTCCCGGCGTCATCTCGAACACGCTCTGCATGATAACCGGTGTAAAGATTGCCAGAAGCACACTCATGATGCTCAACGCCAGAAAAACGATCGCGACAATCAAAGCTTTCGAAGTACGCCACAGCTCAACCATCTCTTTATGCATAAAAACAGAGAAATACCTCATTGCCCTGTCACCTCCATGAATACATCTTCCAGACTCTGCTCCAACCGTTCCAACCGCCGCAACGGCAAACTGAGATCCGCAGCTGTTTTACAGATAGAAACAGCGGCCTCTTTCGTGTCCCGAGCCTCCAGAAAAAAAGTGGTATCCTTATCCACCACAACCTTAAAACCAGGCAATTGTCCCAACGAATCCAACAGATGACTTCTTGCGTCCTCGTCATACGTTTCAACCCGAATGCGCCCCGACATACTCATACTCTGGAGTTCACTGATGGATTTTTCCATTGCCAGGCAACCGTTGTTGAGAACCCCCACACGATCGCAGATGCGTTCCACATCCGCGAGAATATGGGTCGAAAAAACCACTGTAACCCGTTCCCGCAAATTGTTCAACACCTGGAGAACTTCAAGCCGACCCTCCGGATCGAGAGCACTGGTCGGCTCGTCACAGAGTATCAGCTTCGGGCTCCCAATGAGAGCTTGCGCGATGCCGAGACGCTGTTTCATCCCGCGGGAATAAGTCTTGATACGACGGTTAATTCCCTTCAGTCCCACCACAGCGATAAGCTCTTTGATTTGGACTGCCGCCTCAGCCGGAGTCACACCGGAAACCTTCGCGCATAGGGACAGATATTCTTTTGATGTCATATAGCCGTAGAACTCAGGCACATCCGGCAGATAACCAATCATTCTATTCACCTTGGTTTCCCCGAAACGAGCCGGTTGGCCAAAAACCTCAATCTCACCCCCATCTGATTTGAGCAACCCGGTAATAATTTTCATTGTTGTGGTTTTTCCGGCCCCATTTTTGCCCAAAAATCCGTAGACAGAATTCTCCGGCACATTCATATCCAAGTTAATAATGGCATGAACGTTTTTAAAACTCTTCTTTAATGACCGTATTGTAAGTGCTTGCATAGAATCCCCCCTGATTCGATGTTCGGAGTCCTGTGTATCGTATTCGGCCTTCAGCGATCTGTATGCGATTCTGTTTTCTTTTTGTTATCAACTGTCCGGTATTTCGTCGTCATCATCATCGTCGTCCACATTCTCATTTCGACCAAGGACAAAATAAAGCACTGGACCGATTAAGTTCACCAAAATAATGATAATCGCCCAGATAGCTTTGCTAAGGTATTTTGGCTGCTGACTTCTGATCAGATGGACCAATGCCGCGATCATGAGACCAAGCTCCAGAACGCTAAAAATAATAAGCAAGGGCAACATCCTCATCAGGGTTTCCATCGTTGAATCCAGCGCGCCGAAATCAAACCCTTCCATAACATAACCTCCTTTTTCATGAGTGCGTCATCATCTGCAGACCTCTACTTTTTCATAATCTTTCAAACAATCTGAACCCTGAGTCCTTACGGACGAACCTCACACCAGTATCATATCAATTTTAGAGCAAATGATCAAACCCTGTTTATTGATCCAAATAATGACAAAACTTTGGGAAGTAAAGCACAAGAAAAAAATCTCCTGCCGTTGTTCATGCGAAATAATTCTTAATCAAAGATCTTTATTTTTTTGAAGGATTTGTATCGGAAGAAACTTTTGAGAACGGTCATACTAACTGTGATTCGATTGAGAAAGATAGAAAATCGGATCTTGTGCGATCAACACAATATGATGCTGATATTTCAGCTCATAGCCATGATGAGAGGGATGAGAGGCAAACAGAGTACCGTTTATCTTGATAAGGATACAAGAGCGCGGCGTCAAAAAAGACCGATCCAAAGAGATTTAGAAATGGATCATCACTATTATCACTCTGGTTTCGTATCTCGCAGAGTACCACACGATTCCTTAAAAACTGAATAGAGAAGCTAAAGAGGTGTAACCGATGACAAAGGAACAAAAAAAGAAACTTCTCCAGGAACTGAAGATGGAAGTGGCCGCTGATCTGGGCCGCACAGATTTTATTAGAGAAAACAACGACCATTACAAGGGTGACCTCTCAGCACGCCAGAACGGGTCCGAAGGCGGACCGATAGGCGGCGAAATGGTCAAACGTATGGTACAGTACGCTAAACAGAATATGGATGGTTAACGGGCGATTCAATAACTGAATAGCGCCAAAACAGATCAGTGTTAAACTGAATAGCAACAAAACTGAATACCGTCAAAACTGAATAGTGTCAAAACTGAATAGCGACAAAACTGAATAGCGACAAAACTGAATAGCGACAAAACAGAATAGCGACAAAACAAAATAGAATTGCGCTCAGCAAAATAGAGATCATCTAGCAAATACCAGAGTTTCACATTTAGATATAATTAAGCGGGGCTTCGGTCCCGCTTTTTCCAAAACACTTTATCGCTGGTCTTAAGCGTGGTAGGGCAAGCGTAGCAGGGTTAAACCCGCGTTCTTGAATAGAGCTCAGACTTGAGTCCCACGAGCTGGATTTGGTCCTCCCGCAAGAAGCCACGGTCTTCTTGTGGGTTTTGCAAGACACTTTGAATAAAATAAAGACTCACAGGAGGGATATCCAACTTCAGGCATTCTTCCAATGTCAAGAAACCAGCTTGACTCACCTCATGATGATCGAGTTTCAGAATACCTCCCAATAAACGCATCAGAAATACGAAATACACGTCATGATCTCTTTCAGGGGTATCCGCCGGATAATCACGAATCCCCAGAAGGCTTACAGCTTCGGTGCTCAGACCTGTTTCTTCCAAAATCTCTCTGTGAACGGCCCCTTCTAGTTTTTCATCGACCTCAACATATCCCCCCGGGATACACCAGCGGCCGCGTCCGGGATCCTGGGCACGCTGAACGAGTAGCACTTTATTGCCGTCAACAAGAACACCGCCTACACCCAATGTGTTGCTGCCCCAACTGGTGTATTTACACAGAGGACAAGTCGGCCTGATTCTACCTGAGATATTTTGCTGTTTGAGCTTCGTTGAACATTTTGGACAATAAAGCACCCGGAGCGCCCCTCCTCAAAATCTGAGACCTACTTAAATCTAAACGCAGACATGACTCCATCACACGAATCGCGAACCTGCTATTTCGCCTTAACAACCCGCGACATAGACAGCGTCTCAACAGAATCAGCAACGGCATCTTTAACTGTGTCCCTAACAGTATCTATACACGTATCCTTAACTGTATCCTTCAAATTAATAATCACAGACTCTTTAGCCGGTTCTATCTCATCGGTCTCCGTTCTCCGACACTTCTCAAACGCGACGGACAACATCAGCTTTATCCTGTTTAACTGATTCACGTGGCTCGCTCCGGGATCGTAATCAATGGCCACAATATTGGCATCGGGATGCTGCCGTCTCAGTTCCCGCATGACCCCTTTGCCCAAAATGTGGTTCGGCAAACACCCGAACGGTTGCAGACACGCTATATTGTCTGTCCCACTTTCCAGAAGCTCCAGCATTTCCCCCGTCAAGAACCACCCTTCTCCTGTCTGATGCCCAAGATGGACAACTTTTTGCGCCAGCTTGGCTTTGTGGTAAATCGATCCGGGAGCGGTGAACCGGCTGCGTTTCAGCTGTTTCTTTAAATAACGGCGATACAGTTCCATATGCCAGATCAGAAACCTGTTGATCAGACTCTGTTTCCATGTTCCGCTGAGTTTTTTCGCGCTGTAAATACTGTTGTACAAACAATAGAGCAGAAAATCCAATAAGTCGGGCATAACCGCTTCAGCCCCTTCACTCTCCAGAACATCCACAAGATAATTATTGGCGAAGGGATGGAACTTAACAAGGATCTCCCCAACGATACCGACTTTAGGTTTCACGATATCGTTGATTTCAATGGCCGAAAAATCCCTGATGATCTGTCGGATATTGGCGTGTAGCGCGCGTTTCTTCATATCGGCGACAGCCACAGCTTGGCGGGTCTTGCCTATCCACGTGTCCAGAAGCTCATTGGTGGTATTGGGAACTCTTTCATAAGGCCGCACCGCCATGGTGAGTCGCATGAGCAGATCCCCGTAAATACAAGCGATAACAGCCCTTTTAATCAATCCGTAATTCATCGTCCAACCGGGATTCTTTTCCCAGCCCAAGGCATTGAGAGAGATGACAGGGATTTGCTCCATGCCGGCGTCTTTCAAAGCTTTGCGGATGAAACCCACATAGTTGCTGGCCCGGCAGCCGCCGCCTGTCTGGGTCATAAGCACGGCGGTTTTGTCCAGGTCGTAGACTCCTGATTTGAGAGCGGCCATGATTTGGCCGACAACAATAATAGTTGGATAACAGGCATCGTTATGCACATGGAGCAACCCCTGTTCCACCACATCCATCGCCACGTCGGGCAACACTTGCAGATTATAGCCTTCAAAACGCAAGGCTTCTTCCAGCACAGCGAATTGTATGGGCGACATCTGAGGGCAGAGGATGGTGTGCGTCTCACGCATTTTCTCAGTAAAAACCTGACGCTGGGACAGTTCATGGCGTTTCTCGGCTACGATTCCTTTGTCTGTCCGTTCCTGCATAGCCGCAAGCAGGGAGCGAACACGAATCCGCACCGCGCCAAGGTTGTTGATCTCATCGATTTTGATCAGTGTATAAGTCTTACGGTATTGCTCCAACAATTCATGAACCTGATCTGTGGTCACAGCATCAAGCCCGCAACCAAAAGAGTTAAGCTGAACCAACTCAAGATCATCCCTGGTGGTTACAAAATTGGCTGCCGCATAAAGGCGGGAATGATACATCCATTGGTCGAGAATCCGGAGGGGTCGGGGTGTTTTGCCCAGATGCGCGACACTGTCTTCCGTTAACACCGCCAGCCCGAAGCCTGTGATCATCTCCGGAATTCCGTGGTGGATCTCCGGATCGCTGTGATATGGCCGACCGGCCAGGACAATGCCCTTGCGCTTATTCTGAGCGAGCCAGGCAAGGGTCTCCTCTCCTTTGGCCCGGATGTCAGCTTTGCAAGCCAATCTTTCTGCGTAAGCTTTGTCAACGGCACGCCCGATTTCATCTTTTTTCAAGCCCAATCCTGACAGCTCTTCCAACAGGCGGCCTTTGAGTCGCTCCATATTGTCCATAGGCAAAAACGGATACAGGAACGTCATCCCTTCTTCCCGCAAAGCATCCACGTTGGCCTGAATCGACTGAGGATAAGATGTGACGACAGGACAATTGAAGTTGTTGTTGCTGCCGGGATCTTCCTTCTCGTCCCGGGGCAGACAAGGATAAAAGATCGTTTTGACGCCGCGTTCAACCAAATCAATCACATGACCGTTAATAAGTTTGGCCGGATAACAGATGGATTCCGAAGAAACCGTCTCCATACCCAGCTCAAAAATTTTCTTGGAAGACCGAGATGACAAGACAACCCGGAACCCCAGTTCCGTAAAAAATGTAAACCAGAAGGGGTAATGTTCATACATATTCAGCCCCCGAGGCAACCCGATTTCCCCGCGGGGGGCTTTATCCCGAGCCAGTGGCTTGTAGGCAAACACTCTTTTGTACTTATAGTCAACCAGATTGGGTATGGACTCGGTTGCCTGTTCGGCGCCGCCGCCCCGTTCGCAACGGTTCCCCGTAATTAATTCTCGATTCCCGGGAAACCTGTTAACTGTCAACAAACAGTTATTGCCGCACAACCCGCAATAACGGGTCTCACTGACCGCCTGAAAATCCTGCAGATCCGCACCCAACAACATCTGTGTCGTTTCTCCCGGCACATAACCGGCTCTGGCCACCAAAGCGGCACCAAAGGCCCCCATAATGCCGGCGATATCGGGGCGGACAACCTCGTTGCCGGTGATTTTTTCGAAACTTCGCAACACGGCGTCGTTGTAGAAAGTTCCGCCCTGGACAACAATCTTCCTGCCTACCTGAGCCGCGCTGTTGAGACGAATAACCTTGTAAAGAGCGTTTTTCACCACAGAATAGGCGATGCCGGCGGCAATGCTTCCGATAGGCGCGCCTTCCTTCTGAACCTGTTTGATCTTTGAATTCATGAAAACCGTGCAACGGGTGCCCAGATCAACCGGATCGGCATAAATCCCTTTTTGCACAAATTCCTCAAGAGGAATCCCCAAAGATTTGGCCAAAGTCTCAATGAAAGACCCGCACCCCGAAGAACAAGCTTCGTTGAGCATGATGTTGTTAATGACACCGTCGCTGATCTGCATACACTTCATATCTTGGCCACCGATATCGAGGATAAAATCCACGCCCGGCAGGAAATACTCCGCGCCCTTAAGATGCGCTACGGTCTCGATTTCGCCATGATCGACTTTCAAAGCAGCTTTAAGCAAAGCTTCGCCGTAGCCGGTAACCACCGCCCGGCCGATAGTAAGATTCTCCGGCAAATATTCGGCCATGTGCCGCAGCGCCTTCACTGTTGAAAAAAGCGGGCTGCCGTCGTTGCTGCCGTAATGGGAATATAACAGCGCCCCATCCTCATCAATCAACGCCAGCTTCGTTGTCGTCGATCCCGCGTCGATCCCCAGGAAACACGTTCCCCGCACCTGGCTCAATTCTCTGCGAGTCACCCGGCTCCCCCCGTGTCGCAAGGTAAAAGCCTCATAATCAGCGGCATCGGCAAACAAAGGTTCCAGATGGGACCCCTCACTCTCATTATTATGCAAACTGTCCAGACGACTCATAAGGTCGGACATAGTGATAAGTTCGAATCCCGAGCTTGCGAAACACGCTCCCAGAGCCACAAACAGTTGAGCGTTATCCGGAAAAATAATATCCTCCGGTTGGAGATTCAGCGTCTCAACAAACCGCTCCCGCAGTTGGGGCAAAAAGTTAAGAGGCCCGCCTAAAAAAGCGACTTTGCCGCGAATCGGCTTGCCGCAGGCCAACCCGGCAATAGTTTGGTTAACAACAGCCTGAAAAATCGATGCCGCGATATCTTCCTTTGCCGCGCCTTCATTAAGCAGCGGCTGCACATCCGTCTTCGCAAAAACCCCACAACGGGAAGCGATAGGGTAGATGACCTTATGGCGCCCGGCCAGTTCGTTCAACCCTTGGGCATCGGTTTTGAGCAACGTAGCCATTTGATCGATAAACGCCCCTGTGCCACCCGCACAGGTTCCGTTCATGCGCAATTCCGGCGCGTCTCCAAAATACGTGATTTTGGCATCTTCACCACCCAATTCCACCGCCACGTCTGTCTCCGGCGCAAAACGGCGCACGGCTTCGCTGCAAGCTATCACTTCCTGGACAAAAGGAATATTTAATTGAGCTGATGTGGTTATACCGCTGGATCCGGTCACTGTCATCGAAATACGCATCTCCGGAAATTGTCGGCCAAGATCCTCCAGCAACTTATGCACCGTGCTGCTCACATCAGAGAAATGGCGCTGATAATCGCTGAATATCATCGTATCCGACTCGTCCAACACCACCACTTTCACGGTGGTAGAGCCCACATCAAGACCCACTTTTAGTAAATTCAAATCCATTCACCTCATAGTATTGTTGTCGACCTCTAGCCTCAGTTCTAACTTCTGTCTTCTTGTTCACAATATTATATCGTCATGTTAATTTTTTAGTTTAATTACCGTCAGCTAATGCCTTATAAATTCTAGCATCTTCCACTGGCAAAGTCAATAATCGCCTCATTCGAATTGTCATTTGTCCATTGAAATGCTATGATAATCATGTCATAGACCAGAGGAGAAAATCAATGCCGACATTGGAAGAAAAAATACTAAGGCTTAAAAAAGAAAAAGACGCGCTAATCCTGTCACACTATTACCAGCGTCCCGACATACAAGCCATCGCAGATCATGTCTGTGATTCTTTCGAAATGGCGCGGCGCGCCTCGTTGGCTTCTGCCAAAATCCTCGTCATCTGTGGCGTGCGCTTTATGGCAGAAAGCGCTAAAATCCTTAACCCGGACAAAATTGTACTGCTCCCGACTGCAGATGCCGGATGCCCTATGGCCGATATGATCTGTCCTGAAGACATCCTCTCCTTGCGTCAAAACCACCCGGAAGCCGCCGTGGTCTGTTATATCAACTCCGCCGCATCGGTCAAAGCTGTCAGCGATATCTGCTGTACCTCCTCTTCTGCCCTCCGTATTGTCCGTGCTCTGCCCCAGAGGCAGATCATTTTTGTGCCCGACCAAAATCTCGGGGCCTATGTAGCCAACCAAATTCCTGAAAAAGAAATCATCCTGTTCCCAGGCTTCTGCCCCATCCACAACGACGTCACTGTCGAAGACGTTTTATCCGCCCGGCGCGCTCATCCCCACGCTCAAATGCTCATGCATCCGGAATGTCGTCCGGAAGTCCTCGCTTATGCCGATTATATCGGCAGCACATCAGGTATTATCGAAACCGCATTAGCCTCTACGGCTCGCACCTTCATCATCGCCACAGAAAAAGAAATCGCTGATGGACTCCGGAAACTTGCCCCTGAAAAAGAATTCTTTACAATTACGAACCGATTCCTTTGCCCCGACATGAAAAAGACCCGCCTCAAGGATATCATTGAAAGTCTTGAAACACAAAAACATGAAATCAACATGGCTCCCGAAGAAATCACCGCCGCCGCCCAGAGCCTGGAGCGCATGGTAGGTGTGAGGTAACGCGTATGCGCACAACACAATTCAAAGACGTCAGACAAACCATTGTCATCATGGCCACAATTGGCGGGGTGGCTGCTGTCGCAGGGTGTTTTGTGTCTCTCCCGGCAGCACTCATTGCTCTTTTACTAACAAGCGCCTTGATTTGTGTATTCCTCGCGTACACACGCCGTCGCCAGCAACAAATTGGTTCTTTGTGCGACCTCATTGAAATCACGCTCCAGACCAGCAAAACCATCAGCAACGTATTCCATATTGCTTACGAAAAAGACGAGCTTTCCACGCTATTTTTGAGTATCCAAAACATGTCCGATACGCTCCATCAACATAGCCTCCACCGACACCAAGACAAAAAGTACATAAAAGATTTTATTACCAACACTTCCCGCCAACTGAGAATCCCTCTTACCTCCATCAACATCGTTGCTTCCTTCCTTGCGTCCGGAAATCTATCCCCCGACCGACAAAACGAGCTGATCCAGGAACTGAACTTCCTTCTGGATGCAACCAATCAGCTTATCACCACACAACTCAAAACTGTCCGCATTGACGCAGGCACAACGAAGCTCAAGCAAGAACCCTTAGATGTCCACGCGGTCATTGACAAAATCATCAAACACATGGCCGACCTTCTCGGAACCAAGAGGATTACCCTCAAAATCGATCCCAAAGAACCCACGACAATCCAAGGTGACGAACCCTGGCTCACCGTAGCCCTGAGTAATATCATCAGAAACTCCCTTGACTCCCCGGGGACCAGCCAAATCGAAATCGAGGTCGTCCATAGCCATGCCGTCACTGAAATTCACGTGAAAAATGACGGCAAATGCTTAGATCATCAATCGCTCCCCCAACTGTTCGATAATAGTTACCGAAGCAAAACCATACAAGAACTCAACCTCAATGCCGATCTGACTCTGAGCCGTATGATTATATCCCACCACAACGGCATCGTCACTCTCGAAAACCTGCAAAGGGGCGGGTATTGCTTTATCATTAAATTTTATCACCCCGTCAGATAATCAGATAATCACTTCGCTGTCGTCTCATAACCTCCGGCAGCATACTTGGGCTTCTTGGCAAACATGTGACGAGCTTCAATGAAACGCACAGTCCCTGTTAGGCCGCGCATAACAATCGTATGCGTCTTCGCGCCGCCGGGGAAAAAGGTAATCCCATTCAGAAGAGGCCCTTCGGTAATACCGGTTGCGGCAAAAAAGATGTCATCCGTGGTAACCAGGTCTTCCATTTTCAGCAATTTGTCAACTTTTTCAACACCAAGGGCTTTCGCCCGTTCCACATCGTGTTCATCCTCAGGCCAGAGCCGTCCCTGCATTTCGCCGCCCATGCAACGCAATGCCGCTGCCGCCAGTACACCTTCCGGCGCACCTCCAACACCCATCATGACATCTACGCCGCTTCCCTCAAACGCACAAGCCACTGCCGGCGCCACATCACCGTCACGAATCAGGCGAATACGAGCGCCGGTAGCCCGTACATCCTCAACAAGTTTTTCATGACGTTCCCGTTCCAGGATCACCACGGTCAAATCCGCCAACTCTTTGTTCAGAGCTTTAGCCACATTAGACAGATTCTCCGACACAGGCGCGTCCAAGGAAATTTTCCCGGCTGCCGACGGCCCCACAGCGATCTTGTCCATATACATATCAGGCGCATGCAACAGTCCGTGTCGTCTGGCAATAGCCACCACCGCGATAGCCCCGGGCAACCCTCCCGCGACCAAATTAGTTCCTTCTAAAGGATCCACAGCCACATCAAGCTGAGGCCCATACCCCGACCCAACGCGTTCACCAATATATAGCATCGGAGCTTCGTCCATCTCACCCTCGCCGATAACAACAGTCCCTTTCATATTTATGGTATCAAAAACAGCCCGCATAGCCTCCACGGCTGCGTCATCTGCCGCGATTTTCTGACCACGGCCCACCCACCGGGCACATGCCAAAGCCGCAGCCTCAGTCACCCGAGCGAATTCCATGGTTAATCCTCTCTCCATTGACTCGTTATACTCGACCATCTTGATGCCTCCTCTTTTCTTTAACGCGGGCTCTGCCCGCAAGTATCCAGTATTCAGTATTCAGTATTCAGTATTCAGAATGTGGATTTTCTTGTTTTTTATTGA
>Ga0082212_10005534_pt1 | contig 17189 bp, 18 predicted proteins | sample TergutNt197P3_FD_71548 | JGI IMG/M metagenome (GOLD analysis project Ga0082212, IMG submission 71548) | Neocapritermes taracua P3 segment gut microbial communities from Petit-Saut dam, French Guiana - Nt197 P3 | ecosystem: Host-associated > Arthropoda: Insects > Digestive system > Gut ... | reverse complement strand
GACCTGCACTATAACAATGCCTTGTTTGAACTTGGTGGCTTCGGCGATAGCCGGTGTATCTTCGGTATTGAAACCGGTATAGAGGTTTCCTTCTTTATCTGCTGTATAGGCAACTATTAGAGCCACTCGCGGGGTGAGATCCATAAAATACCGACCATAAAGTTCTAAATAAGTATGAATAGCTCCAATTTCCAGTTTGCCTTCCTTTATATACTGCGAGAGCCGACCGGCTTGTGGGCCGGAAAAAGAGAAATCGACCTTTTTTGCTATGCCTTTTTTAAACACATCTAAATGACTATCTAACGAAAGCACCGACTGCACCATATGTAAATCATGTACTTGAGCAGGGTCTACTTTACACAGACAATCGGCTAAAAAATCGGCTTGTTTTTGATTATTGCCCTCAAGATTAACTTTATCTCCCGGTCGAATAACCGCTTCCAGTAACTTTACCGCATCTGCTGCCGCTACAACTTTTCCTTCTTTTACCAACGGTTGAGCAGCGGCTAATCTGGCTCGTGTATCTTGTATCAAGGTGTCCCAAGCCAAAACAGTTTCTGTGGCCATAACATTACCCCTTTCTAAGACGGGCTTTGCCCGCAAATATACTATACAACCAAAAAGATCGTGGCGATGAACACGCCGGCGGCAATAGCTGTAACAATAACGCCGCAGATATTAGCGCCCATAGCTAAGGGTAGGATCATAGCAAAAGGATTTTCCTCTCCTGCTGCATGTTGCGCCAGCTTAGCTGTGGTGGGCACACAAGAAACTCCGGCTACGCCTATTACGGGGTTGAAATTTTTCTTATGAACTAAATACATGATCCATCCTGCCCCTAAACCTCCTACTGCAGAGATGGCTAGGGCAGCCATGCCGAGTATCAGTATCTTACCAACAACAGGATTTAGTATGGTAGAAGCTTCGCAGAGCGTTCCCAGCAACAGTCCCAGTAGCATCGTAGAGGTATAAGTTATTGTATTTTCAAACAATTCCTGATAAGGTAAAATCTTTGCTTCTTTGATAGCCATGCCCAAGAAAAAGGAAAGAAGCAGTGGCGCAGCTACCGGCAAGAGCAGGCAAAGTACTAAAGCTATGATTAAAATAAAGGTAAACTTAGTTTTTTGCGACACCTCGGGAGCATAGGCTTCTACGTCAATACCGCGATACTTTTTGGGTACCAGCAGCTTGATAATGTAAGGATATCCGTGTCAATTGACGGAATAGCGACCCGGCAAACCGTTTCGGACAGTACAGGATATTATGGATTCTTCATGGACATAGACGAACTGCCCATGATGTATTCAAGGGTTACAGGCTATAAACCGTCTTTGGTCGATGTGCCGCCAAGCGGATCAAAGCAGTTTGCTGATTTCCAGTACGATGTTCAGTTGCATCCGTCCACCATTTTACCGGCAACCATACAACTCTACAATATAGTTTCAGGAAGTCCTGTTTCTGAACGGGGAATCATCTGCTACAACTATGATGGCGAAGAACAGATTCTGCGAACCGACGCATCGGGGGCATTTAAACTGCTGATGCAGGAAGACCAGCACGAATATTGGATATCTTTTCCCGATGGGGCTTTTCTGTCAGAAAGAATCATGCTTAATGAAGAACAAAAATTATACACTATGGCTGTACAGCCGCTCGACGGTAATTTATTTTCCGAATGGCTGCTTTTCAAAAGGGGCAGTATGGAGGCCACCGAGATGTCGCAGGCATTGATACCGTATATTGCAGCCGTTATCCAAAACAATCCGGGCATGATATTTCTCATTGAAGGCTTTCGCGATACCGGATTCGAATCGTTTCAACAGAACCTGGCCATACAGCGTGCCGAGTACATTGTCCGGCGATTGGTGGATGAAGGCGTAGATATACGCCAGTTAGAAGCCTCGGCAGGCGCCGAAAATACGGTTGAGACCGAAGAAGAAGACGTCAATCTGCGACGTGTAGAAATAAAAATTAAAAGATAATTGAAAAAATCAATTTTGGCACAGTATTTGTTATTGCATTTTTTAGTTTCATAGTAGCAGTAGTTTTTCTCATAAGTTAGTAGTTGTAAATGTTAGTAATTTGAAAGAGCCGTTCGTGAGAATCGCTCTTTTTTTACTTCCGCGATGCGCCACCCAAAAACGAATAACCGTCAGATTATTTGCGCGTTGCAAAAGTAAAATCCGTTAAAAATTAATTCCAAATACAAAAAATATGCCATTTTGAGCGGGGGCAACGATTAGTTCTGCAAAAACAGGAAGCGCATATTCGGCGGATGGTCGCAGTTCTTTTGTCGCTTTCACTGATATGGTTGCCACATCAAATTGATTACTGTACATTCCCTTCCATGGCGAAACGCCAATACCTGCTTCGATGTTAACATCTCTGACAGAAAATGGAAAACATGCCGAAATATATGTTGAAAAATATTTTTGTCCATTTTCGTTTACATCTTCGTCGCCTGCAAATAACGTACTTATTTCAAGGGATAACGGAAATTTTTCGGGAAAAGTATAACCCAAACTGCCTTCAAAAAGATGATTGCCTTTGTTTCTGAAATAGGGCGCTTCTTCGTGCATCATCCAATAATCTGCAAAACCAATTGAAAAGCCTTTGATTTCATACGCAATAAAAAAGTCAATTTCTTTCTCGATGGTCGAAAAGTCTTTGCTTCCCCATGCTCCAACGGTTATGCCATAAGCCGAGAGGTTCATGGCGGGCTGTATACTGGGCCCTGCCAGATACCAGCCTCGCCATACATAAGAACTCACCAGGTCTGCACCAATGTCAAAGATCAGTTTTCTTTCGCTATTATCTTCCTGACCGTATGCGGTAAGGGTTATCGCTAAAAGTGAAATAATTGTTATTGTTTTGAAATTCATGATTGATTTTTGAAATGAAGTGAATGATGATTTTTAGTTGCGGTATGAACATTTACTTATTTGCATGAAAAATTTTGAGGACAATAACTGAAGCATCTTCCGCAATCGACACATGCGGCATGGTCTATTTCATACAGTTTTCGCGTGCGTTTCACAGAAAGTCCTATCAATGTCAGCCCGATAACCCATCCGATGAATGCTCCCGCCACGGTGGAATAAAACGAAAATTCAGCACGGATGCTGTTATACTTTTGCGTTAAATCTTCAATAGTTCCCCCCTGCCCGTAAAACGCTTCCAAATCAATGGAAAGCGCCTCTTGAGTTTCAGGTTTCAGGTTTAAAGTTTCAGGTACAGTATTCAAACCTGAAACCCGTAACTCAAAACTCAAAATTTCATCGTACAAACGTACATCCTTGTGAACACGGCTCAATTCATCACTAACGTGTCGCATCAGCAATGCCCCTGACAAAATCATGAGCGGCAACACTGTAAAATACAATAAAATCCGCCTGACGCCCTGCGCCCTGCTCTCTTTTAGCTTATTGTCATAAGGAGGCTTAATCGCATCCACCGGACAGGCATTATGGCACAGGTCGCAGTTGATACAGGTTTGTTTGGTCAGTTCTGTTTTCCAAATGGATACACGCGAGAAAAGACCGAGCAAAGCGCCATACGGACAAAGAAACCGGCAAAACGGACGCCCTGTAAAGATGGCTGCCACAAGGAGCAATATTCCAAACATGATGAGCGCAAAATCGCCGCCCATCCTGAATATACCGACAAACGGATCAAAACGGCAGATGATGAAACGGCTCTGCGTCACTGCAAACAGTACGGCAAAGATGAGATAGATCCATGGAAAAATTCCCAAAACGGAAGTAACCGCCCTGGAAAGCCTGTAATTCCTGATGTTGACCAATTCCTGCAATGCACCGAAAGGACATACGCCTGCACAGAACACCCTGCCAAACAGAAAGGCAAACAGAACAGGCAACATGAAAAAGAGCAAAACGGAAAGCGGCATAACATATGTATTGTCCGCCAATGCCAGCGCCACATTTTGTATCGCCCCGATGCTGCAAACACAGCCTTTGCGGAAAAAACCAAAATAAGCCACCGAAACAACCGAAACCCAGATAACCGGCTTTCTGATGCGTTTTTTGACAACCGCCCAGGCCACAAAACTCATCAACGCCGTCAGCAGAATGATATCGACGGTTGTCCAAAGTATCTCGTTCGGAACCGCATAGTGTATTTCAGGATACTGGTATCCCGATTCAAAATCCGGTTTAGGAAACCTGTCCTGGGCAAATACCTCCATGAAAAACACAAGAAACAGAAATATGAATAATAACTTTTTCACCTGCATCACTAATCATTAACCACTAACCACTAACCATTCTCACAGCCCCCTTATCCGCCGAACTTACCATCGAAGCATACGCTTTCAGGGCATTCGATACTTCGCGTTGGCGATGCGGCGGCGTATAAGCCTTGTTGCCGCGCGTCAACTCTTCTTTGTGGCGATTGGCTAATTCCTCATCGCTCAACAAAACGTTGATAGTCCTTTCGGGGATATTGATTTCAATGAGGTCGCCGTCGCGAAGCAGACCGATTGCGCCACCTGCAGCCGCTTCGGGCGAAATATGCCCGATGGATAAGCCCGATGTGCCGCCTGAAAAACGCCCGTCGGTAATCAGGGCGCACAACTTGCCCAGATGCTTCGATTTGATGTACGACGTGGGATACAGCATTTCCTGCATACCCGGTCCTCCTTTGGGGCCTTCGTGCGTGATGACCACCACATCGCCTGCATTAATTTCCCCGCCAAGAATACCGTCGCAGGCTGCCTCCTGCGAGTCGAAAACTTTGGCAGGGCCTTTGAAAGTCATCAGACTGTCGTCCACGCCTGCCGTCTTGATCACGCAACCGTCCCTCGCGATGTTGCCCTTCAGTATGGCTAATCCGCCGTCTTTGGAATATGCGTGCGCTGCGTCGCGGATACAACCGTTTTCTCTGTCTAAATCCCAGCTGTCAAAATATTTTTCGTGAGAACCCATAACGAGGCTAAACTTCTGTGCAGGCGCTTCGGGTTTTGTATTCGTAATTTGTAATTCGTAATTTGTAATTGCAGAAGCCAGATTCATCCCTTCCACGCGGTTTACCGAAGTATCCACCAATCCGGCGCGTGCTAATTCACCCATGATGGCTATGACTCCTCCGGCGCGGTTTACGTCCTCAATATGATACTTTTGCGTGTTGGGCGCCACTTTACACAAGCAGGGCGTTTTCCGCGAAAGCGCATCAATATCGTCCATCGTGAAATGAACTCCGGCTTCGTGCGCTATGGCTAATAAATGCAATATTGTATTCGATGAGCCGCCCATTGCGACGTCAAGCGTCATGGCGTTGAGGAAAGCGGCACGGGTAGCAATGCTGCGCGGCAAAACCCCCTCGTCGCCGTCACGGTAATATTTATATGTGTTGCGCACAATAATCCCGGCGGCATCCCTGAACAACTGCTTACGGTTGACGTGCGTAGCGACAATCGTTCCGTTACCCGGCAGGGCGAGGCCGATGGCTTCGTTGAGGCAGTTCATCGAGTTGGCTGTGAACATACCCGAACACGAACCGCAAGTAGGGCAGGCGGCTAATTCGAGCTGCTGTAATTCGTCGGCGCTTACGTTTTCGTCGGCGGCTTTCACCATCACGTCAATCAGGTCGTAGCAGCCGTCGCCAATTCTGCCGGCTTCCATCGGGCCGCCCGAAACGAATACCGCAGGGATGTTCAGGCGCATGGCGGCCATCAACATTCCCGGAGTAATCTTGTCGCAATTGCTGATGCAAATCATCGCATCTACCTTATGGGCGTTGCACATATATTCCACGCTGTCGGCAATCAGATCGCGCGACGGCAGCGAATACAGCATCCCGTCGTGCCCCATGGCAATGCCGTCGTCGATGGCGATAGTGCTGAACTCGGCGGCAAAACAGCCCGACTTTTCGATTTCCGCTTTCACGAATTGTCCGATGTCATGCAGGTGAACATGCCCCGGCACAAACTGCGTGAACGAGTTCACAACCGCGATAATGGGTTGGCCAAACTGTCCGGCTTTCATGCCGTTGGCGCGCCAGAGGCTTCTTGCTCCGGCCATCCGCCGGCCTTGAGTGCTGGCGGCGCTACGTAATGGATTTTTCATGTCAATAATGCAAAACACTCCATCTACGAAGTTTCACACTGTTATTTCTTATCGAGCGGAAAACGAGGTTCGAACTCGCGACCCTCAGCTTGGGAAGCTGATGCTCTACCAACTGAGCTATTTCCGCTTGTTTGAGGGTACAAAGATAATGATTGAATTTGAATCTGCAAATTCAATCATCAGGAGCAGAAAAAAACATTTTTCTTTTGTAACTCTTTTTTCTTTCTTGCGTATAATATGACAAATAACTTAGAATAACTCTTTAGATATTCCACCGTTTTTTAATAAATCTTTTAAGGATGAGGCAATTAAAGATTTCTCAACAGGTAACCAGTCGTTCTGAAATGTCATTGGACAAATATTTGTCGGATATCTCAAAACTGCAACTTATTGCTGTTGAGGATGAAGCCGCTTTAGCCAAACGTGTCAAGGAAGGAGACAGGCAGGCGTTGAAACAAATAGTGCAGGCTAATCTTCGTTTTGTCGTTTCGGTTTCCAAACAATATCAGAATCTTGGATTAAGCCTTCCTGACCTGATTAATGAAGGCAACATGGGGTTAATCAAAGCAGCTCACCGTTTTGATGAAACGCGGGGTTTCCGGTTTATTTCATATGCGGTTTGGTGGATCAGGCAATCTATCATACAGGCATTGGCCGATCAGTCGCGCACCATCAGACTACCGGCACATCAGATCAGTATTCTAAACAAGATATATAAAGCTGCAACTGTTTTCGAACAGGAAAATGAACGCGAGCCGACCATTGTTGAACTTTCTATTGAAACCGACCAGAACATTGACGAGATCAAATCTTTAATAGCTGCAGCCAATCAGGCGATATCGCTCGATGCACCTCTCGGACAGGAGGATAATTCCTGCATGAGCGATATGTTGCCCGACAGCATCAATGCAAGACCTGACGAGGGATTGGAACGCGAATCGCTATGTAGCGAAGTAGATCGCGCCATCAATTCCCTGCCTCATCGCGAAGCAATGGTCATACGTCTTTTCTTCGGGTTAAGCGGTTACCCGCAACATGCAGTTGAAGATATCGCCGACCGCCTGGATATTAGTTCAGCCCTGGTACGACGGCTGAAAGACAAAGCATTGAAACGACTTCGTACCGCCAAACGGGTAAAAGTGTTACAGGGATACCTCAATTAAAGGAACCAGAATGAAATTCCGAACGACAGCCCCAGCATATTGAGCCGGTTGCCTTCGTAATTTTTTGTTTTTACAATGTTATGATTGAAATAATTGGTATATGTTTCGGAAAAACCGGCGCGTGTAAAAAACTGTGTGTATTCGGCACCAAACAGAAGATCGAGTTTCGGTGAGATTTCACAGGCAAAACGTAACCTGCCGGTGAAGTAGCCGAGAACGGCAGGGTTGGGATTGTATTCTTTCTGTCCGAACCATTGATAGAGTGCTGTGTATTGCATGTTGGAATCATGCTCTTTGAGTACGGCTTCACATGTTGGGGCCTGTATGGTCATAAAGCCGGCACCGAGACAGGGAGATACAGATAATTTGCTGGTAGCAAAAAACTTCCCGAAAAGTCCAAAAGTCATCTTGAAATGACCAGTGGCTGACTGGTATCCATCCTCGACTGTTATCTCTTTGGTATAAAATGGAATACCAGTAAAAAGGGTGGCTTGTGCAGCAGGATCAGAAAGTCCGTTGCACGGCGCAGGCATAATACCTACACCCATATCGAAAAAGAGCCCAACCGGTCTGACGATATATACATTGAACGCTACACGCAGATCGGTAAAAGAGGAAGTGCGCGGTAGGCGGTCGGATGCAAATTTAATCCTGTTCCAGTCGTTGAGGCCGAAAGATTGGGCAATCTGAAAGTCGAACCATGCATTTCTATCCTGCGGAGTGTCCTCCTGGGCATTGATCAAAACAGAACACATCAATAGAAGTGTGGATAACAATGAAATTTTCTTCATGGCTAATAGAGTTTTATCAGTTCCGTATCATATTCATATCTATCACCATTGTTGTTGGTGTATACCACCTTAAACGAATGATCACCCGGATCAGGAGCCACTAAAAGCACAAAACCTTCGTTAATGCTTGCAGGAAGGTAAGTTATCTCCTTGAAGTATTGTGATACGTTGGCGCCCACCGGATTGCGGCTGTTGAAAACCGTATTGCAGTATATCCGCTTGGTACAGGTGTTGACTATGTTTTGGTAGCGATTACTGCCGGCTTTAACGGGGCCGGTGATTGACTGGTCGCCGTCGGGATCGGAATTGTCGGTAACCCAGCGGACGCCTATCATGTAAGCTTCCTTTTTGACAGGCTCGGTGGTGGTAAAGGGGTAGTGCCCTTCATTGTTCACGTTGACTGACTCAATACCTGCCAGATAGACAGGGATCACCGGATCGTCCCAGTAGTCAGGATTAGATTTCGAGCATCCCACTGCACAGAGCAGTAGTGCTGCGGCAACAAAGATTTTTCCCAGTTTTTTCATTTTTTATCTTATTTATATTCATCAATATCTATCTCTTTATTTAAGATGTAAAAAAATCAAAACGTTGCGTCAAAAAGAATTTTTTTTTTAATTTTTTATGCAAAATGAAGAACAATCTCTGTCATATCAGGCCCGACGACCAGTGGTAAAACAACAGTAGCAGCGCATTGTGCCTGTCGGAATGACAGCGAAATCACCAGCGTCGGTTCCCGGCAGGTATATCGGGGGATGACTGTCGGTACGGGAAAAGATTATGCTGACTATAACATGAGTACGGGGAAGTATTTTTGGCGAGCATTTGCGGAAAAAAAGAACTATGCCCAAAATTTTGTAAAAATAAAAAAGAAAACTATTTTTGTAACCTCAAAAAAATAAATATTTTTAATTAAATTAATTCATTAATAGTCATTTATGTTAAAACATTACGAGACCGTTTTCATTACCACTCCCGTTTTGTCTGACGCCCAGATGAAGGAAACGGTTCAAAAATTTAAAGACCTCATTACGGGCGAAGGGGGTGAGATCGTGTATGAAGAGGATTGGGGACTGCGCAAGCTGGCTTACCCGATTCAAAAGAAAACCACAGGGTTTTATTATCTTATGGAGTTCAAAGCCAACGCAATATTCATTCGGAAATTTGAAACCGAATATCGCCGCGACGAACGGGTCATCCGTTTCCTGACATTCGCTATGGATAAACATGCCATCGAATACAGTGAAAAGAGAAGAAGCAAGAAAAAAGAACAAACCACAGAAAAAGTAAAGGAGGAATAGATCATGGCACAAAATCCATCGGAAATTAGATATTTAACCCCGTTAACTGTTGATGTACAACGCAAAAAGTATTGCCGTTTTAAAAAAATGGGGATCAAATACATTGACTATAAAGATCCCGAATTTCTAAAAAAGTTTTTGAACGAACAGGGTAAAATTTTACCACGCAGACTTACAGGAACTTCGTTGAAATACCAGAGAAAAGTAGCAACAGCCATCAAACGTGCACGGCACCTGGCTTTGTTACCGTATGTTACTGATTTGATGAAATAAAGGGAGATTGAAAAAATGGAAATTATTTTAAAAGAAGACGTCAATAATCTGGGATCAAAGGGCGATATTGTGATTGTGAAGGACGGATATGCCCGCAATTTTCTTATCCCAAAAGGTTTTGCCACGATGGCAACAGTGTCGGCCAAAAAAGTGTTGGCGGAAGACATCAGACAAAGAGCGCACAAAGAGGCCAAAATAAAAGCCGAAGCCGAAAAGATTGCCGCCAAAATGAACGGGATCAAATTAGTTATCGGCGCCAAGACCAGTTCAACCGGAAAGATATTTGGATCGGTGAATACCATACAGATAGCCGAAGCCCTGCAAACACAGGGATTCGAGGTCGACCGTAAAAATATCAGAATGCAGGAAGAGCAGATCAAGGAAGTAGGTACCTATCAGGCCAAAGTCAAACTACATAAGGATATATATGTAGAAATTGAATTTGATGTTGTCTCTGAATAAAAAAAGATGCTAACTGTCGAAAAAATCGGTGGCACTTCCATGTCGAAGTTTCACGACGTGTTGAACAACGTTGTGTTAGGTAAACGTGCGCCCGACCGGATGTACAATCGCATTTTTGTAGTGTCGGCATACGAAAACGTTACCAATTGGCTTCTCGAACACAAAAAATCGGGGCAGCCGGGTATCTACACGAGGTTTTTCCACAACGAAGATTATGAAACCGCATTAGACGAGTTGAGCGGCAGGTTGATCGAAATAAACCGACAGTTCGAAAACATCAGACTGTCGCAGGCCGAAGCCGACCAGTTCATCAAGAAACGGATAGCGCATGCAAGGCATTATCTCAACAGCATCGCCAAGGTGACGGCATCAGGATATGTCAACAAAAACGATTTGTATCTGGCAGCCCGCGAAATACTTGCTTCCATCGGCGAAGCACATTCGGCCTGGAATTCGGTGAATATACTGAAAAACAACGGTATCAATGCCACATTAATTGACCTTTGCGGGTTCTACGATTCCGAACCGTTCACCATCGACGAACGTATCAAAAAAGTCTTTCACAATATTGATTTCTCTAAAACACTTTGTGTAGCAACCGGATACACCAAAGGAACGGAAGGTATTATGCGCGCTTTTGACCGTGGCTATTCGGAAGTTACTTTCAGTAAGATTGCCGTGGAAGTGAAAGCCGATGAAGCGGTCATTCACAAGGAATATCACCTGTCGAGCGCCGACCCTGCCATTGTGGGCGAGGACAAATGCGTACCGGTGGGATATACCAGTTTCATTATTGCCGATCAGTTGGCCGACATTGGCATGGAAGCCATTCACCCGAAAGCTGCCAAGCCTCTTGAGATGAACGGGATTAATATCCGCATCAAAAACACTTTCGAGCCGGAACATGAAGGAACGCTGATCACTAAAAATTATATCAGTCCAACCTCCAAAGTCGAGATCGTTTCGGGAACCGACAAGGTAACCGCTATCGAAATATACGATCCGCTGATGGTGGGAGAAGTGGGTTTTGACATGCACATCATGGAAAAATTTGCGCAGCACGGCATCAGTTATATTCTCAAATCGACCAATGCCAACTGTATTACGATGGTGGTGTGGGATTCGTCCGCGATTGAAGCTTTAGTTGACGAGTTACGCAGCCATTACGAAGAAGTCAGGGTAGAATCTGTGGCTATGGTCTGCTGCATGGGTACCAATATAGCCATTCCCGGTATGTTGGGACGTGCCGCCAATGCGCTGCATGAATGTGGTATCAACATCGAGGCTTTCAGCCAGTCGTTGCGTCAGGTAAATATGCAGTTCGTTATTAGACGTGATCAATACAAAGAAGCAATTATCGCATTGAATGAAGCGCTTTGCCTGAAATAGTTTCAGGTTTAAGGTTTAAGGTTTAAAGTTTCAGGTTTAAAGTTTTGACAAAAGCAAAAATAATAACCATCACGGGTGATTTGGGCAGTGGAAAAACCACTGTTTCTAATCTATTGTGTGAAAAGTTGCCTTACCGTTATGTCTGTACAGGCAAAATTCAGCGCGAGATAGCCAACAGGTACAGCATGACCACTCTGGAGTTAAATCATTACGCTGAAACACATCCTGAAATTGACGAAGAAATTGACGCTACTTTCAAATCTCTGAATGATTCAACCGATTTAATAGTGGATTCAAGGTTGGCATGGTTTTTTATACCCGGATCTTTTAAAATCTTCCTGAAAACTGATCTTATCGTATCTGCAAACAGAATATCGGAAGATCATCAACGGAAAAACGAGAAATACTCATCCGGAGAAGAAGCGATTAATAATATCATTGCGCGAAAAGATAGTGAAAATAAACGATATATGGAGCTGTACGGCGTAAATTGCTCTGATTTATCCAATTATGATCTTGTTATTGACACATCATTCATTACTCCCGAAGAAGCTGCCGGTATGATCATTGCCGGATATAATGCATGGTTGATTTCCGATGTTCCCTGTTAATTTTAAAAATACATTCAATTCGATATGGAAAAGTTGATTCAGTTAAAGGATATTGAAAAAACATATGTGATAGGCGGTACCATTGAAGTTCCTGCGCTCAAGGCGATAACCGTTGATATAAAAATAAATGAATATGTGGCCATTATGGGGCCGTCAGGTTCAGGGAAATCAACCCTGATGAACATCATTGGGTGCTTAGATACGCCTACAAATGGAACTTACATTCTTAATGGTCAGGATGTCAGTACTATGGAAGACGATCAGCTGGCCGAGGTGCGCAATAAGGAAATCGGGTTTGTTTTCCAGACCTTTAACCTGTTGCCTCGCTATGATGCTTTGGACAACGTACAACTTCCGCTTATTTATGCAGGCGCTTCCAAGGCGGAACGGTTGGAAAAAGCACAGGCGGTAATCGAACAGGTAGGGCTGACTGACCGTATGCACCATAAACCCAATGAATTATCGGGCGGACAACGTCAAAGAGTAGCTGTAGCCCGTGCGTTAGTGGGTCACCCGTCGATCATTCTTGCCGATGAACCTACCGGAAACCTTGATACCAAAACATCTGTTGATATCATGCGGTTGATCATGGAAATACACAGTAACGGTAATACTATCGTTTTGGTTACCCACGAAGAAGACATCGCCCGCTATGCTCATCGAATCATCAGACTTCGCGACGGGCTTGTGGAATCTGACCAGCCAAACAAGAACATACGGAAAGATTAATTTGGTTTCGGGTCGGATAAAGCTGTAGTTCGACATTATAAATCATTTAACTTTAACTGCTTATCAAGAAAGAGCAAACTGCTCTGTTTTTTCATCATACGTGACAGGTAAAGCACTAAAAAATTGCTACTTTTGCAGTGAAATTGAAGAAAATTAAATACCATGCGCATCATCATATCCATACTCATCATCACTGCCATCATCATCGCTGTTTGTACATTACCCGCCCGTTTTCGCAAAAGGATACAGCGGTTTATTGACCATGCCATCTCCCAGTCGGTATTCAGGCAATTGTCGTTTCTGATCATTGCTACGGGGCTGGCATTCGGTTCGTTGCTGCTGTTGATATGTATCAGACACGGCAACCTGAAACTGCACCTGTTGGATTGGATATACACCTACATCAATCCGGGCAGTTTCTTTAATTCTGAAGGAAAAGAAGCGTCCGACAGGGCTTGGGCGATTATTCTGGGCATCGTCGGCATGATTTTTATGAACGGACTGCTCATCTCGGTCATCAGCAACATTATAGAACGGCGCGTAGATAAAGTAAAAAACGGGAAAGTACATTATCATTTCAGCAAACACATTGTGATCATCGGCTACGACCGGATGTGTAACGGTCTGATCCGCCGGTTTGCCAAAGATGAACGGTACCGGAATTGTGAAATTGTGCTGCAAACCACGCAGGAAGCGCCTAAAGTGCGTCACGAACTCTTTTCCGGATTGGATACAAAAATCGAAAAGAAAATCACCATCATCAGCGGAAGCCGCGTCTCGACTGAAGATTTGGAGCGCCTGCAGATCGACAGGTGCATGGAAGTATTTGTTCTGGGCGAGAATGACGAATACGACAACGATTCGCTCGATTTGGAATGTCTCAAAAAGATGCACGCGATTCTTTCGGAAAAGTCCGACGGCAGAATCATCCGTTGCAACGTGCTGTTTGAATGTCAATCCACGTTTGCCCTTTTCCAGCGTCAGGATATTGACCGGCTCAAAGACCGGATTGACTTTATTCCATTTAACTATTACGAGATGTGGGCGCAAAAAATGTTTGTGGACGGAACATATGAAAACTCTGAAAACGGCGGGTTGAGAATTGATTATACGCCGTTAGACCGCGAAGGTATCCATGCCAATTCGGACAAAAAAGTACATCTTGTGGTAATCGGCATGTCGGATATGGGTGTTGCTTTGGGTACACAGGCAGCCCATTTGTGCCATTTCCCGAATTTCGTCACCAAAGGTATCAAAACCCGCATCACCTTTATCGACGAAAATGCCGACGTGGAAATGAACTACATGCGGGGACGCTACCTTCATCTTTTCGACGAAGCGGACGTGTATTACCGCGAAGTGTCCCGCAGCAACATGATGAACGGCAGCGTGATGAAAGACGAGGCGGTCAGGATCAATACGAAAGAAACATTTACAGATATCGAATTTGAGTTTATCCGCGCAAGGTCGGAATATCCGGCGATTCAGGAGTATATAGCCGGATTGAGCGGTAACCGCAATCTTTGCCTGACTATTGCCGTTTGCTTCACCTTTCCGCCCAAAGCCGTCGCTTCCGGTTTATACCTGCCCGATGAAGTATATGATAACGATATTCCTGTGCTTGTCCGGCAGGAAATTCCGTATTGCGCCCTCGATATGCTCACCAAAGAAGGAAAATTCAGAAATATCAAGCCTTTCGGAATGTTAGGAAATTGTTACGACCTCGCGAAAGCCGACGACCGTATTCCCATGATGGTAAATTATGTGTACAGCAAAGGTATTCCTGAAATGTTTCCCGAAGAAGAAATGGTAACCATGTGGCGTGGTTTACGTACCGCTCATAAATGGTCAAACCGTTATAATGCCGATTCCATAAAATTCAAAATGAGGTCGTTCCCCAATCTTGTATCCGGCGAAAAATTGAGTGACGGGCAGATTGAACTGATGGCAAAAGTGGAGCATAACCGTTGGAATATCGAGAAACTTCTGATGGGATACCGACCTACAACTCCGCTTGAAAAAGCAGCCATCGCAAAAGATTTATCCTTGAAAAACAAACTCAAAACCGACAGTTTTGCCCACAATGATATTTGCCATTATGACGACTTGCAAACTGATGAATCAGAAACCGATACACGCGAATACGACCGGCGTATTTCAGCGGCGCTGCCGTTGATGATCAGAACAGATAAACGATTGCAGGCAATGCCGCGAAAATGCGGTAACAGTTCGGTGAGCGTATAAAAAGGCAAAATTTCGTCCATTCTCACTTTTTTAATTTGTAATTGAAAAAATATTATCTTTGAAGAGTTTATTTTACTAAAAAAACGATGGAAGTATTAGTTGAAAATATCGAAAAAAAAGGTGTAATCACGCCTTGGAATTTTACTGAAGAGGAATTTCGGGAAGAAATCCGAAAAGCAGAAAAAGGTCCGTTTTATACTATTGATGAGGCTGAATCAATTTTGGAACAATGGAAGAATACGAGAAGAAAATCGATGAAAAATTTACCGAAGGGTAATTGTCAATTCTCACATCATCATTTATCGAATTGCTGAACGAATAGAAGTATTGAGAGTATTTCATTCGGCGAGCAGTAACACAAAAATTCGTTCGGCAAGAAAAGTGAAAATTTAAAAAATACGGACTGAAATGACAGTGTAATAAATTAATAATAACTGATATGATTAAAATAACCGATTTAGAAAAGATTTACCGTACCGAAGAAGTTGAAACGGTAGCGTTAAATAAAATGTCGCTCGAAGTGAATGAGCGTGAATTTGTAGCCGTCATGGGCCCTTCGGGCTGCGGCAAATCTACATTGCTGAATATTCTCGGCATGTTGGACAAGCCCGACGGAGGCAGTTTTCTGTTCAACGAAACGGAAGTGGCAGGGTTCAACGAAAACCAGTGCAGCGACCTCCGCAAAGCGAACATCGGATTTGTGTTTCAGAGTTTCAACCTGATTGACGAACTATCCGTGTTCGAAAATGTGGAACTGCCGTTAGTGTACAACGGAGTAAAGGCTGCCGACCGTAAACGAATAGCCGAGGCTGCCATTGAGAAAGTTCAGATGATGCACCGCCGCAACCATTTTCCGTCGCAACTGTCGGGCGGACAGCAGCAGCGTGTGGCTGTGGCGCGCGCAGTAGTGAACACCCCAAAACTGATCCTCGCCGACGAGCCGACAGGTAACCTCGACAGCCGCAACGGAAAGGAGGTAATGGAAATGCTGACCGACCTGAACGCACAGGGCACCACCATCATCATGGTCACCCACAGCGAACACGACGCCAGCTATGCACAGCGGATCGTAAGGATGCTTGATGGAAAACCAATATTGGAAAATAGACCGTAAGACATGTAAGACCGTAAGACACGTAAGATGGTAAGGAGAATAAAATTCAAAAGCTGTAAAATTGAGCGTATAAATACAGTAAAAAACAACAGAACCTTATAATCATGGATTGAGACTTCTTACGATCTTACAGTCTTACATGTCTTACTGTCTTAAAAAGAACAAGATGGAACGATTAACCAATCAGGAGTTTAATAAAAAGATGCGAGAGCGAACAAAACAATTTGCATTGCAGGTGATTGCATTAAGTAATCAATTACCCAACAAGGAATCTGCAAGGGTAATCAACCGGCAACTGTTACGTTCTGCAACTTCTGTGGCGGCTAATTTTCGTGCAGCATGCAGAGGACGGTCGAAAGCGGAATTTTACAGCAAAATTTGCATTGTTGTGGAAGAAGCGGACGAAACCCAGTTCTGGCTTGAAATGCTTGCAGATAGCAACCTGATGGTCAATAATCATTCCGATGTTAGTAAGCTAATTAGTGAAATATCAGAGATTTTAGCAATCACAACATCCATAAAAAGTAAATTAAAACAAAACAATCAAAATAATTAACCATGAAGACCGTAAGACATGTAAGACTGCAAGACCGTAAGACCGTAAGACCGTAAGATAGTAAGATCGTAAAATTGAAAGACTATTTCTATCAAAATCTTACCATCTTACGTGTCTTATCATCTTACGTGTCTTATCATCTTACGTGTCTTACCATCTTGCATGTCTTACCATCTTACGTGTCTTACCATCTTACGTGTCTTACGGTCTTCTTAATCTTTAATCTTATGAAACCTTTAATCCGAAATTTTTTAAGAACCATCCGCCGGTTCAAAATGGCGGTAGCCCTGAATATACTCGGGCTTTCAGTTGCTTTTGCAGCGTTTATGGTCATCATGATCCAATTAGATTATGACCTTGCTTTTGACAAATGTCATAAGGACTACGACAGGATTTTCCGCGTGGAAATGGAATATCAAAACAGCTTTATTGCTCTTGCCAGCCGTCCGCTTGCCGAGCGTTTCTTCGAATCG
>Ga0082212_10005533_pt1 | contig 17190 bp, 10 predicted proteins | sample TergutNt197P3_FD_71548 | JGI IMG/M metagenome (GOLD analysis project Ga0082212, IMG submission 71548) | Neocapritermes taracua P3 segment gut microbial communities from Petit-Saut dam, French Guiana - Nt197 P3 | ecosystem: Host-associated > Arthropoda: Insects > Digestive system > Gut ... | reverse complement strand
CAAAACGCTTCTATTAAGCCGGTGATTAATAAAAAAAAGAGCAGGAAATCCCTGCCTTTTCTATTGTCCTGTAACATATACCTGAAACAAAAATACAAGGGCAGGGTCAACAATAATATCAGCCATTTATTGGACAGCGAATTGTTGTGAAACCACGTAACAGTTAAGCCTGATACACAAAGCAGAAGCACGAAAAAATCGGGTAATGAAAAACGCAATGCTCTCCTAACAAAAAGGCAGTAAATAAAAACTGTTGCCGAAACAAAAACTATGACTCCATAAAACCAAAAATATTTTCCTGTTACAGTTCCATTGGGTAACTCACTGGAAACTATCCAAACGGTAACCAACGCCAAAAGAAACGGAGATACCCGCAAAAGTTTTAGGTTCAAACACTTTTCAATTCTCAATTCTCTCCAAGATTTTCTATTCTCTTTTTCACTTCAAGAAAATATTTGCGGGTATGATGAACATTACTTCTGTCGGGTACAAATACCATATCGATTTCTCCTTCACCGTTTATCCAGGCGAAATAACTTTTTTGCTCTCCTTCGTAAGTCGGAACAAGCAACGAATCGGCAGGGATATTCCTGTAATTGTATTTTGCCAATTCGTTGCTTAATTGTATTCTTGAATTCCGGTTGTCTGGGTATGCAGGAAATACCCAAATGTGTTCCTTGCCGATTTCTTCCTGAAAGGAGAGAATTTCAGCCAAGTCATTAATAAGGCAACTACCGCACGAATTATTGATGTAACGAAAAAACAGGGTACTCTTTTTGCCATAGATATTCTTCACGTTTTCATAACTGCGAACGATTTCCGGCACACACTGTACATTGATCATAAACGCCTCATCGTCCGGATATTCAGATACAGATGTTGGGCTTTTTGAATTATTGAGGTTAACGACAGTAACCACCACAAGCAGGCAAAGGATAAAGAGCAATACAATCAATGCCCTATTTATATTCATAATAAAAAATTACAGGATTTGATTCTGCGTCTAACTGCAACAGTTCATCCAATTTGTCCAATTCGGGGACTGCTTCATTGTTCTTAATGAATTTCTGAAATCTTTCAAAAAATAATAATGGAGTAGTTTGAACTATTTCATAAGCGCCTCTCTTATCGGAAAATGCAAAGTTTCCGTCAAAAATTGACATGCCAGGTTGATTTTCATCATCGATTCGCTTTAATACCAGATCATTGACCATCCTGCTTGCTATTTTTACCGACTCTGTCCCCTTATGAAATAAGACGGAAAAAGAATCCTTTTTACCGGACATGAATCCGGATTTGCATTTAAATAGGATGAAGTCGTCATTCTCAACAAAACTGTTTACATCCCAAATTTTTTGGGTTCCCTGTAATACTTGAAAATGTGTGTTCTCAGGTATCCTCCCGTTCGATAAACTTTCAAAATCTTTCTCAGTTGTAAGATTCTTGCTTTTCAACTCAATGTATGGCGTAATCTCTTCCCCTAAGGATACAACATAGTCCATGAACAATTGGGTATATTTTGGTGGATTATTCAAAGGCGAAATAAAAAAATTATGTCCAGTAAAACCTCTTTTATCCCACCCTTTGTTGTAGCTTAGGGGTAATGATTGTGAAAGTATTTTCCCATTGTCGGGATCCATTTCCAGCAACATGAAGTCGTCTTGTGTGGTTTCCCCCCTTGCAAGTACGCTCGCATACAGCCTGTTATTATGAAATTGAATAAAATAAACATTGGTTTGTGGTATCTGATTTCGCACGTCTATCGTATGAATATATGTCCCATCCAAACGATATTTGTGTATGAAACTGCTAAAGTCAAGCAAATAAATAACCCCGTTTTCCGTATCCAAGGTAAAATCGTCAAGTTGAAAATATTCTCCCGGACCCTGTCCCAAACGTCCTATCTTTCTAATAAAACGCCCATCCTTGTCAAAAACAAATAAACTCCTTGCAACAGTCCTGTCAAGAATATAAATACATCCGTCAAAAACCTGAAGTTCGTGAATCCTGCCTATCAAGCCATCTTTATTGTTTTCAAGGATGATTGTTTTTACATTCTTGAAAACAGAAGAATAAGGAATATAAGCCTCTTTATTTCCGTCAAGGTCAATAATATAACGCGCATCACCCAGTATATCCGATGTAGTATCCGTTTGACGGCTAAGGCATGAAAAAAACATGACAAAGACAATTGAATAAAAAATATTTCTCATACAAGTCAAATTATTTCCCTGATACGTGTCGGGCGCAACTTTTAAGGGGACTCCTAAACGGAAAAATCATTTTAACGCATCAAAGGAAATACATTTTTTTGTTATAAACAAATCTTTTTCCATAAATTTTTCGCCTATCTATCTATCTATCAGGAATATATTTTTTGCTGTCTTTAGGAAAAAAGTAACTATTCAGCCTCAAAATGACGAAATATTAGAATAAACATTTTTTTGTCATTGCGGGCTCGACCCGCAATCCCCTGATAATCGACTACAGTTTTTCAGGGGATCCCGCGTCAAGCGCGGGATGACAGATACAAACACTCTCAGGGAATCCCGCGTCAAGCGCGGGATGACAGACTATTAAGACAGCCTCTTGGAAAATCGCAGAGCGATTACGTGCCAATAGCCGTGCGCGACAGCGCACGGAGAGATGATACATCATCATTCGCCGCGTAGCGGTGATGTCTCTAAAATCGATCCAAAAACACCAAAAATGTGACACGATATGACAATGCCTAAGTTGTGATACCAAATTATAATTTCTGCACATTTCCCGAAAATGATTTTTGCAAATATCATTTTTCCGTTTCATTCTCATCGCCAATATTAGATTTATTTTTTTATCTTTTGTCTTGCGAATACCTTGTCTGTAGGGTAATTTTGCGCACAAATACTTACACATTGCTTTAACAATGTGGATATATAAATAAAATTATTATAAATTATTGTATTATGTTACTTGGAAAAAACAGACTGTTTAGGAAAACATTGATTTTATTTCTACTATCTTTTATCGGAGGTATGAATTTAGCAGTTGCCCAAACGGCAACCAACGCAGGAACAGGTTTTTTTGTATCATTTGGGAAAAATGATACCCACGCTTCCATCATTTATAATCCGGCAACTCAAACGGATAATGTGGAGTTGATATTGCGGATAACTGCCATTTATGATACGCAGGTAACGCTTTCGTTTACGGAAGACGCACTTCTGAATACTTCTTTTGAAGTTTCTGAAGGAGATATTTATGACTACAAATTATCGACTCAACAGGCGCAGGCGTGTTATGCGGCAAGTTTGAATCCGTTGGTTCATATCAAAAAATCGGTTCAGGTAACAACCGACGAGCCGGTAACCGTGGTTGCCATAAACACTGCCAACGCCAGTGTTGAAGCCGCTCAGGTTCTGCCATTGGAAAAAATAGGAACGGAATATTATCATATCGGTATGACGCGTTATGCTTCCGGTACACATAATAACGGATACATTATAATTGCCACAGAAAACTTTACGACAGTTTATATCACCCATTCTACGATTTATCCTACTTCAACACAAGTTACTTTGGATAAAGGAGAGGTATTCTATTACGGTAATGATGATGCAAACTGGAATGCGAGCGGAACGCATATTGCCTCTAACAAACCGGTTGCTCTTTTCCAAACTGCTTCTCAGAGCGCAATCGACCTCCGGCACAATCATACCTATGAACAGTTGTCTCCGGTCAAGCAATGGGGTACCAAATTTATTATGCCTACCAACGAACACGGCGCCGGCTTTGCACGGATTTTTGCCAAAGACTATCCGACATCTGTTGAAGTAAAATATTCAGATGGTACTACGAACACCTATAATATCAACAACTCAATTCCCTTGGATATTAGAATTGATGTGAACAATAAGCCAATGGCGAAAGCCTGTTATATTTCAACGAGTAATCCGGTAAGTGTTTCTACCTACCATATTCAATACAACAGTGCAGGAGTGGGGCAAGTATCGCAACCCGGAACGGCATGGTTGCCGCCGGTGGAACAACTGACGCGCAATGTGCTCGCAAGTCCCCTCGATTTGAATGGTAAACATATATATATGCCAATGGAACATTATCTAATGATAATCGTTCCTACAGACAGTAAGGAAAATACAACCATACTTGTAAACGAAGGATCTTCTCATTCCTCAAACCCGCAACAGGCAGATGCAAGTTTAATTACGTGGGTAGCGGATAATATCGGAAACAGCGGTTATTCCTACGGTCTGTTTTCTTTCGGTCAAAGTAACGTTTCGTTGGGAAACTATTTAAATAAAACCGCTTTGATAGATAATCCCGACGGCGTGCTTGTATTGGCTTACGGACAAGGTTCTTATGCCAATTATTTTTACAATGTGGGAGATGCGGCACATAATCTTTCGCAAACATATTCCATAAGCGGATCAGTCAGCGGTTTAACGAACAATGTCGGCGTATCCGTGCGCTATACTGTCAATCAAGTCAGATACCCCAACGTATTGACCTTAGCCGGCGGATTATACCGGATAGATAATGTACCTTCACGATCGAATGTAGAAATCATTGCTTCCGAACAGACAGGTTTCCATTCAACGGTAGTGCCCATACCAAGCACGTCGGATATGACGACGGATATAACGGATAAAAATATTACCTATTTAAGCGACGGTGTTAATGGCATAACCGAATACAAAATTCAGCTTATGTCGTGCCTTTCCACCGAAATTGATGTTTTGGAAAGAGGCGGATATACTCACGACCGCAATCAAATGACGGTCAATATCGTAGTACAACCCAAAAATGCAGCTCCAATCAATGGATTAAACGCCAATAGAAATATTGTATATACTCCGAATGCAGGATTTGTTGGAAAAGACAGTTTGAAATACAATGTTGTATATAATTCGAATATAATTGATAATGATGTATTATATGTCAATGTGATAGATTGTCCCGATAATATTTTGGACGCAGACTGTTTTGGAAAACCGGAAACTTTTGAATGGAATATTAAGGCATTAGACAGAACAACGCAAAGAGTACACGTAACGGCTCAACCTTTGGTGGGCGATTTCGACGGATGCGGTAAAAATGAGGTGATTGCATTTAACCGTGTAGCAGGTGATGACTTTGTGTCAGACGCCTTACTGATATTTGACGACCAGTTAAAATTAAAATATACCATTCCCATACCGACTACTTATGTGGAAGCAGCCTTTCCTATTGCCATTGCCGATGTGGATGGCAACGGACGAGCCGAAATTTTTGTAGCAACCGGTGATTCACCTTCAGACAACACTACGTCCTCAAGGACTATGCGTTGCTATAGTTTCAATGGAACGAAGTGGGCAGAAAAGTCCGGATTTGCTAAAAATATTTTTTCGGTACCCTATAATGACCATTACAGTCAGGCTATGCCGGCTATTGTGATTGGCGACATAAACAACAACGGCATTCCCGAATTATTTGTTTATGATAGAATAATCAATTCGAGGACAGGCCTCGTGATTGCTACGCTTCCTACCAACAGCAGTAAGGGCGGATATAATTCATTCAGAGTTCAAAGAAGGGGGCTTTATTTCCCCGTATTAGCCGATGTGGACAACGACGGACAATTGGAAATAGTGGTAGGGAATCAAGTGTATAAAGCCAATATCAACAGCACTTCTACAAGCGGAACGATAACATTGGCTTATTCGGCGCCAACAGGTACCGGCGTTGGCGACGGCTTTACCTCCGTAGCCGATATTGATTTGGACGGCTATTTGGATGTGGTAGTTACGCGCAACAATGGTGGAACAGCCACTATGTATGCTTGGAGTCCCTATAAGGGCGTCAGGTTGGGACAGATTTTGACATTTCCCACCTCTGATCCGCTTATGACTGATTGGGATTCGAGAGGAAATATTTCCCGTGCCTTCATCGGCGATGTGGATGGCGACGGATACCCCGAAATTGCTTTTCAGTGTTATAAGGGTATGTATTGTTACCGGTGGAATCCCCAAGCAAAAAATTTTAGCGTACTATGGACCAATCCAACCAGTAATGCAGGATGTAATTTCCAATCTATGACTATGTTTGATTTTAATCAGGATGGAAAACAGGAATTTTTATATAGAGATAATAAAAAATTGCGTATTATAAACGGAGAAACAGGCGTTACCAAAACAAGTTTCGACTGTTTTTCGCCTACATCTACGGAAATGCCGGTTGTGGTGGATTTTTCCGGAAACGGACATGCCGAGATATTGGTGTCGGGGACGCTATCAACCGACTATACCGGTCCGGCATACATTCACCGCTACGTAAGCGCTGAGCCGGGTACTTGGGCGCCCGCCCGCAAGGTGTGGAATCAACATACCTATAATGCCGTAAACATCAACGAAGACCTCACGGTTCCGAAATACCAAATAAACCCCGCAACGGTATTCCCCAACGGTAAACGGCCTTACAACGGCTTTATGGTGCAGCAAACCATGCTCAACAGGGAGGGTGATGAGTTTTGGCCCCTGCCCAATCTGCAATGGATAGCAGGACCCTACTTTGTGCATCAAGGCGATTCGGTTATGGTTTCGGGAACGGTTGTCAATGAGGGAAATGCCAAATTATTTGCTCCCGTCTATGTGGCAATATATAAAAACAGTGCGGAACAAGCCAACATCATTAAGGTTGATTCTATCAATACGGATCTCAGCGCAGGAGAAAGTATGAATGTATCGTTTACGGTTAAGAATATCAGCAGTTATGCTCCCATATCAAAAATGCTTGCGGGACTCAATGCCAAAACAGACCTCTATCCCCATCGCGATGTCTGTCAATCAAGTGCTCCCGAAGGATATTCGGTAATGAGTTTTACCGTCAATGACGAAGATTTTCTCGAAATAGCCGGAAACAGTTATTGCAATCCCGAATTTGTTTTCAAACTCCTGTTGGATGCTCAAGATGAGCGACCCAATATTATCTGGAAGTTAGATGGTGTGGAGATACCGAGTTCCGCCGGACAAACTACCGTTAATATACACGATTTTCCCAATGGACAACATACTGTCAACGTAATTGTCCGTTGTGCTTCGGGAGAAACTATATTAAGCACTCATTTCACGCTCGAAAAACTTTCCGCCGTCTGGTCGCCCGAATCGAACAGCGACACAAACAGTAAACAGGATTGGCACACCCCTGCTAACTGGACACCGGCAGTAGTGCCTACCACTTGCCATTTCGTCTATATTCCCGGCAACAGCAGTCATTATCCGGTATTGACCGAAGGAAGTCGCGGAGAATGTAACACGATTTACTTCATACAAGGTGCGGAATTGGGTCGCCCCGATTTATTGACCTATCAAAAAGCATATATACAATACAATTTCGGATTGAAGCAATCCGGACAGCAAAAAGAGAATAACAAAAATCTTGTTCTCAACAATAACGATACCGATAAACGATTAAAATATTCCGCTGCTGTTTCCAATCCTTTGGACAGGGAACGCTGGTATATCCTTTCCGCTCCTTTGCGTGGAATGCTCACCGGCGACTTGGGTTACGGCGGTTTCCCGCTCACTTTCCTGATGAAGTACGGTCCTGTGAAAAAAGACGAACAATACTATTCAGTCGGACAGTGGACAACTCCCTACAACAGTATGACGGACTCGGTGGCAACCAATGTAACGGACGGATTTGCTTTCTATATGTATGGATACAGCAACGCAGCGAATTACGACAATACCGGCTGTATCGAAACCGGCTCATTCAATACTTTAAACGATTTAAGTTATTTATCCAATGACCGTAAAAACAAGAACTACGGACTTAAAGAAACCAACGGCATCATCGAATTACCTTTCTTTGCCGACACAACCAACCTGTATGCCCATCGCACACAGGAATATGACGAGGAATCCAACAGCAGTACATTCCATTATATTAACGACGGTGCAAGAAATCCCGATGATTTTAATAAACTTTTAGGAACGAACATAACCCATTCACGCGAAACCGACGACGGTAACTACCGTTTTGCACCAGAAATTTTTGAAAACGACAACCGGGTATTCCAAAACCCGCTTATTCACCGCGTAAACAATCCGGTAGCCGGAGAAGATTTTTTGGTAGGGAATCCCTATATGTCTTCAATAGATATGCTTGAATTTTTCAAGGATAATCTCGACTATACATCTATCCGTATTTGGAACGGAAGCGTATTTGAAGATTTTATCTATAACAATGGAGTAATTAATTCCACTTCTGCTTCCCCGCTTTACATAGCGCCTCTACAGGGATTTTTCCTGCAATATCCTGCCAAAAAAGCAGACGTTCGTTTCGATGTGAAAAAGATTTCGACCGTTCGTCCGGCGGGACTTTCTTCCCTTTTGAGAAACGCCGAAGAACATAAAGAAGAGAACATCTTGCGCATCAAAGCCGACAATGGCGCCGCCGTATCTCACGCCCTGATTGGATACAGGAAAGGAGCAAGCAATGCTTTTGTGAAAGGAGAAGATTTGAAAAAATTATTTTCACCCCTCAACGCTGTCCCTGAAATCTATTCTTTATCGGGAGAAATGCCGGTAAGCCTCAATTTCATACAGGGAGAAACCATTGTTCCGTTGGGTATCAAAACAGGGAGAAAGGGTGAAATACGTTTGACTTTCACCGGTATGGACAACTACTCCCAAGCCTCGAAAATAGAATTGGTCGATGCTTTGGAAAACCGTACAATCGACCTGACCGGTAAATCAAGTTATACATATACATTTAATCATACGGAAACGGGTATTCGGAACGGACGGTTTTCGCTCCGTATAGGAACAACGATGACCGGAAATCCGGAAGTCGCCGCTGAGGACGACTTGAAAGTCTTTAATGACTCGAAGGGGATTTATGTTCTCAGCGCTTCTTCCAATCCTGTCCGAAAATTGGAAGTATATGACTTACAAGGAAGAAAAGTGTATGAAAGCAATGCTGATACAGGGTATTATCCCCTGCCGGAAAACGTCTTTCACTCCACGTTAATCGTTAAAGTAGCGACTGAAAATCAAGTAAAGACCGTTAAACTGAATTTGGCAAAATAAAACAGAAAGAGGAGGCTGTTTCGACAGCCTCCTCTTTCTGTTTTATTTCCAATTAATTCGCCAACTCGGAAATAAATTTTATTCTGACAAGCCGGATTTCTTCTTCGGTATATTCGCCACCCATTTCTTTGATGGCGGCTTCCAAACCGTCTGTTTCCGATTCTTTGAAGTATTGGTAAATTTCGTCGATATGGTCTTCGTCCATTATTTCATTCAGAAAATAGTCGACATGGATTTTGGTTCCGGAATAAACAATGGCTTCTATTTCGTCGAGCAATTCCGAAAATTCCAAACCGGTAGTCAGTGCGATGTCGTCTAAAGCTACTTTCCTGTCGATACTTTGTACGATGGATATTTTAAGTTTGGATTTGTTGGCAACGGTTCGCACCCGCAAATCTTCAGGTCTTTCAATTTCATTCTCGGCTACATGACATTTAATCAACGTAATAAACTCCTGACCGTAACGCTTGGCTTTACCGGAACCGACTCCCGGAATGTTTTGCAACTCATCGAGGGTAACCGGATAGGTAGTCGCCATCGCTTCAAGGGAGGGATCCTGAAAAATAACATAAGGAGGTACTTCTAATTTCTTGGCTAATTTTTTCCGTAAGTCTTTCATCATGGAATATAAGACCGGATCGACGGCGCAGGATGCGCCTCCGCGTACAGGGGTTTCGTCTGAAGAATCATCTACCTCAAAATCGTTGTCTTTGGTTATTGTAAACGGAGTCGGATTAGCCAAATATCTACGCCCTGCCGCAGTTAATTTCAACAAACCGTAATTTTCAATATCCTTATCCAAATAACCGGCGATCATCGCCTGACGGATAACGGCATTCCATGTTTTTTCGTCTTCGTCTTTTCCCGAACCGAAAACATCCAAATCGTTATGCTCGTATGACAATATCTCCGTTGTCGTTTTTCCCTGAAGAACACTAATGATATGGTCTGCCTTGAATTTATCTTTAATCAACTCTACGGTTTCCAAGATTGAAATTAACAGATCTTTCGCTTCTATTTGTTTTTTAGGATTCAGGCAGTTATCGCAGCTTCCACAGTTGTCCTCCGTATATTCTTCTCCAAAATAATGCAGTATTACTTTCCTCCGGCAAACGGATGTTTCGGCATAGGCTCTCGTTTCTTCCAACAGCTGCCTGCCGATTTCCTGTTCGGAAACCGGTTTACCTTGCATGAATTTCTCTAATTTCTGTAAATCCGCATGGGCATAGAAAACGATACATTTTCCTTCTCCTCCGTCTCGTCCCGAGCGTCCGGTCTCCTGGTAATAACCTTCCAAACTTTTGGGAATATCGTAATGAATGACATACCTCACATCGGGTTTATCTATTCCCATTCCGAATGCAATGGTTGCTACGATGACTTCAGATTCTTCCATCAGGAAGGCATCCTGATTTTCTGTACGGGTTTGGGAATCCATACCTGCATGATAAGCCAAAGCATTGATTCCATTTGCTTTTAAGATTTCGGTGAAGTCTTCCACTTTTTTCCGCGACAGGCAATAAACAATCCCCGACTTTCCCGAATTGGCTTTGATGAACTTGACAATTTCTTTATCAATATCTTTGCCCTTTTGCTTTACTTCATAATAAAGATTCGGACGATTGAAAGAAGACTTGAATACAGCCGCATCCATCATACCCAGATTTTTTTGGATGTCGTGCTGTACTTTCGGTGTAGCCGTTGCTGTGAGCGCTATCAAGGGGCGGCGAACGATTTCATTGATTATTGGCCGGATACGCCTGTATTCCGGACGAAAATCATGTCCCCATTCCGATATACAATGGGCCTCATCGATGGCATAAAACGAAACCGGCACTTGCCTCAGAAATTCGATATTCTCTTCTTTGGTCAACGATTCGGGCGCCACGTATAACAACTTGGTTTTGCCTGCCCGTATATCATCTTTCACCTTGTCTATAGCTGTTTTGTTCAAAGATGAATTAATAAAGTGGGCGACTCCGTTGTCTTCGCTGAAATTCCGCATGGCATCCACCTGATTTTTCATTAGCGCAATAAGCGGTGAAATCACTATTGCAGTTCCTTCCAGTAGCAATGAAGGCAGCTGGTAGCAAAGCGATTTTCCGCCTCCGGTAGGCATTAATACGAATGTATCCCTCCCGTCCATAATGCTATGGATAACGCCTTCCTGGTTCCCTTTGAAAGTATCGAAACCGAAATGTTTTTTAAGTTGTTCCGTCAAAAAATCTTTTTGTGCCATATAAAACCGATTCTTTATAGAACAAAGTTATAGTATTGTTATGAAATAAAACAAATTTTTTACAACTTTTTTTAATCAATAATAAAAAAAAAATTCAGACTAAGTTATCAAGCCGTTCGTAACTTGGGAGAAACTTCAATTTTGGAGCCTGCATATTCCAAATCCACGAATAATTTCTTCTTCCCGGAAGAGGGTAATTCAAACATAGCATCAATCATAATATCCTCTGTTATAGAACGCAAACCGCGAGCGCCCAATTTATATTCGATGGCTTTGTCTACGATATAGTCGAGTACCTCATCGTCGAAAGTTAAGGTAATATCATCCATTGCAAATATTTTTACGTATTGCTTGATGATAGCGTTTTTGGGTTCGGTAAGAATGGCTCGCAAAGCAGTCCGGTCTAAAGGTTCAAGATAAGTAAGAATAGGCAATCGTCCGATAATTTCTGGAATCAGTCCGAAAGCTTTCAAGTCTTGGGGAGCAATGTATTGCATCATGTTTTTGCGATCGATGTGCGCCGTCTGCCGGATGGAAGTATATCCTATGACTTGCGTATTCATGCGCTGTGCAATTTTCTTATCAATTCCGTCGAAAGCGCCGCCACAGATAAACAGTATATCTTTTGTATCTACCGGAATCAGTTTCTGTTCGGGATGTTTTCTGCCTCCTTGGGGGGGGACGTTGACGACCGAACCTTCCAATAATTTCAGTAAACCCTGTTGTACGCCTTCCCCGCTTACATCACGGGTGATAGACGGATTATCGCTTTTCCGCGCAATTTTATCAATCTCATCAATAAATACAATTCCTCTTTCGGCAGCTTTCACATCATAATCGGAAACCTGAAGCAAACGGGTGAGGATACTTTCGATGTCTTCACCTACATAACCGGCTTCGGTCAGCACAGTCGCATCGACAATCGTAAACGGAACTTTTAAAAGGCGGGCGATGGTTTTTGCCAATAAGGTTTTTCCGGTTCCCGTCTCCCCGACCATGATGATATTCGATTTTTCTATTTCCACGTCATCATTGCCGGCTTTTTGCATCAGGCGTTTATAATGATTATAAACGGAAACCGCAAGATAACGTTTGGCGTCGTCCTGACCTATAACGTATTGGTCTAAAAATTTCTTAATTTCCTTCGGCTGGGGCAGTTCTTCTTTGGAAAAAACGAATTTACTTCCTTTCTTCCGGGTACCTGCGGATTCTTTGACCATGTCGTACGCACGTTCAACACATTCGTCGCAAATATATCCGTTGACGCCGGTGAGCAGCATTTTCAGTTCGTTTTCGGGACGTCCGCAGAAACTGCAATGTTGTTGATATTTAGCCATCGCTGTTAGATGCTCTTTTTAATTAACACTTCATCGACCATACCGTATTCTTTTGCCTCTTCCGCCGTCATCCAGAAATCCCGGTCGCCATCCTGTAAAACTTTTTCGTAAGGCTGACCCGAATGTTCGGAAATGATTGTGTAGATTTCTTTTTTTATCTTTATAATTTCCCGCGCTGTGATTTCAATATCGGAAGCCTGACCCTGCGCTCCGCCAAGCGGTTGATGAATCATTACCCGCGAATGTTTTAATGCAGAACGGTGGCCTTTTTCGCCGGCGACTAACAAAACGGCAGCAAAGGACGCCGCCATGCCCGTACAAATCGTATGGACTTTACTGTGAATATACTGTATGGTATCGTAAATTCCATAACCTGCATATACCGAGCCTCCCGGCGAATTGATATAAATCGAAATATCTTTCCCTGCATCAGCCGATTCGAGGTATAATAATTGCGCTTGAATGACATTTGCCGTATAATCGTCGATTTGTGTTCCCAAAAAGATAATGCGGTCTGCCATCAGACGGGAAAATACATCCAATTGGGTAACATTCATTTGGCGTTCTTCTAATATGTAGGGATTCAAATATTCCCGCTGCGAGCGAATCACGTCGTCGAATACCTGACCGTTTATCCCTATATGTTTTACTGCATATTTTCTGAAATCGTTCATATTTTTACAATATTTATTTTATTTATCAAATAACTTTTGAAAATTATCAAAACTTATCTTCTTGGTTTTCAATGTTACCTGCCCTTTTAATATTTTTATTAATTTATCTTCAAATATTTTATCCCCCAACGTGCGGTAAGTTTCTTTCTTTTTCAACATATCCTCCGCATATTTATCCAATAAGTCGTCGGGAATTTCATACATTCCGTATTGAGCAAACTGCGCGCGGGTCGCTTGTTTGGCATATTTCAGCAACTCTCCGTCTTCAATTGTAATATCGTTTGCTTCAATCAGATGTTCCCTAATCAAATGGAATTTCAAATCTTCAACAATTTTCGGATATTCTTCTTCAATGGATTCCGCTGTCCGTTTTGAATCGGAGGTCAAGAGCCAACGCTTCAGGAAAGCATCAGGAAGTTGCATATCGGTTGCTTTTTCCTGCAATAATTTACGTGCATCCAAAACAAATTTATAATCGCCTTCCGGAGCCAATTGAAGGGCCAAATCTCCCTTTATTTTTTTACGAAAAGTATCTTCCGAATCGACCGTACCTTCCCCGAATACTTTGTCAAACAATTCCTGATTCAGTTCAGCCTCTTTATAACGCGTGATTTCTGTTATTTCAAAAGAAAAATCACCGGTATGGTTTTTCAGTTCTTCCTTTTTGATATTAAACAGAGAAGCCAATTCCGCTTCAACCCCATCATACGCCGAATGAGGATTAAATATTACCCTTGACTGTGGTTTTGCATTAAGAAATTTGGCTTTTTCTTCCTCGTTTTTCATATACGCAGGCATAAAGACTGCGCTTTCGTTTGTAATTCCGTTTTCTTTGGGTTCTTTGTTTTCGTTCAATTCGACTAAGCAACCCCTAAGCATATCTTTATCTTCAAACGTTTCGACCGGTTCATTACTGCCGTACCGGGTTTTGTAACTTTCGATTTGCCGGTTAATCATTTCTTCGTTCACCTGAATATGGTAAAACGGCATCACGTCGTCTTTTGTTAGCTTGACATCTATTTTCGGAGACAAACCGACATCAAAAGTAAAGACAAAATCTTCCTGTTTATCAAAATCAATCTGCGCCTGATCTTCGGCAGGCAAAGGTTCGCCTAAAATATCAGGACTATTTTCCTTGATATAATCGGTAAGACTCTTGGATACCAATTTGTTGATTTCTTCAACAAGTATAGACAAGCCATACTTCTGCCGCAGGAAAGCGGGCGGAACCATACCTTTACGAAACCCGGGTATGACTGCATTTTTTCTCAAATCCTTCAGGGAGTTTTCTACTTCATTCACATAATCGGCTTTAACTACTTCAACGGTAATCACCGCATTTACTTCATCCGTTTTGTTTAGTGTAACGTTCATTTATTTGTTTATATATAATTTGTTTCTTTATTTTCAAAAATTCATCTTCAATATTTTTAACACAAAGGTTTACAAATGAATCGACAAAGGTAATGTATTCTTTCAAATATCAAAATTTTTTATTTTTATTTACTCGAATCGAATGGTTTTTGCCGGTGAAATACCGGAAACTAAATAGGATGGACCTATCAATATAGCCAATGTCACAAGAAGCGTGCCGAGATTGATTAATAAAATAGTCGAAATAGATATGTCAATAGGGACTTTCGTAAGATAGTAATCATTCGGATTGAGTTTCATTATCCCGAAATAATGTTGAATCAGGCATATACTTATTGCTATAATGTTTCCCCAGAATAATCCTTTTCCTATCAGATAGGCGGAAAGATAAAGAAAGATTTTGCGGATACTTGTATTGTTTTGACCCAGTGCTTTCAATATGCCAATCATATTGGTTCTTTCCAAAATGATAATCAATAAACCGGAAATCATGGAGAATCCTGCAACAACAAGCATCAGTACAAGAATTACAATTACATTCAAATCTAAAACGCCCAACCAGTCGAATATTTCCGGTTTTAGTTGTTTAACCGATTGAGTAAGAAAGATATTATCCAAACGGTCTTTTTGTGTTTGGAGTTCGAAATACATTGTTTCCGCAACTGCATCCAAATGGTTGAAGTTGTTTATATATACTTCCAAGCCACCGACCATATCCTCATCCCATTGGTTTATGCGCCGGATTTGTTTAATGTCCGTCAATATAAAAATTTTATCGTATTCCGAAAAATAGGTTTGATATATTCCGGTTATTTGAAATCTTCGGTAACGGGGCGGGTCCTGAACAAAATAAGCTATAAACGAATCGTCTAATTTCAGATTCAATTTACCGGCAATTGTACGGGAGATAAGTACTTCCAAAGTGGCAGAATCGGAACGGATATCCGGTATCCTCCCCTCAATCAGATTCGACCGGAAAAAATCCCAATTGTAATGTTCATCCACCCCTTTGAAAACAACACCCTGGAAATCTTCATCCATTTTGATTATCCCCGGTTTGGTTGCAAACTTTTCGACCCGGAGAACATCAGGCCAATTCTGCAACTCGTCCATCAGGGTATCGCTAACAGCAACCGGTTTCATCTCGAAAGAAGGATTAAACTCAAAATTGGTAATTCGGATATGTGAACCGAATCCGATTACTTTCTCCCGGATTTCTTTCTTAAATCCAACCACTACCGCAACGGAAAGAATCATAATCGCTAATCCGATGGCTATACTGACGGTAGCAACCTGAATAGCAGGAGGTGAAACATTCCGGTTCTCACCCCTGTCCTTGTATATCCGTTTAGCAATAAAAAATTCGACAGGCATCCTCAGCAATTTCCGATATCACCGGTATTTGTAATTGTTGTTATTTTGTATAATTGGTTGCAAAAGTAACACAAAAAAGTAAATCTACGAAAATAAGATTTTGTCTTTTCAATATGACATACACAATAGCTAAGAAAAACAAAACTTACATTTATGAAAACCCTTAATGAGTTATTTTATTAACTTCAATATCTCGACTTTTGATGTAAGCTATGATACTAACTGAAAAAATTAATTAACCCAAAAGTATAAGAATCTATTGCGAATACAAAATTAATAAGTAATTTCGCAAAAATAAAAAATTCATACTATGGAACTATTCAAAAAAACGCCTGTTCACACAGTTTTGTTTTTTTTATCTTTGTTATCTATTCCATTAAAAATCTATTCCCAAGAGCAGGAAACTGATTCGATTATGCGTCAAGAGTATAAATTTGATCCGGTTTTTTTTCGAACACAGAATCCAAATCCGATTGTATACAGGGATACGATTATTCTTAATTCATTGGCTCTACCGATCATTTTTGATGTAAATCGCTTGATTCCGGCACGGACGCTGATGCCGGAATGTCCTTTTCCCAAACCTTTATTTTCTCCATTACGCATATCAAAATATGCACCGTTTGCAGATGTTTATCATAAATACTTATTGCATCAAAATGCTTACAAACATGTGATAAGAAAAAATTTAAAGCAAATAAAATATACTACAAATATCTAACAAAATACTTACGAACTAACAAAGCGGATAATATTACAAAAAATCGCAATCGTTAGAAGCATGTAAGACAGATAAACTTCTGATAAACAATAGGCAAATACAAATTTCTAACATTATTACAATTTTTCAATTACTTCTTTCCCATGAAAGAAAAAATAACGATTAAATATGCGAATATGAACAAATTAAATGAAATATCAATCAAACAGCATCTGGCAAAGATGAATATTCACCCTGTAAAAGATTACGGTTACTATGGAATGTATTATTGTCCGTACAGAGAAGACCGTAATGCGAGTTTCAAAGTGGATTACAATAAAAACCTGTGGGTAGATTATGGCACAAACGAGGGTGGGACATTTATCGACCTTGTAATGAAAATGGAAAACTGTTCGTTCCA
>Ga0082212_10005532_pt1 | contig 17192 bp, 11 predicted proteins | sample TergutNt197P3_FD_71548 | JGI IMG/M metagenome (GOLD analysis project Ga0082212, IMG submission 71548) | Neocapritermes taracua P3 segment gut microbial communities from Petit-Saut dam, French Guiana - Nt197 P3 | ecosystem: Host-associated > Arthropoda: Insects > Digestive system > Gut ... | reverse complement strand
CCGTGCGCGGCCCCCCAGTGGAAACCCTCCCATGAATCAGGGTTGTCAAATACCTGAGTGTACCCAAGAAGGTTGAAAAAGCGTTTAAAAGCCGACATTTTATAGCCGAGAAGCCCCCATGAATGGTGCGAGCCGGGACAAGCTGTAACAGCCTCTTTGCCGTAAACGCTTTGAATCCGTTGTATTTCCCTCGCCACGAGTCCTAAAGCTTCATCCCACGTTGCCCTGCGGTATCCGGATTTACCACGGTTTTCGGTTTTGCGGTTCTTTCCGTCCGGGGTTTCAATGAAGTCTTCACGGATAAGCGGGTACAAAAGACGGTCGTATGCGTATGCTTTATCTCTGTCCTGCAGTGCCGAACATGTGACCGTAACTCGCCTTGGCGGGGTAAATTCTCTCCCCCGGGCTTTGATCACCCACCCGGCCGGGTCGTCGTCCTTAAGAGTCAACGGGAGTAATCGCCTTATTTTACCGTCCTCAACGTGGATCTCGACCGGGCCGCCAAGGGTGTTCCCGTAAGAAACCTCACAGCTCATATCGTTCCATCCCCTCCTAAAGAGTTTCTATTCCCAGATATATCATATTATAAGAAGATTGTCGACTGCATTTGTGAAAAAACCGATTCCCGCAAAGCTTATAGAGCCATAGCGGGAATCATTACTCAATAAATTTTCACTGAAGCGCGGCTTATCAGCCGATCGCGGTCAGGCCGCCATCGGGGTACAATGTACAGCCGGTCATATAGTCAGACGCGGCTGACGCGAGGAATACTGCTGTGCCTATGAGGTCTTCAGCGCTTCCTATCCTGCGCATCGGGATACCCGCGCCCTGCATCTTGATGTACTCTTCGACAGTGACGTTATTCTCTTTTGCGCGCATTTTGAATATATCGACCATTGCCGGAGTCGGAACGATATTCGGGCCGATAGCGTTGACAGTAACGCCAAATGGACCGTATTCGGAAGCGAGCGCCTTCGTAAGCATATCAACAGCGCCTTTAGTCGCGCAGTAAGCCGCGTTGCCGTTGCCCTTTGTTGCTATCCTGCCGCGCACGCTTGACAGGCTGATGATTTTACCATAGCCATTCTCTTTGAAGTGGCGCCCGAAATACTTACTGGTCATCATCAAACTTGTAATATTTGCATCCAGCATGGCGCGGAACGCATCCATGTCGAAATCGAGGGCGTCAAATTTCTTGTTGAAACCCTGTGCGTTGAGGAGGATGGTTATCTTACCGAGCTTCTCAACTGCGAAAGCGACCAGAGCCTCGACTTCTGCCTCATTTGTCGCATTGGTCACTTTATACGGAACATCGACGCCGCAAGCCGCGCCGATATCCGCAGCGGCGGCTTTCAGTGGCTCTTCCGCTATATCAGCCAGAAGAACTTTCGCGCCGTTCTCTATAAAGCCTTTCGCAAGAGCTCTGCCGATACCGCCGCCGCCGCCCATTACGACGGCATTTTTTCCTGTCAGGTCAAATAAACTCATTTTGTATGCTCCCTTCAAAAATTATTTAATACAAACACTCAATTATCGTCGCCTGGCCCATACCCCCGGCTATGCAAAGCGTGGCAAGGCCATATCTGTTACCTCTCCTGCGCATCTCATGCAGGAGAGTTACGATCAGGCGGCAGCCGGACGAACCGACGGGATGCCCGAGCGCTATCGCGCCGCCGTTTACGTTGGTGATTTCCTCATTCAACCCAAGCTCGCGTATACAGCCGACCGACTGACCGGCGAACGCTTCGTTGAGTTCAACAAGTTCCATCTGATCCAGTGTCATATCGGCGCGCTTCAAAGCTTTTCTCGTCGCTTCAACAGGGCCGAGGCCCATGAGACGCGGGTCGAGGCCCGTCGTTGCATAGCTGACAAAACGCGCGAGCGGTTTAAGTCCGAGTTCCGCCGCTTTTTCCGCAGCCATGATGAGCACTGCTGACGCTCCATCATTGCGCCCGCACGCGTTTCCTGCCGTGGTGACTCCATCTTTGCCGAAAGCGGGCTTTAGTTTTTCCAGTTTTTCCAGGCTGGTCTGTTTTGGATACTCATCGACGTCGAATACGACCGGGTCGCCTTTTCGCTGCGGAACCATAACAGGTACGATTTCGTCCTTGAATTTACCATCAGCGATGGCTTTGGCTGCGCGCTCCTGGCTTTGCAGCGCGAATTTATCCAGGTCTGCACGGTCTATGTTCAATTTCGCAGCTACATTGTCAGCCGTGACGCCCATGTTGAATATGCCGTACGTCTCCTGCGGTTGAGCTTGAAACTGTCCCTCCGTCACTGAGTCGTAGAGGGTGACGTTACCGGTGCCAAGCCCGTAACGGGGGTTTCTCAGATAGAAAATCCCGGAGGACATACTCTCGGTTCCGCCCGCCAGAACGACGTCGTTGTCACCGACCTGAATGCTCATGACGCCGTTTACGACCGCAGACATCGCAGACGCGCACTGGCGCATGATCGTATATGCCGGAGTTTCCTCCGGTATACCGCAGCGCAGCGCGACAATGCGGGCTACATTCGGATTGTCGGAGGATTGTCGGCAATGACCGAGTATGACCTCGTCTATCTCTTTCGGCTCGATGCCGCTTCTGTCCAATATTCCCTGGACGACGACGCGGGCGAGTTCTTCCGCCATCACGTCCTTTATTGTACCGCCAAACGATCCGACAGCCGTCCGGCACGCTTCTACTATTACTACATCACGCATTTATCTGCTCCTTGAAAGTTTAGAGTGGAGTGTGAAGAGTGGAGTGTGGAGTTATTGTGTCCGTGTCATAATCAGTACCCGGAAAAGTAAATCCACACCAGAGACTCAACACAAACAGCTTGTTATTTTACCAGGTAGGTCATGTCGACGTAGTGGTCGGCGTCAGTAAATGCCGTGTAAGTAACGGCTTTGTATCCCGAAGCCTCGATCACAATTTCGAAATTTTTATTCTTGGGCAGCCACTCGACTTCCCAGTCGCCGAAATAGTTCGTTTCCGTCTCCCACGCCTCGCCCGTCTCTTTACAGGTCAGCTTGACCTTCGCGCCTATACATACCTCGTCAAGCTCTTTCGGCTGATAAACCGTTCCGGCGAGATAGACTGTCGGCACATTGAGATACTTGACGTTGGTTTCCTGACCCGTAAGAGGCTCGAGCTGAGTGTTTTTCTCAGACGCGACGAGCTTTGATATCTCACTGTCCGGGTCGTCAAGATCACCGAAAATCAGCGCTTTGTTCGGGCACGCCTCGACACAGCGAGGCCTTCTCAGCGCCGGATCGTCTAAATACGCGAGGTATTCGGGGTCGTCAAGAAGTTCCGCGCACATTGTGCATTTCTGGGGGATCTCAAGTTCTTCGTTCCAGAACACGACCTTTATCGGGCAAGCGTCTACTATTGCTTTTTGGCCTTTTGATTTTTCAGGATCGATGATAACGATACCGTCGGGCCTTTTATATACGGCGCCGTCTTTCGCGGCTTTCATACAAGCCGGATCCTGGCAATGCGCGCACAGCGTCGGTACCGACGCCGACTTTACGCGGCGCGAGCTGTCCCCTCGCTCCCATTCGCGCACATCGATCCATTTTTGTCCCATCATCGGCTGAGCCGCGCTCAGACTTGACGAAAAGCCGCAATGCTCGTCCTTACAAGCCATAAAGCAACTGTAACAAGCCATACAAACTCGTGAATCGACAGCAATACCTAACTTCATCTCGCACCCGCCCCCTTCTTCAGATAATTGTCCTTGACTTTAGCCTGGATCTTCTCAAACCCGTGGCCTGTAATGATCTCAATACTGCTCTCCGCGTCCGGGTCGGCTTCCTTCGCAACCTTGTCGAGCTTGTGTTCAAACAGCTGACTGTCGGGAAGTTCTCCCTCATATTTACGTATATCCATCAGACATGAGTTCGGCACCATGCCTGGCGCCATATCGCCCTGAAGTCTGCCGGGTACCAAAACATTAACGCAGCCGCCAATATCCATTGACGTCTCGCCGGGTTCGACCGGATTGTATATACCTGATGAGCCGTAAGCATGGATAGTATTCTCCTCGACCCTGTATGTGACGCGGGCAACGCATATGACCGAGCCGCGCTCATTGAACAGTTCGACCAGATCCCCGTCCTTTATTCCTTTTTCAACCGCTTTTACCGGATGGATACGGGCGACCAGATACGGATTACCGTTTATGTACTCTCTATTTTCCGGGATTTCCCAGAACCACGGAGTGGATTGGTTATGCTGCGTGTGGTAGTCGAATCTCGGATGCGGTGAAATCAGGTGGAACGGGTATTTTTTCGCCTTGATGGAGTGATGGCCCTCCCACGAACGTTTATATGATGCGATCGGGGTTCTCGCTTCATCATGAGGCGCGTAATAAAGCAGACTTTCTGATACGAACTCGAACTTTCCTGTGAATGTGCCGAGTTTGCCTTCCTCCTGGAACGGCTTGTGGTTCGGCGTGTCGCAGGGATAGCCTTCAGCAAACCAACGGAAAGCGGGATGGCGCTCCCAATCCTCCGGTACGCCCGCAATATAGTAGCCCCTCTTTATGAAGTCTTCCCATGAGATCCTGTCGCAAAGGTCGGATTTCTCCCAGAATCGTTTACACCAGTCGAGTTCGGTGCGGCCCTCTGTATACTCTTCTCCCCAGCCAAGCTTTTTTGCGGTCTCCGCGAATATCCAATAGTCTGAACGGGATTCCCACAGCGGCTCTATCGCCTTATCCTGGAAAACGACGATCTGCCAGCTGTTGCCTGTCTGTGAATGAGATTGATAACCTCCGTTGCCGGAGTTGCACAATTCGCCTATATCGTAGCGCTCGAGGCTCGTGCAAGCCGGAAGTACAACGTCGGCAAATCTCGCTTCGCCATGGAAGTGTATATCCTGATTTACGACGAACTCAAGTTCCGAAGATTTATACATTCTGACCCATTTGTTCGTGTCGAGCATAGTGCCGATGAAAGTGCCGCCGTACCGCCAGAACATATGCACTTTTGAGCATCCGGGCTCCGGATAGATGTGTTCTGTAAACTGCTGGTCGAGTCCGCCGCCGCAGAAACCTTCTCCGTACCAGTCGTAATGCCCGTCGAGGATCGCGTCCGGTAAATTAGGCCTGTACAGTTTTTGTGTAACGCAGTTGACAGCCGCCTTGTTCGCTATGGGTTCACCGGCGATCGACGACAGCGGGTCGGAGTAGCCGCCGAACCAGAAGTCATAGTCCATAGGCGATCCTGTCGAGCCTGACCAGATGTTCTGGCCGGGTTTGCCCATTCCCTGCATTGCGTAAAGCACTACGAGACTGCGGGAGAACTCAGTTCCGTTTGACGTTCTGACCACGCCGCCGAAACCACCGCGCATTCCGCAGCCGCCCATTGTCTTCGTCGAAGCCCAGCGCCGTGCCAGCGCCTTTATATCAGCCGCCGGGACGCCTGATTCTTCTTCACACCATTTTGGGGTCTTTGGAGTCCTGTCGGGACCTTTGCCCAGAATATAATCAGCCCATTCATCGAAACGGTGAGCATGTTTGGCAATATATTCTTTGTCGTATATACCCTCCGTGAGCCAGACATACGCAATTGCTTCACACAATGTAGTATCTGTTCCCGGACGCGGCGCGATCCACTTATCCGCCTGCTTTATCGAGGAGAAGTTGTTATACGGGTCGATATATATAAACTGCACGCCCATATCGTCCAGCCAGTGACGCCACATCGTCGACTCGTTACCCGCGTATCCGCCGCGCGTCGTGTCCGGATCGTGCGACCACATTATCATAGTCTCGACGTTCTGCAGGCCGTCCTCCAGCAGGTCGAACGCTTCAGCTCCGCCCAGACGCCAGTAATAACCGTAAGTATGAGGCGCCCCCCACATGAAACCTTCCCATGAATCGGGATTATCTTTTATCTCCGTATAGCCGAGCATCCTGAAAAACCGCGCAAATGTGGATATCTTGTATCCCAGCAACCCCCATGAATGGTGCGACGATGTACACGCCGTTACAGCTTCTTTACCATAAGTCCCTTGGATACGCTTAATCTCACGCGCTACAAGGTCGAGAGCCTCATCCCATGACGCTCTGCGGTAGCCGGATTTTCCGCGGTTTTCCGTGTTGCGGTTTTTTCCGTCAGGAGTTTCAACGAAATCCTCACGAATCATCGGGTAGCGTATGCGATCGTACGAATATGCCCTGTTTTTTTCCGTGAACGCGATAAAGCCGGGCTGCACCTTGCGGTTCGGGGTGTACTCCGCGTCCTGCGGTCCGCCGACTTTGGAACGCGCTTTGATCACCCAGCCTTTCGGGTCATTTTTGTCAAGCACGAGGGGCCTCACGCGCCTGATAACGCCGTCAACCGTGTGTATGGCGATCGGTCCGCCCACGACTATACTATGCGTTATTTTTTCAGCCATTTAACTTTCCTCCTTCTAATCAGACTTCCACGAGGGCTTTCGCCCGCTCCGATTCCGGATGTATTTTAAGCATCGGACCGGTCATTTTACCGTCTTTGATCTCAAAGCAACGAAGATTCCAAACCTCTGAGACGACTACTTTTAGTACCGTGCCATCCGGTTCTTTGTAAAAACCGTCTTTTTTGAATAAATGCTGTACCATCATTTTATTCGCCACGTCTGTAAATACTCCTTTCAACGTTTTGCCATAGACTTCAGACTGCCAGCCTATCAACCATCAATGGTCTGTATCCGCCGTTACCTCATTTTCTGACCACTGACCACTGGCTGTTATCCGCGCTTATAGCTCTTCTGTATGCCGTACTTTTCATATCGCGCGTCGCCGACGTCCGTCCAGCCGGCTGCCTTTTCGAGAACATCCTGCATCGCGGCCATCTCCGCCGTTTTCGGGGTTCCTTGTCCACCCAGACCTTCATACCAAATCTGCAGCGCGCATATAAGGTTTCCGGGGAAATCACCCAGATACTTATCAACCGCCGCTCCAAGCGCTTTTGGATCAGAAACGTCAATTTTTCCCATTTTTTCGCCTCCTTGTGTTCTAGGATAATAACTAATATGTATTAAATAATAAACCACGTGATGATTCCAATGTCAAGGTTTACTTTATGCCTGATTGTATATTTTCATCGTTCAATGTTATTCAGTAAAAGAGGACCGATAAAAAACGTGAAAATCGCTTGACTTTTTTGTTGTCATAGCGTTAAACTGGTAGCGGTGAAAAATCATCAAAAATTTCTACATAGGAGGAGTACAACTATGGCGTACATGCCGCTGGAAAAGAACAAATTCTACCTTGACAAGACAAAGATGGTAAAGATCCACGATCTGTCGAACCCGTGGGGCGTAGACACGCCGCTGTGGCCGTTTCCGGGACCGCGGCAGGATCTGGTATTTCCGAGGGGGCAGTACCTCGGCAGGTTCCATAAGCGCACGATGACATATACGGGGACATTGCACGCTGGGACGCATATGGATGCGCCAAACCACGTGATGCACGAGGAAGAAGTAGACAGGGAGCGTTACGGGTATTCGTTTGACGAGCTGCCGCTGGAGCACTGCATAGGGACGGGAGTTATCCTGGACATGCGGTATCTGAAGGATGAGTTTGAGGCGAAATGGAACGCGGCCAACGGCGTTCCGAGCAAATTTGGTGATATCTGGGTAGAGCTGAAGCCGGAGCACTTTGAGAAAGCGGCGGCGAAAGACGGGCTGGAGATCAAACCGAACGACTGGGTAGTGGTAAACACGGGGTTCCACCATTTCTGGCGAGTAAACAACGACAAGTATTACAACTACTATCCGGGTATGGGGCCGGAAGTCTGCGACTGGCTTATCCACGAGAAGAAGATCAAGGGGATCACGGGGACATGGGGAGCAACGGACGCGCCGCTGTGGCACTATCCGCTCAAGGAGCAGATGCCGTGGCTGTACACCGCGTACATGGAAGCGACCGGAAAGGACCCCGGGATAGAGTTCAATGACTATGAGTACTGCCACCGCAAGTTCATGCAGTACGGCGTTATTACCATCGAAAACGCCGGGGGCAATGTGGACGACGTCACCGGCAAGCGCATGACGATCGCCGCGTTCCCGTTCCGCTGCGAAATGGCTGACGGCGGCTTTGTCCGTCTCGTCGCCTGGGAAGAGGGCAGCTTCTGATATAAAGGGTATCGATCCCTGAAGCATTAGGCAAATCAGCCCGGGAGTTTCGGAAAACCGAAACTCCCGGGCAAAGCTTTTAAACATGGATTACTATTGCACGGATAGTCAACTTCTAAAACTGAAAAAATCAAAGATAGAAGAAGTAACACTTCCATTTTCCGGCTATGTGAATTATAATGATGGTTATGCGGAAATCTGACGTAAACGCAAACTAAGAAAGGATGGTCATATGAAAAACAAATTCAAACCTGACGTCCAGAACATAAAGGGCTTCAGCCTTATCGGCCCGGAAAGCGGAGGTCCAAGCCTTGTCGATTCAAATGACGGCAAAATCACGCGCATAAGGCCTTATTTTTATGACAAGGAGTATACTGACAAATATTGCAACCCATGGGTTATAAAGGCGCGCGGGAGCGAGTTCCGGGCTCCGGACCAAGTTACTATTACACCATTCGGGCTTGGATATAAAGCGCGCGTATACTCGAAAAACCGCGTACGGTATCCTCTCAAGCGCGTCGATTGGGATCCTAAGGGGGAGCGAAACGTTCACAACCGGGGAAAATCAGGATATGTCCGTATATCATGGGATGAGGCGGCGCAGCTCGCGGCTGACGAACTGCTGCGCATGAAAGAAACTTATGGCCCCGAAGCCGTACTATGTCAGTCTGATATGCACGGCGAAGGCAAACATGTCGCCCCAAGCCACGGGTGCCCGAACCGGTTGCTGTCTCTTCTCGGCGGTTACACGCTGCAAATGCGCAACATGGACAGTTGGGAAGGCTGGTTCTGGGGCGCAAAGCACGTCTGGGGATGCGAACCCGTCGGTGAAATGATGCCAATGACAAACCTCTACCCCGATATCGCCGAGCATTCAGAGCTTCTGCTGTTTTGGGGATGCGACCCGGAGACGACGCCGCTCGGGGTCGTCAGCCAGCTTCCAAGCAGACTGTGTTACTGGTTTACGCGCATCGGGTTAAAAAGTGTCTATATATGCCCGGAGCTTAATTACGGCGCCGCTGTCCACGCCGATAAATGGATACCCGTGCTCCCGAACACCGACGCCGCCCTTCAACTGGCGATCGCATATATATGGATGGTCGAGGGTACATATGAGAAGGAATATATAGCGACGCACTCATACGGTTTTGAAAAATTTGAGGACTATGTGCTTGGACGCGAGGACGGGATCCCGAAAACTCCGGAGTGGGCGGCCGGCAAATGCGGCGTACCGGAATGGACGATCAAAGCTTTAGCCCGCGACTGGGCAAAAAAGATCTCAAGCATTATCCACTCAAACGGCGGCAGTTTTATCAGAGGGCCATACGCTTCAGAACCCGGGCGGCTGGAGGCAATGCTTCTGGGTATGCGCGCCCTCGGCAGCCCCGGCGTACATCAGGCAAAGATGATTGAATTCAACTTATGGAACGCTGACTTCCCGCTGCCGTATCAAGGCGAATTCGTACCGGCTTTGCCTGCGATCGCCGACCCGCTGCGCCCGGTGGACGGGGACGTCTCGCCGGAAATAAACATGAAGCGTTTCCTGTTGACCGACGCGCAAAAAGAGCGCGCGCCGGAACTAGTTGAGTTGTTTAAAGTGCTTCCCGCGCCCCAACAATTCATTCCGCGCTGCCTTATTCACAAAGCGATCCTTGACGGAAAAGCCGAGTGGTATGGAATGCAGTGCTTCTCGTCAAGCCAGATACCCCGGGAGGGTAATTACAGATTGCCAACGGCGGAGTATCAGTTTGAAAAGATAGTCTACCCGCGCCCCGGCATGTCGCGGGTTCACATGATATGGACGTCGGCGCCGTGCCAGACCACCTGCTGGAACGACGGGAATCTTACAATAAAAGCGATGCAGAGTCCGGATATCGAGTGTATCGTTGCGCAGCATCCGTGGCTGGAAAACGACTGTTGTTTTGCGGATCTCGTTTTACCGGTCGTGACAAAATTCGAAATGTACGATATAGGCAACGATCTGTCCAGCGGCGGATTCACTTCCTGTTATTTGGAGGGTCCGTGCTGCGAACCTGTCGGCGAGTCGCTGTCCGACTTCGACGTATGCGCGAAGGTCGCTGAAAAGCTGGGCAAGGATTATTTCGACGCATACACCGGAAAGTTGTCCGAGGAAGAACGAGTGCGCTTTTTCTATAAAGCCACCGGCTGCGAGGAGCGTATGTCATGGGAAGAATTCAAAGAGCGGAAAATCTTCGTCGTGCCATGTAAAAAAGACGCCCTGGACATCCCCCCCGGGATGCGGAAATTTTTCGATGACCCCGAAACCAACCCGCTGACAACGCCGACAGGATTGTTAGAGTTTTCGTCGACCGCTATAGAGAAGTATATGCCTGATGACCCGGAGCGCCCGCCGATACCAAAATGGGTCGAGAAAAGTGTAACTCACGACGAGCGTCTCGGCGGCGAACGCGCAAAGGACTACACGCTGCTGTGTATGTCGAACCACGGAAGGTGGCGTATGCACGCGCAGTGCGACGACATTATCTGGAACCGTGAAGTAGAAACGATGAAGATCCGCGCGAAAGACGGCTATCAGTATGAACCCGCATGGCTGAATCCCTTTGAGGCCGAAAAGCGCGGTATCAAACACGGAGACATCGTAAAGGTATTTAATGAACGGGGCGCTGTTCTATGCGGAGCTTACATTACAGAGCGCCTTATACCGAACGTTTGTTATGTGGACCACGGGGCGCGCGTCGACACGATAATACCAGGCGAACTGGACCGCGGCGGCGCGATAAACCTTATCACGCCGACAGGCACAATTTCAAAGAACTCGACCGGTATGGCGACTTCCGGTTTCCTTGTCGAGGTCGCAAAAGTAACTGACGAAGAGATGGCAGGCTGGAGAAGAGACTACCCGGAAGCTTTCGCGAGAAAGCTCGACTATGCGACCGGCGTATGTTTGGAAGGATGGATAGTTTCATGAAAAAAACACCGATCGATATCAGAGCAGACAAGCGCGTATTTAAAGCTGCGAGCCTTATGGGTCCCTTAAGCGGGCCTCCATCTGTCGTCGAATCCGGGAAAGACGGAACGCTGACGCGGATAAGGCCTTTGCATTATGAGGACTACATCGACTGGGAAAGCAAGAATCCCTGGAAGATAGATGCGCGCGGAAAAACATTTAAACCTCCGAAACGTTCATTAACGTCATGCTATTACTTGACCTACAAAAAACGCGTCTATTCCGAAAATCGCGTGCGATACCCTCTTAAGCGCGCCGACTGGGATCCAAAAGGCGAGCGCAACCCGCAAAACCGCGGCAAATCACCGTATGTACGTATCTCATGGGATGAAGCCTCTCAAATAGTCGCAGATGAGATACTGCGCGTTCGCGAAAAATACGGTATGCCGGCAATCTTGTCAGAAGCGGATATGCATGGCGAAGGTAAACACGTCGCGCCCAGCCACGGCTGTCAGAACAAACTCCTGTCGCTGCTCGGCGGATATACGATCCAAATGCGCAACCAGGATAGTTGGGAAGGATACTCCTGGGGTTCAAAAAACGTCTGGGGCGGCGAACCGGTCGGCGAATTGCAGCCTTCAGGCAACGTTTGGGTCGATATAATAGAAAACTCCGAATTATTATTGTTCTGGGCGGCAGACCCGGAAACCACATCCGTCGGTTTTGACGGATATATTGCGAGCAGGCTCAGCCAGTGGATACACAGCATAGGCTTGAAATTCGTTTATGTAGACCCGGCCCTCAATTTCTCAGCATGCCGTATGGCTGATAAATGGATACCGATTCTGCCGAACACTGACGCCGCTTTGTATCTGGCAATTGCGAACATATGGCTCACTGAGGGCACGTTTGACAAAGAATACGTAAAAACACACACAGTCGGTGCGGAGCCTTTCTTTAACTATGTCCTCGGCAAGGAGGACAGTATACCTAAAACACCCAAGTGGGCAAGTGAAAAATGCGGCGTGCCCGAATGGACGATAAAAGCGCTCGCACGCGATTGGGCAAAAAAAATCACCAGCCTAACGATAGGTAACGGAGGCCCCGGCATACGAGGTCCGTTCTCGACAGAACCTGCCCGGCTGCAATCGATATTGCTTGGTATGCAAGGTCTCGGAAAACCGGGAGTTCATCAGGTAAAATGGCTGGAGTTTAGTATCCATACTCCGAATTTCCCTTTGCCATATCAGGGCGAGGAGCATATACGCGTTCCTCATCGTGCCGAGATAGTCCGCCCATATGGGTCGAAGACAGACTTAAGCGACGCTTTATCCGATATGCGAAGCGGTAACGCGGGCGAAAACCTGATAAAGCAAGCCGAAGCCGGAAAGGGCCTTTTTGAAATCAATGAACTCAAGAGTTCACTGCAAGAGCTTGCCGATCTTATGAAAGTAACCGATACCCCTCCGGCTCAGGCAATACCCAAATGTATGGTTCACGAAGCTATCCTGAACGAAAGTATAGAATGGTGGGGCCTGTATTCATTTTGCGGGCCGGCGGAAGAACAGTGGACAAAGCATGTATTCCCGCAGCCGGGATGTTCGCGACTGCACATGATATGGACGGACTCGCCTTGCATGGTCACATGCTGGAACGACGGGTTCCGCTTTGTAAAGGCAATGCGTTCGCCCGACATCGAGTGTATAGTAGCCCAGCATCCATGGCTTGAAAATGACTGCTACCTTGCTGATATCATTTTACCGGTCGCGACAAAATTTGAGATGGATGATATATGCGACGATCATAATAGCGGTATACTCACCTCAGTATTCCGCGAGTACCCGGCATGTCCGCCGGTCGGAGAGTCAAGAAACGACATGGACTGTGTAGCGGCGATAGCAAAAAAGATAAGCGACGACGTCTATCAGGCATACACAGGGAATGAGAAGGCGGTCGAACGCGTTATTGAGCTCTTCTGGCGCGGCTGCGGCGTTGCCCATTTGGATCATGACGACGAATTCCATAAAAAAGACATTTTCGTCCTGCCTGTCGATCCTAAAATAAAGGAAGTACCACCGGGCATCCGTCCGTTTGCGGAGGATCCGGAGGCAAACCCTCTCTCGACGCCTACCGGCAAACTGGAATTCACATCGACCGGGATACAGAAGCATTTCCCGGACGACCCCGAGCGCCCGCCATATCCCAAATGGGTGGAAAAAAGCGAGCTTCACGATGAGAATCTTTCATCAGATCGCGCTAAACGCTACCCGCTGCTTTGTATGTCGAACCACGGCAGATGGCGCTTCCACGCAAATCTTGATGACATTACCTGGAACCGCGAGATCGAAACTATGAAGATACGCGGCGGGGACGGATATCAATACGAACCCGCATGGCTGCACCCGGCAACAGCTAAAGAGCGCGGCATCAACCATCACGATATCATAAAGGTATTCAATGAGCGCGGTACCGTTCTTTGCGCGGCATATATTACCGAGCGCCTTATACCCGGTGTTATATACGTCGATCACGGAGCGCGCTTTGACCCGATAGACGCCGAAACCCTCGACCGCGGCGGAGCGATCAACCTGATATCACCTCATAATAATATCTCGAAACATGCCACCGGCATGGTCGTGTCCGGATATCTCGCCGACGCGGCTAAAGTAACGGATGAAGAGATGGCCGAGTGGCGCGCGAAATACCCGGAATCATTCGGGCGTAAGATCGACGAAGCCTGCGGCGTCTGCCTCGACGGGTGGCTGGTGCGCGCGTAACGCGCGGCGCTTCGCGCAGTGCGAAGTGTGGAGTGTGGAGTGTGAAGTGTGAAGTGTGGAAACGCTCTATAAGCACTCTATAAAGTGCGAACTCCACTCTCAATGCTCTAAACTCAATAGGCTCATATCATGAATTATTTAGGAGGTTATTATGTCAAAAGTAATATGTGTAGACGTCGCTAAATGCAACGGGTGCTATAACTGCCAGCTTGCGTGTAAGGACGAGCACGCAGGCAACGACTGGACGCCGTACGCGAAACCGCAGCCGGATATCGGGCAGTTCTGGTGCAAACTCATCGAGAACGTAGGCGGTACGATACCGAAAGTGAAGATACACTACATCCCGCACTTATGCAACCACTGCGAAAAGGCTGCCTGCATGGAAGCATGCAAGCACGGCGCTTATTACCGCCGCGACGACGGGTTCGTGATACTGGACCCGACGAAGTGCAAAGGGTGCGGCGCCTGCGCCAAGGCGTGCCCGTATGAAGCGATATATAAAAACGACGAACTGAAGATATGCCAGAAATGCACCGGCTGTACGCATCTGCTTGACAACGGATACAAACTGCCGCGATGCGTCGAGGCTTGCCCTACAGACGCGATGACGTTCGGCGAGGAAGCGGATATGCAGGACTTCATAATCGGCTCCACAGTCCGCATGCCTGAAACCGGCTTACACCCTAAAGTGTTTTACCGTAATATCCCCGGCAAGTTCATCGCGGGGACTGTGTACGACCCAGTCGAAAAGGAAGTTATCATCGGCGCTCGCTGCCGCGCGACGAACGGCGGGAAGACAGTCGAGGTGCTTTCCGACGAATACGGCGATTTCTGGTTCAAGGACTTGGCGAAGGGTAAATACGACGTCGTTATTGAAGTCAAAGGTTACGAGTATAAAACCTTCGACGCCGTCGACGCGACTGTCGACGTCAACCTCGGCGACATACCTATGGAGAAGAAATAAGTCAACTACAGCGTCATCCAATAAAAAACGCCCTGACGGGCGTTTTTTTGCGGTTGGAAGCGTCATTCTGATAAACATTTACTCAGCTCTTGGCAATGATAAGATTATGCAGCATAGAGGCCGCCTGGGCGCGGGTGATTTGCTCAGCCGCGTTGAATTTTCCGTTACTGCCATTTACGATACCGAGCATATAGCAGATCGTCACATAACCTTTATACTCATCGGCAACACTATCGCTGAACGGATATACAAACCACTCGGACTGCTCAGCCAGCTTACCGTACCCGAGATACTCAACTATGATCCTCGCGGCTTCCTGCCTTGTGAGCAGCTTGTCCGCGTCGGCGTCTATCCTTATCCCGCGCATCTCCATGTAAGGTATAGGATCGATAGGGCTGTAGTAGTATTCAAGTAACAGTATATATTGCAAAAATTCCAGCTCCGTCATTATCTTACCCGGCTCGAAGCTGCCGCCCCACGAGTATACTCCGTTATCGACGAGCCGTGTTACTACGCCCTCCGACCAATGCCCGATAACGTCGCTGTAATCCGGCGTAACGGTCCTGTCAGCCAAAGGTTTACCATTGTAATTAAGCGCCGTTCCGGTAAACGGGTCTATCGGGCTATAGTTCTTAAACTCATAGACGAGCGCGGCGTTGCCCTGCCCCGTTGTTATATAATCCGTTCTGAACCCAACATATTCCGCAAAAACTTGCAGAGCCTGCTCAAAAGTCAGGACGCCATCGACGCCGGGGAACTCCACATTATCGATCCAATCCAGGGAGTAGCTGACTATTTTTCCGGTGTAATGATTCAGCGTGACGCTTATCCCGTTGTTCCTGAACGGGATCCCGCCTGCTTCCCTTATATACCGGAAGTAATAGCTCTCTCCCCGGTAGCTTAGGGTCGCGCTTTCCTTTATGGATTTCTCAAGCTCGTCCGGGGCTATTCTTTTCAGGAACTCTTCCACTGCAGCCTCGGCCTGCTCCTCGGAAAAGCTTTTATCCACTTCTGCGTAGGGATATGCCGGATAGCTAATATTAAAAGAGTTCACTCTGCCTGTCTCAGCGTTGACCCTGCCGTATATCCCCACGACGTCGTCGTCTTTCGATAGTTGCTCGTTGTATCTGTAAAGCATGATATCGTAGAAATAGCGGTCTCTGTCCATATAATCTCTTTGCAGATTCACATACTTGTCATGAAAAGTTGAAAGGTCGACGTCTGTAAGCTCCGCAGCCTCAATCAGTTTCTGGACTGCCTGTTCGTTTGTAATAAATCCGCTCATACGCTCGAGGGCCGAAATCTCGGCAGCCGACAGGGCTTGCCGCCCGCTGCCGGACTCTGCTTCCATAGCCATATCCGCCGCCGCCATCGCTGCCGGCGCACTGCCGGCTCCGCCGGTATTATACGCTATCATATCATCGACCCCGAGATCGTGTACAAATTGAACTACTTCTCCGGTCGTCGCGCTTATATATTTATCCCCGCCGGAATCCAGCAGATATACCGGGTACACTGTATATGCCCTGCTTTCATAGTCATAGTAGCCCCGGTATTCCAGACTAAGCCCGATTTTCCCGGCGTAAGCGGCGACTGCATCAGCCGGGCTTATGATACTATCCGCGTTTTCAAACTTGAATCTCGCGGGCTCAATATTGCTTGTGGAGTACCCTGTTACTTCGCCGGTAAACTTGTTTACGTTCAGTGAAGCCTGCGAAGTGGAAAATGTATATCCGTTGATCTCCGCGAAATAGTTCAGGCTGTAATCGTTACTGTTGATGTTTATCGTTATTTCGGACGGTTGTTTATAATACTCAAACGAATCCGGTTTTGCTTTTTTAATAAACTCATCGGCCGCGGCGATCGCCGCGGTTTTGCTTATCTCAGCAAACCCGAAATATTTCTCGTCATAGAAGAATTTTCGATACTGCAAAACAACCCCGTCCGATGTGACATACGCGTAAATATACGCGCTCTTCTCATCTGACCAGGAAAATGACCAGACCATGTCCTCCATGGTCTCGTAATTTGAATAACCGGAACTGTAGGAAAAATCGGTGTAAACGTCATCGTCGATATCGATCAGGTTTTTTACTGCTATGAGCGCGGTCTCCATACTGCCTTCCTGCGACTTTACTGCTTCGGCGGATATCGGTACGGCTGCAACCGGCGGTACCGGAACGACCTCCGTATCCCGTGCCGCCAGGACTGTCAGCGGCGCCGCTGCCGCGAGCATACAAACAAGCAGCAGCATTATTATCTTTTTAAACGGTTTTTTCATTTTTTGAGCCTCACTTTCATTGTTGTGGACATATTTCATTATTTTGACGTAAGTTTTTTATGTTTGTTCCATTATATCAAAAATATTTATATAAAGAAAGAGGAACGGGTACGCTCCCGTTCCTCCC
>Ga0082212_10005531_pt1 | contig 17194 bp, 14 predicted proteins | sample TergutNt197P3_FD_71548 | JGI IMG/M metagenome (GOLD analysis project Ga0082212, IMG submission 71548) | Neocapritermes taracua P3 segment gut microbial communities from Petit-Saut dam, French Guiana - Nt197 P3 | ecosystem: Host-associated > Arthropoda: Insects > Digestive system > Gut ... | reverse complement strand
GTTACACTTCAGAGGGGTATCCGGGAGATGCTTTTTTGAGGCTTCTACGAATGTTCCAGGGTACATGAGCAGTGGCTACCGCCTCCTGCTATAAGTTCAGCCTCAAAAAAGGCAGTCTCCCGGATACCCCTCTGAACTGTAACTCACGATACTTCCGGCAGCGCTTTTACCCGGCGCCATTTATTCCTGCGGCTCGTTTCCGCACGGCGCACCATATGCCTGCTGCTCGCGCTCATCTTTGCGCAGAGAAAGCGCATTTCCGGCCGCATTCTGCTCAGCTTCTTTTTTTGTCGGTCCCGACCCGCTGCCGATGACTTTATCGTTTAGCCTGACCTCAGCAAAAAACGATTTCATATGATCCGGGCCGCGTTCGCCTGTAATATTATACCTGAGCGTTTGCCCTGACTTGACCTGCACCATCTCCTGAAGCGCAGTTTTATGGTCTGTGCCGCCGGACCTGAGCGACTCAGCCTTAGCCATAAATATCTCTGTGACAAGTCTCTCCGCCTCATCGGCGCTGCCGTCGATATATACCGCTGCAAGCAAGGCTTCGACCGCGTCAGCCAGTATAGACGGCCTTATCCGCCCGCCGTTTTTTTCTTCTCCCCGTCCCAGGCGCAGGCACTTACCGAGCTCCAGCCTGACAGCAACCTCCGCAAGGCTCTTCTCGCAAACAAGTTCAGCCCTGAGTTTTGACATCTTCCCCTCGGGCATATCGGGATACTTCATGAAGATCAGCTTTGCTATCTTCATGCCAAGTATAGAATCACCGAGAAACTCCAGTCTCTCATTGCAGCCGACAGCATCGTCTTTATTCTCGTTTGCGTATGAACTGTGCGTCAGCGCTGTCTCCAGCAGTGACTTATCCCTGAAAACATAGCCTATCTTCTCCTGCAGCTCCGGAGCAAAACACTCGTTCATGACGTCGCCTTCGACAAAACCGCGTGCAGCCGTGCGGCTATATCAGCTTCCGCCGCGTTTGCCGCCTGTCTTACAGCGCTGCATATCGCCGCCGCGTTTGACGATCCGTGAGCTTTTACTACCGGTTTTGATATTCCAAGCATTATCGTCCCGCCTATGGTATCCGGGTTCAGCTTTGCCTTCAGCCCGTAAATATGTTTCTTTACCATAATTGCTGAAATCTTTGTGATGATATTCTTCGCAAAGACGCTCTTCAGTTCGGCCATAATCAGCGACGCCATACCCTCCATAGACTTCAGCATAACGTTCCCCGAGAAGCCGTCGCAAACCAGCACATCGCATTCCCCGGCAATAGCTCCCTTAGCCTCAACATTACCGACAAAATTTACGCCGCCGGACTCAGCCGCTTTTTCCAGGAGCGAGTATGCCTCGAGCAGAGTCTGTGTGCCCTTCGTCCGCTCCGCCCCGTTGTTGAGCAGACCGACCCTCGGCGAGTTTATCCGCAGAACGTCCTCCGCGTAAAAAGAACCCATGTATGCAAACTGCAGCAGATACTCAGCTGTACACTCAGCGTTTGCTCCGCAGTCAATCAGCACGAACCCGGCGCCTTTCGCGTTTGGTATTACGGGCGCAAGCGCAGCTCTGCGGACGCCCCTCACACGCTTCACGATAAGAGTGGCGCCTGAAAGGATCGCGCCCGTGCTCCCCGCAGATACCACTGCGTCACCGCGCCCGTCACGCAGAAGGTTCATCGCAACAGTCAGCGACGCGTCTTTCTTCACACGAATAATGTTGGCGGGATCATCTTCCACATCAATGACTTCCGAAGCATTGACTATTTCCACGCCATGAGGAAGCTCTCTCATGCCCAGGCGTTCGATACTTCGCAGTATGACCTCGCCGCTGCCGGCAAGCAAAATATCGACGCCATGCTTCTCAATCGCGTCGAGAGCGCCTTTCACTATCTCATCAGGCGCGTTGTCACCGCCCATTGCATCCACGATAATTCTCATTGCTTAACGTATCCCCCGGCGATAATACTTAATGCCCGCTCAGAAATCGCGAGATTTTTATTTCTTTTTCCTTTGACTCTCGAGTCAAGCGGGTCGATAATTCCAAAATTGACATTCATGGGCTGAAAATCCGACACAGAGCCTTCTGATGTATACAACGCCAGCGCTCCAATTGCTGTTTTCCCGGAGAAATCCGCAGGCGCAAGCCCTTTGATTTCACGCGCAGTCTCTATACCGGTCAACAAGCCTGATGACGCCGATTCCACATACCCTTCGACTCCGGTTATCTGTCCTGAGAAACTGATTCGCGGCTCCCGCTTCAGGCGATTATATCTGTCAAGCAGCTTTGGAGAGTCAATAAATGTGTTGCGATGCATTACCCCGTATCGAACGAACTGCGCCTCGCGCAGCGCGGGAATCATAGAAAAGACGCGCTTCTGCTCGCTGAACTTCAGGTGAGTCTGGAAACCCACTATGTTATACAGCGTACCTTCCGCATTATCCCGCCGCAGTTGAACTACCGCGTAAGGCGTCTTCCCTGTAGCCGGATCGGTCAGCCCTACAGGTTTTAGGGGGCCGTACCTCATGGTGTCCTCTCCCCGCCGCGCCATAACCTCTATCGGCATACATCCTTCAAAGACAAGCTTATCCTCAAATCCGTGGATCTCAGCTTCTTGAGCGCAGATAAGCTCACCGCGGAAAGCGATATACTCATCACGCTCAAGCGGGCAGTTTATATAATCAGCGTCGCCTTTGCCGTACCGGGAAGCTAAGTATGCGTTACTCATATCGATGCTTGACGCCGTCACGATTGGAGCCGCTGAATCAAAGAAGCTGAGCATTTTACAGCCGGGCAGTAAAGCCATAAGCTTCGCTGCCAGTCTGTCGGACGTAAGCGGCCCTGTCGCGATGATCACTCTTCCGTCCGGGATTTCCGTTACCTCTCGTTCAGATATCGTTATAAGCGGATGGTTCCTTATCATGGATGTAACCATCGCGGAAAACCGCGTTCTGTCCACGGCAAGCGCAGCGCCTGCCGGAATACGCGTTTTATCGGCGCACTGCATGATAAGACTTCCGAGACTGCGCATCTCTTCTTTCAAAAGTCCGACAGCGTTCGTCAATTCATCGCTTCGAAATGAGTTTGAACACACAAGTTCGGCAAAATCCGCCGACACATGCGCAGGTGACATCATCCGCGGTTTCATCTCGAAAAGGTCGACGCCGATGCCGCTTTGAGCCAACTGCCACGCGGCTTCACACCCTGCGAGTCCGGCGCCCGCGACAGTCACCCTCATTTCGCTCCGGTTTTGCCGCTGCTCTTTTTCTGAGGCGCTGTCTTCTTTGCCGCAGTACTCTTCTTTGCCGCGGCCGTCTTCTTTGTAGTAGCTGACTTTTTTGCAGTAGCTGTCTTTTTTGCCGAAGCCGTCTTTTTTGTAGCAGCTGTCTTTTTTGCCGCAGCCGTCTTCTTTGCCGCAGCTGTGCCTGCTGCGTCGGCTGTGTCTGCTGTGCCCGCTGCGTCTGCTGTGCCGGCGCTTTCGTCTGCAGGAGCAGCCTTTTTTCTGTATCCCCGCTTATCTTCAGGTAAAAAGCTTTCGCATGTTTCATTAATACAGAATGGTTTTTTGAACCCCCTGCCCGATAACTTGAACATCGTCTGCCCGCATTCCGGGCAATTGTCCGCCACAGGAACGTCCCATGTCATGAACCCGCATTCCTTAAGTTTTTCACATGCGTAATATGTGTAGCCGTTCCTGGACGTTCTCTTGAGTATTCTTTGCCCGCACCTGGGGCATTTCCCCGGCATTTCGATAACAAGAGGCTTCGTGAAGCCGCATTCCGGATACCCCGGACAGGCAAGGAACCTTCCAAACCGTCCTGATTTCACGATAAGCTGCCTCCCGCAAAGGTCGCATATCTCATCCGAAACCTCATCCGGAACTTTTATCCTTTCACCCTCCAGATCGGACTCAGCATTGTCAAGGGCTTCTTTCAGGCCACTATAGAAAACCGCAAGGACGCTCTTCCATTCGTCTTTTCCTTTTTCGATACTATCGAGCGACTCTTCCATGCGCGCTGTGAACTGAAGATCCACAACATCTGTAAACCGTTCTTTCATGAACGTTGTCACGACTTCTCCAAGCGGCGTCGGGCGAAGATATTTTCCCTCCTTGACTACATACTCGCGATCAAGGATCGTGGAAATCGTAGGCGCGTACGTACTCGGTCGTCCGACGCCCGTCTCCTCCATCGCACGGATCAGCGTCGCCTCCGTGTATCTTGCCGGCGGCTGTGTGAACTTCTGTTCTTCCCTGATATCCGTGAGGTCCAGCATATCGCCCTCGGTCAGATTCGGCAGCAGCGACTGTTTATCCTCGTCTTCTTCATCGCTGCTTTCCTCATAGACAGCGGTAAACCCTGCAAACAATATCTTCATATGCGTTGCCCTGAAGATATATCCTGCCGATATCACATCGACCGTAACGCTGTCGTATATCGCCGCAGCCATCTGGCTTGCCACAAAACGCCCCCATATCATCCGGTACAGCTTTAACTGGTCGTTTGTCACGCTCCCCTTTATCTGGTCAGGCGTTATGAACACATTACTCGGGCGTATCGCCTCATGCGCGTCCTGAGCATTGCTTTTTGATTTATATTTATTAGGCGTCTGCGGATAAAAACTTGCGCCGTACTGCTCTGTAATGAACGCTTTCGCATCGGTTGCGGCTTCATCTGAAATACGCAGCGAGTCGGTTCTCATATATGTGATCAGACCGACGGTTCCCTCACCTTTAATGTCTACGCCTTCATACAGTTGCTGAGCTGTGGACATAGTCCTCCGCGGAGTCATGCCAAGCCTGCGGGACGCTTCCTGCTGCAGCGTCGACGTGATAAATGGCGGCGACGGCGATCTTTTCCGCTCTGCCCGCTTTACCGCATGGACACTAAATGGCGCGGAACGAACTGCCGCGATCACTTTTTCAACGTCAGCAGCGCTCTTCAAATCGATTTTCTTCTGCTCAGTGCCATAGAACGCGGCTGTGAAGCTTCCGGGAGAGCCATGAAGCTGCAGATCCGCGTTGAGCAGCCAGTATTCCTCCGGAACAAACCCGCGTATCTCATCTTCCCTGTCAGCGACCATTCTGGACGCTACCGACTGCACCCTTCCCGCAGAAAGACCGCGCCGGATCTTCTTCCAAAGCAGCGGACTGAGTTTGTACCCCACGATGCGGTCAAGAATGCGTCTCGTCTGCTGTGCGTTGACCAAATCAATGTCTATTGCGCGCGGGTTTTCCACGCTGTTTCGTACAGTGGTTTTCGTTATTTCATTAAAAGTGACCCTGCAGGCATTTTCGTCCGACAGTCCTAAAAGCTCCTTTAGGTGCCATGAAATCGCCTCGCCTTCTCTGTCGGGGTCGGTTGCGAGAAAGACTTTATCGCAACCCTTTGCCGCTTTCTTCAGATCTTTGATTATTTCCTCGCGGCCTTTGACTGGTTGATAATCAGGTACAAACCCGTTTTCAATATCAACGCCGAGCTTACTTTTTGGAAGGTCGCGCAGATGCCCCATCGAAGCTGTCACCTTATATCCGGGGCCAAGGTATTTACTTATTGTTTTCGCTTTTGCCGGTGATTCAACAATCACCAGGTTATTGTTTCCGTTTGGCATTCGGCACCTCTTTTGAGTTGTTTGCTAACGCGTAATAACTGCCGCTGCTCCTTTGCACAAGCCCTTTTATTCCAAGCATTGTGAGCGCAGTCAGAACTTGCGAAGCCGGCAATCCGGTCCTTACGATGATCTCATCTACCTGTAAAACAGATAATCCTATCGTTTCTGCCACGGTTTTCTCATCCCCGCTCAGTTCGCCCAGGATTATGTTTAAGTCAATATATTCTACGCCGGTTATGTTGTCAATCTCTTTTTTACCATCGTCTTTATTCCGGTTTCTATCGTCGTCTGCTCTATGGTTTCTTTCTTCGTCTGCTCTATGGTTTCTTTCTTCGTCTGCTTTATGGTTTCTTTCTTCACTTCTATCATTTTTCTCATCACCGCGTCCGGCTCCCCTGTTCTCGTACGCAAAACTCCCGGCTGCCTTGTGATCAGGCAATGCAGCGTTTACTTCCTTCACGATTTTGTCCGGGAACAGCTCCGCATACTCATCAACTATATCATAAGCGGATAATAGCGGGATCGCACCCTCGCGCAGCAGCATATTCGCTCCTTCAGAAAACTTTGCGTCGACATTACCGGGCATGGCAAAAACGTCCCTGCCCTGTTCCAGCGCTCTTGAAGCAGTGATAAGCGCGCCGCTTTTCTTTGGCGCTTCCAATACAGCGACGCCAAGCGACAAGCCGCTGAGTATCCTGTTCCTCGCGGGAAAATGCCCCGCAACCGCAGGCGATCCGGGAGGATACTCGCTCAGTATAGCGCCGGAGCGCGCTACATTATCGAAAAGCGATGCGTTTTCAGGAGGATAGGTCACATCCACCCCGGAACCGATAACCGCCACAACTCTTCCCCCGCCGCGCAGAGCGCCAAGTGCAGCGGCAGTATCTATTCCACGCGCAAGACCGGTCACGACCAGCAGCCCGTGTCTTGCAAGACTGTAGCCGATTTGCTCCGCAGCCGCGATACCATACGGCGTGCAGTTTCTCGTTCCTACAACTGCGACTGCCGCTTCTTCGTCAACAGCAGGCAGTTTACCCCTCACATACAGAATAATGGGCGGATCGTAGGTGTTCCTGAGTCTGTCAGGATATTCGGCGTCTTGTAATGTCAGTATCCTGCAGTCTGCCACTGTGCAGGACTTTAGTATTTCGTTAGTAATGGTGAGATCCTTATTCATCAACTGCTTGATTTCGTTCCGCGTAACTCCGCTGACGCCGCTATACTCATTCGCGTTCGCGAAAAACACCTTGTCCGGCGAACCGAAGTGCGCAAGTAAATGCCCCGCGGTAACAGCGCCTACTCCGCTTGCGGATGATAACCAAACCCAGTATTTGAGTGATGACACTAAATCACCGCCTGACCATAAAATTCAGTTCTCGCAGCTTCCCACATAACGATAGCCGCCGCGACCGCAGCGTTAAGCGATTCGCATTCCGGCGCCATCGGTATCGAAAACAGTTCGCCGCAGAGCGATGTGACCCCGGAGGACAGACCTTTTCCTTCGCTGCCGATCGCCACTATCTTGTTCCTGAAACTGATACCGCTGATCCCCGTGCGGCCACTCTCCAAGGATGCGCCGACGAAAACAGCGCCGGCTTCCTTGAGCTTTGTCAACACCGAAAGATCAACTGTGAGCGCTTTCTGCCGGAAAATCGCGCCCATTGTCGCGCGTACCGTTTTCGGATTATACAGGTCAGCGCAGTTTCCTGTCAGAAGCACGCTGTCGATCCGAAATGCTTCTGCCGTCCGAAGGATCGTGCCCAGATTGCCGGGGTCCTGGATCCCGTCAAGCAGAATATGCAGCCCCTCACAGTATTGCTCATTGCTGTACTGCGTCCCGGTATACTGCGTCCCGGTATATTGCGTCTGAGTATATTGCGTCCTGGCCTGTTGCCCCTCACTGTACATCGCCTCATTGTACGCAAAGCCGCCTGTCGGCGGCATTTTGCAGGTGAACAGCGTGTCCTGCGCTGATTTCAGAGGAGATAAAGAGTTAATGATGTCCTGCGTTGCATAGTATACGCGCGTTTCGACCGGTAAAGGAAAAAGTATATGTGAAGCGGTCACCACGTCAATTATCTCTGTGTCACTCTTTACGGCTTCTTCCAGCAGTTTTGCGCCATCGCATAAGAACTCGCGGCACTGCTCCCTGTAACTCTTGTCAGCGCCTAGGCGCCTGATATGAATGGCAGCCTGACTTCTTCTGCTGGTCATTCTCTCCATATGCTCACTCCCCGACCGGTTTCATTGTCGGAAACAGGATAACATCCCTTATAGAGGAACTGTTCGTAAGCATCATCACGCAGCGGTCAATACCAATGCCCAGACCTCCTGTGGGCGGCATGCCGTACTCGAGGGCGTTGATATAATCGTCATCCATCATGCCGGCTTCATCGTCTCCCGCGTTTCGAAGCGCAACCTGTTTCAGGAACCTCTGCTTCTGATCGATTGGGTCGTTGAGTTCACTGAACGCGTTACCCATCTCGCTGCTGCAGATAAAAAGCTCGAAACGCTCCGTTAGTCTGGGGTCGGAGGCTTTCCTCTTTGCCAGTGGAGATATCTCCACAGGATAATCTGTGATAAAAACAGGTTGAATGAGCTTATCTTCAACACGCTGCTCAAAGCACTCGCTCAGCAACCAGCCCCATGTCGCTTCCTTACCGTCCGGCATTTTCACCCCTATGCCGGCAGCGGCTGTTTCAGCTACTTGAGTATCGCTGAGCGCCATGAAATCGATCCCGGTGTGCTCTCTGACAGCTTCCGCCATAGTCAAGCGCTTCCATCCCGGAGTCAGGTCAAGTTCTTCGTCATGCCAAACGGCGTTATAGCTCCCGAGAATCTTCATCGCCGCCGACGATAGTATCTGTTCGAATATATCCATCATATCATGGTAATCAGCGTATGTTTCATATAACTCCAGCATTGTATACTCAGGGTTATGTTTTGTGTCCATTCCCTCATTCCTGAACACGCGCCCTATCTCATAAACCCTCTCAATGCCTCCGACTATCAGCCTCTTGAGGTGCAGTTCGGTCGCAATGCGCATATACATATCCAGATCAAGAGTGTTGTGGTGCGTTATAAACGGCCTTGCCGTCGCGCCGCCGGATATTGTGTTGAGAACCGGCGTTTCGACCTCCATATACCCCCGGCTGTCAAGGAAAGAACGGATATGACTGATAAACGCGCTGCGCACCTCGAACGTCCTGCGCGTATCCGGGTTCATGATAAGGTCTACGTAACGATTACGGTATCTGAGTTCCAGATTCGTAAGCCCGTGATATTTTTCAGGCAGGGGGCGAAGCGACTTCGAGAGCAGCAGGAGCTTCCTGCAATGGACCGTTATCTCTCCCAGACGCGTTTTGAAAACATATCCATCCGCACCGATGATATCACCGATATCGAGCTTTTTAACGACGCCGAAAATGTCGTCGCCGACTTCGTCCGACTTTATATAAAGCTGGATCCTGCCTTTGTCGTCGGCAATGTCCAGAAATATCGCTTTCCCCATTCCGCGTTTAGCCATGACGCGCCCTGCTATAGTGACGTCAGCGTTTTCCATTGCTTCGAAATCCGCTTGTATATCTGCCGAGTAAGCTGTCCTGGAGAATTTTGTGATCTCGAACGGATCCCGGCCCTCGTCCCTGAGGCTTTGGAGTTTGTCTCTCCTGATCTGCAGAATCTCTGAAAGCTCCTGCCCGTTCATTTCAGAAGCAGAATTACTGTCCTCGCTCATTGATCGACCTTGCCTTTCCTGTATATTATACCATGAGCGCAGCGAATGGTATAATGTGTCATCTTTCGCGGTTCTCGCGCAGCGAGGAGCGAAAGGACTTAAATTGAATGTATAATGATTTCGCAGAAATCATTATACCATGAGCGCAGCGAATGGTATAATGTGTCATCTTTCGCGGTTCTCGCGCAGCGAGGAGCGAAAGGACTTAAATTGAATGTATAATGATTTCGCAGAAATCATTATACCACAGTATATAAGGTTTCATCATGCGGTTTGCCGTTTGCCATCATCTGCTTTTCAGATTGGCTGAGAAATGCCGGCTACTCAATACTGAGTATCTCGAACTTCAAAATACCTGCCGGCACATCGATTTGGATAGTGTCGCCCTTTTCGTGATCCATCAGGCCTTTGCCAAACGGAGAATCATCAGAAATACGCTGCAGGGCGGGATCCGCCTCCTGAGAACCTACTATCTCGTAGGTATCTTCGGTACCGAACTCAAGATCGAGAACCTTTACTTTACTCCCGATGCTTACACGGTCGGTCTTTTCGGAAGCGTACACTATCTCCGCGTTTTCTATAAGATTCTTGATTTCCGCGATTTTTGAATACAGCTTACCCTGTTCGGTCTTTGCCTCGTCATACTCGCTGTTTTCAGTCAAGTCTCCGAATGACCGCGCTTCCTTGATCTGCTGCGCGACTTCCTTTTCCCTGACTGTTTGCAGGTATACGAGTTCCTCCTTCAGTTCCTGAAGGCGTTCCTGGCTCATCTTAAACTTTGTTTCTTTACTCATTTTCCATTTCCTTTTATTGATTTTTGTGTCTATTCAGATACCCACTCAGGACCGGTGAGGAAGACGTTTATTCTGCTTCCGGAAGCGGAGGCATGGATGCCGTAGCGCACGAGTATGCGCATGGATGCGCATTCGAGTGCAAAGGAAGCAGAAAAACGTCTTCTGAGCGCAAGGTCCTGAACGATTTTTGTGTCTATTCAGGCGCCCCGTTCAGCAACTCAACTGCCTTTAGAAACTGCGGGTCCGATTCTTTTTCCAGATTTCCCGTCATGAACAGTTCAAACTCATCGTCCGTGAGGCCCACCTGATGATCCGGCGTCAACCCTCCAACCTCATACAAGCTTACCCTGTCTTTTGTGAGAAACTTCGCGGAGGAAATATGCAGCGCGCCTCCGCCCGGAAGCGTAACCGTCACCTGTGAGCGGTCCTTCCCCGTCGTCTGCTCTCCGACAACGCTCGCATAACCGTACTCTTTCAGCGTCGCCGCGAAATACTCCGCCGCGCTGAACGAGTACCTGTCCACAAGTACCACGCACGGCATATCGATCATTCCCGGCCCGGACTTTGTGATCTCTTCCGTTCCGCCTCTGTCGACAGCAACGAAAATCTCACCTTCCGGCAGCAGATAATCGAGGATCCTGGTCATCTCCGCAACCTTGCCCCCGCCGTTGCTGCGCACGTCGAAAATAAACGCGAAAGCGCCGCGGCTGATGCAATCGTCGACGGCTGCAATGAAGCTGCTTGCGGAACCGTTTTCAAAGTTAGCGAGCTGTATGTAGCCGATACCGTTTTCCATCATCTCATATATCACAGGATCTACAAATATGTAACTGTAGATGACGGTCAGCTTCTCTGTGACGCCGCCGGCGCGTTTTACCGTCAGATCAACGCTCTCGCCTACCTGTCGCGAAAGCAGTAAACGCATCTCCTCAAATTCCGCCGATGTGATGTCCTCTCCGTCAATGCCTATGATAATGTCACCGGCAGCCAGCCCGCCTGCTTCCGCAGCCGAACCTCTGTAGACAGAGTTAACAAGCATGCCTCCTGTCTCTTCATCGACGATTGCGATAATGCCTATCCCGACAAATCTGTTGTTCACGCTATCCAGATAGCTTACGTACTCTTCAGGCGTCATATAAAACGACCACCTGTCACCGAGCGAGTACACTGCTGCGCCGTTTGCGGCGGCAGCGACGTCTTTTTCATCATAGTCGCCGATATACAGTTCGTCTATCCGGGACAAAAGCGCCGCGTACTCGCGGACGAACCCGAACCTGCCGCTGAAGAATCCAAGCTCTCTGCCGATTGTTGAGGCGATTATCAAACACGTTAACGCCGATGCGAGCAGCATCAGCGTTAACGTTGCCAAAAACGGTCTATTTCTTTTCATTAACGTCTTGCCTATGTTGTGTAATTTGAGTAGTATTTCAACGGGTCGACGCGCGAGCCGTTGACGGAGATTTCAAAATGCAGATGCGGCCCGGTCGAGACGCCGGTCGAACCGCACAGCCCGACCGTCTGGCCCTGTGTCACCGCTTGCCCGACACTGACGCTGCGCGAGCTCAGATGCGCGTATAGAGTCGTTCTACCGTTACCGTGGCTGACAACCACGTAGTTGCCGTATGACGCTTCGTATGTCGATGTTATGACCGTACCTGTATCAGCGGCCACGATCTTTGCCCCGTAGGGGACCGCAATGTCAATACCCGAGTGCTGTCTGAGCTCTTTATGTACAGGGTGAGGCCTTATTCCGAACTTGCTTGTAACGCGGGTATGGCCGGGAGCGGGCCAGATAAATTGCCCGGTGCCCTTGACGTTCGCGGCGTTCGCCCTCTCCTGCTGCCTTCTTAGTTCTTCGACCTGTTTGTTGATCTCATCCTGGACTCTTTTCTCCACCGCGATCGTCTGTTTATATAACTCGTTCTCAGCCTCAAGAGAGTCCTCGATCCCGCTGATAAGTTCGCACGCCTCTGCGAGCTGCATGACAAGATCATCACTTTTCTCTTCAAGCTGCACCTTCTCACCCTCGAGCTCCTCCCTTGTGTTCTCAAGGTCGATCTTTGCAGCGATAGTCGCTTCCCGGGCATTGATAAGACTTTTGTATGTGTTTTCGTCAGCACTCATAATGTCGCTGACAAAATCAATGCGCGCGAGCAGATCAGTAAAGCTGCTGGACTCGAATATTATCTCGAGATACGAAATCACTCCGTTCTCTTCCATATCACGGACTCGTTCCTTGTAACGCTGAAGCTGCTTATTTTCTCTATCCTGAGCAGCGACTACCTCAAGCTCTTTTTCCATAATGAGGTTAACATAGTTTTCTATCGTTTCCGTTATGTTCGCGATCTCGAGCTCAGTGAGATATATTCGGTCGTCAAGCACTGTCTTCTTTGCGACCTCGGTCATTTTCTCATACTCGATGGTGTTGATCCTCGACTGGATCTCCTGTCTTCTCATCTCGTACTCTTTTTTCTCTTCACGCAGCTTATCGATCTGCGCCTGCGTGACCGCCGCTTTTGCGGTAAGCGCGTCGATTGCAGCGTAAATGAACGAAAACGCCATGATCAGAACGAGCAAGACAGCGATTATCCTAACGATCCGTCTGTTTTTCATATTCAAATGCACCTCGTAAGACCCCTTGCTTGTGGTTAGGCCGGCTGCTTTTTACACGCGCAGATATTTGTTGAGCGCCATACTGCTGCCGCCGACTCCGACGCCGAATCCGATGATCATGAAAACTATGAACATCGGCGTCGACACGTTTGAAAAAGGCAGAATGTGGAAAAAACCCGCCTGAAAACCTGCCGCTTTGTCAATTACAAGCCCGTACAACGCCCACAGCGATGCAAATGCCGCTATTGAGCCTGTAATTCCCAGTATGAATCCTTCATATATGAAAGGCCAGCGGATAAACGCGTTCGTGGCGCCAACCATTTTCATAATTGCTATCTCCTCGCGGCGCTCAAACGTCGCGAGCTTGATCGTGTTTGACATGATGAACAGGGATATCGCAAGCAGCACGGCGATGATGATGACCGAAGCGCCGCTTACAATGTTGCGGACCGTCACGAGCCCTTGCGCAATTTTGAGATTCGCGTTAACTTTCTCAACCCCGTAGATATCTCTCAGCGCCTGCGAGGTCTCGCTGATCAGCGCTACGTCTTCAACATAGACGGTGTATCTGTGTCTGAACCAGGAAGCGTCTATGTCGGAGTAACGTTCGGAATCCTCATATTTACCTATGAAAGTGTCCATCGCCTGCTCACGGGTGATAAAAACAGCGTGATCTACGTTCGGAGTAGCGCGTATCGTCGTTCCGAGAGCGCGCGCATCATTATCCGTAAGCCTGTCGTTTACATAGACAAGAACGATATTCTCATTTTCGAGTTCACCGACGATCGCGTTTATGTTCACTGCAATAAGGACGAAGCTGCCCATAATGATAAGAAAGGCAATAATAATGCACACAGACGCAAACGACATGAGCCCGTGAGTGAAGATACTGCTGAAGCCTTCTTTTATAAAATAGCCTGTCCTGTTTCTACTCAACTTCATAGTTGTAATACCCGTCAATCCCGTCGCTTATTATGCGCCCGCCGTCAATAGCGATCACGCGCTCGGAAAGCCTGTCTACGAGCGGCTTCTCATGCGTCACGACAAGAACGGTCGTACCAAGTTCATTGATTTTCTGCAGCAGTAATAATATCTCCAGACTGCGCGCCGGGTCAAGGTTACCCGTGGGTTCGTCCGCCACAATAAGCTCCGGGTTGTTCACAAGAGCTCTTGCTATCGCCACCCGCTGATTCTCGCCGCCCGACAGCTCGGAAGGCGACGCTTTCGCCTTGTTCTCCAGCCCTACCAGCTCGAGCATATACGGCACACGGCTGCGTATTTCTTTGTTCGTCGCACCGACGACCCGCATTGCAAAGGCGACGTTCTCGTATATCGACTTTTTTTCAATAAGCCTGTAGTCCTGGAATATAACTCCGAGCGACCGCCTCAGGTATGGCATTCTGCGCATCCTGATCCTGTTCATATCGTATCCGTTGACGACAATATGCCCGTCTGTCGGAGCTATCTCACCTGTCAGGAGCTTGATGATAGTAGACTTTCCTGATCCGGACGGCCCGACCATGAACGCAAACTCACAGGTATTAAGCGTAAAAGTAACGCCTTTAAGCGCTTTCGTACCGTTGTCATAAACCTTAAAAACGTCGATCATGCTTACCATCAGTATTTTGACTCCTGTGAAACCAGATACTTTTTGACCATCAGCGCGACTTTGAAAATGATCGCGTGGTCGAACTCGCGTAAATCAAGGCCTGTGATCTTCTTGATCTTCTCGAGTCTGTAAACAAGAGTATTTCTGTGAACGAAAAGCTTCCTTGATGTTTCGGAGACGTTGAGGCTGTTTTCGAAGAACTTGTCAATGGTGAAAAGAGTCTCCTGATCCAGCGCCTCGATTGGATTCTTTTTAAACACTTCAGAAAGAAAGATCTCGCAAAGCGTCGTGGGGAGCTGATATATCAGCCTGCCGATGCCAAGGCTCTCATAGCTTATTATAGACTTATCCGCTTCGAAGACCCTTCCCACATCAATGGATATCAGCGCTTCCTTATATCTGTCGGCAAGCTCGCGAAGCTGCCGCGCAGGAGTGCCGACTCCGATAACGGCGCTGATCGAAAGCTCGCCGTCAAGTTTACGCTCGATCATTTCAGCAAGCTTCTGGAGATACTTCAGATCCCCGGAAGGGGGCATTTCCTTAATGACAACCACATCGGAATCGCTTATGGAAATCACAAAATCGTGCTGTTTGTCAGGGAACAACTCCTGCAGCAGCTCCACCGCGGAAATATCCACCGGAGACGCGCAGCGGATAACGAGCACACCCCTTGTGACGTCGGACGCAAACCTCAGTTCCTTTGCTCTGACGTAAATATCTCCCGGCAGGATGTTCTCGGAGATGATGTTCTTCACAAAAGTGCGCTTATCATGATTCTCCTCGAAATAGACTCCTGCTTCGTTTATGGCTATCACCGCCAGCATACAGATCGTTCTGGCCAGATCATCCTCGCCTTCGGCAAAAACCGAGTAATCATCGCTGCCTCCCGTGCCCAAAGCCTTGAACGTCTTGCCTGTGCTCTTGATCGTCCGTTCATTGCTTTCGTCATATTGCTCGGGGAGAGGCCCGATGCATGAACCTATAAGCGACAAGTCGCTGCTTGCTACAATAGTCCCGTCAGGATCAATAACGCCTATTACACGCTTCGTTGCGTCTTTCATTTGAACAATAACGCTTTGAAATATCCTGCTTGACACTATTCTGTCCTCCAGTTTCATAAGAACTGTTTGGCAATAAACGGCGAAGCGGTTCTCCGTTATGACCGTCCGGGCTATTTGTCAATATATCTATGTACGAAATTTTGTAGTGCAAATATAATATATCAATAATGACTAAAACTCAAGGGTTTTCGTAGTAATTTGTCACTTTTTTCGCTTTTCTGTAACCAAAAGCGATGACATGTACACTGCGGACCCCCGGTTTAAAGGCGGTCCGCAGTAATGCTTATGTTATTTTCTACTCGTTGATACCGATAACGACGCCCGATCCTACCGTGCGCCCGCCCTCGCGAATAGCGAAACGGAGCCCCTGCTCGATGGCGATAGGAGTTATGAGTTCCACGTCCATTTCGATGTTATCGCCGGGCATGCACATCTCAACGCCTTCCGGAAGATTGATGACCCCTGTAACGTCGGTAGTACGGAAGTAAAACTGCGGGCGGTAGTTGTTAAAGAACGGAGTGTGGCGCCCGCCCTCGTCCTTCGTGAGCACGTAGACCTGGCCCCTGAACTTTGTGAAGGGGTGTATGCTGCCGGGCTTGGCGAGGACCTGTCCCCTTTCGACCTCCGTCTTCGCTATACCGCGAAGCAGCGTACCGATGTTGTCGCCTGCTTCGGCATAGTCGAGCAGCTTCCTGAACATCTCGATGCCGGTGACGACCGTCTCGCGCGGTTCATCCATTAGTCCGACGATCTGTACCTTTTCGTTCATGGTGATCTTTCCGCGCTCGACACGGCCCGTTGCGACTGTACCGCGCCCGGTGATCGTGAACACGTCTTCGACCGGCATGAGGAACGGGAGTTCTGACTTTCGCTCAGGCGTCGGGATGTAGGAGTCGACTGCGTCCATGAGTTCCTTTATGCAGTCATACACCGGATCCGCAGGGTCAGTAGACTCGGACTCAAGCGCAAAGAGCGCGCTTCCCTTGATTATCGGGATGTCGTCGCCGGGGAATTCGTACTTTGACAGAAGCTCGCGGACTTCCATCTCTACAAGCTCGAGGAGCTCTTCATCATCTACCTGATCCGCTTTGTTCAGGAAAACGACGATCGCGGGGACGCCGACCTGACGGGCAAGCAGTATGTGTTCGCGCGTCTGCGCCATCGGCCCGTCTGAAGCCGCGATAACGAGGATCGCGCCATCCATCTGAGCTGCGCCTGTGATCATGTTCTTGATATAGTCGGCGTGTCCGGGGCAGTCGACGTGCGCATAGTGGCGCGCGTCTGTTTCATACTCGACGTGAGCGGTGTTTATCGTTATGCCGCGCTCTCTCTCTTCCGGGGCTTTGTCAATAGCGTCGTACGCCTCGAACTTCGCCTTGCCCTGAAAACTCAGGTACTTGGTTATCGCTGCTGTCAGCGTCGTCTTTCCGTGGTCGACGTGACCGATCGTACCGATATTGACATGCGGTTTGGTTCTTTCAAACTTTTGCTTAGCCATTGCTAATCCTCCTTATCGTTCTTGTCGTAAATATCGTTTAAGGATTGACATCCTGTCATTTCCAGTTGCACGGCGGCTATTATACAGTATATAAGCCCATATTGCAACTGTTTTCTTTTACACCTGTGGTTTCTTTACTGTATCTAGTCGGATACCCTCTCAGGACCGGTGAGGAAGACGTTTATTCTGCTTCCGTAAGCGGAGGCATGGATGCCGGAGCGCGCGAATTGGCACATGGATGTGCCACTGAGCGGAAAGGAAGCAGAAAAACGTCTTCTG
>Ga0082212_10005530_pt1 | contig 17194 bp, 14 predicted proteins | sample TergutNt197P3_FD_71548 | JGI IMG/M metagenome (GOLD analysis project Ga0082212, IMG submission 71548) | Neocapritermes taracua P3 segment gut microbial communities from Petit-Saut dam, French Guiana - Nt197 P3 | ecosystem: Host-associated > Arthropoda: Insects > Digestive system > Gut ... | reverse complement strand
TCATCGGCACGTACGGCATCGCGGTGATGCATCAGGATGCGCCGGGGTTGATCGTCGGCGCGCGGCGGGGGAGCCCGCTGGTGATCGGATTGGGCAAGGGGGAGAATTTTCTGGCCAGCGACGTGAACGCCGTGGTGGGGCGCACGCACGAGGCGATTTTTCTGCGCGATCATGACATCGTGACCTTGCGAGAAGACCGCTTTGAGATCACCACGCTTGACGGCGCGGCTTCCGGGTTCGCGCACATAACCGGCGGCGGCATTTATGAGAACATCCCGCGATCCATGGGCGCGGGCATGCGCGGGAGGATCGAAAAAAAATCCCTTCGAACGCCCCCCATTTTTGACATCCTGATGAAAACAGGCGGCATTCCCGAAGAGGACATGTTTCATACGTTCAACATGGGCGTGGGCATGTGCCTGACCGTGGCGAAGGACGACGTGAACAGGGCGCTCTCACTGCTGCGGGTAAACGGCGAGGATGCCTATGTTGTAGGCGAGGTTGAATGCGGCGAAGGCGGGCTCGCGCTATGCTGAGGATCGCGGTTCTGGTCTCGGGAGGGGGCACAAACCTGCAAGCGTTGCTGGACGCTGAAAAGAACGGTGATTTGCGCAGTGGTAGGATCACCCTCGTGGTCAGCAGCAAAGAGGAGGCGTACGCTCTCCAACGCGCCCAAAGCGCGGGCGTTAAAACGGCTGTGCTGGTAAAGCGGCGGGGCGAATCCTCTCCGGAATACGGCCAGAGGCTGATCTCACTTTTACGCTCCAGCGGCATCGATTTAATCGTATTGGCGGGGTTCCTGCTCATTCTGGACGCCTGTGTGATCCGCGTCTATGGGGACCGCATCCTGAATGTGCATCCCAGCCTCATCCCCGCCTTTTGCGGCGAAGGATTTTACGGCCTCAAGGTGCATGCGACCGCTCTGGAAAGAGGCGTCAAGGTAACGGGGGCAACGGTTCACTTGGTGAATGAGATCCCAGACGGCGGGCGCATTCTGGCGCAAAAAGCCGTGGAGGTGTTGGAGCACGACACCCCTGAGACGCTGCAAAAGCGTGTTATGGAGCAGGCCGAATGGATACTGCTTCCCAGGGAAACGGAAAAATGGGCCCGCAAGCTCATGTTGGAGGTATAGGCTTTGGATCTTTTTCAGGATGTACGGCACAATCCATACCCCGGCCGCGGAATCGTCCTGGGGCTCGCGGAGGACGGCGGTCATGCGGTGGTTGCCTACTTCATCATGGGGCGCAGCGTGAACAGCCGGAACCGCGTATTTATCGAAAAGGACGGCGGCATTACCACCGGGGCTTTTGATCCGGCTAAGCTGGCGGATCCAAGCCTCATCATCTATACGCCCGTTCGGGTATGCGCGGGCGGCGTCACCATCGTCACCAACGGCGATCAAACCGATACGGTGGCGCAGTACCTGAAGCGCGGAAAATCCTTTGAGGAGGCGCTGCGCACCCGCACATTCGAGCCGGACGCGCCGCACTATACGCCCCGCATCTCCGGCATGCTCGAAGCTGAAGGGGGCCGCATGCGCTACAAACTCGCTATTCTGAAGACCTGCGGCGGCGATCCCGATACCCCGCAGCGCCATTTTTTTGAATATCCCGCGCCCAGAACGGGGACCGGTCATTTTCTCCATACGTACGCAACGGACGGAGACCCTCTTCCCAGCTATTCGGGGGAGCCTAAACGCGTGGCCGTCACCGGCGATTTGGAAACCTTTTCGACTACGCTATGGGAAAGCCTGAACGCGGATAACCGGGTGAGCCTCTTTGTCCGCTTTGTGGACCTGAATACCGGGAAGTCCCAAACCCGCATTCTGAACAGACATCAATAATGAAAGCATGACAGGAGGAGCACTATGCACGAGCTGGAACTGAAATACGGCTGCAACCCAAACCAGAAGCCCGCGCGCATCTTCGCGAAAACCGGGAAACTCCCCATTGACGTTCTGGGCGGCAAACCCGGCTACATCAATTTTTTAGACGCGCTGAACGGCTGGCAGATGGTTCGGGAGATGAAGCAGGCCACGGGGCTTCCCGCCGCCGCCAGTTTCAAGCACGTTAGCCCGGCAGGCGCGGCTGTGGGCCTGCCGCTTACCGATATACTGCGCAGAATCTACTTCGTGGAGGATGAAGCGCCTTCCCCCCTGGCATGCGCCTATGCCCGCGCCCGGGGCGCGGACCGGATGAGCAGCTTTGGGGATTGGATTTGCCTGTCCGACCCCTGTGACGCGTCTACAGCCCGGTTGATCGCGCCAGAGGTATCCGACGGCGTCATCGCCCCGGGTTATGAGCCGGAAGCTTTGGAAATGCTCAAGGCCAAGCGCAAGGGCGGCTACAACGTCGTACGCATCGATCCGTGTTATGTGCCCGAAGCACTGGAGCAAAAGGACGTGTTTGGCCTCACCTTCGAACAGGGCCGCAACGACCTGGTAATCGACGGCTCTTTTTTTACCAACGTCGTGTCCGTAAAAAAGGACCTGTCCCCCCAGGCCGCCCGCGATCTGACCGTCGCCATGATCGCGCTTAAGTATACGCAATCCAATTCCGTCTGTTACGTAAAGGACGGGCAGGCCATCGGCATCGGGGCCGGGCAGCAAAGCCGCATACACTGCACGCGGCTGGCGGGAGACAAGGCCGATAACTGGTGGCTCCGCCAACATGAAAAGACGCTGAATCTGCCCTTCCTGGACACGCTGAAACGGCCCGACCGCGACAACGCCATTGACCGCTATATCAGCGACGAATCCGAGGATGTGCTGGCCGATGGTTCTTGGCAGAGGCTTTTCAAGAACGTGCCGGAGGCGCTGACCCGCGAGGAAAAACGGTCTTGGCTTGGGGAGCTTACAGACGTCTCCCTGGGCAGCGACGCATTCTTTCCCTTTCCCGACAGCATCGACCGCGCGGCGCGCAGCGGCGTCCGGTATGTGGCGGAACCCGGCGGCTCCGTCCGCGATGACGAAATCATCAAAGCCTGCGACAGGTACGGCATGATCTTGAGCTTCACAGGGCTCCGGCTGTTCCATCATTGATCGGAGGTTTCGTATGAAAGTACTGGTGGTGGGCGGCGGCGGCCGGGAACACGCCATCGTCCAAAAACTCAAGGAAAGCCCTCAAATTGACGAGCTGTTCTGCGCGCCCGGAAACGGCGGCATCTCGGCGCTCGCAACCTGCGTACCCATCAAGGCAAGGTCGGTTGAAGAGCTGACGGATTTCGCGCAGAAGCAGTCCATGGACTACGTGGTCGTCGCGCCGGACGATCCGCTGTGCCTGGGGTTGGTGGATCTGCTGAATGAACGCGGCATCCCGGCCTTTGGCCCCAACAAAGCCGCCGCGCGGATTGAGGGCAGCAAGATCTTTGCCAAGGAGCTAATGCGCCGCCACGGCATACCCACAGCCGACCACCGCGCTTTTTACGATGCGGCGGAAGCGCTCCGGTACGTACGCGCCGCTCCCTGCCCCTTGGTGGTGAAGGCGGACGGGCTGGCGTTGGGCAAGGGCGTACTCATTTGCCGGACCAACAGCCAGGCGGAGGAAGCCGTTACCGCCATCATGAAGGAAGGAAAATTCGGCGCTTCCGGCAAGGGCGTTGTGGTAGAAGCGTTTCTGCAGGGGCCCGAGGTTTCCGTGCTCTGCTTCACCGATGGAAAAACCTTGCGCCCCATGGTATCCAGCATGGATCACAAGCGCGCCCTGGATGGCGATACAGGGCTGAACACCGGCGGCATGGGCGCGGTCGCTCCCAATCCGTACTATACGCAAGCCATCGCCGAGCGCTGTCTTACCACCATTTTTTTACCCACACTGGAAGCCATGCGCGCCGAAGGATGCCCCTTTCGGGGTTGCCTATACTTTGGCCTCATGCTAACACCGGATGGCCCCAAGGTGATCGAATACAACTGCCGTTTTGGCGACCCGGAGGCTCAGGCGGTACTGCCGCTGCTAAAGAGCGACCTGTTCACCATCATGCAGGCCACAACGAACGGCACGTTGGATCAAGCGGCGTGCGCGTTCTCCGGTGACGCCAGCTGCTGCGTTGTGCTGGCTTCCGGCGGCTATCCGGAGCGATATGAAGAGAACAAGCCCATCGCGGGCATTCATCAGGCCGGGCAAAACGCCCATGTGTACCATGCGGGCACCCGGCTTGCGGAAAACGGCGAAATCCTGACGGCAGGCGGCCGGGTGCTTGGCATCACGGCGGTGGCGGGCACCTTGCGCGAAGCTGTCCGCCGCGCATATGCGGCGGCGGGGCAAGTATCCTTTGAAGGTATGCATATGCGCGCCGATATCGGCGGAGCCGCGATGAAGGCTGTTCGGCACGCTCCCGGGGAGGCCTGCCATGAGTGTTGAGCGTATCTTTGTAGAGAAAAAAACCCCTTATGCCGTGGAGGCGCAGGGAATACTCAAGGAGATCCGGGAGATCCTGCTCATCAATAGCGTAACGGGGCTTCGCCTGCTAAACCGCTACGACGTGGAAGGCATCGACCGGGCGCTCTTTGAGCGGTGCATGCCCATTGTTTTCATGGAACCTCCCTTGGATATCGCCTACAAAACGCTGCCGGCGGACGCGGACGCGGTGATCGCCGCAGAGTATTTGCCCGGCCAGTTTGACGCGCGGGCGGCGAGCTGCGAGGAATGCATTCAGCTGATCAGCCAGGGCGAACGCCCCGACGTAAGGACGGCAAGGGTGTACTTACTTTCGGGCACTCCCAGCCCGGAGGAACTGCGACGCATCCGGCAGCACCTGATTAACCCCGTGGAGTCCAGGGAAGCCGACTTGGCGGAAAAAACCACGTTGGCGCAACGGTATCATATCCCCGAAGCAGTACAAACCCTCGCCGGCTTTACGATGTTGGCGGGTCCGGACATCGCCGGGTTTATCGGGGAATACAGCCTGGCGATGGATGAGGATGACCTGGTATTCTGTCAGGCGTATTTCCGTTCGGAAGGGCGGGATCCCACCATCACCGAAATCCGCGTGCTCGACACTTACTGGAGCGATCATTGCCGCCACACCACTTTTTTGACTACACTGGACAAGGTTGACATCAAAAAACCCGCTGTGGAGAAGGCATTCCGGCGATACCTCGCCCTGCGGCAGACTCTCTACGGTAAAAAGCGCAGGCCCGTCAACCTCATGGACATTGCCACCATCGGCGCTAAGGCGATGAAAAGGCAAGGCCTGCTTCACAACCTGGACGAGAGCGAGGAGATCAATGCCTGTTCCATCCAAATCGACGTGGATATCGACGGAGTGACGGAGCCATGGCTCCTGATGTTTAAAAATGAAACCCATAACCATCCCACGGAGATCGAGCCCTTCGGCGGTGCGGCCACCTGCATCGGCGGCGCGATTCGCGATCCTCTATCCGGACGCGCCTATGTGTACCAGGCCATGCGCGTTACAGGCGCGGCCGACCCGCTTAAGCCTGTGGCGGAAACCATAAAGGGCAAGCTGCCCCAGCGTAAACTCGTAACCACGGCGGCGGCGGGATACAGCGCCTATGGCAACCAGATCGGCCTGGCTACTGGGCTTGTGGATGAAATGTACCACGAAGGATATGCCGCCAAGCGGTTGGAAATCGGCGCGGTGGTGGGCGCGGTCCCCAAACGCAGCGTACGCCGGGAGCGACCGCTGGCCGGGGATCAGATCATCCTGCTGGGCGGACGAACAGGCCGCGACGGCTGCGGAGGCGCCACCGGCTCCTCCAAGAGCCATAAGCTGGAGAGCATCGAGCTCTGCGGCGCGGAAGTTCAAAAAGGAAACCCCGTGGTGGAGCGCAAGCTTCAACGCCTGTTCCGCGACGATCGGGTGACGCGGCTTATCAAACGGTGCAACGACTTCGGCGCCGGCGGGGTGAGCGTAGCCATCGGCGAGTTGGCGGACGGTCTGCGGATCGACCTTGATAAAGTGCCAAAGAAGTACGAGGGCCTTGACGGCACGGAGTTGGCCATCTCCGAAAGCCAGGAGCGCATGGCTGTCGTGGTGGCTCCGGGGGACGCGGAGGCGCTCGTCGCCTTTGCCGACGGGGAGAACCTGGAAGCCACGGTGGTGGCGGTGGTGACTGAGGAACCCCGCCTTCAAATGTTCTGGAAAAGGAAGCGCATCGTCGATCTTTCCCGGGAATTCCTGAACAGCAACGGCGCGGAAAAACACGCCGGGGTGTTCGTCCCCAATACGGATATCGCAAACCTTCCTTTTCAAGGCGTCACGTTGCAAGAGAAGCTCGCCGGCATGGTTTCCGACTTGAACATTTGCGGCAAAAAGGGCCTGGTTGAAAGATTTGACAGTACCATCGGCGCGGGTACGGTGTTCATGCCCTTTGGAGGCCGGAAGCAGCTGACCCCCATTCAAACAATGGTGGCCAAGCTTCCGGTCATGGCAGGCGAGACCACAACCGTCAGCGGCATGAGCTACGGTTTTCACCCGCAAATCATGGAACAAAGCCCCTTTGAGGGCGCGTACCTGGCTGTGGTGGAAAGCCTCGCAAAGCTTGCCGCCGCGGGTTTTGATACCAGCCGCGCTTACCTGAGCTTTCAAGAGTACTTTGAACGCATGACCGGCGATCCTTCCCGATGGGGAAAGCCCTTCGCGGCGCTCCTGGGCGCGCTCAGCGCGCAGCTGGATCTGGGCGTGGCGGCCGTAGGCGGCAAGGACAGCATGAGCGGCTCATTTGAAAACCTTCATGTGCCGCCCACGCTGGTCAGCTTTGCCATCGCCCCGGGCCGCAGCGGCGAGGTCATTTCCCCGGAATGGAAAGAAGCCGGCCACAGCCTCCGCCTGATCGCCTGTGACCCGTACGACAGTGGGAAACTCCGGGCAAATTTTTCCGCCCTGTATCGCCTGATTCGGGAAAAAAAGGTCCTTTCCGCATGGGCGCTTGGGCTGGGGGGCGTCGCCGAAGCGGCGTTCAAAATGGCGCTTGGCAACGAAATAGGCGTACAGCTGGCATATGAAGGCGATTTGTTTGCCCAAGCTCCCGGCGCCATCTTGGTTGAGATGGCGGACAGCGCGGCTGATTACGAAGCCGGCGCCTTGCGATTCGGCGTGGGTATCGGAGAAACAGTCGGCCGCTACATACTGGCGCACAATGGGGAAGAAGCGGCGCTAAAGCCGTTGGAAGCGCTCTATGAAAGCAGGCTCGCCGGCGTGTTTCCCTATTACGGGGGCGCCGCCGGCACGGTGGAAACCGTGTACCACAAGGCGGAATCGTGGGCCAAGCCGGCGGTGCTAACCCGCAGGCCCGCGGCGTTTGTTCCCGCCTTTCCGGGCACAAATTGCGAGGCGGATACCGCCAGGGCGCTGGAGCGGGCCGGAGCGGAACCGCGCATCCTGCTCGTAAACAACCTATCCCCCGCCGCGATATCACAAAGCCTGCAAAAAGCCGCACAGATGATCGGCGAGAGCCAGATGATTGTGTTCCCCGGCGGTTTTTCCGGCGGCGACGAACCGGATGGGTCGGGCAAGTTTATCAACGCGTTTTTTCGCAACCCGGCCATGAAGGACGCGGTACAAGCGTTGCTGGAGCGGCGGGACGGCCTTATACTCGGCATTTGCAACGGATTTCAGGCGCTTGTGAAGCTGGGCCTGCTTCCATTTGGCCAAATCGCGGATATTACCGGACAGTGCCCGACCTTGACTTTCAATACCATCGGCCGCCATCAAAGCATGATGGTCCGCACGCGGATTGCCAGTAACCGAAGCCCCTGGCTCCAAAAAACACAGGCGGGAGAAATCCATACCGTCGCGATTTCTCACGGCGAGGGCCGTTTTGTGGGCGATGACCGCGTACTGGCGGAGCTCGCGCAAAACCGCCAGATTGCAGCACAATATGTGGATCTTACAGGCGCGCCCACCATGGATTTGCGGTATAATCCCAACGGCTCCCTTTGGGCTATCGAGAGCATCACGAGCCCCGACGGGCGAATCCTCGGTAAGATGGGTCATACGGAACGTTCCGGGCGGGATCTGTACAAAAACGTTGAAAAAAACGCGTTCCAGCCCCTGTTTGAAGGCGGCGTAGCGTACTTCCGGTAAAGAATTACCCCGGCGATACAGCAGCATCATTCATAGAAGGAGCCGGCCTATGAACAGCAACCATCGCAGCGGATATATCAGTCCGTTCTCCACCAGGTATGCCAGCGCGGAAATGCAGTTTGTATTTTCCGAGGATCATAAATTCCGTACTTGGCGCGCGCTTTGGATCGCCTTGGCAAAAGCGGAACAGAAGCAGGGATTGCCCATCACCGACGAACAGATCAAGCAGATGACCGACCATCGGGAGGACATCAACTACGAGGATGCCGAACGCCGGGAACGGGAGTGCCGCCACGACGTGATGAGCCACGTCTACGCGTACGGCCTGCAGTGCCCTAAGGCGGCGGGAATCATCCATCTGGGCGCCACCAGCTGCTATGTATGCGACAACACGGATGTGATCCTCATGCGCCAGGGTTTGGGAATTATACGGCGCAAGCTGCTCAACGTCATGGCGCTCCTGGCGGATTTCGCGGAGCGGCATAAGGACATGCCTGCTCTGGCCTACACGCATCTGCAGCCCGCCCAGCTCACGACGGTTGGCAAGCGCGCCACCCTGTGGCTTAACGAATTGGTGATGGATTACGAGGAACTGGCGCACCGTACAGCCAGTCTGGCGCTGCTTGGCAGCAAGGGAACGACGGGTACCCAGGCCAGCTTCATGGAACTGCTGAAGGGCGATGGCGAGAAGGTAAAGCAGCTGGAGCTGGACATCGCGGCAGAGATGGGCTTTAGCCGGGTGGTTCCCGTCAGCGGGCAGACCTATAGCCGCAAGATGGACTACGCGGTGGTCAGTTCCCTGTCCGGCATCGCGCAGAGCGCCAGCAAGTTCAGTTACGACATGCGGCTCCTGCAAAGCTTCAAGGAGATGGAAGAACCCTTTGAACCCTCGCAGGTGGGCAGCTCCGCCATGCCGTACAAACGCAACCCCATGCGATCCGAACGGGTGAGCGCCATTGCCCGTTACGTGATGACAGGCGCGCTGAACACAGCCATCACGGCGGGTACGCAGTGGTTTGAGCGCACCCTGGACGACAGCGCCAATCGCCGTCTTGCCGTCAGCGAAGCGTTTCTTGGCGTGGACGCGATCTTGAATATTCTGATGAATATCTGCGGCGGTTTGGTGGTGTACCCTAAAGTGATCCATGCCCGGGTGGCAAACGAACTGCCTTTTATGATTACAGAAAACATCCTGATGGACGCGGTCCAAAAGGGCGGCGATCGGCAGGCGCTTCATGAAAAACTTCGCGTACACTGCCAAGCCGCCGCACAGACTGTGAAAGAGGAAGGCAGGCCCAACGACCTCATCGAACGCATTGCGGGCGATCCAGCCTTTGGCCTCACGCCGGCGGAGTGCCGGACGCTTATGGACCCCCGAAAATTCACGGGCCGCAGCAGCGAACAGGTTACGGAATTTTTACGGGACGTCGTGACGCCCATATTGGACGAGAACCGGCCGATTCTTGGGGAAAAGCAGGAACTTCATATATAAAGCCGCATCTCAACCGCTTGAATAAATAACAAAACCGTAGTATGCTACTGAAAACCAATAAGGGCGGGTGCGTACATGGAGACAACAGGCAGCCTGCTTCGGCGTGACGAACGCGTAACGCTAGCGCTTCGCAGCCTATATGAGCAGTACGGCTACAAAAAATTCCGCATGAACCGGTTTGAGGCTTATGATTTTTACGCGGCATACCGTGATTTTCTGGGCAGCAGCCATGTTCTCACCTTTACCGGTTTGGATGGACGGCTCATGGCGCTGCGCCCCGACGTAACGCTCAGCATCGCCAAAAAGGTAAAAGCCGATTCAGCCGGTACGGAACGTCTGTATTATTCAGAGCCGGTATATCGCCCGGCAAGGGACGCGGCGGAATACTGCGAAACCTACCAGGTAGGTGTGGAGCATATCGGCGACGGGACATTCTATACAAGCGTGGAGCTCATCTCGCTGGCGGTGCAAAGCCTCCAACTCATCTCAGCGGATGCGGTTTTGGATCTGTCCCACACAGGCTATATCGGCGGATTGCTTGCCGGCCTCCCGGTAGACGAATCCATGCGTCGGGCGATTCGCCGCTGTATGGAACAGAAAAACGCGCACGAACTGCGCGATATCCTACCCCGCAATCTTCAGCCGGCGGACATCGAGCGATTGCTGGCGGTGGCCCGGCTTTCCGGACCCTTTCCCGAGTCGCTGGAGCAAGCGGCCCTATTCGCGTCAGGCCCCGAGATGCTCGCGGCCGTCGAGGAGCTGGATACGCTGGCAAAGGCTCTATCCGTGCTGGGCCAAGCGTCGCCCCTACGGCTGGATTTCTCAATTACCTGTAATGCGAAGTACTACAGCGGCTTGATGATGCGCGGTTATATTGACGGCGTTCCGGGCACGGTGCTCAGCGGCGGCCGGTATGACCCTTTGCTGCGCCGCATGGGCAAACCCGACGTGTCGGCGATGGGGTTTGCAATCTATTTTGACGGGCTGGCGCGCTTTCTCAGCCAGGAAGTGGATTCGGCTGTCGAGACCGTTGTGCTGTATTCACTTGACGCGGATCCTGCGGCTGTGGCAAAGGCGGTGCAGGATTGCACAGCCCGCGGAGAACGCGTCTGGGCAGGCACGGCTTTGCCTGAAGGGCTTACCTGGACACGGTTGGTGGAGGTGGGACGGGATGTTTAGCGTCGCGCTGCCGAAAGGGCGTCTGGGCGACAAGGCATACCTGCTGTTTGAGCGGTTGGGCTACGGCTGCAGGGAATATGCGGACGACCACCGGCGGTTGGTTCTTACCGATGAGGCGGGCGACGTACGGTACTTCTTGGTGAAGCCCTCCGATGTGGCGATCTATGTGGAGCGGGGAGCGGCGGATATCGGCGTCGTTGGACGGGACATTTTACTGGAAACCAGGCCGGACGTTTATGAGCTGCTGGACCTGGGGTTTGGGTTCTGCCGGCTGGCTGTGGCCGGCCCTAATGGATTTCGCGACCGGCCGGACGCCCCTCTCCGCGTGGCGACAAAGTATCCCAACGTTGCCAGGGAACATTACCAGCAGAGGAATCGCGATATCGAGATCATCCGGCTTAACGGGTCCATCGAGCTGGCGCCGCTGCTTGGATTGTCGGATGTGATTGTAGATATTGTGGAGACGGGTACAACCCTTCGCGAAAATAACCTCAAGGTGTTTGAAGAGATCGCCATAAGCAGCGCGCGCCTGATCGCGGGAAAGAGCCGCTACAAGTTCATGCAGGCCGCCATAAACGCGTTGCTCGAGCGAATGACGGAAGAGATTTCCAAATAAACCTTTGCGACGCATACCTTGATAACGCGATTGCATTTGTGTAGAATGACGACAGGGAGGCGGATTTTGGTGAGCATAAACAAGAAGACCACATTTGCGCTGTGCTTCGGCAACCGGGGGTTCATGCCGGGCGAACTGATCCTGGACGCGCGTAAGGAGATGGTAAAGGCTGTAACAGCGGCGGGTTACGGCTGCATCATCATGGAAGAGGGCGCCACACGCTACGGTGCGGTAGAGACGCGGGATGAGGGAAGGCTGTATCACGACTGGCTGAAAGCCCATGAGGGACAATACGACGGCGTGGTTTTCTCCATGCCCATATTTGTGGATGAAAACGGCGCGTTCGAGGCGCTCCGGGATGCCGGCGCGCCCATCCTGATGCAGGCATACCCGGACGAAATCGGCAAACTGGGCTTTCAATACCGCCGGGACGCCTATTGCGGCAAGTTTTCTGTGACCGACGTATTCACCCAATGCCGGATTCCTTTTACGGTGATGAAACCCCATGTGGTGCATCCCCTCACGGACGCCTTCACCCAAAATCTGCATGATTTCGCGGCAATATGCCGTGTGACGGGCGGTATGAAACGCTTTACCATCGGCGCCATCGGCGCGCGCACCACCGCGTTCAAAACCGTACGTTTTGACGAGGCTGCGCTGGAGAGGTACGGCATCACGGTGGAAACCTTTGATCTGTCAGAGCTGGTGCATCGGGTGGGCCAAAAGCCGGACAACGAGCCCGCCGTGCTCGCCAAAGCCGCGTTTTTGAAAAGTTACACCGACTGCAGCCGAGTGCCGGCGCAAAACATGCTCACGATCGCCAAGGTTGGCGTGGTGGTGGATGAATACATCGACACGTACCGCCTGGACGCAGTCACCCTGCGCTGCTGGCATGAGATGGAGGCCATTTTGCGCTGCTGCCCCTGCGCGCTGCTGGGCGACCTCAATGACCGGGGCATTGCCGCCAGTTGCGAGGTCGATTTGTGTTCGGCCATCACCATGCGCGCCATGCAGCTGGCCTCCGAAAAGCCCGCCGCTGTATTGGATTGGAACAATAACTACGGTGACGATGAGGACAAGGTGATCCTTTTCCACTGCGGCCCGGTAGCGCAATCGCTGATGACCGGCAAGGGCGCTATGACCGAGCATAAGATGTTCGCCAAGACCGACCCCGGTTCCGGCTGGGGCTGTAATGAAGGGCGCATTTCCGCATTCCCCATGACCTTCTCCAACTGCCTGACGCAGGATGGCAAGCTGGTGGTCTACGCCGGGGAGGGCGAAATAACCGCCGACCCTATTGAGGAAGGATTTTTCGGCTGCTGCGGCGTCGCAAAAATCCCCGTGCTGCAAGACAAGCTGATCAAGCTGGCCCGCGGGGGCTTTAAGCACCACACCTCCATCGGCGTAGGCCACATGAAGGCAGCGCTGACCGAGGCATTTTCCACTTATCTCGGCTATGAAGTGGTGGAGATTCAAATCCGTTAATACGTTCCCTTATCATTTTTCACTTTTAGATTTCCCGCCACATTGTGCCGTTCCGCCAGTTTCTCCTTGATATCCAGCAGCGTTACGCCCTGGGTAAACAATAAAACAAGCGCATGGTACGCAAGGTCGGAAATTTCCTCAACCAACCCTGCCTTATCCTCATTTTTTGCGGCAATAATCGTTTCCGCCGCTTCCTCGCCGATTTTTTTCGCAATCTTGTCTACCCCTTCGGCAAGCAAATAATTTGTGTACGATTTCTCCCTGGGATGGTCCTTTCGATCCTGAATCTGTGCGAATACCTTGTTCAGTATGTCGAATGCGCCGGTTTCCATCCCAAAACAGCTATAGCTGCCCGTGTGACAGGCGCCAGCTCCCATTTGCTGGACCTGGATTAACAGCGCGTCGTGATCGCAGTCAAAGGCCATATGCTTGATTTTCTGAATGTTGCCGGATGTTTCGCCCTTATGCCACAATTGCTGGCGCGAGCGGGACCAAAAGCATGTTTCCAGGTTTTTTTGCATATAGTCGTAGCTTTCCTGGTTTACATAGGCCAGCATCAGCACCCGGCCGGTATGATAGTCCTGTACAACCGCAGGGATCAACCCGTTTATTTCCGGCAAGGCAATCCATTCCTCTCCATTTCTATTTTCACATCGCCGACAGCCGCTTTTGCGTAGTGGAAAAGACTTGCCACAAGGGCGGCGTCGCAATCGGTTTGCGTAAATACGTCAATAATATGGCTGATCTCCCCGCATCCTCCGCTGGCAATCACGGGAATCCTTACGGCTTGCGTTACTGCGCGGATCATGGGAATATCGTAGCCGTTTTGCGTGCCGTCACCGTCCATGGACGTTACCAAAAGCTCGCCGGCGCCCAGCCTTTCGCATTCTTTCGCCCATTCAGCCAATTCCAACCCGGTATCCTCCCGCCCGCCCTTGATAAAAACGTGATATCTGCCGTTCACAATCTTGGCGTCGATGGCGACCACGACGCAAGACTTGCCAAATTCCGCGCTTGCTTCGGAGATCAGTTGAGGATTGGTTACAGCGGAGGTGTTGACCGACGCTTTATCCGCGCCGCGGTCCAGTATTTTACGAAAATCGTCGAGGGTGCGGATTCCTCCGCCCACAGTAAAAGGGATGGTCATTTCCGCCGCCGCCCGCTCAATCAGGCCGGAAACGGTTTCCCGCCCTTCATGGGTAGCGGTGATGTCAAGAAAAACCACCTCATCGGCCTGCTGCCGTTCATACTCCTTGGCAATGGCCACAGGGTCGCCGATTGGGGTCAAATCCAAAAAATGAACACCTTTTACAACCTTACCGTTCATGATATCCAAACAGGGGATGATTCTCTTTGCAAGCACTTTTCCAGATCCACCTTTCCTTCATAATATGCCTTCCCCACGATCACGCCGTAGTAACCCGCCGCTTTCCTAAAATCGGCTTCGCAGGCGACACCGCCCGAAACCATCACGCGGATTCCCTCGATTTTTTGATACATTGCCCAGTTGGGTGAGGAAAGGGTTCCGTCTTTGGAAATATCAGTAACGATGATGTATCCCACGCCCACGCCCTTAAGTTGCTCAATGAACCGGAAGCAATCCATACCGCTGTCGCGGAGCCATCCTTCCGTGGCGACATGGCCGTCCTTCACGTCAACGCTTACCACAATTCTTTCCGGCGTATATTTCGCAATACATTCCTCCACAAAGCCGATGTTCTTAACGGCGACCGTGCCCAAAATTACCCGGTCTGCGCGAATCTCCTGAAGGTATTGCGCAACCGTTTCCGCATCCCTGATTCCGCCGCCCACTTGCAGGGGAACATTCACGCTCATCCTGATCTTGCGGATGATCTCCGCATTGACCGCGCCGCCTTTTTTAGCGCCGTCAAGATCCACAATGTGCAGGTACTTCGCGCCCATTTTTACGAAATGCCCGGCCATCGCGGCGGGGTCTTGGCTGTATACCGTCTTTTGCGCGTAGTCTCCTTGATATAGCCGAACAACCTCTCCCTCGTGCAGGTCAATTGCCGGTATGATTAGCAGGCTGCCCACCTCCCGAGTATGATCTGGCCGGATTTAACGGGTTCGCGGTCACCCCAAAACACCTTTGGTGGACGGCACGCCCGTACCGGTCAGGCTGACAGCCTGTTTCAACGCGCAGCCGAAGGCTTTAAAAATCGCCTCGATAAGATGATGGGTGTTATTGCCGTACACATGATGAATGTGCAGGGTCATTCCGCTATGATAGGCCAGCGCACGGAAAAATTCCTTGATGAGATCGGTTTCAAATTCACCCACCCGCGGATTGGGAAATTCCGCGTGAAACACCAGGTACGGACGTCCTGAAAGATCCATCACACAATTGGCCAGGCTCTCATCCATAGGGATTGCCGCCGCACCATAGCGGTTGATGCCGTCTTTATTACCCAGCGCCTTTGCAATGGCCTGCCCCAACACGATTCCAACATCCTCGGCAGTATGATGCCCATCAATTTCCAAATCGCCCTTGCAGTTTATGCGTAAAGTCATCCCGGCGCGAAACGCAAATAGGTCCAGCATGTGGTCCAAAAAGCCCATGCCGGTTCCAATCTCATTTTGCCCCTGCTCATCCAGGTTAAGCCTGACCTTTACTGCCGTTTCGTTGGTTTCTCTTTCCAAAAACGCCTCGCGCATTGTATGAATGCCTCCATTTCATCATCCGTTCCGATGCTTACCCTCACAAACCGGTCTATCCTCGGCCTGTCCCAATAGCGCACCAGAATTTTACTGTTCAACAAATATTCATAAAATCCCTTGGCGTTTCCGGCCTCCAGGAAAAGAAAATTCGTATGGGAAGGAAGGACATTCCAGCCTGCTTCCAACAGGCGTCTCCTCGTTTTTTCCCTGGTGGCGATGACGCGGCATCGGCCCTCTTCCCAGTATTCCCGGTCATGCATTGCCGCCGCCGCACCGGTTTGCGCAAAAAGATCCAACGGATATGAATTAAAAGCGTTCTTCACCCGTTCCAGGCATTCGGTCAACGTCCGGTTCCCCACGGCAAACCCCACCCTTAACCCCGCCAGAGAATAGGATTTGGAAAATGTGCGCACGACCAGCAGGTTATCATATTTGCCGATGAGGGAAACAGCGCTTTTTACGCCGGAAAAATCGATATACGCCTCATCCACAACGACAACGCCGGCCGGGTTGCTCCGGACGATTTCCTCAACCTCCGCTAGCGATAACGCGATTCCCGTCGGAGCGTTTGGGTTTGCGATGACCACGCCATTGGCGCCTTTGTAATCGCTGCTATTAATCGTAAAATCCGGGCCCACCGGCGCGATTTCCGCGTTTACGTCATACATTTCACTCCAAACGGGATAAAAGCCGTAGGATATGTCCGGCATGACCACCTTATTCTTCGCTCCAAAAAAAGCCTGGAACGCAAGCGCCAGCACTTCGTCGGAACCGTTGCCGCAAAACACGTTTTCCGCGCCGACGCCCAAACATGCGGCAATTGCTTGCCTCAACTCCCCGCTTGTCCCGTCAGGATACAGCCGCAACCGCTCGGCCGGCAGATTCCGTAACGCCTCTGCCGCCTTCGGTGAAACCGGATACGGGTTTTCATTGGTATTTAACTTTATCCAGCCCGCTTCCACAGGCTGCGCGCCCGCCGTATAAGGCGTGAGCCGTCTTGCTTTATCGCACAAGTAATTCATAGCCTTACCCCTCAAACCTGATTCTGACCGCATTCGCATGAGCATCCAACCCTTCGGACTCCGCAAAACGCGCCACGTCGTCCCTGAACAGCGCCAAAACATCCCTTGGATAATAACTGTAGGAACTGAATTTAACAAAATCATAGACCCCCAAAGGTGAAAAGAACCGTGCCGTACCGCCTGTGGGCAGCACATGATTAGTGCCGCCCATATAATCTCCCAGCGGCTCCGGCGTGTATTCGCCCAGAAACACGGAACCCGCGTTGCGAACCAGCGGAAGCTTTTCATAAGGAGCTTCCGTTAAAATCTCCAAATGCTCCGGTGCGATACGGTTGGCCAGTTCAAAAGCTTTGTCCAAGCCATCCACCCAAATGGCCGCTCCAAAATTGTTAAGGGAACTCTGGATGATGTCCTTCCGGCGCAAGGACTCCAACTGCCTGTCAATCTCCTTTTCCGTTTCGACAATCAATTTTTCACTGGTTGTCACCAAGACGGAACTTGCCAGTTCATCATGTTCCGCCTGGCTCAGCAAATCCGCCGCCACATACTTCGGATCAGCGGTTTCGTCGGCAATAATCAGCACTTCCGACGGGCCGGCGATCATATCGATATCCACCGTGCCGTAAAGTAGCTTTTTCGCGATGGCCACGTGGATGCGCCCCGGGCCAACGATTT
>Ga0082212_10005529_pt1 | contig 17202 bp, 14 predicted proteins | sample TergutNt197P3_FD_71548 | JGI IMG/M metagenome (GOLD analysis project Ga0082212, IMG submission 71548) | Neocapritermes taracua P3 segment gut microbial communities from Petit-Saut dam, French Guiana - Nt197 P3 | ecosystem: Host-associated > Arthropoda: Insects > Digestive system > Gut ... | reverse complement strand
GGGGGGGGGGGGGGGGGGGGGGGGGGGGGGGGGGGGGGGGGGGGAGCGGCGAGGAAGGGGGCGCCGCGGGCGGCCGGGGGCCCAGCCCAGCCCAGAGGGGGGCGGGCCCCCCCGGCCGCGGCGGCCCGGGGCGGCCCGGGACCGGCGAGGTCGCCGGCGGGCTCGCATTCGGATCCGGGTCCCGCGCTGCGCGCGCTGGGGGCGTCGCGTGAGCGGCCGCCGTGCGCGCACCAGGGAACCCTGGGAGCGGCCGCCGCGTCCCGTGCCCGCGACGCCGTTCGAGCGGTCTGCACGCTTCTGGCTGAACGCCTATCCGCAACGATGGCGCGAGCAGCACGGCGACGAGCTGCTGGGCGTGCTCGAGGAGGCCGCGAGCCAGGAGAGCGTCGAGCTGCCGCCACGCCTCCCGCGGACGGAGGTGATCGCTCTGGTCCGTGCGGGATGGTCGCTCCGGCGGCGCGAGCACCCACCACTGCTGCCGTGGTTGGGGTACCGCATGTTCAGGCGCCGTCTCCCGCTGCGGAACTGGCGCTGGGTCGTCGACGACATCCGCAGCCCGCTGTACCCGTTCGTGTCGGACCTGGGTCGGGCCCCTTTCATGGCGCTTTACCTCACCTACGTCGCGAAGACGAGCGACGACCCGTTCGGCTGGTTCCGTAGCCCGCTCTTCTGGATCCTCCTCATGGCGTCGAGCGCAGCCGTGGCCTTCGTGGCCCGCCAATGGAACCGTCGTCGCGCCTGGCTCCGCCACGTCGTCGACGGGAACGTCCCGTGGTCGGTGCGCCGGGCGTGGACGCAGCCCGGTAGCATGGCGCCCACAGGCACCGATCCGGCCATCACCGGGGAGCCTCCGGAAGAACGGCGCCACAGCGCCTACTAGACCCGGACGGGTGGGCCCGTCACAGCCTCGAACGAGCGGTCGCTCCGGCGTCGTCGCACCCAGGTGCGGCCGGCGACGGGACGGCAAGCGGGGTGGTACCGCGGCGTGAGCCGTCCCCGCAGCGTTGTCCCGCTGACCCGTTCGAGGAGCCCTCCCCATGGCCTACCCGCTGCACCGCACGTCGTCCGCCGACGCCCAGGGCGCCGCGTTCGGCATCCCCGCCTCGCCGAACCTTCCTGACCTCGAGCAGGAGGTGCTCGCCTACTGGGCGCAGGACGGCACCTTCCAGGCGTCGATCGACAAGAACGACGCCGGCGAGCAGGGTTCGAACGAGTTCGTCTTCTACGACGGCCCGCCTTTCGCGAACGGCCTGCCGCACTACGGCCACCTGCTCACGGGCTACGCCAAGGACGTCGTGCCGCGCTACCAGACGATGCGCGGCAAGCGGGTGGAGCGCCGCTTCGGCTGGGACACCCACGGTCTGCCCGCCGAGCTGGAGGCGATGAGCCAGCTCGGCATCAAGACCAAGGAGGAGATCGTCGAGCTCGGCATCGGCAAGTTCAACGCCGCGTGCCGTCAGTCGGTGCTCAAGTACACGGGCGAGTGGCGCGACTACGTGACCCGCCAGGCCCGCTGGGTCGACTTCGACCACGACTACAAGACGATGGACCTCACCTACATGGAGTCCGTCCTGTGGGGCTTCAAGCAGCTGTGGGACAAGGGCCTGGTCTACGAGGGCTTCCGCATCCTGCCGTACTGCTGGAACGACCAGACGCCGCTGTCGAACCACGAGCTGCGCATGGACGACGACGTCTACCAGCTGCGCAGCGACCCGTCGGTGACGGTGGGCTTCACGGTGACGACGCCGGCCGCCGGCCAGGACGCCGTCCGCGAGGGCGACCTGCTGGTCATCTGGACGACGACGCCGTGGACGCTGCCGTCGAACCTGCTGGTCATGGCGGGACCGGACGTCGAGTACGTCGTGGTCGAGTCGTCGTTCACGGGGGCTCCGCGCCGGTACGTGCTGGCCGCGGACCGCCTGGCGGCGTACGCCCGCGAGCTGACCGACGAGGGCGCCGAGGCGCCGGCCGTCGTCGGGCGACTGACCGGCGCGCAGCTGGTCGGCACGGGCTACCGCCCGCCGTTCAGCTACTACGAGGGCCACCCGCGCGCGCACCGCGTGGTCGAGGCCGACTTCGTCACCACGACGGACGGCACGGGCCTGGTGCACGGCGCCGCTGCGTTCGGTGAGGACGACAAGGTGGTGGCCGACCGCGAGGGCGTCGAGGCCGTGCTGCCCGTGGGCGCGGACGGCAAGTTCACCTACCCCGTCGAGGACTACGCCGGCCTGCAGGTGTTCGACGCGAACCCGCTGATCATCGACCACCTCAAGGCCGCCACGCGCGGCGAGGGCGAGACGGGCTCCGTCACCGCGGGCACGGTGCTGGTGCGCCGCGAGCAGTACACGCACTCCTACCCGCACTGCTGGCGCTGCCGCGAGCCCCTGATCTACATGGGCGTGAGCTCGTGGTTCGTCGCGGTCACCAAGGTGAAGGAGCGCATGCTCGCGCTCAACGAGGAGATCGCCTGGACGCCGGACCACATCCAGCACGGCATCTTCGGCAAGTGGCTCGAGAACGCCCGCGACTGGTCGATCACCCGTAACCGGTTCTGGGGCTCGCCCGTGCCGGTGTGGAAGTCGGACGACCCGCAGTTCCCGCGCATCGACGTCTACGGCTCGCTCGCCGAGCTGCAGGCCGACTTCGGCGTCGAGGTCACCGACCTGCACCGCCCGTACATCGACGACCTGACGCGCCCCAACCCCGACGACCCGAGCGGACGCGCCACGATGCGCAGGGTCGAGGACGTCATGGACGTGTGGGTGGACTCGGGCTCGATGCCGTACGCCCAGGTGCACTACCCGTTCGAGAACGCGGACTGGTTCGAGCACCACTACCCGGGCGACTTCATCGTCGAGTACATCGGCCAGACGCGCGGCTGGTTCTACACGCTGCACGTGCTCGCGACGGCGATCATGGACCGCCCGGCGTTCAAGTCGGCGGTCTCGCACGGCATCGTGCTGGGCTCGGACGGCCGCAAGATGTCGAAGTCGCTGCGCAACTACCCGGACGTCAACGAGGTGTTCGACCGCGACGGCTCCGACGCCATGCGCTGGTTCCTCATGAGCTCGCCGATCCTGCGCGGCGGCAACCTGGTGGTCACCGAGGAGGGCATCCGCGACTCCGTGCGCCAGGTGCTGCTGCCGCTGTGGAGCACGTACTACTTCTTCACCCTGTACGCGAACAACGCCACGCGGCTGGGCGCGGGAGCGGGCTACCAGGCCCAGGCCGTCACCGAGGAGCGGGCTGCCGGCCTCGGCGCCCTCGACCGGTACATCCTCGCCAAGACGCACGAGCTCGTCGCCGACGTGACCCGCCAGCAGGACGCCTACGACATCGCCGGCGCCTGCGAGTCGGTGCGCGTCTACCTCGACGTGCTCACCAACTGGTACGTGCGCACCCAGCGCGACCGGTTCTGGCAGGAGGACGCCGACGCGTTCGACACCCTGTACACCGTGCTCGAGGTGCTGTGCCGCGTCGCGGCGCCGCTCGCCCCGCTGCTGACCGAGGAGATCTGGCGCGGCCTCACCGGCGGCCGCTCCGTGCACCTGGCCGACTGGCCCGCGCCGGAGGGCGCCCTGCTGTCCGACCCGGCGCTGGTCGCCGCGATGGACGAGGTCCGCTCGGTGGTCTCGACGTCGCTCAGCCTGCGCAAGGCCAACAAGCTGCGCGTGCGCCAGCCGCTGGCCCGCCTCACGGTCGCCGTCGACGACCCGGCGGCGCTCGCCGACTACGCCGGCCTGCTGGGCACCGAGCTCAACGTCAAGGACGTCGAGCTGGTGCAGGCCGACGCCGGCGCGGCCGAGCGGTTCGGCATCGTCGAGCGCCTCGCGGTCAACGCCCGCGCGGCCGGCCCGCGCCTGGGCCGCGGCGTCCAGGCGGTCATCAAGGCCGCCAAGGCGGGCGCGTGGACCCGGCACGCCGACGGCGCCTTGGTGGTCGCGACCGACGACGGCGACGTGGCCCTGCTCGAGCCCGAGTACGAGCTGACCACCGTGGTGGGCGGCGGCGCCGAGGGCTCGGCCCTGGCCGCGGCCGTGCTGCCGGGCGGCGGCTTCGCCGTGCTCGACCTGGCCCTCACGCCGGAGCTCGAGGCCGAGGGCTACGCCCGCGACGTCATCCGTGACGTGCAGGACGCCCGCAAGGCCGCCGGCCTGGAGGTGGGCGACCGCATCGCCCTCACGCTGGGCGTGCCGGCCGAGCGCGTGGCCGCCGTCGAGGCCCACGCGGACCTCATCAGCGCGGAGACGCTCGCGGTGTCGCTCGCGGTGAGCGCCGTCGAGGGGGACCGCACGATCGCGGTCGCCAAGGCGGACTGACCTCCCGGCACGGCGCGACGGCGCCCGGCCCCCGCGGGGGGACCGGGCGCCGTCGTCGTGTCAGCCGGCGGGCGGGCTCACTCGTAGCGGAGCGACGAGATCGGGTCCGCCTTCGCGGCGCGCAGCGCGGGCAGCGTGCCCGCGAGGAAGGCCACGGCCATGACGCCGAGCACGACGCCGAGCACGGTGAGCGGCTCGAACACGAACAGGTCGAGGCCGGGCAGGTCGGCGAGGATGCCGCCGGCGAGCGCGTCGGACACGATGCGCCCCGTGACCACGGCGGCGAGCACCCCGGCGGCCGAGCCGAGCAGGCCGATCACCGTCGCCTCGACGGAGAACAGGGCGAACACCTTCGCGGACGACAAGCCCATGGCCTTCATGAGGCCCACCTCGCGGGTGCGCTCCTGCACGGCCATGAACAGCGTGTTGATGATGCCGATGGACGCGGCGACGAGCGCGATGACGGCGAAGGCGGACAGCACGAACACGACCGTGTCGATGACGGAGGTGAACATGCCGAGCTGGTCGTCGACGGTCATGGAGTCGAAGCCCTCGGCCAACAGCGCCGCCTGCAGGTCGGCGGTGGCGTCCGGGCCGGCGTCGGGGTCGTAGGTGACGAACGCGGCCATGTGCAGCACGGGTGCGCCGGGGTCGCGGCCGACGCGCGACAGGTTGAACAGGGCGTCCGTCAGCGCGGGGTTGGGCATCGCGCCCGCGTTGCCCAGCAGGCCGGGCTCGGCGATGCCGACCACCGTGACCTGCTGCGTGACGATCGTGCCCGTGGCGTCGGTGAGCCCGAGGTCGACCACGGCGCCGACCGCGTCGGCGGGGTCGGAGAAGCCGAGCGGCGCGACGTACGACTTCGGCAGGATGACCTGCGGCTGGTCGGTGTCGAAGTCGAGGTCGTGCCCCGCGGCCAGCTCGACGTGCATGCCGGGCAGCACCATGCCGAGCGAGATCTCGTACTGCTGCGAGCCGGCGGCCTGCACGTAGTCGAGGGCCACCATGCGCATGGGGGAGACGTTCTGCACGCCAGGGGTGGCGGCGATCGTGTCGAGGTCCGCGGCGGTCAGCGCGAGCGTCGGGCCCATGGCCCCGGCCATCGGGCCGCCCGAGAGCGTGGCACGGTCCGCGTCGAACACGGCCGGGCCGTCGCCGCTCGGGGTGCTGTCGTCGTGGGGCGTCACGGTGAGCACGTTGTCCACGCCGATGGTGGCGACGGTGTTCGCCATGAAGGTGTTCACGCCCGCGCCCACGGCGTTGGTCAGGGTGAGGGCGAACGCACCGATGACGATGGCGAGCGCCGTCAGGGTGGTGCGCAGCTTGGAGCGGAACGCGTTAGCGTTCGCCCGCTTGATGACGTCGAGGGCCTTCACGCGGCCACCTCCTCGGTCGCGGGGACGACGAGCCCGTCAGCGATCGTCACGGAACGGTCGCAGCGGGCGGCCAGCTCGAGGTCGTGCGTGACGACGACGAGCGTGATGCCCTGCGTGCGGTTGAGGTCGAACAGGATCTCCTCGACGGCCGACCCGGTGTTCGAGTCGAGGTTGCCCGTGGGCTCGTCGGCGAAGATCACGGACGGGCGGTTGATGAGCGCGCGCGAGATGACCACGCGCTGCTTCTGGCCGCCGGAGAGGTCGTTGGCCTTGTTGCCGGCCTTGTCCTCGATGCCGAGCTGCGCGAGAGCCGCCAGGCCGCGGGCCTTGCGCTCGCGCGTCGGCACGCCGGCGATCGTCAGCGGCATCGTCACGTTGTCCAGCACCGCGTTCTGTGCGTTGAGGAAGAACTGCTGGAACACGAACCCGAACTCGGCGTTGCGGGTGCGGTTGAGCTGCCGCTCGCTCAGCCCGGAGGTCTCGGTGCCGTGCAGCGTGATGGACCCGGACGTCGGGCGGTCGAGCAGCGCGAGCAGGTGCATGAGCGTCGACTTGCCCGAGCCGGACTTGCCGACGATCGCGAGCGACTCGCCCTCGCGGATGTCGAGGTCGACGCCGCGCAGCGCGTGGAACGCGTTGGCCCCCGTGCCGTAGGTCTTGTGCAGATCCCGGACCGAGATCAGTGGTGCGGACATGAGGTCCCTTCGGTGTGGCGTTCGGTCTGACCACAACTGTCCGGGAAAGGCCGCGCCGGGGGATCCCGCGGTCGTGGGCACCCGCGTACTGCGTTCGCGGTACGCCGTGTACGGCGCTCGTGCGACGTCGGCACGGGGGCGATGGGTGATGCTGGTCGGCATGAGGGAAGCGATGCGCGGGCGGGGTGCGACGCCGCTGACGCCGGTGTCGACGCGGCCGCCCTGGACGTGGCCGTGGTTCGGTCACGTGCTGGCCACGCTCGCCGTGCTGACCTCCGCCGTGCTCGACTTCGACGCCGGGCGGGGCCACCACACCGTGGCGCTGCACTGGTCGGCCCGCGTCGCGGTCGTCGCCGTCGCCGCCGTGCTGGTCCTCCTGGCCCGGCGCCGTTTCCCGCGCGCCGTGCTGGGCGTGGCGCTCGGCCTGGTCGTCGTCGCCACGGCGTTCGGCGCCTTCGACGCGAGCACGGTCGTGGCGGTCGCCGTCGCCGTGTTCACGGCCGTCCAGCACGTGCCGCGGCGGGTCGCCACGCTCGTCGTGACGGGCGTCGTCCTGGTGGTCGCCGGGTGCGCCTTCGCCGGCGGCGGGTGGCAGACGCAGCACGTGCTGGTGGTGCTGCTCGGCGCCGCGCTCGGGGAGGCCGCGCGCTCGCAGCGCGAGCAGCTCACCGAGGCCCGCGAGCGGGCGGAGCGCGCCGAGGCCACGCGCGACGCCATCGCCCGGCGCCGCGTCGCCGAGTCGCGCCTGTCCATCGCGCGCGACCTGCACGACGTGGTCGGCCACCAGATCGCGGTCATCAACCTGCACGCGGGCGCGGCGTCGTCGGCGCTCGCGACGCGGCCCGACGACGCCGCGCGCTCGCTGGCCGTCATCCGCAGGTCGTCGCGCGACGTCATCAGCGAGATCGGCGACCTCATGGCCGCGCTCCGCGACCCCACAGCCTCCGAGTCCGGGCCCGCGGGCCTGGCCCGGCTCGACGACGTCGTCCGCGACTTCGGCGTGCACGGGCTCGCCGTGCGCAGCCGCGTCGAGGGCGAGGTGCGCGAGCTGCCGGGCGCCGTCGACGCCACCGCGCTGCGCGTCATCCAGGAGGCCCTCACCAACGCGCACAAGCACGGCGCCGACGCGCGCGCCCACCTGCTCCTGGAGTACCTCCTCGCGAGCCTGCGCATCACCGTCACGAACCGGATCGGCAGCGGCGCAGCGCCCCTGAGCGTGGGCACGGGGCTCGGCGTCGTCGGCATGACCGAGCGGGTCGAGTCCGTGCGCGGCACCATGACCTCGGGCGACGACGGCGCCGGCGTGTGGCGCGTCGTCGTCGACCTGCCGACCGACACCCCGGGGGAGCACCCGTGATCTCCGTCCTCGTCGCCGACGACCAGGCGCTCGTGCGCTCCGCGGTCGTCGACCTCGTCGGGCACGCCGAGGGGCTGGAGGTCGTCGGCGAGGCCGGCGACGGGCGACGCGCCGTCGAGCTGGCCGGGCGCCTGCGGCCCGACGTCGTGCTCATGGACGTCCGCATGCCCGGCACGGACGGGATCGCCGCCACCCGGGAGATCTGCGACGACCCGGCGCTGGCCGGGGTGCGCGTGCTGGTGCTCACCACGTTCGAGGACGACGCCTACATCGTCGGGGCCCTGCGCGCCGGGGCGAGCGGGTTCCTCGGCAAGGGCTCGGACCCGGACGAGATCGTGGCGGCGGTGCGGGCCGTGCACGCGGGCGACGCGCTGCTCTCGCCGACCGCGACGCGGACCCTCATCGACCGGTACGTGCGCCCGGCCGACGCCGCCCCCGGCGAGGTGCCCGAGGCGCTCGCCGACCTCACCGACCGCGAGGTCGAGATCCTCACGCTCGTGGGCCGGGGGCTGTCGAACTCCGAGATCGCGCGCGACCTCGTCATCTCGCCCCACACCGCGAAGACGCACGTCAACCGGGTCATGACCAAGCTGCACGCCCACGACCGCGCCCAGCTGGTCATCGCCGCCTACGAGAACGGGCTGGTGCGGCCCCAGCACACCTGAGCAGCCGCGGGGTCGTGGCGCTCACCTATCCTGGTCCGGTGAGCAGCCGAGACACCGACCGCAAGCCCGCCGGCCGCAAGGAGGCCCAGGCCGCCGCAGCGGAGGCCGTCGCCCAGGAGTCCCTGCGCGAGGTGTACCGCGAGATCATGTCGCGCAACCCGGAGCACGACATCGACCCCACGCTCGACCGCGTGAAGCGCGTGCTGGAGCTGCTCGGCGACCCGCAGCAGGCGTTCAAGGTGGTGCACCTGACGGGCACCAACGGCAAGACGTCCACGGCCCGCATGGTCGAGTCGCTGGTCCGCGAGCACGGGCTGCGCACCGGCCTGTTCACCAGCCCGCACCTGACCAGCGTCACCGAGCGCATCCAGGTGGACGGCGCGCCCATCAGCGCGGCGCGGTTCGTCGAGGTGTGGGAGGACGTCGCCCCGTACATCGGCGTCGCCGACCGCGAGTCGCAGGACGCCGGCGGGCCCCGCCTCAGCTTCTTCGAGGTGCTCACCGTCATGGCCCTCGCCGCGTTCGCCGACGCGCCCGTCGACGTCGCCGTCGTCGAGGTGGGCATGGGCGGGTCCTGGGACTCGACCAACGTGGTGCACGGCGACGTCGCCGTCGTGACGCCCGTCGGCATGGACCACGAGCGCTGGCTCGGCGACACGCTCGAGAAGATCGCGACCACCAAGTCCGGCATCATCAAGGACGGCGCCACCGCCGTCATGTCGGCCCAGGAGGACGTCGTCACCGAGGTCATGCGGGCCCGCGCCGCCGCCGTCGGGGCGCACCTGCTGCGCGAGGGCTTCGACCTCGAGGTGGCCGGCCGCCAGCTCGCCGTCGGCGGGCAGCTGGTGGACCTGCGCACCCCCGCGGGGCTCTACACCGGGATCTTCCTGCCCTTGCACGGCGAGCACCAGGCGCACAACGCGCTGCTGGCGCTCGCGGCCGTGGAGGCGCTGCTGAGCGGAGGCGGTGCCCTCGACGCGGGCGTGGTCGAGGCCGGGTTCGCGGGCGTCACCTCGCCCGGGCGGCTGGAGCTCATCCGGTCCTCGCCGACGGTGCTGGTCGACGTCGCGCACAACCCGCACGGGGCGGAGGCCATGGTCGCCACCCTCGAGGAGGTGTTCGACTTCCAGCGGCTGGTCGGCGTGGTGGGCATCATGGCCGACAAGGACGCCGAGGGGCTGCTCGCGGCGCTCGAGCCCGTGCTGGCCGAGGTGGTGCTGACGCGGAACAGCTCCGACCGCTCCGCCGACCCGCTCGACCTGCGTGACCTGGCCGAGGACATCTTCGGCGAGGACCGGGTGCACGTCGTCGAGCGGCTCGACGAGGCCCTCCAGGTGGCCACCGACCTCGCCGAGCGCGACGACGCCGTGGGCGTCGGCGTGGGCACCGGCGTGCTGGTCACCGGCAGCGTCGTGACCGTGGCCGACGCCCGGATCCTGCTCGGCCACCCCTGAGCCAGCGCGGTCGCGTCCGCGGGTGTGAAATGTCCCCGGGAGGCAACCATGAAAAAGCTGCTGGACGATCCGGACAACGCCGTCGAGGACTCGCTCTCGGGTTTTGCTGCCGCGCACGCGGGCGAGGTGGAGGTGCACGGCCTGGGCGGGTCCGGCCCGCACTTCGTGACGCGGTCCGGCGGCCCGGTGACCGGGAAGGTGGGGCTGGTGTCCGGCGGCGGGTCCGGTCACGAGCCGCTCCACGCCGGGTTCGTCGGTGACGGGATGCTCGACGCCGCCGTGCCCGGCGCCGTCTTCACGTCGCCCACGCCGGACCAGATCGTCCCCGCGATCCAGGCCGCCGACGCCGGTGCCGGCGTGCTCGCGATCGTCAAGAACTACACGGGCGACATCCTCAACTTCGAGACCGCCGTGGAGCTCGCGGAGGCCGAGGACGTCGAGGTCGCGACCGTCGTGGTGAACGACGACGTCGCCGTCGAGGACTCGCTGTACACGGCCGGGCGCCGCGGCGTGGCGGGCACGGTCGCGGTCGAGAAGATCGCCGGGGCCGCTGCGGTGCGCGGCGACGACCTGGCCGGCGTCAAGGCCGTCGCCGAGCGCGTGATCGCGAACGTCCGCTCGATGGGCGTCGCCCTGGCCGCCTGCACGGTGCCCCACGTGGGCAGGCCGAGCTTCGACCTCGGGGACGACGAGATCGAGGTGGGCATCGGCATCCACGGCGAGCCGGGCCGCCACCGCATGCCCATGGCGTCGGCCACCGAGATCACGAAGCTGCTGGTGGACCCCGTCGTCCAGGACCTCCAGCTGGGGCAGGGCGACCGCGTGCTCCTCTTCGTGAACGGAATGGGGGGCACCCCGCAGTCCGAGCTGTACGTGGTCTATGGTCGGGCCCGCACGCTCCTGGAGGAGCGCGGCGTCACCGTCGCCCGCTCGCTCGTGGGCAACTACGTGACGTCCCTGGAGATGCAGGGCGCGTCGGTCACCGTGCTGCGGCTGGACGACGAGCTCGAGCAGCTGTGGGACGCCCCTGTGAAGACGCCCGCGCTGCACTGGTGAGTGCACGACCGGCTCGACAGGAGACAGGGGAGCACACGCCATGACGCTCGACGCCGCATGGGCGAGACGCTGGGTCGCGGAGGCGCAGACGGCCGTGGCCGCCGCGAAGGACGACCTGACCGAGCTCGACCGCCAGATCGGTGACGGCGACCACGGGGTCAACATGGACCGTGGCCTGCGCGCCGTGACGGCCAAGCTGGAGCAGACGCCGCCGGACGTCGGAGACCCCGAGACGGTGGGCTCCGTGCTCAAGCTCGTGGCGACCACGCTCATGTCGACCGTGGGCGGCGCGGCGGGCCCGCTGTACGGCACGGCGTTCCTGCGCGCGTCCAAGGTGACGGCCCGCCCGGAGCTCGACGCCCCCGGCGTCGTCGCGCTGCTCGAGGCCGCGCTCGAGGGCATCGCCGCGCGCGGCCACGCCACGGGCGGCGAGAAGACGATGGTCGACGCGTGGCAGCCCGCCGTCGACGCCGCGGAGGCGCTCAGCGGCGCCGACGCGACCGCCGTGCTGCGCGCGGCCGCCGAGGCCGCCGACGCCGGGGCCACCGCCACCATCCCGCTCGTCGCGACCAAGGGCCGCGCCTCCTACCTGGGGGAGCGCTCCGCCGGGCACGAGGACCCGGGCGCCCGCTCCACCGCGCTGCTGCTGCGGGCCGCGGTGACGGCGGCCGAGGCGGGGTGACCTGACCGTGGCGATCGCGCTCGTCCTGGCCTCCCACTCGGCGCTGCTGGCGCAGGGGCTCGCCGAGCTGGCCGGGCAGATGGCCCCGGACGTCGCGATCCTGCCCGGCGCGGGCACGATGGACGGCGAGCTGGGCACGTCGCTCGACGTGGTGCAGCGGGCCGTCGAGCGCGGGCTCGCCGAGGCCGACGGCGTCGTGGTGCTCGCCGACCTCGGCTCGGCGGTGCTGACCGTCGAGTCGGCGCTCGAGATCGAGGACGAGTGGTCGGGCCGCGTGCGGCTGGCGGACGCGCCGTTCGTCGAGGGTGCCGTCGCGGCGGCCGTGGCGTCGCAGCAGGGGGCGTCGCTCGACGCGGTGCTCGCGGCGGCGGAGGAGGCCGGGGGCACGTTCGCGGCGTCCGCCCCGGCGGCGGCCGAGTCGACTGCGGTCGCGTCGACGGTGCAGCCCGGCGCGACCACCGACCTCGTCACCGCCCACGTCACCGTGCGCAACCCGCTGGGCCTGCACGCCCGCCCGGCGGCCCAGCTCGCGCGCGCCGTCGCCGACACCGGCGTGCCGATGACGATCGGCGGCGCCGACGGCACCAGCGTGCTCCAGCTCCTCGCCCTCGGGGCGACGGGCGGCGCGCAGCTCGAGGTCACCGCCCGCGGCACCGGGGCGCGCGCCGCGGTCGACGCGGTCGTCGGGCTCATCGAGGGCGGGTTCGGCGAGGTCCCCGCGCGGACCTGATCGATCGGGTGGCGCACGTCACCCCAAAGTTCACTTGATGAAATTCTGCAGTCTGTGCAGACTTGGCGCGTGATGATCCCCGCCGTGGCCGAGACGTGCTCCCCGGAGCCGGGCCTGCGCGAGCGCAAGAAGCTCGCCCGACGCGGCGCGATCGTCGACGCCGCGCAGCGGCTCGTGCTCGCCGACGGCCTCGACGCCGTCACGGTCGAGATGATCAGCAGCGCGGTCGGCATCTCTGCCCGCACGTTCTTCAACTACTTCGACACCAAGGACGACGCCGTCCTCGGCCTCGAGCACGTCCACATCGACACCGACGCCGCCGGCGAGTTCGCGGCGGGCGGCCCCACCGGCCACCTCATGACCGACCTCGAGCTGATCGTCGCGTCCGTGCTGCGGTCGGTGTCGCCCGACGAGGGCCGCGCCAAGCGCGCCCACGAGATCGCCCGGACGCACGCCCGGCTGCTGCACCGCCAGGTCATCTGGATGGAGCGGCACAAGGCGCAGCTCACCGACCTGTTCGCCGCGCGCCGCGCCGCCGACCCCGGGGGCGTCCCCGTCGACGACGAGACGCTCGCGATGATCGTCGTCGTGCTGCTGCGCGCGGCCTCGGTCGCCTGGGAGCGCGACGGCTACGCCGGCGACGCCACGGCGCACCTGCCCCAGGCCGTCGCGGGTCTGCGGGCCCTGCTCGCCACCTGACCTCGCGGGCCCCGCGCCCGCTCCCACCGCCGGGGGTCACCACCCGCCGGTGTCGCACCACTGCCACGAAAGGTCCACGCATGAGTCACGCCGTCGCCCCGGCGTCCGAGAAGCCCCTGGTCGTGCTCACCCCGCGCACCGTGTGGCTGATCTTCGGCGCGCTGATGGCCAGCATGTTCCTGTCCTCGCTCGACCAGACGATCGTCGGCACCGCGATGCCCACCATCGTGGGTGAGCTCCACGGCGTCGAGCACCAGGGCTGGGTCATCACCGCCTACATCCTCGCCATCGCCGTGGTGATGCCGCTCTACGGCAAGTTCGGCGACCTGTGGGGCCGGCGCTGGCCGTTCCTCGTCGCGGTCGGCCTGTTCGTGGTCGGCTCGATCCTCGGCGCGACGGCGCCCACGTTCGGCATGCTCGTCACGGCGCGCGCCGTGCAGGGCCTGGGCGGCGGCGGTCTGATGATCCTGTCGCAGGCCGTCATCGCCGACGTCGTGCCCGCCTCGCAGCGAGGCAAGTACATGGGCCCGATGGGTGCCCTGTTCGGCATCTCCGCCGTCGTCGGCCCGCTGCTCGGCGGCTGGCTCACCGACGGCCCCGGCTGGCGCTGGACCTTCTGGGTCAACGTGCCCGTGGGCATCGCGGCGTGGACCATCGCCTGGTTCGCGCTGCGCCTGCCGACGCACCGCGCCGGCAAGCCGATCGACTGGCTGGGCATCATGTTCATGGTGCTCGGCACGTCCGGCATTGTGCTGCTGACCTCGTGGAAGTCGCTGGGCAACGCCTCCTACGACTGGAGCGACGGGTCGCTCATCGCGCTGGTCGCCGTCACGGTGGCGGCCGTCGCCGCGTTCATCGTCACCGAGCTGCGCGTTGCCGAGCCGCTGATCCCGCTGCGGCTTTTCAAGAACGCGACGTTCACCATCACCACGCTCATCGGCCTGGTGCTGGGCGCGGGCATGTTCTCGGCCATGTCGATGCTGCCGACGTTCCTGCAGATGTCGACCGGCGCCGGCGTCACCAAGTCCGGCTGGCTCATGCTGCCGATGATGGTGGGCCTCATGACCACGGCCATCGTCTCCGGTATCGCCATCACCAAGACGGGCCGCTACAAGTTCTTCCCGATCGTCGGCCTGGCCGTCACCGCGGCGGGCGTCGCGTGGCTCACGCAGATCACCGGGACCATGTCGATGGTGCTGTTCGGCGCGATGATCTTCGTGCTCGGAGCCGGCATGGGTCTGATCATGCAGACGATCGTGCTCGCGGTGCAGAACTCGGTGGACCCGCACGAGCTCGGCACGGCGACGTCGTCGAACAACTTCTTCCGCGAGATCGGCGCGGCCGTCGGCACGGCGGCGTTCACCACCATCTTCACGTCGCGGCTGACGGACAACTTCGCCACGCTGGCCGCCCACTCGGGCGGTGCCGCGGGCGCCGGCGGCGCGTCGTTCAGCGGCGCCAGCCTCACCCCGCAGGCCGTCCAGGCGCTGCCCGAGCCGCTGAAGACGGGCGTCATCGACGCCTTCACCAACTCGCTCGCGCCGTCGTTCTGGTACCTGGTGCCGCTCGTGCTCGTCGGGTTCGTGCTCGCACTGTTCCTCAAGGAGGTCAAGCTCTCCGACCAGGCAGGCATGGTCGCCCGCGGCGAGGCGCTGGCCCACCTCAAGGAGGCCGAGCCCGAGCCCGCGCTCGCCGGGGCGTCCGAGGTGGCACCCGTCGTCGCCGAGCCCGTCGCGACCGCGGATACGCTGGACCGGTGAGCAAGGACAAGCCGTCGCCCGGCGACCGCATCGCGCCCAAGAAGTCGGCGCTCGTGCAGTTCACGTCGCTGACCCTCCAGCTCGAGGCGTTCTGCGTCGCGTTCGCGGCCGTCGCCCTCTACGGGCTGCGCGACAGCCTGTACGAGAAGGGCCCGATCGACCTGTCGAGCCCGGCGGCCATCTGGGTGGTCGGCGGCGTGCTGTTCGTGGTGCTGCTGGTGCTGTCCCGCCTGACGGCGCGCCCCGTCGGCCTGGCGGGCGGCACCATCGCCCAGGTGCTCGTCATCGCCACCGGCCTGGTGCTGCCGATGATGTACCTCATCGCCGCGGTGTTCGTGGCGATGTGGGTGGCGTCCCTGCGGATCGGCGCGCGCGTCGACCGCGAGCGGCGCGAGTACGACTCCGAGCACCCCGAGACCGCGCCGAACGTCTGACCGTCGGCCACCGGCACCCCTGCCCCCGCGTGCACAGCGCGGGAGCAGGGGTGCCGTCGGCTTTGCCTTCCGGTCGGGGTGAGGCTGTCCCCACCCTCGGCGGGCGCCGGGGCGACAGCCCGCGGTGGACGGTGTGGACGATCGCCCTCGACTCCCCGGCGGCGCGGTTACGCTGCGCCCATGACGACGCAGACGACGCCCGAGACGACCGACCCGACCGTCGAGCGCACGCTCGTGCTGGTCAAGCCCGACGGGATGCGTCGCGGGCTGGCCGGCGAGGTGCTGCGCCGCATCGAGGCGAAGGGGTACACCCTGGTCGCCGTCGAGCTGGTGCACGCCACGCCCGAGCTCCTCGCGCAGCACTACGCCGAGCACGTGGGCAAGGACTTCTACCAGCCGCTGGTCGACTTCATGATGTCCGGCCCCATCCTCGCCGTCGCCGTCGAGGGCCAGCGCGTGGTCGAGGGCTTCCGCTCCCTGGCCGGCGCCACGGACGGCACGCTCGCCGCCCCCGGCACCATCCGCGGCGACCTCGCCCGCTCGTGGGGCAGCAAGGTCATGCAGAACATCGTGCACGGCTCGGACGCGCCGGAGTCGGGCGCCCGCGAGCTCGCGCTCTGGTTCCCCGCCCTCTGACGGGCGAGGTCCGCGGGATCCGGGGGTCCCGCGGCTAGTGTGAACCGATGCACCTCAAGACGCTCACGCTCCGGGGGTTCAAGTCGTTCGCGTCCGCGACGACGCTGAGCTTCGAGCCGGGGATCACGTGCGTCGTCGGGCCCAACGGGTCGGGCAAGTCGAACGTCGTCGACGCGCTCGCCTGGGTCATGGGGGAGCAGGGCGCCAAGTCGCTGCGCGGCGGCAAGATGGAGGACGTCATCTTCGCCGGCACCGCCGGGCGCCCGCCGCTGGGCCGCGCCGAGGTGTCGCTGACGATCGACAACACCGACGGCGCGCTGCCGATCGACTACACCGAGGTCACCATCTCCCGCACGCTGTTCCGCAGCGGCGGCTCGGAGTACGCGATCAACGGCTCGGGCTGCCGCCTGCTGGACATCCAGGAGCTGCTGTCCGACTCGGGCATCGGCCGGGAGATGCACGTCGTCGTCGGGCAGGGGCAGCTCGACGCCGTGCTGCGCGCGACGCCGGAGGAGCGGCGCGGGTTCGTCGAGGAGGCCGCGGGCGTCCTCAAGCACCGCAAGCGCAAGGAGAAGGCGCTCCGCAAGCTCGACCAGATGGCCGGGAACCTCGCGCGCCTCACCGACCTCACGGCCGAGCTGCGCCGCCAGCTCGGCCCCCTCGGGCGGCAGGCCGAGGCGGCCCGCCGGGCCCGCACCGTCCAGGCGGACCTGCGCGACGCCAAGTCGCGCCTCCTGGCCGACGACCTCGCGCAGCTGACCGCCCAGCTCGAGGCCGAGCGCGCCGACGAGGCCGTGCTGCGCGAGCGCCAGTCCGCCACCGAGCAGGCGCTGGGCGCCGCCCGTGCCGAGCTGGCCCGCCTCGAGGTCGCGGCCGCGAGCACCACTGCAGTGGCGTCGCGCGCCGGTGACACCTTCCACGCCCTGGTCGCCCTGCGCGAGCGGCTGGGCGGCACGCGGACCCTCGCCGACGAGCGCGCGCGGCTGCTGGGCACCGCGGAGCCCGAGCAGCGCGGCCAGGACCCGGCCGACCTCGAGGCGCAGGCCGAGCGGGCTCGCGCCTCCGAGGCCGAGCTGACCGCCGAGGTCGAGCTGGCGCGCGGCGCGCTGGCGGCCGCCGTCGAGGAGCGCTCGCGGGCCGAGGCGGACGCGACCGCCGCCGAGAAGGACCTCGCCGATCTGCACCGCGCCGCCGCCGACCGCCGCGAGGGGCTCGCCCGGCTGGCCGGGCAGGGGGGCGCCCGCCGCAGCCGGGGCGAGGCGGCGGACGCCGAGCTCGGGCGCGGGCGGGGGGGGCCCGACGAGGCAGGGGGGCGCGGGGGGGGCGGCACGGGCGGGGG
>Ga0082212_10005528_pt1 | contig 17205 bp, 11 predicted proteins | sample TergutNt197P3_FD_71548 | JGI IMG/M metagenome (GOLD analysis project Ga0082212, IMG submission 71548) | Neocapritermes taracua P3 segment gut microbial communities from Petit-Saut dam, French Guiana - Nt197 P3 | ecosystem: Host-associated > Arthropoda: Insects > Digestive system > Gut ... | reverse complement strand
TTATTCCCTTTGACATACTGCCCTTTCATGACGAGGAAATTTTTCCCAATATGTACTGGTACTACGGCCAGCAGGATGTAAAGGTGGCGCAGCTCCTCAAAAATGAGGAAAATATTTATCTTACGTTTATTACCAATTTTTCCTGCGCGCCCGATTCCTTTATTCTGCATTACATCAAATGGGTGATGGGGCAGAAGCCCTTCCTCGTGCTGGAACTCGATTCCCATTCCGCCGATGCGGGTGTGGATACGCGGGTTGAGGCGTTCCTCGACATTATCGACGGCTACCGCGCCAAAAAGGACGAAATCGAAGCCGATCGTTTTGACAACGGCTGGCGTTTTGTCAGCGAGCAGCAGGCCGGCGGGAATTTTGATCTGCGGATCGACAATGTAAAAACCGGCGAAACGGTTCCCATTGTGGGGAACAAGCGGGTAAAGGTGCTGCTGTCCAACATGGGGGCGATCTCTACCGAGTATATGGGCGCGGCGATTCGCAGCCAGGGGGTAAACGCCGAAGCGCTGCCGGTGGCCACTGCCAAAACGATTCAGATTGCACGCGCCCACGCTTCGGGAAAAGAGTGCGTTCCCAGCCATCTGGTTTTGGGCAGCGCCCTGGAATTTGTTTTCAGCGAACGTTACCGCAAGGACGAGTTGTACCTGCTCTTTGTGCCGATTACCACCGGCCCCTGCCGTACCGGTCAGTATTTTGTGTATTACGAAAACCTCTTTCGCGATCTGCGCCTTGAGAACGTAGTGGTCTTTATCCTTTCGGCGGATAATTCCTACACCGAACTTGGCCCCGGCTTCGCACGGGAAATGTGGAAGGGGCTGGTGCTCTCCGACTACCTCAAGGATATTCAGTGCGCCCTCAAGGCCTGTGCCGCCGATCCTGCGGCAGCCCAGGCGGAATTTGAACATTCCTGGCGCAGAGTCATGCACGCGGTTGAGCATAATCCCAAGGAATTGTGGAAGGAACTTAAACACGTAGCCAAAGACGTACAGAAAATACCCCTCAAACGGAACCTTGTTGATTGTCCGAGGGTACTCATTGTCGGCGAAATTTACGTGCGCCGAGACGACTTCGCTGTGGGTGAACTGACCGACCTGATGAGCGAGCGGGGCATTGTGGTAAAGGTTGCCGGTGTTTCCGAATGGATTCACTACCTGGACTTTGTACGGGAATACGCCCTGAAAAAACTGCTCAAACTGCAAAAACGGGAAGCACGGCTCTTTTCCAGACTGAACTTGTTTCAGCAGCCCTGGCGCGACCTGAAAAAACTGGAAATCGAGGAATGGTGGAAACATTCGGTGGAGAAAAAAGTGCTTTCCATTTTGAAACCTACCGGCCTTATCCCCGATACGCCCCACGATATGCGCGAGATTATGAAGTATACCCAGGAACATTTCGTCAATCTGGAACTCAACTCGGAGATTGCCGTATCCTCCGGCTCTGCGGCGGCGGCAATGGATGCGGGTTTTTCGGGCATTGTGAACATCAGCCCCTTTGCGTGCCTTATTGGGCGGGTCATCGAAGGGCTGTATACGCCCTGGGCGAGGGAGCGTAACTACCCGATCCTTTCGGTGGAGGTAGATGGTAATCTTTTGCCGCCGAATATCATCAACAAGCTTAACATTTTCATGGTGAACGTACTGCGCTTCAAGGGATCGGGCGATCTGTCAACGCTGGTGGATGTGCCAGGCGGTGAAGTTGGTGACATAGCCTCGTAGTTTATGGTATTCTGAAATGACGGAGGTTTAAGGAATGGTTGAAATGTTGTTTTTTGTTGCTCCTGTTGGATCGGTTTTGGCTCTGCTCTTCGCGTTTATTCAGGCGCGAAAAATTTATAGCTTTCCTGAAGGCAGTGATTTAATGAAGCGCATTTCGCAGTCGGTGCGTACCGGGGCGAATGCGTACCTTAAGCGGCAGTATACCGGCGTGGCGCTCTTTTTTGCCGTGATGTTTATCGTACTGGGTATTATGGCGTTTGCAAAATTCCTGACACCCTTTGTACCGTTCGCCTTTTTATCGGGCGGCATTATTTCCGGGCTTTCCGGCTTTATCGGCATGAAAATTGCCACCGCGGCGAATGCCCGCACTGCCCATGCGTCCTCGTACAGCCTTAACAAGGGGCTAAAAGTAGCTTTTTCGGCCGGTTCGGTGATGGGATTCACCGTTGTCGGGCTTGGCGTGCTGTTCCTTTCAATTTGGTTCCTCCTTTTGAAATATGTGTTTTTTGCCCCAGGATCAGAGGCAATCCTCGATCTTGTCGCAAAGGGCTTTACCGTGGAAAACGCGCAGATTCAGCTGATCTCTTCCACCATGCTTACCTGCGGCATGGGCGCTTCCAGTATGGCGCTCTTTGCCCGCGTAGGCGGCGGCATTTTTACCAAGGCTGCCGATGTGGGTGCCGACCTTGTGGGTAAGGTCGAGGCGGGCATTCCCGAAGACGATCCGCGTAATCCGGCGGTCATTGCGGATAATGTCGGTGACAATGTCGGCGACGTGGCGGGTATGGGCGCCGACCTGTACGAGTCGTATGTCGGTTCTATAGTGGCGACCATGGCCCTGGCAGTTTCCGCCGGTTACGGCTACGGCGGCGCGATGGTTCCCATGATAATGGCGGCGGCGGGCATTGTTTCGTCGATTATCGGCGCGTTGTTTGTCCGGTCGGGCGAGAAAACCGACCAGAAGCATCTGCTCGCGGCCCTGCGCAAGGGGACCTATGTTTCATCGGCATTGATCATCGCCCTGGCGGTACCTATCGTATATTTCTGCCTGGATTGTGCACATAACGGCGGATTCACCGGGACTCGATTTGGCGTCTATTGGGCAATTCTTTCGGGGCTGCTTGCCGGTGTGCTCATCGGAGTATTTACCGAGTACTTTACATCGGACTCATACAAACCGACGAAGAATCTGGCGCACTCCAGCCTGACCGGGCCGGCTACCCTCATCATCGGCGGCATTTCGCTGGGTATGATTTCAACCGCGATTCCCGTGATCATTGTTGGTATATCCGTTCTGGTGAGCTTTTATGCGTCAGGCGGAGGGACGAGTTTTCAGGTTGGACTGTACGGCGTGGCCATGTCTGCGGTCGGTATGCTCTCGACTCTCGGCATTACCCTTGCTACCGACGCTTATGGCCCCATCGCCGACAACGCGGGGGCTATTGCGGAATTGAGCCATCTTCCCGAAGAAGTACGCAAACGTACCGACGCGCTGGATGCGCTGGGCAATACAACCGCTGCGATTGGCAAGGGGTTTGCCATCGGTTCGGCGGCGCTGACCGCGCTTGCGCTGATTGTTGCTTTCATTGACGAAATTAGATTTTTAGCGCCTGACTTTGTTTTTAACATGAGTATAACCAATCCGCCGGTGCTTATCGGCCTTATGGTGGGGGTTATGCTTCCGTTTATGTTTTCCTCGCTGACCATGAACGCGGTGGGGCGCGCAGCGCAGCAGATCGTTGTTGAGGTGCGCCGCCAGTTCAGGGAGATCGCGGGGCTTATGGAAGGTACAGCCGAGCCGGATTATGCGACATGTGTTGATATTTGTACCAAAAGCGCGCAGAAGGAAATGGTACTGCCCGCCCTGATGGGAATTTTAAGCCCGATTGTCGGCGGCCTTATTCTCGGCGTGAACGGCATCGCGGGAATACTGGCGGGTGCGACTGCTTCCGGTTTTGTACTCGCCATAATGATGGCCAATTCGGGAGGCGCCTGGGACAACGCGAAAAAACACATCGAAGGCGGGGCTTACGGCGGCAAGGGCTCAGACCCGCACAAGGCTGCGGTCGTCGGTGACACAGTAGGTGATCCGTTCAAAGACACCTCCGGTCCTTCCATTAACATCCTTATTAAACTGATGTCGATGGTCGCCATCGTTTTTGCCGGCCTTATTTTCAGGTATTCGTTATTCTAGGTAATTGCAATGGACAGAATCGGCAAAAGCATTGATCTGCTCATGGAGACCTATAGCTCCTTCGGAATGGTGAATCATTCCGGGGGGGCGAATCTTCCCGGCAGGGCAAATGTCAACCGTATTGTGCAGGGTCTTGATGAATTGCTCTTCCCCGGCTTTCGGGAGAATCAGGGACTCGATCATTCAAACCTCAAGCTTGTTACTGCGGAAAAGGTGAACCATCTTGCCCTTGAATTGATTCGCGAAGTGGAAAAAAGCCTTGCCTTTTCCGTTCGCGAAGGCGTTTTAAGCTGCGGCCACGGCGGCTGCCATGCGGTGGCGGAGTTAATTGTGGGGAGTTTTTTCGAGGAACTTCCCGCCATCCGCCATACCCTCTCCCTCGACATGGAGGCCAATTTCCGCGGCGACCCTGCGGCAAAGAGCGTCGACGAAGTGATACTGTCATACCCCGGCTTCCGGGCGATTACCGTTCACCGGCTGGCCAACTATTTCTGGAAAGCGCAGGTTCCCCTTATCCCCCGCATGATGAGCGAGATGGTTCATGCTTCTACCGGCATTGACATTCACCCGGGCGCGGAAATCGGGGAATCATTTTTTATTGATCACGGAACCGGCATCGTTATCGGCGAGACTTCGGTGATTGGCAATAACGTGAAGCTCTACCAGGGCGTTACCCTTGGTGCGCTGTCGGTTAAAAAGGAAGAGGGCAACTGCAAGCGGCATCCCACCATTGAGGACGATGTTACCATTTATTCCCACGCAACCATTCTGGGCGGCGATACGATTATTGGACGGGGCAGTGTTATTGGCGGCAACGTGTGGATAACCGAATCGGTTCCGCCGAACACCACCGTCTACACCAGCGCCGGCGAACAGGTCCTGATGCAGCGTGCCTGATGGAGCATAGTGAAACCCAAACGGGGTTTTCTCAGACGCCCAAAGCCGCGTTTGTCGCCGTTATCGGCCGGCCGTCGGTGGGAAAATCGACGCTGGTAAACTGTATCTGCGGCGAAAAGGTGTCGATTGTCAGCGCCGTTCCGCAGACCACCCGCAGCGCGATTCGGGGCATCGTAAACAGGGAACAGGGGCAGCTTGTCTTTATTGACACGCCCGGCCGCTACAAGTCTGCAAAAAAAACCAACAAAAAACTGCTGGACATATCCGCCGGCGCGATTGAAGACGCGGATTTGATCCTGTATGTGATGGATGCCTCACGTTCCCCCGGGGCGGAAGATGAAGAGACCGCCGCGCTGATTGCTCCCCATGCGGACAGGACCGCCGCCGCCGTTAACAAGATCGATCTGGCCGGCAATGCCCCCGGCAGCGCCGGCTGCGAGGCGGCCTTCGGTTTTCTGTCGCGCAGCCTTACCGCCGTACCTGCCGAGCGCATTTTCCCCGTCTCCGCAAAAACCGGCGATGGCATTGAGGCGCTCCTGTCCACGTTATACGATCTCGCGCCGGAAGGCGAACCATTCTACAGTGCGGAGTATTACACCGATCAGGAAGTGGATTTCCGCATCGCCGAGATTATCCGCGAACAGGCAATTAACCGCCTGCGCCAGGAACTGCCCCACGCCCTGCGCGTTGAGATCGCCGATGCCCAGTTTACCGAAGCCGCTTCGGACGGACGTGTGCCGGAGACCCAAGGCGCGCCGGAGGGCAGACTCTGGGTGCGGGCATTCATTGTGGTGGAGCGGGAATCGCAGAAGGGCATTGTAGTGGGCGCCGGCGGCGCGATGATCAAGGCGATCCGTCTTGCCGCCCTGAAAGAACTCCGCAAAATTTTCGACTGGAAGATCGAGCTGGATCTGCGGGTAAAATAGCAGTGGACTTGTTCGACAACCCGTCGGCAGTGTCCGAAAAGCTCGTCTTTCAGGGGGGCGGCAGCGCTGCGGTTGAAAACCCCGCGGCTATTTCCCCAGCATTCTGAACGTTATTTCCAGTGTTTTTTCAAGGTCCATGGGTTTTGCCAGATGGGCGTTCATGCCGCTCTTCAAAGCCTTCTCAATATCTTCCTTGAATGCGTTTGCGGTAAGGGCGATAATGGGAACGTTTTTTGCATCACTGCGGTCAAGGGTGCGGATTTCCGCCGCCGAGTCATAGCCGTTCATAACGGGCATCTGTACGTCCATGTATATAATGTCGTATTCCTTTTCTGCGGATTCACTGAATTTTTTCACCGCTTCAGCCCCGTTGCAGGCCTGGTCTATCGCAATGCCGGTGTTTTCCAGCATGCTGATGGCAATAACGCGGTTAATTTCAACATCATCGACAATCAGCGCCTTTTTCCCTTTCAGACGATCCGTTATGTCATCAATGGGAACCTCTTCCGTCACAGCCGCCGTGGTTTCTTCCAGCCACAGGTCAAAGCAAAACTCGCTTCCTTTTCCCTCAATGCTGTTAACGATAATGTCCCCCCCAAATAACTGTACAATGCTTTTGCTTATCGCCAAACCAAGGCCGGTGCCGCCGTATTTTTGTGCAATCGTGTTGTCGGCCTGCTGAAATGGCTTGAACAGCATTTCAACGGCATCTTCGGATATGCCAATCCCCGTATCATGAACCGAAAAACCGATCAGCGCTTTTCCTTTTTCACTTTTCTTCCAGACAATGTTGTACAGGACCTTTCCGTTTTCCGGGGTAAATTTTACCGCGTTTCCCAAAAGGTTGATCAGCACCTGCCGCAGCCGCAGGGAATCGCCCCGGTAAAAAACATCCGGCGGAAGATCAAAGAAAGGAACAAAGTTTATGTGTTTTTCATCGCAGCGGGGCCGGATAATCGCCGCAACGGTTTGTGCCAGCTTGAGAAGATCCATGTCTTCCATCGCAAGTTCTATTTTTTCCGCTTCGATTTTCGATATGTCGAGAATGTCATTTAACAGGCCGAGCAAATGATGCGAGGAACTTTCAATCTGGCTGATGTTAGTCAGGACATCATCCAGGCTGTATGCTTCCTGGGAAAGTTTTTTCTTGACGATTCCTGTCATGCCGATAATGGCGTTCATGGGGGTGCGAATTTCATGGCTCATCCGCGCAAGGAAATTTCCCTTGTGCTCGTTGGCAAGCTTTGCTTCAACAACCGCTTTTTCCAGAAGCTCCTGCTGTTCCATAAGTTCCGTTACATCTGTGGAAGTGATAATGTATCCGGTTTTTTTTCCTTCCCTGTCGGTAAGGTAGCTGGCTTCCCCCTGGAAATAGCTTCCAATATCCTTTCTGAATAAAATTTCCGTTTCACGTCCCTCATGCAGGGCTTTTATGGGATCGAATTCGGAATTTGCCGGGTACAGACTGATCTCTGAATAGGGTTTTCCAAGAACTTCATGGAACTTCTTCCCCGTAGCGGTAAGTCCCAGTTCGTTCATGAAGATTACATTCAGATTCATATCGGTAATGCTTATGGGCCCCCGTTCAGCCCCTGCAAGACTGTCTGCCATTTCGTCAAATGCGTTGGCAAGCGTTCCAATTTCATCCATTACGGGTGCACGAAACCTGAAATACCGCTGGCCGGAGCGGAATTGGGAAATCCCGTTGATGAGGCTGGTAATGCTGGAGGTGAAAATCGATGATATCCAGATGGCGATAAGCACTACCAGAATTATCGTTATCCCGGCAGCGGCTCCCATTTTGAGCGTAGTGGTTACCAGATTTGAGGTTAAGAAGTGATTCGCCTGGTTGCCCGCTTCGGTAAGCGCCTGATCGGTGTCGATGATGATCTTCTGCAGTTCCCTTTCGGTTTCGTGCGCCGGGCGGTTAAAGTCCTCAAGCCCCGCGCCGATTGCCACAAAACCAAATCCGCGCCTGGTTTTCCCGTAATTGCCGGTGTAGTAGGGGATGGTCGCGGCGGTGTTCGGCTTCCAGACGCCGCTCCAGAATATCAAAAAGGAACCTGAACCGCCCTCCTTGGTCAGATCAAACCAGCCCGTACATTGCGGGGCGTTGTTAAGGTAGCGTCCGTCGAGTCCCACAAGCCCCGCTGCGGTTAGCTGCGGCGCGGGACGTTTGCTGCGGGACTGCTCAAGAAACTGCGGCGCGGTTTTTATGAATTCCGGGTAACTTAGCCCGGACTCCTGCCATTCGTTGTAAAGGCTTTCTTCAAGCCAGGGTATTTGAGGCTCCCCCGTTTCGGCGTTGAAGCCTACAATGGAGTGATGGCGGGGGTGGGCAATGCTCCGGCACTGGTAGTCCCAGATAAAAGCATAGTTCCCCTCAAGGGCGCTGGGAATTTCCACATAGCGTTCTTCCATTGGCGTTATGTGATCGACAAATTCCATTATGTGATCATGATCCAGCGCCAGAGTAACATAGCCGGTGATGCTGCCTCCCCGTACCACCGGCGTTGCCCAGCGGATGAGTCCCTTGAACCGCCTGCCGTTGGGGTTTTCCTTTCCCGCGTATGCTTCTTCGCTGGGGCGGTACGGGATACCCCGCTCTGCTGCGTTGGCCGGGGTGTACATTCCTATCAGCCTGCTTCCAACGTATTCTCCAATTACATCGGAGACGTAGATTTCACCCGGCTTTAGATTTCTCAGTTCCTGAAAATATGTTTCCGCCCTTACAAATGTGTTCATGCGGTTGGATACATTTCTTCGCTGCCTGTCCATCAGTTCCGATGTGGTAATTTTGATAATCTCGTTTCCGGCAGGGTCAAGGTAGGTCATTTCAAGGTACAGGGGCCGGATTTCTGTTTCCCACAGGTCGGGAGGCCTGTTATTGTAGCTGTAATCATTTTCAGGGTTGGTTGATTCGGAGAAAAAGCCCAGCGGAAGAGGCATGGCTGGAACCCATGATCTGCCGTCTCTCCCCAGCATCCATTCCCGCCTTTTGACCAGCTTGCCTGTTTTGTGTCCTATAAAAAACCGGTAGGCATTTTCGCCCGGTTCCATTCCCGCCGCATACAGAATGTCGCTGTCCCTCTGATACAGAAAATCGGCAATTCTGTTTGCCAAATCGGTGCTGGTTCTTTCAAGCTGGTGTGTTGCGGAGTTTGAGAGGGCTTCGATGGAGTCTGCCACCGCGATATGCCCCATTGTCTTGAGGGCGGCATTGGCTTCTGACTTCATTTCTCCGACGCTTTTCTTAAGCTCGGTTCCCAGATAGCCGAACTGGTTAAAGGCAACCAGGGTAAGGACAACCAGGGGGATGACCGTAATCAGGACAAAAATGAGGATCAGTTTGGCCCTCATGTCCAGACCCATCTTTGTAAAAAAGTGTCCGATTAGCGATGTTATATTTCGGTACTTTTTCATGTATCCCCAATTCTGAACAGCCATCTGAAAAACCGCGCTATTGCGCTGATAATACGGCGGAAAATTCCCGGATGCCTCAGATTATAAATCTTTTTTGTCGCTTCTGCTACTTCTTCCATATTAAAGTCGTGCCGCTGAATGTTTTCTTCGACTTCCAGTTCAAGCTGCGCCAACTCGCCGGAACTTTCGGATATTACGGCGTTTATGGTACGCCAGCCAAGCTGTTTTGCCGCTTCCAGCCGTCTTCCCCCCGCGATAAGGACATTTTTCTTGCTGATTACAATAGGGCTGATTTGGCCGTAGCGTTTGAGACTCTCGGCGAGACTCTCAATGTCTCCCATGTCTTTGCGAATTCGTTTTCTGACTGTAATATCTTTAATGGGTATCTGCATTGCCGTCTCTTAGTCCGAAAGTGGATTGTATGCGGGAATCTCCAGCCCGAAACTGAAATCTTCATCCTCTGCCACAGGAGAGCCTGTCCCCTGAATGTCCGGGCTTTCACCGCCGGCGGCAGGTACCGTGTGTGTAGCGGGAATACCGCCGGGGGTGTCCGGCGGCAATGCTGCTTCCGCATTTTCGGCGGTATCAATGTTCAAATTCTCGCCTGGGTAACTCTGCTCGGAGCGGCTTGTAGATTCGGGAACATACCCAAAGTCACTGTCTCCGTCCAGCTGCGGATTGTTGAACGACCATACAAGCGGAGCCTGGCCTGTATTGCTTCCCTGGGCGCCGCGGCTTGGCTGAGTGGTTCTGCGGTTGTTGGCATTGCTTGGGGTTGTCCGGGTGTTGCGGCTATTGCGGTTTTGACCGGCGGAAGGAGCAGGTAAAATATCATCCGGCAGGATGGGCATAAAAGAACTCAGGTAAACAGAATCGTCCAGCCCCAGCGTACCTTCACGCATGGTACTGAACGCGGTGGTCGATGACCATGATCCGCCGCCATGCAGATCGCAGGCCTGGGTTGGCTGGGTTCCCGTAAGAAACGGAAAGGTAACATCGCCCTCGTTGCAGGCGGCAGTTTTCAGGAGGCCGGACTTTACGCATACCGTAACGTCGATTATCCCCGAAGCGGGTTTGGCAAAGTCACGATAGGGAAGCCCCTGATGTATTACCCGCATATAATCGCCCCAGACCGGGCCTGCCAGGGTTGAACCTGTCAGGTCTACGCCGAGTGAATTACCCGGCTTGTCAAAACCGAACCAAATCGCCGTGGTATAGTAGGCGCTGTAACCGACCGCCCAGGCATCCGACCAGTTTTGGGGTGTACCGGTTTTGCCGGCTACCGGCATTCTGAACGTTTTTCCGTTTTCGTCCTTGAAGGTAAACTTCGATCCCCAGCCGGCGCCGTTGGCAAGACTCCCCTCTTCCACGGTCTTTTCGAGGATTTTGCTCATTATGAAGGCGTTTTGCTGGCTGATTGTCTGGGTGTTTCCCGCCCGCCGCTGCTGCAGCCGCAGGTCCCGTTCGACATCCAGCACTACCCGGCCATTACGGTCTTCGACCGAGCGGATCGCTATGGGTGTTACTTCGCGTCCCTGATTGCCAAAGACGGCAAAAGCCCTTGCCATGCGCAGCGGCGACGATGAGATGATGCCAAGCCCCAGGGGGTATACGCGGGGAAAAGTCTGGCGTATTCTTTCCGGATCGGTAATTCCCAGCAGAGCCGCAGCGCGGTCGATTGCGAGATCAAAGCCGATGGTGTCCAGTACCTTGAGTGAAGGGACATTCATCGAATGAGAGAGGGCGTCGTAGAGCAGCACCGAGCCTTTCCATTCACCCCTGAAGTTCAGCGGAATATAGGGAGTACCGTCCTCATTGTAAAACACTATCGGAACATCATAGATAAGCGACGCCGGGGTCAGTTTTCTGCTGTCGATTGCCGCGGAATAGTACAGCGGCTTGAACGAGGATCCCGGCTGTATGTTTCCCTGGGTGGCGCGTATCAGCTGATTTGATTCGTCGTATTTTGAACCGCCGATGATTGCGGTGATGTAACCGGTCTGGTTTTCGATTGAGATAAGCGCCCCTTCAACCACGTTTTGTTCCGTACTGGTTTTTAGTTCGCCGAATCCCGCGTTGGTGATAACTTTTATGTCCTGTATGCCAAAGGCGAGGGCTGCCATGTCCACAATGGGGTTTATGGTTTTCGTATAACGGGAAATCGATTTCTGTTCGTTCTGCGCCGCCGACGTTGAATGAATGTCATTAAGATCAAAAAGCAGCGTTAAAAGGTCTACGACGGGAATATAGGTGCGCTCGGCCTGGACATTGCTTCTTCCCCTTGACCGCGCAAATTCCCTGTTGGCTTTTGCGAGTCCCTCGGCCATGTATTTTTCCGCCGCTTCCTGATGATGCAGGTCGAGCGTGGTATGAACCGTGTAGCCGTCGCGGTAGTAGTCCATTGTCCCGTACATCATGGTGTCCAGTTCGCGGCGGACGTATTCGCTGAACCAGGGGGCCTTGTCCTCGCGGTGGAAATATGCGGCGGTAGAAGCGCGGGTATAGTCGTAATTATCCCAATAATCGGCAAACGACGCCTCGGCTTCTTCCCGTGTCGTATAACCGAATTCGATCATTCTTTCCAGCACATAGCGCTGGCGGTTCATGGCGGTATTGGGATTGTCCAGCGGATTGTACCGAGATGGGCTGGAAAGCTGAATAACCAGCAGGGCCGCCTCGGCAAGGGTGATATCTTTGGCGCTGTGGCCAAAGAAATATTTGCTCGCCGCTTCCACTCCGTAGGTTCCCGGTCCCATGTACATATAGTTGAGGTATATTTCGAGTATCTCGTTTTTGGTGTAGCGGCGTTCAAGCTGGAAAGCCCACCACAACTCCTTTATCTTTCTGCGGTAGGATCGTTCACCCCGGTCGGTATACAGAGTGCCGGCAACCTGCTGGGTAATGGTAGAGCCGCCCCCCATTTGCCTTCCAATAACCTGACCAAAGGCGGCGCGGAATATGCCCCGGATGCTAAACCCCTTGTGGCTGTAAAAATTGGGATCTTCCCTCGCCAGTACTGCGTGAATAAGGTGCCGCGGCAGTTCGCTCAGGGAAACCATTTCCCGTTTTTCGTCCGCCGAAAATTCGGTTATGAGGATTCCGTTAATATCCAATATCTTGGTTGGCAGCGCCGGGGCGAATTCAACAAAATTTTCGTGATTTTTGATATTTCTCGTTTCCGCCAGTGATAGGCCAAGCCCAATACCGATAATCACCGCGGCAATAAGAGTAAAACAGATGAGAATTTTTACAACTGTGCCGGAAACCACGGAAGATCCCCCACGTTTTCCCATGGTTTTAGGCTATGGTATTACATATGAAAAGTCAAGATACATAAAAAAAGGCCGGTTTGCACCGGCCCATGCCCCTTGAGGCATATCGGACACGTAGTGATTTGGGAGGGGAACTACATGTCCGACAAATTGATTATCGGCAGAATTTACTTATATCTTTAGCTGTATTTGGGCGCTTTGTCAATCGTTTTCTTCGATATCGATCCCTACGGCAAGGGCTACACGATAGGTTTTACCCCTCTGAACGGTCACTGTCCTGGTTAACGAGTAATCGCCGACCTGGAATCTTGCCTCATGTGTGCCTGGTTCCACGGGAACGGGCCCGCTAGTGCGCGAAATTAGCCGGTTATTCAGGTAAATTCGGGCATTTTCCGGCGCTTCAAAGATTAACAGCGGTGTCGGATCCTGCAAATCAACGATTAAATCGAGAATTTTAGCTCTTTCCACCATAAAACGGCGGCTTTCGTTCCGGTATTCGTCGGAAAGTACCACCAAATGATGCTCTCCTTCCTTCAAAAGCCGCTCTTCCCTGGTGTTTTCAACCAATGCGTCATCAATCAACACGGTAAACGGCTTGCCTTGAAGCTGCGGGGGGTAACGGAAATGCAGCCGGATAAGCCCTTCGTCGCCCAGAATGGGCTTTGCCGTAAGCTGGAACCGCATGTTTTCCAGTTCTTCGTTTAGTCCCTTGATGATGGGCATCAGCCGGAAAAGAATCGGAAAGGACGAAGGAGGTACAATGCCGGCAGGAACGGTGGCATAGGGTCCCGATCGTAGCCCGTGGGACAGGCGCAGGGGAATCTGATAAATGGTCTTTATTCTGCTTGGCAGAGGCTCGTAGGCAACCCTTCGTCCTTCAAGGTCGCTGACCCCCGCGGAAGGCTGGCGATCAAGCTCCGCATAGATAAGCATGGCAAGACTGCCCTGATACAAAAGCCAGGCCTGGGGTGCGGAAATTTCAATTTCGATGCCGCGGAAGAAGCGGGTGTCCTTTCCCAACTGGATTATCGCTGAGCCGTTATGCTGTATATTCAGTGAGGCACCTTCGGGGTTATCGGTGCTTACGGTTAATTCGCCGGCTACCAGAGCGCGAAACGATTCCGCCCCTGCCGGAACTGCGAGAATGAAAAGGCATAGTACCCAAACAACAATTCTTTGCATCTGTTTCAGTGCCCGCCGCACTAATAGTTACCGGGCAGGAAAAGATATTTATCGGGGTCCCGTGCCTTTCCGTTTTGTCGCAGTTCAAAATGCAGATGAGGGCCGGTGGACTGCCCGGTCGATCCCACCCATCCAATAAGAGTACCCGATCTTACCGCTGCATGCAAGGTAATATTGATTCTCTGGAGATGACCGTACAGACTGGCCCAGTTGTTTTCGTGTCGTATTACAATATAGTTGCCATAGACCGAATCCTCGCCGATCTCGGCAACAGTGCCGTTTCCGGCGGCATATACTTCGGTTCCCGCCGGGGCGGCCAGATCAAGCCCCTCGTGAAAGCGGGTATTTCCGGTTACGGGATTCCTCCGTATCCCAAAGCCGGAGGTCATACGGTAATTGCGCAGCGGAAAGCTGAAGCCGGTGTTCAGGAAAAAGGCACGCTCGGTTGAGTTAAAGTCGCTGCCGGGAAAAAAATGAAAGACAGAACCTATGGTAAGCATGGCCGATTTATCTTCAGGCTGGGAGAAATGGCTGGAGGCCAGCAGTTGTTCAAGGTTTGACTGGGGCTGCTGCGGTACAAATATCCCCGGCGCCGACGGCAGCAACAGGGATATGCCCGGCTCGACCATCGACGCATTGTCCAGACGGTTCAGGCTTGCCAGGGTTGAATACGGTATGCTGCAGCGGGCGGCGAGGGAATAGATCGTGTCCCCTTCGACGGGAATATAGCGGAATACGGTAAGGGAATCGGCAATGGCGCGGATGCTTTCGCCGGCGCTGTAGCGGCTTACGGTCAGATTAAAGACCCGCCTGCGGTTTGCCTCAACATCGGCAATAAACTGCCGGAAGATTTCGTCCCGTCCATTAAGCTGCCTGATAAGCGGGAAGGCCTGGGTGTTCAATTCTGTGCCTGGCACCGCCTCCTGTGCCTGGCAAAAGAAAGAAACCAAAAAAAAGGCAAGAGGGATCCTCTTGCCGTACTTTCCCATACCCTGCTGTTTTATTCGGCGGCTATGGCTTCTGCCGGGCATGCGCTAAGGCAGGCGCCGCAGTCAACGCATGTTTCCGCGTTGATAACACGCTTGCCGTCTTTTTCGGAAATCGCCTCTACCGCGCATTCGCTGTCGCAAGTGCCGCAGTTTGTGCAGGCATCACTGATTTTGTGGGCCATATTATTCCTCTCCTTACATTTAAGATGTGGCAAGGATACCACGAATACCCTATAATTGCAAGTACGCATGATCGGGAAAGATTTGCTGGATTACCTAAATAGCCCAGGGAGTAAGGCATTGCTCAGGCCTCTGTACGGCGCCGATGCCGTCGAACACGAGTGCCGGCGCTATGTCTCGCTAACGGAAGGAATGTTATCCCTGACCGGAATTTCCGCGAATACTGCGAATATGCGGCTGTTCAGCGCGCCGGGGCGCACCGAACTGGGGGGGAACCATACCGATCACAACCGGGGCAGGGTGCTTGCCGCCTCAATCCAGATGGATGCCGCCGCCGTAGTTGCGCCCCGCAGCGACCGGAAGGTGTTTTTTCGTTCCACCGGATTCCCCGATGTCCTGGTGAACCTTGAGGACAAGGACGGCAAACCTGACCTTTCCCCCAAACCGGAAGAACGGGGAACCACCGAAGCGCTGGTTCGCGGCATCGCCGGTGAATTTGCCGCCCGCGGCGTGGAGCCCGGCGGCTTCAGCGCGAACGCCTCCTCCACGGTTTTGCCCGGCTCCGGCCTGTCTTCTTCTGCGGCGGTGGAAGTGCTGATAGCGAAAATTTTCGACTGTCTGTTTGGCACAGGGCAATGTTCTGCGGTCGAACTTGCCCGGATAAGCCAGAAGGCGGAAAATGTTTTTTTCGGCAAGCCCTGCGGCCTCATGGATCAGGCGGCATCGGCGTCCGGCGGGGCTATTGCGATTGATTTTGCCAATCCGTCCGCGCCGCAGGTAAAGCAGATCGATTTTGATCCTCTGGCCGCCGGCTATGCCCTCTGCGTGGTCAACACCCACGGCAGCCATGCCGACCTTACCCCCGATTATGCCGCCATACCGCAGGAGATGGGAGAGGTCGCGCGGTTTTTCGGCAAATCGTTCCTCGGGGAAATCGAACTATCCCAGGTGCTTTCCGCCGCTTCAGATATCAGGAAGGCAGCGGGCGACCGCGCCCTGCTTCGGGCGATTCATTTTTTTAACGAGAACCGCAGAGTGGACGCGATGGCGGCGCTGCTGGAAGAACTCGCCGCTGCCGCGCAAAGCCGCAAAAAAGAAATCATGGCGCGGTTTTTGGATCTTGTAAATGAATCGGGAGATTCTTCCTGGGAGCTTTTGCAAAATGTGTATTCACCGCGAAACACATACGAGCAGGGGCTTTCGCTGGCGCTTGCCGCATCCAGAGAATTTTTCCGCGAACAGGGATTCCGCGCTGCCTGCCGGGTGCACGGCGGGGGCTTTGCCGGAACCGTACAGGCATATATCCCCGTTGAAGGGCTCGAAAGTTACCGTTCGCGCATGGATGCGCTATTCGGCGATGGATCTCTTACCGTGCTGCGCATACGCCCGGTTGGGGCGGTGGAACTTAAACCAGAATGAGAGGAACCAGTATGGACGAACAATTATCGAAAGACATTGCCGTATTGTTTAAGCGGATTACAGAGGCAAAGCACCTTGTCGCGCTTACCGGCGCGGGAGTCAGCACGCTTTCGGGTATTCGGGACTTCCGCGGCAAGAACGGCCTGTACAATGACATGGACGCGGAAAAGATATTTGACATCAATTATTTTGAACGCGACCCTTCGCTGTACTACGCCAAAGCAGGATCGTTTATCTACAACATCGATGAAAAAGAAGCGTCGGTGGTACATACCGTGTTAGGCGATCTTGAAAAACGGGGTTTCCTCAGGGCGGTGATAACCCAGAACATCGATCTGCTGCACCAGAAGGGAGGAAGCACGAATGTGATAGAGGTGCACGGTTCGCCGAAAATGCATTACTGTCTGCGCTGTGCGGGTGTCAGAATGGATTTTGAGGAAGCCGCCGCGATTGTCCGCTCGGGAACAATGCCCAAATGCCCCAAGTGCGGCAGGGTGCTGAAACCGGCGATTACCTTTTTCGGCGAAAGCCTGCCGGTACAGGCCCTGCGGGAAGCGGCGGAAGAGTCGCAAAAAGCCGACCTGATGCTGGTGCTGGGAACCAGCCTGACCGTGTACCCCGCCGCCGGCCTGCCCGATTACACCTTACGCTCCGGCGGCGAAGTTATCATTGTAAACAACATGCCCACCCCGCTCGACGGCCGTGCAACAATGCGCTTTGAAGAACTGGGCCCTGTTTTTGAAGGGCTGAGGGAATGTATCAGTGAATAGTTGTTAGTAGGTAGTGGATAGTTAGAGGTGTTAGAGGGCTCTGCCGGTAGCCAACTTGTAACGATTACTTTCAACAAAACTAACCACTACTCACTAACCACTACCCACTAACTACTATCTAACCGCTTCCGTTTTCGTAGTTAATGATTTCTATCAGTTGCCGTTTGAAGTAGCCCTTAAAGAAGGGGTTTAACTGACGGTACAGGTTGACGATTTCTTCAATTTC
>Ga0082212_10005527_pt1 | contig 17205 bp, 17 predicted proteins | sample TergutNt197P3_FD_71548 | JGI IMG/M metagenome (GOLD analysis project Ga0082212, IMG submission 71548) | Neocapritermes taracua P3 segment gut microbial communities from Petit-Saut dam, French Guiana - Nt197 P3 | ecosystem: Host-associated > Arthropoda: Insects > Digestive system > Gut ... | reverse complement strand
CCCGGTCTAAAGCTCCATTGGCATAAAAAAGGAAAAATGAATCTTTTCCTTCCGAAAGCCGGAGGGGAATAATGTGAAGAGGTTTTGAATTGAGTTGAAATTGTTCAACGGTACTAAAGTGGTTTACCAGTGTGAATTTATTGTTATCCAGCACCATGGCCAGTCCGCCACGGTGATCCAATACCGGTTTTACAAAAACCGGACTATCCAAATCTATAGACCACAGGGAATAACCCGATGCAGTCCGGCAGTACAGTTTTGATCCGCAGGGAATAAAGAGCCTGTCATCCCATCCTACAACGATGGGAGCGGTAATCGGCGTTCTCAGGTTCAGTTTCCACAATTCCCTGCCTACCCGGTTTACTGCGATTACTGTTCCGCCAACGGTACAGACATAGGTAGTACCTTCCTGTGATCTGGTGGAATAGGGAGTGAGTTTTTCTATGGTATGGTACGTCCAGAGCCAATTCCCGAAACGGCTGTAGGATTTAACATCCCCCTCTTCCAGAACGACTACTGCCGATTCTGCCTGAAGAGTGGGAAGGCCGACTACGGTCCCTTTAAGATCCTGTTCCCAGGCCGGATTAGCGCTTACCGGCGGCTCTCTGTTTTGAGCAGGAAGAAAAAGGGTAATGACTGTAAATAACAGCGCAAAACTGATCTTGGTTTTCATTGTATATAATATAACAGTATTTTCCGGTACTCTGCAATTGTTTCTGCGCGGACTATTTTTTCCCGTAGTGCCGCTCCGCCTCTTATACCGGGAAGATCCATAACTCCTTTAGTATAAGAGCAGAATTGCTTTCGCATTTCCAGGCAGGCTTTTTTTTCTCCCAGATCCTCCGCAAGCATTTCCAGATGCTGCAGGGCAATGTTCAGCCTTTCTTTTGGTTCCGGAGCTGTCCAGTTTCCGGCAGCAAGGAACGATTTAGTCGCAGCAAAGATAAAAGGATTTCCCATGGCTCCCCTGGCAAACATCACCGCAGCACAGCCGGTTTCGGCTAGCATACGACGGGCATCTTCCGGTGTGTAAAGATCACCGGAGCCTGTAACAGGAACCGGGAGTACAGCGGCCAAATCTGCAATTAAAGACCAGTCACTTTTACCGCCATAGCCCTGTGAGCGGGTCCGGGGATGAAGGCTTACCATAGCTGCCCCGGCTTCTACGGCTATGCGGGCACATTCACGGTAGTTTTTTAAAGTATTGTCCCAGCCGGATCGAATTTTTACTGTTATCGGGATATCTCCCAAATATTCTTTGCTGGAACGAACCATAGCTTCAATCGCATGGCCAAGCAGGGAGGGATCTTTCATCAGAGCTGATCCTGCTCCGGTTTTAATTACTTTGGGAACCGGACACCCTGCGTTCAGGTCTATTGCCTCGGGCAGGAGGGGGGCAAGAAGTGCGCATGCCTTACTTAAAACCTCCGGGTTTGCGCCAAAAAGCTGGATCGAATAACGTTTTTCCTCCAGCCCTCGCTTAATAAGAAGAGCGCCGGGCGGTTTTTTTGCAGTCTGGTTTGTAAGATCAGTAAATTGGCCTGTGTATCCCGCGTTTAAGCCAAGCCCGTAGTAATTGGGATTGCGTGTTAAAGCCTCAGCAGAAACCAGTTCTGTAAAAGAAAAGTCTGCGCCCATTGTTGCGCAAATTGAACGAAATGCCCTGTCGGTATAGCCGGCCACCGGCGCCAGAAAAAGGTTACCCTGAAGTTCCAGAGAACCAATGGTCATCCGTTTGGAATGCCGAAGAAACTGTTGGCATTTTCCCAAAGCTGATCCGCCAATTCCTCTTCATCCATTTCCAGCATTTCCGCCATGAACCGTGCAGTAAGTGGAAGGTATTTTGGCATATTCCGCTTGCCCCGGTAATCTGCAGGAACCATGAAAGGACTTTCGGATTCAATAAGTATCCGATCCAGAGGAAGCACTTCCAGAGTTTCGTGGAGGTTTCTGGCATTTCTATAGGTCAGGTTCCCTGCAAATGACAAAAACAAGTTAAGATCCAAAGCTTTTTTTGCGTACTCAGCATCTTCCGAATAACAATGGAGTATGCCGCCTTTTGGTGGCAGTCTGTCTTTCAGGATATCCAATACATCGTGGCCTGCGTCCCGATTGTGGATAATTACAGGCATATTAAGCTTGGCTGCAAGGTCAAGCTGGGTAATAAACAGTTCAATTTGGGAGTTTTTATTTCCGAATTTCCGGTAGTAATCCAGACCTATCTCCCCTATTGCAACAACCCGGGGAAGCTGAACGTTCTGCTCAATGGTTTGGAGCCAGTCTCTTCCCGGATTTTGGACTTCCGAAGGGGAAACCCCCACCGCATGATACACATTGTCGGCGGACTTAAGGTTCTCGTAGACCGTCGTAAAGTCATGGAGACTATTACAGATCGATACCAGCCGGGCAACCTGGGCCTGACGGGCTTCCTGAATAACAATAAGTTGTTCAATAGCGTCATCAACAATGAGCCCTATATGGGCGTGAGTATCGAAATACTGCATGATTATGTCCAATAGCCAGAATTTGTATTTTTCCAGGATTACACCTGGTTATGTTTGTTTCCCTTAATTATATCTAAATACTATCATACCGGTACAGAGCTGTCAAGCGCAATGCTTCATTATTAATCCGGCCAAAAAAGGGATTATGGTTCAATCCAGCCGTTCTGTAACGCGGGCTGAATATGCTTCCCAACTGGTTCGTACCAGGGTATCGAGGCCGGAGTGTTCCGCCTTCCAGCCAAGAAGTGTTCGTGCAAGACCTGCCGATGCGGTTAGTTTTACCGGATCTCCCGGACGGCGTTCTGCAATTCGTGCAGGGATTGGTTTTCTGGTTATTCGCCGGGCTGTCTCCAATACTTCCAGTACAGAAGAACCAGTCTCGCTTCCCAGGTTTACCGTCAGGCTTTTGTCGTTTTTGCTTATATATTCCAGGGCCAGGGCATGAGCTGTACCAAGATCGCTTACATGGATATAGTCCCGTATGCAGGTTCCGTCGGGGGTATCGTAGTTATTGCCGAAAATCTCCAGCTCTTTCCGCATTCCGCAGGCAGTTTCCATAATAACAGGCAGCAAATTTGCGGGGTTTTGCTCAAGTCCGGAAATACGGCCTTTTACATCATAGCCTGCGGCATTAAAGTAGCGCAGGCTTGCATAGCGAATACCTTTAAGCCTGTCGTACCAGGAAAGAAATCTTTCGATTTCCAGCTTGGTAAAGCCGTAGTAATTTTCCGGATTGGTGGGATGATTTTCATCTATAGGAAGATAAACCGGCTCGCCATATACAGCAGCACTGGAAGAAAAAATGATGTATTTTAATCCTGTTTCACTGGCTGCGTTGAGGAGATTAATGGTACCGGTAATATTGTTTACTGAATATTTTTCCGGCTTCAGCATTGATTCGCCCACTGCCTTGAATGCTGCAAGATATACTGCCGCTTCGTTTCCCCTCATGGCTGCACCAAGCTGTTCGTAGCGAAGTATATCTCCGTGGATAAATTCTGCTTCTTTAAAGAGGTTTTCCCGCAATCCCGATGAAAGATTATCAAAAACCGTTACCGTATGCCCCCGGTCAAGAAACTCCCGTGCAACATGGCTGCCTATATACCCTGCTCCGCCAATGATGAGTATGTTCATACTATTGAGTGTAATAAAAGGAACCGTAAAAAGCTATGTGGCGAAAAACCGTAATTTACCGTTAAGACTGGCAAAGGATATGCCGCGGTGTGGTACATAATTCCCTTGTCAGGCTGCAAAAAGGGTGTTAGGATTAAATTATTAATGAATAAAGAATTACTGCGAACTGAGCATATAAACAAGGCTTTTTCCGGGGTTCCTGCCCTGCTGGATGTTCAGTTTGATTTAAAAGCCGGAGAGGTTCATGCTCTTCTGGGAGAAAACGGGGCGGGAAAATCCACATTAATGAAGATCATTTCCGGGGTATATACCCGTGATTCGGGGGATCTTTATATCCAGGGTGAAAAAATCACCCATGATCTGACCCCCCTTTCCGCCCAGGGTAAGGGGATAGGCATTATTCATCAGGAATTGAACCTGTGCCCCCATTTAACAGTTGCAGAAAATATCTTTTTAAACCGGGAATATACCCATGCTGGCGGAATACTTAATAAAAAGAAACAAAATGAAGAAGCCAAGCAGTACTTAAACCAGTTGAATCTGGATATTGATCCGGCCACACCAACCAATAAACTTCCTGTTTCAAAACAGCAAATGGTGGAAATCTGCAAGACATTGTCGATGAACGCCAATATCGTAATCATGGATGAACCTACATCCGCTTTAACGGAAAAAGAAATAGAAGATTTGTTTTCTGTAATTGCCCTGTTAAAAGAAAAAGGGAAGGGCATTGTTTATATTTCCCACCGGCTGGAAGAACTCTCCCGCATCGTGGACCGGGTTACTATACTCCGGGACGGAAAGTATGTAAATACGCTCAATTTTGCCGAAACCAATCTGCAGGAAATTATCTCTTTAATGGTCGGCCGTAATTTAACCGAAAAGTTCCCCCGTATAGAAGTACCACGCGGAGAAAAAGTGCTTGAAGTAAAAAATCTTACTTCTTTGCATGGCGTAGGGGTTAAAGACGTATCTTTTGAATTATACAAAGGAGAGATTCTGGCCTTCGCCGGGCTTATGGGAGCAGGCCGGACTGAAACAGTGCGGGCCATTTCCGGGGCGGATAAGATGAGCGCCGGCGAAGTATACCTGGACGGAAAATTGGTTAAAATCAAACATCCAAAAGATGCCATAGATAAAGGACTTTTCTGCGCTCCGGAAGATCGTAAACGCGACGGCCTTTGTGTCAGGATGACCCTGGCGGAAAATATAACTCTTCCCAGCCTGGATATTATTACCAAATACGGGGTTATTATAAATCAACTGGAAACAGAAAAAGCCCAAAACATGGTAACAAGTCTGCGGATAAAAACACCAAGTGTTGCCCAGTATGTACGGAAGCTTTCCGGCGGCAATCAACAAAAAGTGGTAGTAGGCAAGTGGCTGTTGCGGAACGCCAAAGTGGTCATTTTCGACGAACCAACACGAGGTATAGACGTAGCTTCCAAGATCGAAATTTACAATATTATAAATGATCTTAAAAAAAGCGGCATTGGTGTTATGTTTGTTTCTTCGGAATTGCCGGAAGTACTGGGTATGTCGGATCGTATTATCGTTATGTGTAACGGAAAAATCACCAAAGAGTTAATTACAAAAGATACGAATCAGGATGAAATAATGCAGTATGCAACACAATATTAGAACGGGGGTTATTGATGGCCGGTATTAGTCTACACAAAATGAATCTTTCAAGAGCTCAGCAGCAAATCCTGTCCACCCTTATGGGGCTGGTACTTTTAAGCCTCTTTTTTACGATTTTTTCCAAGTACTTTCTTAATATAGACAATCTCTTTACCGTTGCCCAGCAGACTACAGTAATCGCCATTATCGCCATGGGGCAAACATACGTTCTGATCACCGGCGGCATCGATCTTTCCATCGGTTCCAATATTGCCCTCTGTGCCATGGTAACAGCAATGTTAATTGAACATGATGAGTTTGTCGGTGTTCACCCGAACCTGCCTGTGTTCGTCGGTTTATTACTGGGTCTTCTGACAGGCGTTGCATCAGGAGCGGCAAACGGAGTTATGGTTGCCTACGGAAGATTACCTCCCTTTATTGCAACTCTGGGAACCATGACCATAGCACGGGGCCTGGCTCTGGCAATGACCCAGGGGTACCCCATTACGAGTTTACCCGAAAGCTTTACCGATATGGGAACCGGATATAACTTTGGGCTGGGGAATGTGTACGATCCCGACATAGGCATTAAAATTGTACCGCCTGGCATACCAAAAATACCCAACATAGTGGTGATCATGTTGATCACTGTTTTTATCTTTGGTTTTATACTGCAAAAAACAAAATGGGGCCGACATGTATACGCCATCGGAAGTAACTTTGAAGCGGCCCGGCTTTCCGGCGTAAATACTAAAAAAACAATCATGATGGTCTATATGTTCTCCGGTTTTCTGGCAGCCATGGCAGGGTGCCTTTTGGCCGCCCGCGTTTATTCAGCCAGTCCTGCCGCAGGCGACGGTTATGAATTGGATGCCGTTGCTTCGTCTGTCATTGGCGGCACCAGTCCCATGGGCGGTGAAGGTTCGGGAATCGGAACGTTTATAGGAGCGTTTATAATCGGCGTATTACGCAACGGCCTGAACCTTATTGGTGTTAATCCTTTTGCACAAAAAATCGTAATAGGACTGGTTATTGTAGGTTCAGTATTTCTGGACAGAATACGTAATCGGGAAAGAGTTTAGAGTGATTTATTCTTTGTAATTAAGGTATTTTTGGCGTCCGTTGCGGTGCCTTAAAATAATTTTGTAGGAGAAAAAAATGAAGAAAAGAATCGTATTTGCGGCGCTTTGCCTGATCCTTGTGATCATGGCTGTACCTGTGTTTGCACAGAAGAGCCAATTAGGAAATGCAACCATTAAAGCGATGTTTATCGCAATGGATGCCCAGGATCAACACTGGCTCAAGCTGAACCAGGGTGCCCAGGCGGCGGCGGCAAAAGGTAAGATCTTCTATACCATGCAGGCGCCTTTCAGCAAGGTTGATACTTCCCAGCAGATCAACATTATGGAAGATGCGATCAATGGTAAGTATGACATCATCCTAGTAGCTCCCCAGCTTGCTTCTTCGATGATCCCCACGATCAACAAGGCACGGGCTGCCGGTATTAAGGTTATTGTTGTCGACTCCCCGCTTCCGGCAGGTTCCGCTTATGATGCATTTATCGGCACCGACAACGGCGCTGCCGCCCGCACCGCTGCAGACACCCTGGCCAAGGCCATCGGCGGAAAAGGCAAAGTAGCCATTGTTAACGCCCAGGCAGGCGCAGGTACCACCATGATTCGGGAAAATGAATTTAAAGCCCAGATTCAGGCAAAATATCCCAACATTCAGATTGTCGGCACCCAGTATTCCGATGGCGATCGCGCCAAGGCCATGAACATCGCCCAGGACTTTATGCGGGCACACCCCGACCTGGCTGGTTTCTATGCCTGTAACGAAGGCTCCACAGTAGGTGTAGGAAGCGCTGTAAAACAGTCCGGCAAAAAAATCGTAATTGTCGGCTGGGACAAGAGCACCGATTCCCAGAACCTGATTCTTGACGGTACTATCCTTGCAGTAATGGTGCAGAATCCTTCTGCCATGGGTACCAAGGGAATTGAAGCCGGCCTCGCCCTGCTCAGCGGAAAAACCCCGAAGAAAGATGATGATTCCGGTTGTACTGTTGGAACCAAAGCCAACATCACCAAACTCTAGAAATCAACCGCAATTTTTAAACGCTGATTAAAAAATGGCTGTCTGACCACAGATATGTGATCGGACAGCTTTTCTTTTTAGATGTTTATGTGTATATTTACATAAAACACCTCATAGCGGTAAAATGACCGCTATGAGTCCCGGCAACCGTTGGTTGCACTCATTCTATAAAGTACCCTCATTTGGCAGGGTATCCTTAAAAAGGAGAAATACAATGAAAAAGAGTTTTTTAGTTCTGGTTCTTATTGCGCTCGTGGCGGCAGGCGCCTTTGCGCAGGTTTCGCTTGGCGGCAGTGCAACAACTAACTTTACTGCAACGACTTACCCGTCTTTCGATTTTATGTATAGCCTCGAAAAATTAGATATTCTGGGCGGCGCGAACTTATCGCTTGACACCGCTACTCTTAAGGTTGGTGGTTATTCACAATCTGAAAGTCTTAACACCTTTGGTTTATATGGCGGGGTTGCGCCGAAAGTGTCAATACCTGGAAACTGGTCGCTTTCTTTCCCGGTGCTGGCAAATGTTGTATTTGGTAGTAAGATTGATGAAGTTCAGGGTACTGAGCTTAAAGGGGATATTTTTGGCATTGGTATCACGGGAGGAGGAAGAGCAACGTATTCGTTTTCTAAAAATTGGAGCCTGTATACCGGGGTCCTTATCGAATTTTTTACATGGGCCAAAGTTTCATACCCTGGAAGCATCAGCGTAACAGAAACGACCTTTTTCTACACCGCTCTTGCCCAGTTAGGGTTCTTTTACACGTTCTAAAAAAATGTTGGCGCACCTGTAGCCGTTTTATCCCCAAAAGCCCTCTTTGGGCCTTTGGGGACAAACACAGAATGTAAACCCTTCTTTAATCTTCAGGATATTGAGCTTTTTTCAAAACTCTGCTAATTTAAATAAAGCTTCTATTTAAAAAATGATGTATTAGAATTCAATATGGAGGTTTTGTGGCCAAAGAAGAAGCAATAGAAGTGGAAGGCGTGGTTAAGGAAGCGCTTCCGAATACCATGTTCAGGATCGAACTGGACAACCAGAACGGACATTTGATCCTGGCCCACCTTTCGGGCAAAATGCGCAAGCACTATATCCGCATAGTCCCCGGCGACCGGGTCCGAATCGCCCTTTCTCCCTACGACCTGAACCGGGGCCGTATCATTTACCGGGAACGCTAGTATACTGCTTCCGGAATACTAGCGACGGCTTTCTTTTAATAACACCCAGCTTGATCCCTCTCCACCCGAACGGCCGTCGCTATAGCCGCTTTCTCCCGCAAAGGGACAGCGTTCTACAAAGTCCCTGACAGTTTTTTTAAGTACTCCCGTTTCTTCCCTTCTTTCCCGTGGGCTTTCGTTCGCAAGGCTGCTGCCTCCGGAATGATTTCCTTTACCATGGATAATCAACACTTTTTCAAGGCATTTGTTCTTAGCATCATTAAAAAAAATTGTAAGAGCATCCCAGGCTTCATCCCGGGTAAGGCCATGAAGATCAATCGTTGCCTCGGGATTTTTACCCAGCAGCCTTTTACGCCTGGAAGCAGCAAACGCCCGGCGATCAGAAAGACCGGTGGTCAGATTTGCATCTTTATCATAAACAGGACCAGTTCGCTTATCCCACTGATCCAGTATCTTTCCAAAATCCATCTTGTAAAAACAAATAAAGAATGTGTATGGTTACAATATGAACCCTTTAGCAAACGAACTTAACGAAGTATTGGACGGCTGTCTTGCCGGTCCTTTTTTATCGTCTCTGGGCCGTCGCCTCTTTTTCCCGCGCGGAATCATAGCCCAATCTGCGGAAGCAAAAAAAACTGCCAAAATAAACGCCACGCTGGGTATGGCTTTTAAGGGAGGAAAACCCCTGGTGCTTTCTCCCCTGATTAAGCAAATACCCGGCTTAACTCCCGAAGAATTGGTGGTCTATGCTCCCACCGCCGGAATTGAATCATTCCGGAAAGCATGGAAAGCTTCATTAATAAGGAAGAATCCTTCTCTGAAAGAAGAAGATTTTTCGCTGCCTGTGGCTGTTCCTGGAATTACTGCAGGTTTATCGTATATCGCCGACCTTTTTCTGGACGAAGGTCAGGTGATCCTTGCCGCCGATCCTTCATGGGACAACTACAGCCTGATTTTTGCAGAACGGCGGGGAGCAGAGTTCAAAGGTATTCCTCTTTTCAGTGATACCGGCGGCCTTAATTTAGCGGCATTCGAAAAGGCTCTTAAATCAGAAGCGAATGCCGGCAAAGCTGGCACGAATGCCGGGAAGGTGCGGATTATCCTGAACTTTCCGCAAAATCCTTCGGGCTATACTCCCCTTAAAACCGAAGCAGATGCCCTTGTTGCCATGATTAAGGAATGTGCGGAAAGCGGCGCATCGGTACTGGTAATATGTGATGATGCATACTTCAGCCTCTTTTATGAAGAAGAAATAATCAAAGAATCTCTCTTTGGCCGTTTTGCAAATCTCCACGAAAATGTGCTTGCAATTAAAATCGACGGTCCTACCAAAGAGGACTATGTCTGGGGTTTACGGACTGCGTTTATCAGCTTTGGCTCAAAAGGGCTCAACGAAAGCGCTTATTCCGCTCTGGAAAAAAAGTGCATGGGAGTTATACGATCTTCTGTTTCCTGTACCAATACCCCGGCGCAAAATCTTGCACTCAAGACATGGGAAGATCCTGCATCTGCGGCAGAAAAAAAAGTCTTCTTTGACTTGCTTTGCAGCCGTTACCGGACTGTAAAACAGTTTATTTCAGAAAATTCCACTCCGCCTGCCCTGGAACCGCTTCCCTTTAATTCCGGCTATTTTATGAGTTTTCGCTGTAAAAAAAACGGTAAGCCGGGCGGAGCAGAAAATTTCCGCCAGTCTTTGCTGAAAAAGGGAATTGGAACCATAGCCTTAGGGGACGAATACCTCAGGGTTACTTTTGCAGCCATCGAAGAAGAGGATATTCCCTTTGTTTACAGGACAATTTACGAAACAGCGGCAGAAATGGGTTAAAAGTGCAATTTATTCAGGAATTACACGACATGATTTATGCTGAAATGTCAAAAAGTATGCCTGCGGGGACTTGAGGAGCGGGAGTATAGGGCATAACGTTGTTAGCAGCTGTGACAGCCTTGATTTGGCCTTCATATTTGCTGATCAACGCATCAATTTGTTCATTGGAAAGGTCTTTTGTATTGAGTTCGGGCTGTTTTTTAATCTGGTTCAGCTGTTCAATCAGTACATCAAGGATTTTTAACTTGGTAACGGCTACTCCCCTGGTCCCTTCCGGGGCGGGAACACCGCCAACATGCTTAAACTGTGAGTAGATATAACTGCCCGGATTTACAGGAAGAGACATCCTGCCCGAACTGGAGCTTGATAGGGCATAACCAAAGTTTGGAAACGCTGTAACACCCGATATTCTCATCACATTATCCTCATTATTATTATCGACATCCGGTTCATCAAATTTAGGCTTTGCTTTACATGCAAAAATCCAGTACGATAAAACCTATGCCAAGTATACGATTAAATGCCTTTTCCCCACTCCGGTTTTTTTCTCCGGATCAACTGCAGGATATCCATTCCGGTGTACTGGAAATACTGGAAGATGTTGGCTGCGAATTACATCATGAACAGGCATTGGGACTCCTGAAGGATGCAGGAGCGTATGTTGACGGCAAGCGTGTGTACCTTCCGTCAGGAATGGCGGAAAAGGCGTTAAAGAGCGCCCCTTCACGAGTCTTGATATATGACCACAACGGCAATCCGGCTATGGATTTGCATGGCCGTAACGCCTACTTCGGCACCGGATCTGACTGCATCTATCTTATGGACAGCTTTACGGGAAACCGGCGGAAATTCACCGAATCGGATATGATCGACGCTGTCCGGCTGGCCGACGCCTTGCCGAACATCGACTTTCTGATGTCTATGGGTATGATTTCCGAAGCAAAACCGGAATTTCAATACCAGCAGCAATATGCCAATATACTAAAATACTCCTCCAAACCGCAGGTTATCGTTGCTGGTGACCGGAAAAGCCTGGACGACATGGTGGAACTGGCGGCGGCAATAACGGCGGGCGGACGTGAGGAATTAAAACGTAAGCCGCGATTTGTGTTGTATGATGAGCCTACCTCCCCTCTGGTACACAGCTTTGAGGCCATCGACAAACTGGTGTATAGCGCGAAAAACCGTATTCCCGTCAATTATTCACCGGGAATGATGGCCGGCGCAACCGGCCCGGTTACATTGGCCGGTGCAATTACGCTGGCCGCAGCCGAGGTGATATTCGGAATGACGATACATCAGCTTGTCAATCCCGGTTCTCCTTTTGTATTCGGCGGGGGAATGTCGAACATCGACATGAGCAGTTTACAGCCTTCGTATGCTTCTCCCGAAGCTATGATGACCCAGGCCGGACTGTGTGAACTGGGCAGGAACCTGTACAACCTTCCTACGTGGGGGTTTGCGGGCTGCTGCGCCTCCAAGGTTGCTGACACCCAGGCCATCAACGAGGCAGCAACATATATCTTTATGGCCGGACTAACGGGTACCAATATTAACCATGACCTGGGATATCTGGAATTTGGCTTAACATATTCGTTTGATCTGCTTGTTATGGCAGATGAGAGTGTAAGTCAGCTGCGCCGCATTATGGACGGGATCCCCGTAAACCGCGATACCCAGGCGCTTGACGCCATACGCGAGGTAGGGCCGGGCGGTAATTTTTTGGCCTGTGACCATACACTTGATCACTACAGAGAAAACTGGACTCCCGGCGTATCCGACCGAAATACCTTCGAGCGCTGGACTGAACTGGGCGCCGCTACAATGGAACAGCGTTGTAAGGATAAAATTCAAAAAATCCTCAGTGCACCGGTTACACCGCAAAACACAGACAGGATCTCCGCTGTTCTGGATAAAATCATGAAGGAGTAAAACCGTGTCGATTTACGATTATTCAATCCATACGGTCGCCGCCAGAGCAGGCACCGAAGTTGATCGCGCATATCATTCACTGGGAATTCCGATTTATATGACCAACAACTTCCTGTTCGAGGATGTACATCACGGAGCGGAGCTCTGTCGTTCACCCGAACACGGGGATTGCTATACACGGATATCCAATCCCACCAATAACGAACTGAGCAAGGCCATGGCCAGTCTTGAGGGCGGCGAAGAGGGCCTCCCGTTTTCCACGGGCACGGCCGCTGTCTCGACGCTGGCGCTGACGCTCCTTAAATCGGGGGATCATGTACTGTGCGACAACACCACCTATTCTGCAACAGCCTACATTTTCCGTGATCTGCTGTCCAAATTCGGTGTAGCGTCCACGTTTCTGGACTTTTCCGATCATGAGGCGGTACGGGCGGCTATGCGGCCCAACACCCGTCTGGTATTTTACGAAACTCCCTGTAATCCCACGATGAAAATCATCGATATCGCCAAGATCTCCGGAATCGCAAAAGAGGGCGGTGCGGTTTCCGTGGTGGACAGCACATTTGCGACGCCTTTCCTGACGCGCCCGATTGAACTGGGTGCGGACATCGTCATGCATTCTTCAACAAAATATATCTGCGGCCACGGTGATGCCATGGGTGGTATTCTGGTGGGTTCCAAAGCGTTAATGCAGACCATTCAGGAAGATGGGCTGAAAAACCTGGGCGGGACCGCGTCCCCGTTCAACTCGTTTCTCATGCTTCGCGGCTTAAAAACACTAGAGTTGCGCATGGAGCGGCACTGCACGACAGCAATGACCATCGCGGAATACCTGGAAAAACATCCTAAAATTGAACACGTATATTATCCGGGACTCCGGTCGCATCCGCAGCACGAAACAGCCAAACGCCAGATGAAAGCGTTCGGCGGCCTCTTAACGTTTGAGCTTAAAGGGGGAATGGAGGCCGGCGTCACGTTGATGAACAATCTAAAACTGTGCGCACTGGCCGTAAGCCTGGGAGAAGCCAACACTCTGGTTCAGCATCCGGCCTCCATGACGCACTGGTACGTACCTGAGGATGCACGTTTAGCCAGCGGCATTACCGATGGACTGGTACGCTTTTCGACGGGATTGGAGAACGCAGAGGAGATCCTGGATGATTTGGAGAAAACGCTTGCGCTCGTATAAGAGTGATATCAGATGAGCGGTGCGCAAATGTCCTGAATCTCACGCTGTATTCCGGGGTCTATATCCAGCCCGGCACGCTTGCAGTCAAGATATTGAATCAGTCTGGCGTGCTTTTCTTTCGATAGCGTCCACCGCAAAGCAATAATCATTGACGGAATGAGCAGTAAAATCGATGAGATCCCCAAAATACCTTTGATAGTGAACAGTACCGCAGGGGTTTGGGGCTGGTTAATAAGAGTTGTTATGCCGTCAACAACGGATTCTGCCGGGCGAATAAATCCAACCAGTCCCAGAAGCATAAGTGCAACCCAGTTGGCCAACGCTGCCGCAACCTTCCGGATAAACTGCTGAATACCGGAGAAGCTTCCCTCGGCACGGTAGCCAAAATGGTATTCACCCACCTCTGTCACGTCGCCAAACAGGGCGGTAAACCCTATCAGCGAAAAGGATATAAAGCTGCCCAGTGCTGCCGCTAATACATAGATAAGGAAACCGGCGCTGTCTTTCGAGATGAGCATACTGCAGGCGGCACAGGCGATCCATCCGAAATTGCCAAGAACAACCGCACGGTTCTTCCCGGCTTTTTTTGCTACTGTCGACGCCAGCGGAACAAATGCCACCTCGGCTATAAGCAAAGCGCCCAAAACATAACTCAGCTCAGATGAACGCTCAAGGTTATAGGTCATATAATATGCGAAAATCATTGATGTAATGTCCATCGCTACAACGATGCAGAGGTACATGGCAATAAAATGCCGGAACACTCGCAGACGCAATGTGCCGAACATCTCTTTCCAATTACCCTTTTTTCCCTCAGAGAATTGCTTACGTTCGGGAACCTTAAAGAACACTGCCAATAACGGCAGCGCAAAAAATAAGCCGAAAACAAAGCTCATTACGATATAACCGGTGCGCACATCGCGGTACATTCCGACAATCAGCATCGGAGTGACGGCGCAGATTATAGATGAGATGATCGAAACAATCATCCGAATATTGGTAATGGATGTTCGTTCGTTGTAATCGGTTGAAAGCTCGGCGCTCATGGCAAGGAAGGGTACTGACACGATGGTCGAAGCGGTGTTCATCAGCATGTATGCGAAAACATAGAAGATTATTTTTGATATATCGCTGCCCGATGAGAGCGGATACCACATCATCATAAAAGAGATAACCACCAACGGCGCGCCAAGCAAAAAGTAGGGGCGGCGGCGGCCAAATCGTGAACGTGTGTTGTCGGAAATTATCCCCATGGCCGGGTCGGTAACCGCATCCCAGACCTTGCCCAACAGAAAAACATTAGCCGCCCAAATCGGGTTTATACCTACAACATCAGTAAGGAAGATACTGTAAAAAAAGTTGACAACATTAAAAAAGCCGCCCTGAAAGATATCGCCAAGCGCAAAGAACCATTTGGTCGAAGATTTGATTTTTTCATCAGTATGATAACCTGTGTTCATGGCTATTCCCCTTTTGATAAAGTATATCAAAGTTGTCGTATTATTGTAAATAAAAACCGTACATTGGATACAAAAATAAAATTGATTTAAAAAAGCCTTAAAGTATCCCGGTTTTTGCCCTGGCGATCTTATTTGTAATGGAATCCAGAATCTTCTTTATTTCCAGATATTCGCTTTTCCGCGGAACTGTTTTTTTCAGCATTTCATCAATCTGAAACACCAGGAGCAGCATTTTTACCTTTATCATGATAACTCCTATACAATGCAGTGGTTATTAACTTTCATACCAGTGGTCTATGGAACGGATCTTCTGGTTCCGGCAGCGAATTAATGTCTCTGAATTATGGCACTGCAACTCTGCTATATCCTTTATGAGTCTTTCTTTTATAGATGCGGCACAGGCGGCAGGATCTGTGTGGGCGCCGCCGGGCGGTTCTTCTATTATACCGTCAATTACATTAAAGGTCATAAGGTTCGTGCTGGAGATCCTCAGCATTGAGGCGGCGTCCTTTACCCGGCTAACATCACGAAGCAGTATTGATGCGCAGCCTTCCGGACTGATTACCGAATAGATTGCGTTTTCCAGCATGTAGACCTTATCCCCTATGCAGATGCCCAGGGCGCCGCCTGAACCGCCTTCGCCGATAATGACGCATACAATGGGTGTTTTAAGCTGACTGAAATCCCGCAGGTTGTGTGCAATTGATTCGCCAATGCCTCTTTCTTCTGCGCCCAGACCGGGATATGCACCGGGAGTGTCCACAAAGGTGATGATAGGCCTGTGGAATTTTTCCGCCTGTTTTGCAAGGCGCAAGGCTTTGCGATAACCTTCCGGATTGGCCATGCCGCCATTTCGTGTTACTTTATCCTGAAGGCTGCGGCCTTTCTGGTTGGCAATAATTGTAACCGGGCAGCCGTTAAGGAAAGCAAGCCCGCCTACAATTGCCGGATCATCTCCGAATAAACGGTCGCCGTGGAGTTCCGTAAAATCATCGAATATTCTATTAATGTAGTCTAAAGAATAAGGCCGGTCAGGATGCCGGGCAAGTTCCACCCGCTTCCAGGCGCTTTCAGTTTGTGTTGCATCCTTGAGCTTGTTTTCCAGTTGATTAATTTCTTCTGATATATTAATACCTGTTTCCTCTGCAAGGGCTGCCAGTTCAATTAACTTTTTTTGCAGTATGTCATTGTTCATTTTTTACCCGGCAGGTGTTTTGTGGAAATCAATGAGCCGGGAAAGAAGTTTTTTCTGTTCCTTCCTTGGACTGATAATATCGACAAAACCTTTTTTAAGCTGGAACTCCGCCTTTTGAAACCCTTCGGGGAGTTTCTGTTTGATTGTTCCTTCGATTACCCGGGGGCCCGCAAAACCGATAAGCGCACCCGGCTCGGCTATGGTGACATCTGCCAGCATGGCAAAAGAAGCGGTAACGCCCCCGGTGGTTGGATCGCACAGAACGGTAAAAAAGGGTACGCCTGCATTATCCAGCTCTGCGGCGGCACTGGAGGTTTTTGCCATCTGAAGCAGGGAGAAGATCCCTTCCTGCATTCGTGCGCCGCCGGAAGTTGCAAATATTATAACCGGGAGTTTTTCTTCTGCACCTTTAAGCAGCGCCCTGCTTACTTTTTCACCAACGACCGAGCCCATAGAGCCTCCCATAAAATTAAAAGACATAAGGGTCAGCACAACAGGTTTCCCTTCTATTGTACATGTTCCGGTGATAACAGCTTCTTTCATGCCGGTTTTGTGTTCCGCTTCTGAAAGTTTTTCTTCATAACCTGTAAGGTCAATGGGGTTAAGGGAATTGACATTGGCGGAAAATTCCTTAAAACTTTCGCTGTCTGCAAGGTAGGCTATTCTTTCCAGGGGTTCCATCCGGTAATGGTATCCACAGGAAGGACAGGTAGACATGGCTGCAGCAATGGCTTTTTTATCCTGGGGAATCCCGCAAGCGGGACAAGTTGTTGACGTTTGAAGACCCATTGTGCTTCCCTGTAAGATAGTTTATGGTATATACTTTATCATAAAGAAGTTGCAGGGTAAAAGAGGTATGATAGTGCGATTCCGGGAAAACAACGGGCCATATAATATTTGGACGGAAACTGAAACAACTGTTGAGTTTTACGATTGCGATCCCATGCGGATTGTATGGCACGGAAATTATTTTAATTATTTTGAAATCGGCCGGAGATCGCTGCTGGAAAAAATCGACTACAATTATAATGAGATGGAAAAATCCGGATATTTTTTCCCAATAATCGAAGTATCCG
>Ga0082212_10005526_pt1 | contig 17208 bp, 16 predicted proteins | sample TergutNt197P3_FD_71548 | JGI IMG/M metagenome (GOLD analysis project Ga0082212, IMG submission 71548) | Neocapritermes taracua P3 segment gut microbial communities from Petit-Saut dam, French Guiana - Nt197 P3 | ecosystem: Host-associated > Arthropoda: Insects > Digestive system > Gut ... | reverse complement strand
TTCATTATGGCTCAAAAAAGACAAGCTTCGTTTTTCCCGCGCCAGGATCCCTGACGCGTCAGAAGCAGTGACCGTCAACGAGCCTTCGATCCTCTCGGTCAGCCCAAACAGCGAGGAGGCGGAAAGGCGCAGGTCGATTCCGTCGATAACGTGTTCCCTCCCGGGCAAAACAGAATCGATTTCCACCGACCATTCGTCCGCGATGCCGGGGTCGGTTGCGATCGTTACCGTAATATCCCTGATTTCGGTTCCCGAACGGTTTTCTAATGAAAGGCCCCGGACAACAGGCACATGGTTTTGCTGCATTGCAAAGCCGATTTCTTCCCTGAAGGCCCCTGTGATCATTATCCCTTCATTCATTTTGCTGCTCCAATTCCTTAAAACCCGGCGTGCTGCAATTCCTTAAAATCCAGGTGTTGCAATTCCTTAAAACCCGGCGTCTTGCTATCCAAAGGCTTCTGTGATATGATTTTCGCTATCATTTACGAGAGAGCAGTATAGTTTAGCAGATATGGAAACTAAAAGGAAGGTGTAAAAAATGGCAAAGAAAAGAATTGTGTTGCTTATGGCAATGGTATTAGTTTCATGCCTCGTACTCGCTGCGTGCGGAGGCGGCTCAGGCGGCGGAGGCGGCGGAGGCGGCGGCTCTGACGGCGTGGTCAAGATAGGGGTAAATTATGAGCTGTCGGGGGCTGTAGCATCGTATGGTCAGGATTCCGTAGACGGCATCAAGATGGCGGTCGATGAGGTCAACGACGCGGGCGGCGTGCTAGGGAAGCAGGTCGAGCTCCAAATCGAAGACGACAAATCCGATCCCGCCGAAGCGACGTCCATAGCCGAAAAGCTGCTCAGCCAGGACGGCATCAGCGCGGCGCTCGGCCCTGCGACCTCGGGCAATTTCCGCGCGGTCATTCCGATCGCCCAGAACTACGGGGTGCCGGTACTGTCATCCTCGGCCACGGCGGACGAGGATATCACGGTCGACAAGGACGGCAATGTCCGTGACTTTGTCTTCCGCACCTGCTTCACCGACTCTTTCCAGGGAAGGGTAATGGCTGATTTCGCAAGCTCTGAGCTCGGGGCCAAGTCGGCGATCATCTTCGGCGACACGGCGAGCGACTACGCCAAGGGCCTGGCCTCCAACTTCAAGGCTTTCTTTGAAGGGCAGGACGGCACGATCGTCTCCGAGGAAGGCTATGTGGCCGGCGACAAGGATTTCAACAGCGTCCTGACAAAGATAAAGGGGCAGGACTTCGACGTCCTCTTTGTCCCGGGCTATTACCAGGAAGCGGGCCTCATCATCAAGCAGGCGCGCGAGCTGGGCATCACGCAGCCGATCCTGGGCGCGGACGGGTTTGACTCCCCGGAGCTTTCGGAGATCGCGGGTCCGGAGAACGTGAATGAGGTCTATTTCTCAAACCACTATTCATCCCTTGATGAAAGCGCGGCCGTCCAGAAATTCATCGAGGATTTCAAGGCGGCGAACGGCGGCAAGGCGCCGAGCGCTTTCCACGCGATGGGCTATGACCTCGGCAAGTATATCTGCGACACGATTGCCCGCGCGGGCAGCGCTGATTCGGGCGATGTCGCGGCGGCGCTTGCCTCAACAAGCGACTGGAGCGGCGTCACAGGATCGTTCAGCGTAGGCGACGACCACAACGTCATCAAATCCGCCGTCGTTATCAAACTGGAGAATGGAGAACAGGTATCTGCGATACGTGTCTAACCATCGGATGTTTATGATGCATCTATAGCTGTATATAAGGAAGCATTTTGGAAATATTTCTTCAGCAACTTGTCAATGGTGTATCCCTCGGCAGCATATACGCGCTTATAGCCCTGGGGTACACCATGGTTTACGGCATAATTAAGCTCATCAATTTTGCGCACGGCGAAGTGTATATGATCGGCGCGTTCGTTGGCTATGCGATCCCCAGGCTCACGGGCCTCGGGTTTTTCCCCGCCCTCATCATATCGATGGCGGCGTGCTCGCTTTTGGGTTTCACGATCGAGAAGATCGCGTACAAACCGCTTCGCAGCTCCTCGCGCATCACGGTGCTCATCACGGCCATAGGCGTGTCCCTCTTTTTGCAGTACACCATGATGTTCTTCGTCGGCGCCGAGTCGCGCGCCTATCCGAACATCCTGGAAAAGACGCTTTATGACCTGAACGGCGTCATCGTCAACAGCCAGCAGATCTACATCGTCCTGACGACGGTAGTGCTCATGATGATACTCCAGTTCATCGTGAAGTATACGAAGCCGGGCAAGGCGATGCGCGCGGTATCCGCAGACAGGGACGCTGCGCAGCTCATGGGCATCGACGTGAACAACACTATATCTTTCACGTTTTTGATCGGCTCGGCGCTCGCGGGCGCGGCCGGCGTGCTCGTAGGCATTTATTACAACTCGATCGACCCTTTGATGGGCATCATGCCGGGCCTCAAGGCTTTCGTTGCGGCGGTCTTCGGCGGCATCGGCAACATACCCGGCGCGATGATAGGCGGCCTGGCGATAGGCATCATAGAAACGATGGTAGGCGGCTATGTCAATTCCATGTACCGTGACGCCGCGGTATTTGCGCTTCTTATCATCGTCCTCATCATCAAGCCTTCGGGGCTGATGGGCAAGCCTGTCGGGGAGAAGGTGTAGCAATGGCGGTTTCATTGTCGGGCGCCAAAAAGAATATCATTTTTGTCATTGCCGCCGCGGCGACATTTGGCATCGTGCAGGCGCTGCGCAGTTTCGGTATACTTACCAACTACCACGAGATCACGATCGCGCTCATCTGCATCAACATCATACTGGCGGTAAGCCTCAACCTGATCACCGGTTTTACGGGCCAGTTTTCGCTCGGGCACGCGGGGTTCATGTCGATAGGCGCCTATACGAGCGCGCTGATCCTGCTCGCTTACCCGACGATAGGGGGCTTCATAGGCGGCATCTTCGCGGGCGGCGTCCTGGCGGCTGTCGTCGGCTTCCTCATCGGCCTGCCGACCCTGAGGCTCAAGGGCGACTACCTGGCCATCGCCACGCTTGGGATGGCGGAGATCATACGCGTCATATTCCTGAACCTGGAGATCACGGGCGGCGCGAGCGGTCTTGCGAGCATCCCGCGCATGGCAAACTGGTGGTGGCTGTTCATCTTCACCATTGCCAGCGTTGTACTTATCAACAATTTCCTGAAATCCTCACTTGGCCGCGCCTGCATCTCCATCCGCGAAGATGAGATCGCGTCGGAGTCCATGGGGATCAACTCGACGAAATACAAGGTCATGGCGTTTGCGCTCGGCGCGTTTTTCGCCGGTATCGCGGGCGGCCTGTACGCGTCGTATTTCTTCTTCATCCGGCCGAATATCTTCGGGTTCATGAAGTCGATAGACATCCTCGTGCTGGTCGTGCTGGGGGGACTCGGCTCGCTCAGCGGCTCCGTGATCGCGGCGATCCTGCTTACGATACTTACGACCTTCCTGCAGCAGTTCACGGAAGTCCGCATGATCGTCTACGCGCTGCTGCTTGTGATCATCATGATATTCAGGCCGCAGGGGCTGATGGGCACTGTGGAGATAACGGATATCGCTTCAAAAGCGCTTAACAGTTTCCGCGGAAGGGCAGACAGGGTGGAGTAGATGGCGCACCTTTCTCTTCGGGAACTCACGATCGGGTTCGGGGGCATCGCGGCTGTCACAGACGTCGATATGACGGTGGAGCGGGGCGGCCTTGTCGGTCTGATCGGTCCAAACGGCGCGGGCAAGACGACAATCTTCAATATCATTACCGGGGTGTACAAGCCTGATACGGGGCGCATCATTTTCGAAAAGGAAAAGGGGCACAGCATCTCACTTATAGGCATGAAGCCTTATCAGGTCACCTATAACGGCATCGCGCGCACCTTTCAGAATATCCGGCTTTTCAAGGACATGAGCGTGCTCGACAATGTGCGCATCGCCATGCACCAGAACATCGGCTACGGGCTTTTTGCGGGGCTTACCCACCTGGGGAAATTCAGGGCGGAAGAAAAGCGCCTGGTCAAAGAGGCTGAAGAGCTACTCGATGTCTTCCGGCTGAGGGGCAAGAAGGACGAATTCGCGAAAAACCTGCCTTACGGCGAGCAGAGGCGCCTTGAGATCGTCCGCGCGCTTGCGACAAACCCGTCGCTTCTTCTTCTGGATGAGCCTGCGGCGGGCATGAACCCCGCCGAGACGTCAGCGCTGGCGGACAGCATCAGGCAGATCCGCCAGGATTTCCAGCTCACGATCCTGCTCATCGAACACGATATGTCGCTCGTCATGAAGATATGCGAAAAAATCTATGTGCTGGACTACGGGTATATCATCGCGGAGGGCACGCCCGAAGAAGTAAAGAACGACCCGAAGGTCATCGAGGCGTACCTGGGGGAAGAGTCCGTTGTTTGAGATACGTGACCTCATCGTGCATTACGGCGTCATCCAGGCGCTGAAAAGCATCTCCCTGAAAGTCGATGAGGGGGAGATCGTTACACTGATCGGCGCAAACGGCGCCGGCAAGACGACGACGCTGCGCGCGATCTCGGGCATCATCCCGGCCACTTCGGGCAGCATAATTTTCCAGGGCGAGGATATCGTAAAGGCAAAGGCGCCCGCGCGCGTCGCGATGGGCATTTCGCAGGCGCCCGAGGGGAGGCGGATATTTGCCGAAATGACCGTGCTTGAAAACCTGGAGCTCGGCGCCTACCTCAGGACGGACAAGGCTGCCGTGCAGGCTGATATCAAGAACGTCTACGAGCGTTTCCCGATCCTTGGGAACAGGAGGAAGCAGCTTGCGGGCACGCTTTCCGGCGGTGAGCAGCAGATGCTTGCCATGGGGCGGGCCCTTATGTCACGCCCGAAGATCATGCTCCTTGACGAGCCGTCCATGGGCCTGGCCCCGATGCTCGTAAGCAGTATCTTCTCCATCATCCGCGAGATCAACAAAGCCGGCACGACTGTGCTCCTGGTCGAACAAAACGCGCGCATGGCGCTGGCGATCACGCACCGCGCCTATGTGATAGAAACCGGCCGCATCGTCGCCTCCGGCACCGGCGATGAGCTCGCAAAGAGCGACGAAATCATCAAAGCCTATCTCGGCAACTGAAACACCCGGTAAATAATTGCCCCCAGGGCGGCAATAATGATAAACTATACCTATAAGAATTTGCCGAAACAAATCGAAAAACTGCAATCGAAAAGCAACGGTTCGCAGAGAAGAGGTAGACAATGTTGGCGCTTTTACTGGCAGCTGTATTCCCGGTAATAATATTTCTGGTCTATATTTATAGAAAAGACACGGTAAGAGAGCCGGGGAAACTGGTCCTGAAATGCTTTTTTTTAGGCTGTGTCGCCACGCTGCCGATCATATTCATCGAACTGGCGGTCGACGCCTTCAATGTTTTCGACTCCGTCCTGCTTCGGTCGCTTTATGATGCGTTTGTTGTGGCTGCTCTTGTGGAAGAGGGCTTCAAGCTGCTTTTTCTCTACCTGATCGTATGGAAACGGAGAGAGTTCAACCAGTATTTTGACGGTATAGTATATGCTGTTTTTATTTCCCTGGGCTTCGCGCTTGTCGAAAACATCTTTTACGTTATCGACCTGGGTATGGGGGCGGCGATCATGAGGGCAATACTGTCGGTTCCCGGCCATGGATTGTTTGGCGTAATGATGGGCTATTATTTCTCACTTGCCAGGTTCACGCCCATGAAAAGAAAAAGGCTGTTGTTCCTGAGTTTCTTAAGCCCGTTGCTGTTCCACGGGTTATATGATTTTTTCCTCATGTACATCGGCGGAATCGAAAACGGGCTCCTTATACTTCTGCTGTTTGCCGGTTTTGTCGCGCTAATGGTCTTAATGTGGCGCACCGGGGCAAGTTATATCAAAAAGCATCACGCAATAGACAGGAGAATAATTGATCAAGGCCTATAAGTCATACTGGGAAAACGCGTTCAACTTCCACGGCCGCACCTCGCGGGGCGGCTACTGGTGGGTTGCCTTCATTAATATAGCCATCTTCATCGCGCTCGTTATATTCATGTACCTGTCGCTTTCGGGCGCGATTGACGGCTTCAAAAACCCGATAGAGCCCTTGGGCCCCGTAGTGCCGATCATCATTGTAGTGTCGTGGCCCTTCATCAATGCTGTACCAAGCCTGGCCATGACCGTCCGCCGCCTGCATGACACGGGCAGGAGCGGGGCGAACTATTTCTTCGCGCTGATCCCGCTTGCGGGGCCGATCATCATGGTCTACTTCCTCATTTCCCCTACAAAGGACAAGCGCATGAACAGGTACGGCTACCGCCGGCAGGTGTAGGGGCTGGTACCGCGTTAAGTTAAATTCATTGCAAAGGTGGCGACCCTCATTGCCTTCTTGATATTGCCGGGGTTTTATGTTAGTATAATTTACCAAATATATGGTGAGGGGGCTGTATTGCCGGGGTAAGCAGAGCCATGTTTTTTCAGAAGCTGACAGGGGGCGGACGTGCCTTCTGTCTTGCTAAGCCGACAGGGGGAGGTTTTTATCATGTTGCGTTACATTGACCACAAAAAAATGGGGCGGGGGTCCCATGGATGGCTGGACAGCCATTTCCACTTTTCTTTCGCGGAGTACTACAATCCCGGCAATATACAGTTTGGGGTGCTGCGTGTACTCAATGACGATATCGTGCAGCCCGGCACGGGTTTCGGGGCCCACCCGCACAAGGACATGGAAATCATCTCCTATGTTATTAAGGGCGAGCTCTCGCACAAGGACAGCATGGGCAACGAGCATACCCTAACGCGCGGGCAGGCACAGTATATGAGCGCGGGGACAGGTGTCGTGCACAGCGAGTACAACCTTGGGGCCGATGAGCTGCGGTTCATGCAGATGTGGATCCTTCCGGACAAAGAAGGTTACAGTCCTGATTACGGAGACCACCGTTTTGGCTGGGAAGACCGCATAGGCAAATGGCTGCCCATAGCCAGCGGGTACGGTAATGAAGCCGGCGCCGCCCCGATCCGGGTACACGCCGATGTGAATGTTTACGCTGCCTTCCTGTCAGCGGGCGAGACGCTTGGCTTCAGCCCCGGGCCGGGCCGCCAGGCCTACCTGGCGCTGCTTGAAGGCGACGCGGTTGTGAAGGGTATCGGTTTTGGGGAACACGACGAGGCTACGGAGGGTATCTCAATGGCGGAAGGCGACGCGGCTGTTGAAGGTATCTCCATGGAGGAACGCGATGCGGTCGTTGAAGGTATCTCCATGGAGGAACGTGATGCGCTTGAGATCATCAAGCAGGACGTGACGATCACCGCCGGGGGCCACGCACACCTGTATGTGATAGACATGCCCTTCGACGACACAGGGCAATAGGCAAAACCGGGGCAAATCCCTGTACCCCAACGCCAGTTTAGAGCAAATCAACGGCCTTGCTAGATTTTCATCACCTGTTTTGCACCGATTTTCCACTTGTGTTTGGTTTTCAGCGTGGTTTTGCCTCTAAACAGGCTGTTTTTGCCATAACATGGAAAATATGCTGACTATATATTGAAGTATTGGAATAAATGAACAATATAATCGTACACAAGTGTAAAATCGGTGCAAAATGCAAGGTCAAAATCTATAACGGGCTGTTTTCACACATCCTGACGTCCCCCTGTGTCACTTGGCACGTGTGTTTCCCCGGAACACAAAAAGAACCGTCCCCCTGTGTTCTGTTCTATAATACCAAATACGGAGGTATGTGCAGATGCAGATAAGCTTTAGAAAAGAGATCGAGAGCATGAGGCTGAAGTTCCAGCAGGGCGGCAGGAAGATACCGGCATTGCCAAGGCCAGACTGGATGACGGCTGACGAAACGATGAGCAGGGTCTATGACGAGCTTCCTGCTCTCGCCCGGACCGGGAGGATCCAATATGCGCACTTTGTCCAGGCGAATGTCATCCTTTTCAAATCGCTGCCGCGTGACGATTGCCCTGCGGCCGTCATTTTCAGCACCGATGGTTATTATGATGAAAACCCCGACAAGCTCAATGGTATGGCGAGCATGCTGTACGCGTACAAAGGGGAAGGAGGCGCGCCGGAAAACATGAAGGCTATCACGGATGCGATCACAGATGAGTATGAGCGCCTGTATAATGTCAGGCTGCCTAAAGATGCGGACAATATCTTCGATGTGTTCTATACGACGATAATGGTCTACCGGAAGCATCTGCCCGGCCGGAAGCTTATCGGTCTGGTCGTCCCGGTGATAACGGAGCCAAACACGCTGCAGTCCACGTTGATCCTCCCTAAACAGTATTGGACCAGGGCTTTTGCCGATTTCTACTTGAATGGGTAATCCGCGAAAAGCACACACTTCGGACAGGAAGCCCGGGGCGAGGCAGTTCATAGTATTTTCGATCATCCTGTATGTGGTGATCCTTATCGTGGGGAGCATCGCTTTTGTGTTTTCCATGCAGCAGACCATCAAGACGAATAAAAGCAACGAATTGGCAAGGCTTTTGGAAACCGAACGGATACGGCTTGAGGCCTCGTTGAACGCCGAGATCGCCATAGTCCTGAAGCTGGCGAATTCCCCTATTATCGAAAGATACCTGATAGACCCTGACGACCCGGAGCTGGAAAAAGTCGCGCTTGAGGAAATAGCCTCCTACCGGCAGGCGTTCACGGGGTATTCGATTTTCTGGATCAATGACAAGGATATGGTTTTTTATTCGGACGACAATGAACCATATTTTGTTGACGCAAGCGACCCGGTGAACTATTGGTACAATATGACCCTTTATGAAACGGATATGTACAATTTCAACATCAACTACAACCCGGATATCAAACAGATAAAGCTCTGGATCAACGCCCCGGTTTTTGACGATGACGAGAAACCCGTCGGGATGGTCGGGACCGGCATAGGGCTCAATGAATTCGTCGATACTGTCTATGAGAATATCGACGAGGGGACGGGGCTTTACTTTTTTATTGGCGACGGGAAAATATATGGGGCCAGGGACGTCGGCTTGATCGTTGACGGCGCCAACATAGAAGATGTGCTGCCTGGGATCGGCATTGACATACTTGCAGAGGCAAACATCCTAAAACCGTGGGAAAAACAGGCTTTTGATATCCCGGACGGGATTGCCGCAATTGGGTCCATCCCCTTGCTGGATTGGTACTACATAGGCACCATGTCATACAGCCTGGCTGACTATGACACTTCTCTGACCTTGCTGTTTTTTGTTATGCTCCTGTTGATTTTGATAATAATCATTATTTTCAATTTCTTTGTGGCTGGGTTCCTCAAGTCATTGCGCAAAGCCGCGGAAAGCCTCTCCCGGGTAGCCCAGAAGAGGGAGCAGGAGCTTATTGCGGACAACGAGATGCTCGACCGCCTCAACCGCATGAAGAACGAGTTTTTCAGGGATATGAGCCACGATTTCAAAACCCCGCTCACCGTCATCTCGACAAGCATCCTTAACGCGGCGGACATGCTCGACTTCGGGATAGACAAGGACGAGATGCGTGAGAGCCTTGGCGTCGCCCAGCATGAGACCATGCTCATGTCCCGCATGGTGGACAGCGCGATGAAGTATTCGTCCCTGCATGACAACGAGCAGGACATGAAGCCGTTGAATCTGTCGCTGCTCCTGGGCGAGGGCGCGGGCACATACCGCGCGCTGCTGGAGAGGAACGGCAATAAGCTCTTAGTTGACATACCCGGGCCGCTGCCCATGGTATACGGGAACGCGGATATGCTTTTGCATGTCCTCTCGAATATACTCTCGAATTCAAACAGGTTCACGCGGGACGGGGAAGTCACCATCAACGCGGTTGCGGGTAATGATACTGTCACCGTAACGATCCGGGACACCGGCGTCGGCATAAGGCCGGAGATCCTGCCGTATATCTTTGAGCGCGGCGTATCCGACAGCGGGACGGGCCTTGGGCTTTCCATATGCAAGACAGCCATAGAGGCACATGGCGGGTCCATTTCGGCCGAAAGCACATACGGGCGGGGCGCCGTGGTCTCTTTCACCCTGCCCGCGTATAAAGGACAAGACGTGGAGGTACATGATGATGGGGAATAAAGGCTATCTGCTGCTTGTCGAGGACGAGCCCCTCGTGCAGGCAAACAACAAAAAGATACTCGAGCGGCGCGGCTATGCGGTGCGCCAGGCATATTCGCTTGCCGAGGCATGGGAAGCAGTGAACGGGGAAGAAGCGCCCGGCGCCATTGTTCTTGACATCCAACTGCCCGACGGCAGCGGGCTGGAGTTCCTGCATGAGCTTCGGAAAAGCTCAAACATCCCTGTACTGATACTGACCGCGATGGGGACGCCGCAGGACATCGTGCTGGGCCTGGAGGCCGGGGGCGACGATTACCTGCCCAAGCCTTATGACCTGCCGGTCTTCCTCATGCGCGTGCAGGCGCTGCTGCGCCGCGCTTCCCTCGTCCCCGACGCGCTTGAGATAGGCCGGATAAGGATCGACACGGCTTCAAACAAGGCCTTCATAAAAGGCGAGGATATAGGCCTTCAGCAAAAGGAACTGTCCCTGCTCATGCAGTTTATGCAGCGCCCGGACGAGGTTTTGGGCGCGGAATACCTGTACGAAAAAGTTTGGGGCCAAAAAATGGCCGGCGACGCGGGGGCGCTGAAAGTCGCCATATCGAAGCTGAGGTCGAAACTTGCAGGCTCAGGCTACACGATCGTCGCGTCACGGAGCCAGGGGTATTGCCTGGAAGAGGAATAAGCGGACGGCTTAAGGCATAGGGCGGAAGGTTAACTCTTGGCAACCTTCGGTTTTCCTGCGCCATTAGGGCCTATATTATTTAAGTACAGAAAACAAACCAGGGATCCCAGGGAAGGGCAAGGCTGGAAAGGGGGCTTCTGCCATAGGGCGTGTGGACAACAAGAAGGGCGATGCTAAGGCTGCGAGGTATTTTGCGGGCCCGCTGAACCTCAACAGGCTGGCCAGGGAGGCGACCACTGTGATGGGCGCCAGGCTGGAGCTTGATGAAAACGAGTTTGCCGCGCTGGATCTTTTGGTTGCGCGGGAAGGCGAGGATGTGCCGTTCGAGGAGATCTGCCAGACGGTTTGGAAGACGGGAGGCGAACGGGCCACCACGCCGGGCAGCCGGCGCGCGGCCCTGGCAGGGCTTGAGAACCTTGTAAGGCAGGTCGGCGTGGCCGGGGAAGGCTTCATGTGGATCGAGTGCGAGCCGGGGGCCTTGTACAGCTTCCATACGAACTGGGGCCACAATTGGCATAGGCAGTGCAGTGTTTGAAAAGAATGCGCGCCGGTGCCGGAAGGGTAAGCATTATGCGAGGGGAAAGGAGACAGTTATGAAAATTATTGCAAAGAGGGTATTGGTAATGCTGCTGGCGCTGGTGTTCGTGCTGGCATTTGCGGCGTGCGGCGGCAAGGACGCGGACGCGGGGGACGACCCGAACCTCGGGCTTTGGGTCGCAAAGGACGCGATGATGTGGGGCGAAAAGATCAGCGTAGATGATTTTTTTGGCAACGGGTTCACAATAGAGCTCAAGGATAAAGGGAAGTGCACGGTCAATTTTGACGGCACAAAGGCCAACGGCAGCTGGGCGCTTGAGGACGGGTCCTTCACCGCAAAGGCCGGCGGCGTAAACGTGGAAGGCACTCTTGAGGGCGGCGAACTCGTGCTGACAGACGTCATGGGCATGGGGCTGGATCTTTTCTTCTACAAGGATGGCGAAGAGCCTTCCGGCGGCGGCTCCGCGAGCGGCGATGCCGGGGATACGGCCGGCGGCGACGGCAGCGGACTGAACAAAGTGCTTTCCTGGTGGAACGGCGATTTTTACGGCTACTGGGAAACAACGGATGGATGGTTCACGGACCGCCAGGAAGGCAGATGGGATTGCTACGCCGTCATCGACATGGGAGAGGACGGCTCGGGCACTGTGTATTTCTGGGACGACAAGTATGAGCTGGGGACTGTGGAGATACAGGTCGAAGAGTCGGGGGGCGTGGCCTACATGGGCAGCGCCACTTCCGAGGGCGGCATCCTGTTCGACGAACCTGTCGCGCATGCGGATTGGGTCATGATGCCAACATACGAGGGGTTCGAGGATTACTATGGCAACACGTACCACGACGACTACATGGAAATCGAAGCGTATATCTGGCCTGACGGCAAGGATTCTATGAATTACAAGATCGTGCTCCGCCCCTGGGGCGTTTTGTGGGAGGATCTTGATGAGGACCAGTGGCCGCCGTTTTACGAGATGTGGTACAAGAATGCCGGCTACTATGAGTATGCCACGATGCTTGAGGCGCTTGAAGTGACAAACAGCGTTACCGACGGCACGCCTTCATACATCCACTCTGCCCTGCCCGGCGGGGGCACGGGCGCCGCGGCGGGCGGGTCTGCGGACATGGGCGCGGACGAACCTGCGGACAGCGGCGAAGGCGGCAGCGGCGCCCCCTCCGGCGGAGGCGGCGCAGGCGGCGCGGTGGTACTGGATTTGACGAACAGTGAGCTCGAAGCTATTTGGAACCAATTCCAGGCTGAGGTATTTGAAGCAGAAAGCACATGGAGCAAAATAACTTATGAACAAGTCGTAAAGCTCCTGGGCACGGAAGGGGAATTGACGAGGGACGAGGACACCTTCTATGAATACAGGTGGTATGCCTCTGACGACGGCAGCCTGAGCGTCAGGTGGGACAGGGCAAGCGGCGATTGGATCAATTCGGCCATGAACCAGCACGGAAGGCCATAGGACGGCAGTAGGGGAGCAGCTGTTTAAAAAGGGAGGACGTAAGATGAGAAAAATATTTTTGGCATTGGTTTTGGCGTTTGTCCTGGCGGCAGCGCTTGCGGCGTGCGGCGGGGGCAATGAGGGCGGCGCCCCGGAGGCAGATGAAGGGGCAGGGGCGCCTGCCGAAGAACCGGCGGCCGCGCCTTCTGATGAGGCCACTGGCGACGGGCCTGCACCGGCAGCGGAAGGCGAAGGCGGGTTTGTGGATGAGCCAGGGCGGCTTGAGGGCATAAGCACGAGCGTGATGGCCGGCAGCTTCTCTGTCGCCTCCGAGTGGGTGCCTTTCCAGAAAGCCCAGAAGCTGACGGACTGGAACGGGTCCTCATCCGCGGCAACAGGCGATATGTACTATGTCGTCGCGTCCACATTCATGCTTGAAAACGGCGAAAAAGTGGAAGACAGCCTTGTGAAACAATACAAGCTTGTGGACGGCATGCTCGTGGATGACGGCGTATTGCCCGCCGAAGGGTATAGCTGCCTCTGCACGGATGACGGCGGCGTTTTGTATGTCTCAGGTTTCAGGGGCGATTTTTTGGGGTTCAAGGACGGCAGCCAGGCATTCGCGTATGACAGGGTCAGCACGACGACCTGCATGGATCCCTCGGGCAAGTGGGGCTTGTCCTGGCATAGCGGGCCGAGCGCTGTAAAATTCACGATCGAGGGGGGCGTGCTGGAAGTCGAAGAGGAAGAGTGGGAATTCCCCGAAGTCTCAGGCGTTGGCAGTATAAACATCAGCCAGGACCATATCTTTGTCTCGGGCAGCAATGCCGATGAAGAGCTGGGCGGTAATATTGTCCTTGTGTACGACAAGGGCGGCAATCTTGAAACCACCCTGGGCCTTGTGGAATTCGGCGAGCCGGGGCGTATAGCCTGGGTAAACGCGGTGGTCGAAACAAAGAACGGGTTCATGGTGCTGGACTGCAATTTCCGCCAGGTCAGCTTTTTTGCGCCTGACGGCACATTCATCAGCACAATCAAGGCAACGGAACTGTTTGGCTTCGGCGCCTGGCTGACCACGGCCCAGCTGATGCCCGACGGCAGCATTCTTGTGGGCATGACCGAGGAACGCGAAGATGAATCCTGCAATGAGTATCTTGTTTATCGCCTGACCGGATTTTGATGAAAAACTTGGTTCAACGACGCCAAGGTTTGATATAATGGGTTTTCAGGATAACAGAAGTAACAGAAGGGAGACAGAACCATGGGACTTATCAAAGCGGCATTAGGGGCGGCAGGCGGCGTACTGGCCGACCAGTGGAAGGAGTTTTTCTATTGTGAGGCGTTGCCGGAGAACGTCCTGGCGGTCAAAGGCATGCATCGAACATCCGGGCGCTCGTCCAATACAAAGGGCGAGGACAATATCATCACGACCGGCTCGGTCATCGCCGTGGCCGACGGGCAGTGCATGCTCATCGTTGAGCAGGGGAAGATACTTGACGTATGCGCCGAGCCAGGCGAGTATGTCTTCGACATAAGCGGCGAACCTTCGCTTTTCGCGGGCGGCTCTTTCGGGGACAACGCCCTGGGGTCGCTTAAGAGCGTCTGGGAGCGGTTCAAGTTCGGCGGAATCCCGGGCAAAGACACCAGGATATATTACTTCAACACCAAGGAGCTGATCGGCAACAAGTACGGCACGCCGAACCCGGTCCCGTTCCGCGTGGTTGACACGAACGTCGGCCTTGACATGGACATCGCCATCAAGTGCTTCGGCGAGTACAGCTACAAGGTCATGAACCCCATACTCTTCTATACAAATGTCTGCGGCAATATAGCCGCAAGCTATACGCGCGAGACAATCGACGGGCAGCTGAAGACCGAGCTCATGACCGCGCTGCAGCCCGCGTTTGCGAAGATTTCCGAGATGGGCATCCGTTATTCCGCGTTGCCGGGCCATACGATGGAGCTTGCGCAGGCGCTCAATGACGTACTCTCCGACAAGTGGCGCGACCTGCGCGGGCTTGAGATCGTCTCGTTCGGCGTCTCCTCTGTGAAGGCGAGCGAAGAAGACGAGAAGATGATCAAGGAGCTCCAGCGCAACGCCGCTTTCAGGGATCCGACCATGGCGGCGGCGCAGCTTGTCGGCGCGCAGTCCGCGGCCATGCAGAGCGCGGCTTCAAATGAAGGGGCAGGCGCCGCGATGGCCTTCATGGGCATGAATATGGCCCAGAACGCCGGCGGCATGAACCCGGGGAACCTGTACCAGATGGGGCAGCAGCAACAGGCGCAGCAGCCGCAGCAGCCGCAGCAGGCGCCCGCGCCCGCTCCCGCAGCCCCGGCAGGCTGGAACTGCTCCTGCGGGCAGACAGGCAACACCGGCAAGTTCTGCGCGAACTGCGGCAAGCCCCCGGCTGTGGCGGGCGGCTGGACATGCGAATGCGGGGCCGTTAACACGGGCAAGTTCTGCTCGGAATGCGCCAAGCCGAAGCCCGCAGGCGTCCCGCAGTACAAATGCAGCAAGTGCGGCTGGGTGCCGCCGGATCCGGCAAACCCGCCGAAGTTCTGCCCGGAATGCGCCGACCCGTTTGGCGATGAAGATAAAGTGTAGGGATACAGGCCATTTCCGGAGGCGAAGGGGCCCTGGTGAATACGGCTGGACGTGAAGAAAGGAGACAAAGGACATGGGACTGTTTGACAAGAAGGAATGCGATATCTGCGGCGGGAAGATCGGGATGCTGGGCAACCGGAAGCTGGAGGACGGGAACTGCTGCAAGGACTGCGCGAAAAAGCTCTCGCCCTGGTTCAGCGACCGCAGGAAGAGCACGGTTGCCGATATCAATGAACAGCTGGCCTACCGCGAAGCGAACAAGGCGGAGGTTTCGGCGTTCAACACGACCCGCACGCTCGGCAAGGGGACAAAGGTGCTTCTGGACGAGGACGCCGGCAAGTTCATGGTGACAGCGGCCAGAAGGCTCGAGGACGAGAACCCCGATGTGCTGGACTTCTCGCAGGTCACAGGATGCATCATCGACATCCAGGAGCGAAGGAATGAACTGAAGCGGAAAGACCATGAAGGCAAAGATGTCAGCTACAACCCGCCAAGGTATACTTACAGCTTCGATTTCTACGTCACAATCAATGTGAACAGCCAGTGGTTTGACGAAATCAAGTTCAAGCTGAACAGCAGTACCATCACTGAGGAGAATGGGCGCCAGAGCGTTTCGTTCCGCGAGCACGAAGCCCTTGGCGCGGAAGTCAAGGAGGCTTTGACGAAGCTCCGCCAGGACGTGAGGGAAGGCGTGGTGTCCGCAAGGGCGCCGAAAGTGGCGCAGACCTGCCCGCAGTGCGGGGCGACCACCATGCCTGACGCGAACGGGCGCTGCGAGTTCTGCGGCGGGGCAGTGGCAGGGTAGCGTGGATTGCCGCGCAGCCTCCACAAAGAGGCGGCCCCTCGCAATGACAGGTTTGTACAACTATAGAAACAAGGCCGAAGCCGGGATCATTGGATCCGGCTTTGGCCTTTAGTATTGCCGGGATAAAAGCAAGACAAAAGGGGACGGTTCCTGCGTCCTGCAAGGGCTGTAACCAGCAAAGGAGGAAGGCAAGAGGGAAGGCAAAAGGGGACGGTCCCTGCGTCCTGCAAGGGCTGTAACCAGCAAAGGAGGAAGGCAAAAGGGGACGGTTCCTGCGTCCTGCAAGGGCTGTAACCAGCAAAGGAGGAAGGCAAAAGGGGACGGTTCCTGTGTCCTGCAAGGGCTGTAACCAGCAAAAGAAGAGGTGCAAAATGGGATTGTTTGATAAAAAGGAATGCGATATCTGCGGCGGGAAGATAGGGCTTTTGGGCAACCGGAAGCTGGATGACGGGAATTGCTGCAAGGACTGCGCGAAAAAACTCTCGCCCTGGTTCAGCGACCGAAGGCGCAGCACGATTGCTGATATAGAGGAGCAGCTGGCCTACCGCGAGGCGAACAAGGCGGATGTGGCGGCTTTCAATACTACCCGTACGCTCGGCAAGGGTACGAAGGTGCTTCTGGATGAGGACGCGGGCAAGTTCATGGTCACCGCGGCACGCAAGCTGGAGGATGAGAACCCGGATGTGCTGGATTTCTCCCAGGTCACAGGATGCCTCGTTGACATCCAGGAGAGAAGGAATGAACTGAAGCGTAAAGACAACGAAGGGAAGGATATCAGTTATATTCCGCCCCGATATACATACAGCTTCGACTTTTATATTACGATCAATGTAAACACCAAATGGTTTGACGAGATAAAGTTCAAGCTGAACAGCAGCACAATTACAGAAGAAAACGGGCGCCAAAGCGTTTCGTTCCGCGAGTATGAAGCCTTGGGCGCGGAAGTCAAAGAAGCCTTGACAAAGGTGCGTCAGGACGTGAGGGACGGCGTGGTCTCGGCTAATGCGCCGAAAGTGGCGCAGACCTGCCCGCAGTGCGGGGCGACCACCATGCCGGACGCGAACGGCCGCTGCGAATTCTGT